>Ga0194121_10008333_pt1 | contig 13169 bp, 12 predicted proteins | sample TA2MahCa50mmetaG_FD_148609 | JGI IMG/M metagenome (GOLD analysis project Ga0194121, IMG submission 148609) | Freshwater microbial communities from Lake Tanganyika, Tanzania - TA2015020 Mahale Deep Cast 50m | ecosystem: Environmental > Aquatic > Freshwater > Lake | place: Tanzania: Lake... | reverse complement strand
GCGAGCCCAGTGGGTCGCCGCGATGCGGGTCCGCACCAGCCTGGTAGAGGATGAGGTCTGGGCGGAAGGACTCCACCATGTCGAAGGCGTCATCCAACGCCTGCCGATACGGCGCAAAATCTCCCGCCAGCGTCCGCACCGTGCGGCGGATGCTCCGCTCCCCACCACGCATCCCAAAGGGCGTGCCGTGGATGGAGAAGTTGAACAGGTTGGGTAACCGGTGCGTGAACTCCTCCGTGCCGTTGCCGCCATGCTCGTCACAGTCGAGCACGAACACCCGCTTGTCGGGAAACTCCTGCGCCACCAGAGCGAGGCCGTTGAAGGTGCAATAGCCGCCGCCACACTCGTAGCCGGCGTGGTGGAAGCCTTGCGCGATGTTTGCTGCGATGCCGTGCTGGAGCGCGAGTTCCGCCCCAAGCAACTGGCCGCCATTGATGGCGAGCACACCGTCGCGAATCTGCGGCGTCCACGGCCAACCTTGCGCCGAGGCGAGTGACCCGCGGCCCGCGAGGAAGGCGTCTACGTAGGCGGGTGCGTGCAGGCGGCGGAGCTTGTCTGGGTTAACTTTGTCCGGCACTTCGACCTCCGCGAGGCCTTCGCCCACGGCGTGCCACGCCACCGGACCGAGCTTGCGCATCGAGGCCGTTGGTGTCTCCGCCGAATAGAGCGGGGAGAAGCAGGTTTGGATGACGAAGCGGGATGCTTTGCCGGGAACGTGATTCGCTGACGATTGTTCCAAGCGGCCGGAGCCGTCGTCGGGCAGCATGAAGACCAACTCATCTGGCGTCGGGACCTTCAGGTCCACATAGGCGCAGACCAGCCGGCAGAGAGCGTCCACGGTTTCGGGAGTGGGAAGTGTGCTGGGTTTCATTCGGTGTTCGGTGTTCGGTTCGCACCGCGGCAGTAATGACGAGCGGCTACGCGTGGGGCACAAACTGTCCTAGTTCTTCGCAGATGGTTCTTCAAGACGAGGCGCGAGGATGTAAGAACGGGCATTCAACAACCGTCGGTCGTAGCCGTTGATGCGCCGCTGGCGCTCACGCTCCTTGGTCAGATGTTCCAGGCACATGCTGCCGACCGCCGGCTGGCCGCAGCGCCAGCAACGCCCCTCGGCGCGCATCTTGAGCTGCCACTGCCGTTGCCGGCTGAGTGGACGGGCGGGCTGGGAAGTCGCCAGGGAAGGCGTCTGAGTGTGATTGGTGGATGCATCATTCATGTGGCCTATCCTGCCAGCCGGGGTCGGACAAAAGCTGTCCCATCCGGGTGGAATTCTCACGTCATTTTTGTAGTGGATTTCGGGGGCATCATTTCTTTTGAGAGCCCTTGTCTGGCCGCCGCCGCGAGCTTTGGCGTTGCGAATCGTGGCTGAGGCTGAACATGAGCTTGGCCTTGCGAGCCACAGTGGCCGACGATTCCATTTGGGCTTGCGCGTCCACCAACGTTGCGAGCGCTTCACTCACCGCAGCCGAATTCCCGGCGGCCTCAAGGTAAGCGATTTCCTCTGCGAGTCGTCGCTTCGCCGCTTCCTCGTCGCCGCTGGTGGCCCGATTTGCGGCTTCCTTCACGGCCTTGGCCGCCCGCTGCACCGCCACCCACGAGAGCACTTCCTCATTGGCCTTCACCTCCGCCGGGTTTTGCGTGGCCTGCACGCGCACCACCTGCGACCAGGTCTTTGAAGCGATGCCGCTGGCGCTCAGTTCGTCCCACGCCAGTTCCACCTCCAGCAGCGTCTCCCCCGCGAGGCTCGCGACCGGTTGACCGTTGAGCAGCGGCAACGGCAGGACTTCCAGGGCGAAGACCGCCACGCGCTCCTCCTCGCTCACCAGATCGCCGATGGCAATCTCGGTGCGCCCGTCAGGCAGGGTCACGAAGGGATAGTCGTTCAACCCGAAGATGCGCTCACAGAAATCCAACCGCTTGAGCCGCACGCGCAGGTTTTGCACCGCCAGCGCCTGCAGACCGTCGAGTTCATGGGTGAAGATGGCCGGCAACTGCTCCGGTGAGCCCGCGTCATGGAAGTCCCCGTTCGCGGCCTTGGCGAGCTTGCCTAGCAAGCACTCGTCGTATTCGTCCCCGAACCCCAGGCAGGAAGTGCGGGTGCCCTGCTGTTCCAAGCCGGCCGCCACGATTCCCTTCACTTGCACTGGGTCGGTGATGCCGACGTTGAGTTGGCCGTCGGTGAGAAGGAGCAGGCGGCGGGCGCAGCCTGGAGGAGCCTTGGCGAGTTCGTCCCGGCCCAGCATCCAGCCAGCGGTCAAGTTGGTCGAACCGCCGCTGCGGATAGCTTTCACGCGGTCAGGCCAGCCCGCCTTGGACTGCGCGGCTTGCAGCGGGAGGACGACGTGCGCGGTGTCGTCGAATGCGACCAGAGCGAAGTGGTCCTGCTTGCGGAGGTGCTTGATGGCGGTGCGGGCCGCTGTCAGGGCATGGGTAAGTGGTGCGCCCTCCATCGAACCGCTCCGGTCGAGCACGACGCAGAAGGCGGCGGGTTGGCGGGCCTTCGCAGCCACAGCATCAGCGGTGAAGCGCAGGGCGAAGTGGACGGGTTGGGCTTGGTTGGCGAGGATGGTTTCGTGGTCGAGAAGCAGTTCAGTTTGCATGCGGGCAGCTTGGCACCACCCCTCGGACATCCGCTGTCCCAGCCGAGTGGAATGGCGGTGGGCAGTTTGTAGCCCGGTTGGCGCTTTCCAACCTCGCGCTGCATGACCGGGCGCTCGTGGCGAAGGATGTCCGGGCGATTTTTCCACCCATGCACAAACACCGGGGCAGGAATGGATTTGTTAGCACTAGGCGTTGGCAGTGAGCCTTTTGAAAGGCCGCAAAAATGCCGGAAAACCTTTTTTTATTAGGGAAAAAAAGATTGGAGCGGGTGAAGGGAATCGAACCCTCGTTTCTGTTCACCACTACGAAACACCAATGATTTCAATGGTTTTAGAACCTTTATCCACTATTTCCTAGCAATTTCTATTCTTACTTTTATTCTTACTTTCCAGAACGCTGAAACGAGCATGGCCAGCCTTTGGAAACATCCGAACTCGCCCTACTGGACCGCCTGCTTCACCAATTCCTTGGGCCGGCAGGTCAAGCGCTCCACGAAGCAGAGGAACGCCAAGCTCGCCCGAAAGATCGCTGAGGCTTGGGAGGAGGCTGAAGTGAAGGGGCGGGCGCGGCAAATGACCACCATCCAGATTCAGAAATTCGCATCTGACCTGGCGGAGCGAGTTGTCGGGGACACCATCGAGGTTCCCACGGTCGAGAAATATCTCAACGACTGGCTAGCCGCAAAAGAGGCGAAGGATTCGTCTGCCGGGACCATCGAGCGTTACGGCAACACCATCCGGTTGTTCATCGACTACCTCGGAGAGTTCGCCAAGGCCCAGATGACCTCCATAGCACCGAAGCACATTGACGGCTTTATGACCCACCGATTGAAGGAAGGCCGGGCACCCAAAACGGTGGTTGTGGACATCAAGACCTTGCGGACGGCATTCAACCGCGCTTTCCGTTACGGCATCATCCTCAACAATCCAGTCAATGCAGTCGAGTTGCCCGAAAGCGATTCAATGGAACGTGAGCTTTTCACCCACAAGGAAGTGGGGGATTTGCTGGCCGCAGCGAACAAATGGGATCGCGAGTGGGTTACTGTGATTCTCCTCGGCTACTACACTGGCGCACGTCTCGGTGACTGCGCGCGGATGAAATGGGATAACGTGAACCTCAAAGAGCACGGAATCACTTTTGTGCAGGGCAAGACTGGCAAGCGGGTCAACATCCCGACTCACATCGAGTTGGAGGAGCATTTGGGGACAATCTACAACGACGAGGCGCTGACGGATTTCATCTCTCCCGGTCTGGCTGCCAGAACCAGCGGTGGAAAGCATGGGTTGAGCGAAAGCTTCAAGCGGTTGGTCGTCCGGGCGGGATTGGACACCATGACGGTGAAGGGCAAGGGATCGCACCAGTTCAGCAAGCGCACCTTCCACTCCCTCCGCTACAGCTTCAACTCAGCTCTGGCGAACGCCGGTGTCAGCCAGGAGATCCGCGTCAAGTTCACCGGCCACTCCTCCAACGCGATGAACGACCGCTACACCAAACTGGATCGCAAGCCGCTAGGTGATGCGATCGAGAAGCTGCCGAAGCTGGACGAGTCGTGAGGTCTGGCGTGGCGGAAACTTTGTCAGCGGAGAATGCGTTGAAACCGTCAACGCCAGCTCCGGTGTTCTACGTCGAGGCTGCTGACAATCTGCCGTTGCGAGGGTCGGCCGGCAATGGGATTCGCGGGCCTGTCTTGGACTTGCGCCGATCGCGGGGAGAATCAATCGCTACGGGTGAGTTTCTGTTTTACTTTGGCCTTCACCAACTTCGGTGCGGTTCGGCCGATGCAGCAAAACATGGTGAAGAAAATTCTGACCATGCCTGTTTCCTTTTTTTAGGTGTCTGCCTCAACAGCGATGCGGGGTCATCGCCGGTCCAACGGCAAAGTTCAGCGTGCGCGTGCGGGCGGCGGTTTGGCTGCCAGTGAAGGTTCTCTTTGCTGCACTTGGTGCCGTCAAGGGAAGAGGGTGTCGCTTTTCGAAGCTGCCTGCTACTTAAGTTCACAGTTCATAGCAGATTTGGGATGAGCGGTAAGCTGAGTAGTGGAACAGGTCGGGTCGGTAATTGCGCCAATCACGCTACCTCACATGACATCGCGTGACGCGGTCGCCCCGGCCTTTCTGCGCTGCTTGGAAATCCTCATTGAAGCGCGTCTCCCAAGCCTTTTGCCCCGTGGAACGGCGCTTGCTTCCTAGCGGCTCAGTTGAACGCGCAGTTGCTTGCCCGCCGCACCCGATGGGAGGGCTGCACTTGCTTTAGCCGCTGGCGGACCCTTGAATAGAACGAATGAACGCGCATAAACAGTCCGTATCGGTCAGCCGCGCTTTCCCCGCGCCTGTGGAGGCGCTTTGGGCTGTTGCTAGCCATCCCAAGCGCCTTTCTGATGCCGTGGCAATGCTGCGGGATTTCCATGCCCCGGAGCAACTCACTGTCGGTTCACCCTTGGCAGAGACGCACACCATCCTCGCGTGGCCCCAGCGGTATGCCGGCCGCATCACCGAATACGAACGGCATTCCCGGTGGGCAATGACCAGCCGCCCACAAAGCGCGGGTCCTTGCCCGCTGCCCCACGACACGCTGTATCGGTTCGAGCAGAGTGAAAATGGCTGTTCGTTGACAATCACCTGCGATTTCCAATGCGGCGGGCTGCTCGCCTTCCCGTTCGTTCCGCGAATCGTCGCATGGTTCATGAAGCGAACGATTGCGAACCTGCTTTCAGCCATCGCAGCCCGCATCGGCACTGTCCAAGCCGCTTGACTTGGCAGCAAAAGGAGGAAGGCCACATTCCATGAAAAAGTCCATCCGCTGTTCGGTGTTGCTCCTGGTGCTGGCATCAACCTTCGTCGCCTGCGATCCGCCCAGTTCCAGGAAGCAACCAACGGCCCCTGCCAACACGCCGCCAGTTCAGGAGAAAATCCGCGTGTCGTATGCGCCCGTAGTGCTGAACATCCCGCTTTACCTCGGGCAAAGCCGCGGCACGTTCCAAAGCAACAACATTACCTTGGACACGAAGGTGTTCACCAGCGCCAATGAAATGATCAATGCGGTCGTAGCCGACCAAGTTGACGCCGTTACAGGAGTTTCCTTGGTGCCGATTCTCAACCTTGAAGCCCAAGGGCCAGGGCGCGTGCGCGTGGTCCTGCACAGCCAAATGACCGACGCGCAGCCCTACGACGGTCTGGTGATAAAGTCATCCAGCACGCTTCAGAGCTTGAACGATTTGAAAGGCCATAAAATTGGCCTTTACCCTGGCACAACCGCGCTCAACCTGCTCAAGGCATTCGTGAAAAAGAAGGGTATCGCCCCAGAGAGCGTCGAATTCGTGCAGCTTCCGCCCGCCAGCCACGTCTCCGCACTCCAGGCAGGGGCAGTAGATGTCCTGTTCGCCTACGACCCCACGCTTACGACCCTGCTCCAGCAGGGGGGATTCCGCCGGCTGCATGGTTCCGTATTTGTTGCGATGCTGAACCCCAGTCCGATCTCCTCAAGCATCATCTCCCGCAAATTTGAGCGCGAACATCCCGAGGCCGCCCGCCGCTTTGTGCAGGCCCTGGACCAGAGCGTGAGAATGATCAGGCAAGACCCGGCAGGGGCGCGTGCGTCATTGACGAACTACACGAAGCTTCCCCCCGAGGTTGTGCCGCATGTGAATTTGGTGCCGGACACTCTTTCCACTGAAACCAGTGAAAGCAGCCTGCAAAAATTCATCGACCTCATGGTGGACATTGGTGAACTGCCCAGGAAGGTGAGCGCAAAGGATTTGCTGGCCCCCACCAAATGAGCGACCTTACGCCTGCAGTAACGATTCGCGGGCTGCGTTTTAGTTACGGAAGCCAGGGGGAGGCCGTGCGCACATCGTCGCTGATCAAGTGGTATGCATCCATCGTGGCTTGCTTCAGGGGTTTAAGGCATGTTGCCGTTGCCGGCAAGCATAGCAGTGCGGAAGTGCCACGGAGCGAGCCGCTCTACGACGGCTTCGACCTCGATATTGCGGCCGGCACCGTGGTTGCGCTCATGGGTGGGTCCGGCTCCGGCAAATCCACTCTGGCCAAGCTGTTAGTGAAGGATTACCCGCTGGTCACTGGGGCCATTGCTTGGCGAAAGGACTTTTCCGCGCCTCACGAGGTTATTTACACCGATCAGCACGCTCTCAACAGCGTCTTCCCATGGCAAACAGTGCGCGCAAATATTGAGTGGCCCCTGCGGACACAGCGATGGCCATACTACAAGCGTCTTAGACAGGTTGTGCGCTTGCTCAAGATTTTTGGACTTAAGCATCGTGCTAAAGCTTTTCCGAAAGCGCTTTCCGGCGGCGAGTTGCAACGCCTCGCGATTGCTCGGTGTATTTCTTGGTGCCCTCGTTGCCTCATTCTCGACGAATCCCTCTCCGCGCTCGACCGCAATACCCGCGCTGGAATCATCACCGCCTTGCGAAAAATTCGCGATGAAGACAACATGACGGTCATTCTCATAACGCATTACCTGACCGATGTGTTGGCGCTTGCCGACCGTTGTGTTGCGCTGGGCGGATTGCCGGTCCGAGTGCTAGGCGATTTTCCGATTTCCCTGCCGCATCCGAGGGATGAAACCTCCGCTGAATATCAGGCAGCCCAGGAACCACTCATCGAAAAACTGCGCCACGGACACTTGTGAGAAACGGAAAAACATTCTCTTTGTTCGCTAGCTCCGTCCTGAGCTTCATCGGGTTGGGAATCGTGTGGTGTGCCGTGTCCGCCCTGCATCTGGTTGATCCGGTGATTTTGCCGTCGCCCAGTGATGTTTATTCCGCAGCAGTCTATCTGCTGACACCGAAATTCTCAACGCACGACTCAGTGCTCTCACTAATGTGCGTTTATGTTAATCCCGACTGGAAGCCTGATCAAGCCGGAGAACTGCTGCGTGATTTCGGGTCAACGCTCCTGCGCGTTTCCGCCGCGCTTGGTTTGTCGGTCCTGTTTGGAGTGCCTTTGGGACTGTGGCTGGGATGGCAGCGAGGGCTTTACCGCTTCATCGAAGGCCCCGTCCATGCTCTGCGCTCCGTGCCTGCGGCGGCGTTGTTCCCGCTTTTCTTGATCGTCATTGGCGTAGGAGAAGGAAGCATCATCGCGCTGGCTACTTACAACAGCGTGGTGGTGGTGCTCATCAACACTGTTGCCGGCACACTGCTCGCCAATCAGCGTCGTCTCCAGCAGGCGAGAGCGTTGGGAGTGAACGGCTGGCGCCTCATCACGGATGTTTTGTTTTGGGAGGCTCTCCCCCATATCCTTTCGGGCACGCGAATCGCAACCGGCTACAGTTTGGCGCTGATCATCGCCGTCGAAATGTTTATCGGAGTGAGCAGCTTGGGGTTGGGGCGCAAGATTTACGACTATCAAGCCGCCTACCGTATTCCGGAGACTTACGCGGCGATCTTGTTGACAGGATTGCTCGGTCTGGGGCTCAACGGATTGTTGAGTCTGCTTGAACGTCGGCTGCTTCGCTGGTTGCCCATGACCCATGAAGACCCGAAAACCTGAAACTCTCCTTGGCAAAGTCAGGAAATCGGCGGAGCCACCCTTGGCACCTTTGCACTGGCCTATGGTCACTCCAGTAGAAATTGAAGGTGGGACGGTCCGCGAGTTAAGTGATCTATTCGAGCACGCGGAAAGGTCGATCAACGGATTTCTTCGCCGTGCGCTTGAGGCCAATTACCTGCCATCAGGAGTTCGCCTGCTGCTGCTCCCCACAGTGGCGCCGCAAAAGCTAAAACTGGACCTCAAAATCCCAGCTTTAACTCGCGGGCCGCGCGACGAAACCTGGGAACGAATCGTATGGCAAATGGCCCAAGCTGCTACTTGGAACGAACGCAATCGCACTTCGTATTTTCGTCGTTTTCTTCAGGAGTATCATGGGCCACGCGGCAGCGTTGCATTCTTCCATGCGAAAGACGCTGACCAACAAATCTCATTGCCCGCAATTCACCTGCTCCAATATGCCTATAAGCATGGGGAAAAGTCGGTCAATGCCCCAGCTTCAAGCGATGCGCCCGCAATCCCTGATCACGCAATCTCAGGTGACCAGAGCTTTCCGGAGGTTTCGCTCGGAGAGCTGACAGTCAATGTCAAAGAATGGCAGGCGTTCTCCGATCAGCAGAGACCCGAAGTTGAATTCGTGCCATCATTCGCGACTGACAACGAACATGATCGGCAATCGGTTGAGCGACTTGCTCAGGAAATCGCTTCCGATTCTGAATACCTCGCGCGTATTGCACCGCTCGCTTCATTGGGCACTGTGATTCTCGCTGCGCCTCGTCAGTTTCATCTTGCAGCCAACTTGCACAAACAACTCGGAACCGCCGGACTCAATCTTGTTGTTGAACCTCACATTCCAATTACGTCAGACCTGTTGCTCCGGTGTTACCTGCTGGCTGACCGTCTTTGCACGCTGTTCTTCACAACCACCAGTTATGTCCAACTGCGAGAGGATACGGCGGCATCTGAAACATTTCAGATGATGGCGCACTCGCTGGGAAATGCGTTGACATATCTACCACCCGGGAACCAACGCATTGAATCCGTGATCTTTGTCGAAGAGGCGCACTTGCGTGCGGCCCGCTGGCTCCATGCAGTCAAACAGCCAGACAAGTCCCGACTCGTGGATTGGGGGAGTCCCGGAAAGAAGAAAAAGCCATTTGAAGAAACTCTCAAAGCGGCCACGTTCACGCCACCCCAAGAAGATTTCACGGTGGAAGCATCGCTTCTTCATGGACGGGAGGTGGACCCAAGGCTCTTTGCGCTAATTATCGAACTGGCGCGAAATCTCCAAAATCATTCCAAGAATGGAAAAGGTAGTCTGACCATTGTTCACAGCCGAGATGCGGAGTGCTGTGAGATCGAAATCACTTCGGATTGCGACTTCACTTGCGCGCGAGATTTGAAAAGGGCCATTGAGCTTCGCTCCAACAATCAACCAGGAGAGCGAGGGCTTGATTTCGTTTGGAGACTAGTCGAGAAACTGTCAGGAGGTAACGCATCGTGCATTTACACGGTTGGCCAAAAACCATTCATCTCGACCGCATCATTGGATGCGTCGCCAAAGGTAATTCTCAACGTCGGCGACAACGTAACACGCCATCTCAACCTTCCGGAAACTCAAAGAGACACGGACGTGCCCTTTGCCTTTAGATGCCTAGTCACCAGTGTGCGGATTGAACCTTCCACCACGCAATGAATACTCGCCCTTTCAGAATTCTCGTTATCGATGACCATGCGAGGGGCACATTTGATTCACCGAGCACGGCTCCAAATGAAGGCGAGCATCGGAATCCATTGTTCGTGTTGAAAAAGACGATTGAGGAACTGCAATCTCCCAGTGCATTTGAGATCCTCGTGAGCACAAGTGTGACGTGTGACACTAAAGACATTCGCCTGTTTTGGCCTATATCCGGCGGGCGCTCCATTCCTGCAACCGGAACCGAAGGCAAACTTAGGGAACTTCTTTCGACTGTGGATTTCCTCATTCTGGATTTGGGCGAAACTGGTCCACTGAAAACCGATGTTACGAAGGAGTTGGTGAGTGCCAATCTGAAAACAGTAGGCGAAGACTCAAGCGAAGTTACCGAAGCGGACATTATTTCAATTAACGACAAAAGTGGTTTTAGCGGAATTGGCTTTTATCATCGCTACCTTGAGACTCTCAAGAATTGCCAAGGCGTATTCGTTCTGACCCGGCACGATGGGCAGGAGTATCCCGAGATTGTTAAAAAGTTGATTGACCCGTTTTGCGGCGTTGATAAGTGGCAACCCTATACCGCCAAGTTCTGCAAATCCGTTGCTGACCATGAATTCCTAGCTGCGCGGATCAAGTGCTTGTTCAAACTGTTCCGCGAGGGGTACACGAAATTCGACAACCTGACGGATATTGAGTTCGCAGCGACACATGATGAACCTGTGATGATTGTTGGCGAGAGCGGGACCGGAAAGGAATTCATAGCCAAGGCAATTCATGAACGGTGGGAACAAAATCAGAACAAAAGCGGTCCATTTGTAGCTCTTAACTGCGCTGGGCTAACGGAATCATTGCTAGACTCGGAATTGTTTGGCCACTCGAAAGGTGCATTTACTGGGGCTACCAGTGAAACCACTGGTTTGATAGCGCATGCGGAGAATGGCACCCTCTTCCTTGATGAATTCGGCGAAATGCCGCCATACGTGCAACACAAACTTCTTCGAGTCTTGGAGGATTACACCGTTCGCAAGGTGGGTTCGACAGAGAGCCATCACGTTGCGTTTCGGCTAATTACAGCTACGAGTGACCCGCGATTCGCCGCCTTTGCCGGCTACACCAATACGCAGGAACGGCTGAAAGGCCAGTGGCGGACCGAGGAGGAAATGTCGAGACCGCTTCGCAGCGATTTGCTATTCCGTGTTAAGGGTCAAACCATACGTGCAACACCGGTCACTGAAGAGAATGTTGACCGAATTGTGCGCCACGCTATCGCGACCAAGAGCAATTGCGAGATCTGGAGCGAAGACGCCGTTCAAGCTTTAGTAGGGTTGGTGCGATCCCAAATCAGCGCTGTTGAAGGCATGGACGCGGGTGATGGAAAGAGGAAGGCGACAGCCACCGTCTATAAACCTGTGTTCGGGCATAGGCGTGAGATTGATCGCTTCATTCGCCTTATCGAAGCCTACCGAGTCAACGCTGAACAGTGTGGTTCTCGTTCTAGGCACAAGGCCATCTCCAAGCGTGATGTTGATTTTATTTATCGGCCTTCCTCTGTGCTTCATCCAGTCGTTAAGGGCCAGAATGAACAGGAGTTGCAAACTCCCTCTCCGAGCGCCTACGAGACTGCCTGTCGGAGAGAGCTTCAAAACATTCTAAAAACTCATGCACCGACTCTTGGGAGTGAATGGACGCCGTCTCAATTGGAGTGCCTTGTTAAAGACAAAACTTTGTCAAAACTCGTAGAGACTGCGCTCAAAAGCTTTTTTCTGAAACACCCCGAAAAGCCCGCCGGCACGAGGACGCGAGCAACGAATGCCGCGAAGGAGGATTTTCTCAAATCGCTCGGTTACAGCCAAAGCGAGATCAAGGATGCAGGCCGAGACAAGCTGATCAAACGTATCCAGGATTGGAAAAAGGACTGGCGCTCAAAGAAGGTTTAGCGGGTGCAGCTGGGTAGCCTTGAAAGATTCCAAACGTGGTTGTCTTTGCTGCCCCTCTTTGTCGCGCGATGGCAAGAGATGTCATGTGACTTCCATGGTGTAGTTTCTATGGCACGGCCAGTTGGTTTAGCCAAAATGCGGCGTTTAGGGCTGTTTCTGTCAGTTTCTGGAAGCCTGCCGCGTCTGGCATACTAGGCGCTATTGGGGGGTTCACGAGCGCAGTGCGGAACGCCTCCCTGGCTGCGCCCCAAAAAGCGGAGGCAGAAACACAGCAGCAATCTATGAACCACAACCACCTGAACAGCTTCGGCAGCCTGCCGAGCTTCGACAACGGCCACAGCCACCACAGCTTGGGTAGCTTGGGCAAAACGACCGGCCTCAGCGGCGACCACTACCTCGGCAACGGCCCGCTCGCCCGCGCCCTGAGCGGCACTGCCATGCCGGAAGACAGCTCCTTCGCCAAGGCGGAGTTGAGCGCGGGGATGGGGAAGCTCTCCCCGCTGTCCCAGTCGGCCGTCCTCAGCGTGTTGAACGGCAGCTGCAACGCGGAAGACCACTCGCTCGCCGCCGGCGCGCTCAAGCACATCTGCCGCGGCACTGCCATGCCGGAAGCCAGCAGCCCGATCCACTGGTTGGGTGGGCGCGGCCCGAGCAGCGGCCCGATCCACTGGTTGAACAAGTAAGAATCCAGCAAGACGCCTGATGAGGCTGCAAAGCCGGAAGGGCCTGGGAGAAGGTGAGCGAACCTTCCTTCTTCCAGGCCCAATTGTTTGAAAGCACTACCATGTCCAAACACGCTCAACGACGCGCCCGCCGCGCAAAACATCTCGAAATGCTCCGCGCCGAACTCAGCGACGAGCGCGCGTTCACCCAGCGCGTGGTCGCCACGCTCAACAGCCGTGGCCTCGATTGGGCTCCCGACGGGCGGCCAATCAAAGCGGACTTCTTCGGAGCCATCAAAGTTTGGGAGAAAACGGACAAGCCGGCCAGCCTGGCATGCCTCGATTTGGTCGAACGCGCTATAGCCCAAATCCAAGTCAAGCCAGTTGTGAGGCGCTAAACGTAATCCGCCCATGAAAGCCGCGAAAGTCGTCTTGGATACTGTTTCCCGTCACCCCCGTTGCACCACCGCCCACATCGAGGGCGAGAAGAACGAACGGGCGTGGGTCGCAGCCGGGTTTGACACCCCTCAGGGGAGCTGCGCGCTGGCCATCGACCCGTTCGAGTCTGGCGAGATTCGGATCCAAGTGATTCCCAACTATCGTCACATGGCTGGCTCCCTCTCCCGCTTGGCGGCAGATCTGAACCGCAAGCTGAACTGCGGCAACGTGGCTGGCGCATTTAGCCCTACGGATGCGAAGCGCGAGCTCGAGTTCGTGCTCGTGCAGCGGTTTTACAATCTGGAGTTCTTCTGCTCCCAACTGCTTC
>Ga0194121_10008332_pt1 | contig 13174 bp, 12 predicted proteins | sample TA2MahCa50mmetaG_FD_148609 | JGI IMG/M metagenome (GOLD analysis project Ga0194121, IMG submission 148609) | Freshwater microbial communities from Lake Tanganyika, Tanzania - TA2015020 Mahale Deep Cast 50m | ecosystem: Environmental > Aquatic > Freshwater > Lake | place: Tanzania: Lake... | reverse complement strand
ATGACTTTCTGGGTTTGCGCCAGGATCGAATAATCCCCACAGCCTGGGCACCAGCGTACTTCCTGATCCGTGACAAAATCTTTGCGGCTCAACGTGGCTGTCGCACCGTGTGTTGTTCCGTTGGTCATTTCACTCATAACCTGCTTCCTTAGGCAAGGAGTTCCTCACATTTGGCCACGATTTCCGAGACTTTGAAAGGGAGCCCCTGCACTTTAGGGAGTCCCACGGCATCCACCAGGTAACGCGCCCGGATGAGCAAACGGAGTTGCCCAAGATTCAACTCCGGGATCAGGACTTTGTTGAAACGCGGTAAGATATCACCAAGATTTTTCGGGAAGGGATTTAAGTAACGGAGATGGGCATGGGAGACCGAGGCACCCTGGTCACGCATTTTCTGCACTGCAGTAATGGCCGCGCCATACGTGCTACCCCAGCTCAAGATGAGGAGCTCACCTTCTGCATCGCCATACACTTCCTGCAACGGGATGTAATCCGCAATGCGCGCAATTTTTTCATTGCGGAGCACAGTCATCTTATGGTGGTTCTGCGGATCATAACTGATATTCCCGGTCACGTCCGCTTTTTCAATACCGCCGATGCGGTGCTCCAGCCCTGGTGTGCCCGGCACCGCCCAGGGGCGTACTAGCGTGGTCGCATCACGGCGATATGGGGCAAACGTGGTCGGATCGGTGGGATGGTGCACCGTGTAGCGCTGCAGATCACTGGCTGACGGGACGCGCCAGGGCTCTGAACCATTCCCCAGATAGCCGTCAGACAGAAAGAAAACCGGCGTCATAAACTGTACGGCCAAGCGCGTGGCTTCCATCGCCATAGAGAAACAATCGCCCGGCGTCGCCGCCGCCACGATCGCGCAGGCTGAGTCGCTATTGCGTCCAAACATGCATTGCAGCAAATCTCCCTGCTCGGTTTTCGTCGGCATCCCGGTGCTGGGACCGGCACGCTGGATGTCCGCGATGACCAGAGGCAGCTCCACTGCATGCGCCAGGTTAATGGCTTCACTTTTCAGCGCAATACCAGGGCCGCTAGTACAGGTCAGGCCAATGCTCCCACCAAAGGAAGCCCCAATCGCGGCACATACTGCAGCAATTTCGTCCTCAGCCTGAAACGTTTTCACGCCAAAATGTTTGTACTGGACAATCTCGTGCAGGACTTCACTCGCCGGGGTAATGGGATAGGCCGTGTAGAACAGCGGTTTATCAAACATACGCGCCGCGGTGACAAAACCCATGGCCGCAGCTTCGGCCCCAGTAATGTTGCGATATTTCCCTGTAGGTAAGCTGGCCTTGCGCACCCGATAGGCCGTGGTAAAAATCTCCGTGGTATCGCCGTAATTGTAACCTGCGAGGAGAGCCCGTTTGTTGGCTTCAAAGAACACCTCACGGTCTCTGAAACGGCGCTCCAGAAAGCGTAAGGTCGTGTCTGTGGAGCGATTATACAACCAATAGAGGAGGCCAAGCGCCCAAAAATTCTTACACCGTTCGACCTGACGGTTGGTCATCTCCAGGCCTTCAAGGGCTTTGGCATTCAGCGTGGTAATCGGCACTTTGAAGACACGATAGCGGCTCAAGCTACCGTCTTCCAGCGGATTGCTCTTATACCCGGCCTTGTTGAGATTGGCCCGGGTGAAGGCATCCGTATTCAGCAATAAAATGCCGCCCTCCTCCAGATCGCCCAGGTTGGTCTTCAGCCCGGCCGGATTCATGGCAACCAGCACATTGGGGGCATCACCCGGGGTATAGATATCGCGGCTGCTAAAATTGAGCTGGAAGGAACTGACACCAGGCAGAGAACCCGCAGGAGCCCGAATTTCTGCGGGGAAGTCGGGAAGAGTGCTGATGTCATTGCCGAACAACGCGGCGGTTCTGGTGAACTGGCCGCCGGTGAGCTGCATACCATCGCCGGAGTCACCAGCAAGCCGAATTACGACGGATTCTAGTTCTTCAATCGGCTTCTCAAGGGTATCTTGCGCTGCCATACTGTATGATCCTGTATGTGGGTCTCTCTAATGGGGGCGCCTTGCTTGTAGGATATGTCCCCTGGAGGGGCAGGTAGTGCAATCATCACGCTACGCTGCAAGAACATTGGCCAGTCTTGGCAGCCATGTCGTAAGAGCGCACTGCCCTGACTATGATAGTCGTGCCAATCATCTATTGTAGCGTTGTTATGTGTTTCCGTAAAGCCCTGAATGTGCCTCCTCACATGGCGACAAGATTGCCAAAAACTTCTGGGTCGTCTTGGCGGCTCCGCCGAGGTCAGCCCCGCTGGCAAGTGACTGCTCAAGCTTCCCTGTACCCCTGCCGATAAACAAAGTGCGCCGCCGCTCGCAGGCGTGGTCCCGAGATGCGGGCACCTGCGGTGAGCGTGAGACAGCGCATAGGCTCCCTGTAACGTACGTCACAGCTCAAGGCTACGCTGTCTTTTATGCTTACTACATATCAATGAGGGGCAGTGCCCGGTGCCAGGAGGAGGGGCCTCCTGAGTGATACCGAACTGCCAGGTGATGCAAGACATTACCACGCTATGAAGGAGACGCCATCATGAAGCGGTCCTGTTCTCATTGTGATCATCCCGATAGTTCTTTACTGCGGATCGTGTTGATTGGCGAAATGATTCGTGCCGATGAAGAAACGCTCTATACCATGGCCGAAGTGCTGCAGAGTCTGGGCCTGCTCGAATTGGCTGACGAAGGTGAGGCAGTCACCATGGAACATCTGGTACAGGGTGAGAGGCGCCTGCGTCTGGTGAAATAGTCGTCAGTGTTGCCTGGTGGCATGCCAATAGGCGACGTAAGCACCGTACATAGACACACAGAATGGGACGCAAGGCGTGAGAAGCATTTTGATCCATAGACGCGGAGAAAAAGCACCTGCAAACAAGAGATGCCCCTGATTGAGCAGAACAATGACACCGCCAACAACTAGCGCCATGAGGAGACTACGCCGCAGGGCTGCCCGGCCTGGACGTGGTACACCCCGCGAGGGAGAGACGCCACTGTTGAGCACGGCGCTCAGCAGCGTGACACAAAAGGGAATAAGCGGTGTCAACAGCGAGCGCACCACGACCTGTCCAGAAATCTGGCCTGACAGTAGAACATCCCCTTGATTCAGCGCGATGAGTATACTGCCCACCAGCACTGCCGCGAGACTTGCCTGTCGTAGCACGCGCGGTGCTCGGAGCACCTGTAACCGGGCGCGCCAGTGTGGTGCAAGCCCCATCTTGTCCTGTGATGCCATCGCCTCGCTTCTCTTCGCAAACTCTGAGTACAAGTACGGCTGACACAACGCGCTGTGCAGGGTGGCGGTGTCCGCCAGTCCTGCCCAGCGGAGGTCTTGCCCAACGCCCTACAAGGGCCGGCTGATCACTTGCCGGATACGCTCGACAATACGGCTCCGATCATAGCGTGCGTACAGGTTATTGCGATTCCGTACGATATCCCCCCGGTGCCAGCGTTCGTATAGCTCCTGTCGTGAGCCCGAGCTATCCCCCGCCAGATCCCAGGCGAGCCGAAACAGGCGGGCTTTCTCGGCAGCACCAATGTTGTGGCCGTGCATATAACGGTCGATATAGGGACGGAGTGCTGGACTGGCCAGATCGGCTTCGCTGGGTTGCATGATGAGGCCGGAGGCACCAATATCACGCACAATTTCCAGGAGGCGTGGCGAAATTTGCGCGGCAAAGATGCTCAACGCGGCACTGTCACCAGGGGCAAGTAACCCCCCATCCGTCTGCCTGGCCTCGGCTTCCATACCGCGTAGCCCGAGCCGCACCAGCTCGGCATAACTGATCAGCTCACCCAGTTTATCCCGCACTTCACGAAAGCCATCGACGCCAATCGCTTCGGCAAGAAGCGTTGCCACCCCAATGAAGGTCTGTAAGCGCTGGTGGAAGCGAATCTGGCTGCTATACAGGGACCAGGCATTGATACGCCCCAGGCCGCGTAAAGCAAGCGGACCATCGTAGAGGAGAAACACCCGATGCCAGGGGACCAGCACGTCATCAAAGAAAGCCATGGCATCCTGTTCATCATAGCGGCTGGCGAAGGGATGGCTATGCCCGCTGCTGTGCAGAGACAACGGCTCGCGGCAAAGGATCTTGACACCTGGGGTGGCGACAGGCAGAGCAAACCACAAGACAAAATGTTGTTGCTCGCGCAAGGCAAAGGAGGCCGAGAGGTAGACCAGGATTTCGTGCGACAACGGGGCCAGGGTAGCGAGCTGCTTGGCACCGCGAATGATCATGCCATCCGCCGTCTCCTGCACAATGCGCAGGGCCATATCAGGATTCTGCGCCGGGCTACTCGAGCGGTCAATTTGCGGATCACCCAGGCCATGGGTCAGGACGATGTCGTACTCCTGGCAATACTGGTGATACCGCACCGCGTTGTCGCCAAAACGTGGATCATTGGCACGTAAATGGTCGCGAAAGTCGTAGAGCCCTACCGCGACATTGGCCATAAAATCGGGCGCCCGTGGGAGCTGGCCCCAGCTCTCGGCCATCCACAGCTCGCAGTTGCGACGTTTGGCCAGCAGGTCGTCCATGGTCCGGGGGCACAGGTACGAATAGCTCACACGGTTGCCGGTGTCAGGTGACACAAAGGTCATGATATCCCGATGCTCTGGAGCATGTTGTAAATCATACAACCGGGCAAGTTCTTGCAACATCCCAGCAAAGGCAGGGTGGGTCGTGACGTCGACGCGGGCCCCGTTCAGCCAGACGTCACGGTCATCTTGCAGGCTGGCGAGATAACGTGCTCCGGTCAGCGCTCCCTGGGCAGTGGTGATCTCCAGGTCCATACGCGTGTCTCTCCTCTACGTCACGGCTGTAAAAGCAGCTCTGCCGCCTGTGCCAGATGTCCGAGCGTCCAGCATTCAATGACATGCTCGCAGTACGGCGCATAAGCACTCATAACAGAATCGCCGCTGTCCCACTCACGGCGGAGTTCGGGGTTGAGCCAGATAATGCGGCGACAGTGCTGCCGGACCTCGGCCAGCGCCCAGGCTTGTGGATCAAAGGCGTTATTCCGCGCATCACCTAAGATGAGCACAACCGTATCACGCGTCAAGTCTCCGAGCATATCCTGCGCACATTGATAAAACACCCGTCCAAAATCGCTGAAACCAAATAAGTTGAGCTGGGGATAATGCCGCAGTGCATCGAGGTCGTCGGGAAAACGCATGCGCCGAAACAACTCCGTGACTTCCACCGCAGTATTCACAAAGACCAGGCTGCGGACACTCGCAAAGGCCGTCTGCAGGGTATGCACGAGTTTGAGCAGAAAGGTAGACACCTGCCAGACCGAACCCGAAACATCACACAGCACCACCAGGCGGAGTTTACTGATCTTGCGTCGTCGATACGCCAGGGTAAAAGGCACTTCTGTACCGCTGCGCAGTCCACGCAGCACTGTCCGACGCAGATCAAAGCGCCCAGCATGGGCCCGCCGGGTCCGCAGTGCCTGGCGGGACAACAAACGGGTCGCTAAGCGTTCAACCTCGCGGTACATGTTGGCCAGGTGGTCAGGGGGAAACGGACGATCCAGGCGTGTCTGGAGGCGTACCGCCTCAGCATGTTCCGCGGCGACCGCAAGGCGCGTGGCCTGAGGGTTGGCCACCTGCGCCTGCCAGGCCTGTTCAAGTGCGGCAAGTTCCTGGAGTATCTGCCCCTGGGTCGCTTCTGCCACGGTGGGTGCGTCCTGGGGTGCCTGTTGTGCCGAGCGCTGGCCAGCGACTGGCTGGACAGGCTGGGGCTGCGGCTGGGCTACGGGGGAAGCCCCTTGAGGTTGCGGTGCGGGTCGCTCTCCAGTGCCCGTGCTGGCCGGGGCTGGCTGGGGCCCACGGCGACGGCGGCGCTGACGTGGCATGCTAAAGAAGCGCTCAAAGAGGGCATCGAAGGTCGCAAAGTCGTGTTGCGATTTAATCAGGGCCGTACGCAGGGTAAGGCGCAGTACTTCCCGATCCTGCACCCCCACACAATCCACACCATGGAAGGCATCGAGGCTTTCCGCTACGGACAGCGGTAACCCCTCGGCGCGGAGCAAGCGCATAAAGGCGACAAGACGCGGTGTCATCGCCCAGACTCCCGCAGGGCACGCGCAATGTCTTCTTTGTCTTTCAGCAGAATGTTCAGCGTATCCACCAGCAGCTCCCGTGAGAGCACACTGGCCCCCAGGACCACCAGGGCGAGCGCCCAGTCCAGCGTTTCACTAATGCTGGGAGGTTTACGTACACTCATCTGCCGTACACGCTGCACGAACTGCACAATCTGTGTGGCAAGACGCGTATCAAGGCCCGGGACCTTGCGCTGCACAATTTGTAACTCCACGGCCAGGGTCGGATGGTCAATATAGAGGTAAAAGCAGCGCCGTTTTAATGCCTCAGAGAGGTTCCGCGTGGCATTACTGGTGAGAATCACGAGCGGACGCTGGTTGGCTTGCAGCGTACCCAGCTCCGGGATACTCACTTGAAAATCGCTGAGCACTTCGAGCAGGAATGCTTCGAATTCCTGGTCAGCCCGGTCGATTTCATCAATCAACAACACCGTACGCCGGGGCGTGATAATGGCCTGTAAGAGCGGTCGAGGCAGCAAAAAATGCTGCGAGAAAAAAGCGCTCTCCTGGCGCTGCAGTAAGGCCACCGCATCGTTCAGCGAGGAAGTATTCGCCAGCAGCGTGCCCAGTTGTTCTTTGAGCATCTGCACGTAGAGGAGCTGCTTACTGTACTCCCATTCATACAGGGCTTTCGATTCATCCAGGCCCTCATAGCACTGCAAGCGGATGAGCTGCGCCTCAGTCGTCTGAGCCAGGACCTTGGCAAGCTCGGTTTTCCCAACACCTGGAGGCCCCTCGACGAGCAGGGGCCGCTGCAGTTGCGTCATCAAAAAGACCGCAGTGGCGGTCTCTTTCCCGCACACATAATCCACCGCTGCGAACTGCGTGATCACCTCGTTGACCGAGGACAGTCGCGGCACTGTACTAGAGGTCATACTGCCGCACCACGTCTTCATCAAACAGGATGTTACCGGTGAACGTTTTCGGGCTTTGCGAGCAGATAAAGACGGTGCTTTTACCCATGGCAATGGCTTCTTCAAATGGTTCTGGTGTCTCGCCAGGTTTGGTCATCCCAAAGACGTTGCCTGGTGTACGAATTCTCCCAATCGGAGACAGGACATTAAAACTAATGCCCTGCTCTTGATACTCCATAGCTAGGCCCTGGGTAAGGCGCTCCACCGCGGCTTTCGTCGCGGCATACATAAAAGCCCGCGATGGTGCCACGTCCTTGTACGGCCCTGGCCCAGGAAACACCGCGGCACGCGAGGAGACATTGATTACCCAGCCCTGCTGCTGGTGTAGCATGGTGGGTAGGACGGCCCGAATGCAGAGAATTGGGCCTTTGATGTTGATCCGATTGTGTAAGTCAATATGTCGAGTTGGCAGGTCGAGAATACCTCGCGGCACCAGCACTGCGGCATTGTTGAACAGAATATCGATGCGCCCATAAGCCTCAAGAGCACATTGCGCCATGGCTTCGACCTGCGCTTCATCGCTGATGTCTGCCTTCAAGGCGATCGCTTCGCCCCCGGCAGCCTGGATATCGGCGACTGTTTGATGAATCGTGCCAGGCAAGCGCGGGTCAGGTTCGACCTCAGAACGCGCTACCACCACCACTTTCGCCCCCTCTGCTGCCAGGGCAACCGCCACATCACGGCCAATACCACGCGAGGCACCACCAATAATCGCGACTTTTCCTGCCAGTTTCATCGCCTTTTCCCTCACTGCAGGGGCTCTCTCCAGGCCCACAGGGCCATCCAGTGCCGCCATTATAGCTGATTGTTGGGCTAACGACAGAGCCCAATGCGCCAAAGCTCTCCGGCCGGCGAGATGTGGTTGACTCAAGAGCGTATGAGACTATGATACGTATACAGCACGCGTATCAGTCGCGCGTGCGCTTTTCCCTGGCGTCTGCACCGAGGTCTTATGCGACATCCAGCGTCTCAAAGCGTGTCGAGCCCAGCCATTGGTAGCTCTCCTCAGGCTACGCCCCCTGCGATGCCTCTGGCTGGCGTGATGGTCGCAGTCATGCTCGGCCCCTTTGTGAACATCCTCGACTATAACGTGGTGAATGTCGCCTTACCCAAAATGATGAGCGGGTTGGCCACGGATGTCCTGACCATCCGCTGGGTCGTCACCGCCTTTCTGATCTCCACGGCAGTCACGATGCCAGCGCTTGGCTGGCTAGGACGTGTCCTCGGCAACAAAAATCTTTACGTCCTGGGCCTCACGATTTTCACCACAGCCTCCGCCCTCTGTGGCTTCGCCCCCACGGTGTCGATACTCATTGCCTTGCGCATCCTGGAGGGTATAGGCGCGGGGACGCTGATGCCCATGTCTATGGTGCTCATGCTGGACGCCTATCCGCCCGAAAAACGCGGCACAGGCACAGCGTTATGGAGCCTGGGGGCCTCACTGGGCTCCGTGTTGGGTCTGTTACTCGGCGGCTATAGTGCAGACGCGGTCGATTGGCGCACGGTGTTTTATGTGAACCTTATACCTGGCGCCCTGGGGATCCTGTGCACCCTACTTTTTGTGCCACCTGCACGGCGGGAGCATGGGGTGTCGTTCGATCTCTGGGGTTTTAGTGTCCTGGCAGTCGCACTGGTGAGCCTGCTGGTGGCCCTCAGTCAGGGCCAGCGTGAAGGTTGGGGCTCGTCATTAATTGTTACCCTTCTAGGCATATGTGTACTCGCCTTTAGCCTGTTTATTTACATTGAGCAGCGGGTGACAACGCCACTGATAGAGCTGCGTTTGTATACCAGTTTCCGCTATATTGCGGGGACGGTCATTGCCCTGGGGCTGGGCCTGTTTTTCAACGGCAGTACCTTCCTTCTGGTGCTCTTTGTACAACTGCTGCTGGATTTTTCCGTCGAATTGACGGGTCTGGTACTGTTGCCAGGTTCAGTCGCCATGGTGTTGACCACGCCTCTTGTCGGCTGGATGATCGATCGTGCGGAGCCGCGTGTGTCGATGCTCTGTGGTCTGGCGATCTACAGCGTGAGTTGTTATCTCATGATGCTCGCCGATCTGCGAATTGGCGTGTGCTTTGTTATCGTCGTGTATGTCGTGCGGGGTATTGGCCTGGGCTTCCTCTATCCTCCAGTCTTTGCGGTCGCTACGAGCGGTATTGCCGCGCAGCGTGTCCGCGGGGCCTCCAGTCTGCTCAATTTATGGGTGACACTCGGCGGTGCTTTCAGCATTGCCGTTCTGAGTACCCTGGTGGAATCACGTCAGGCCATCCATCAGGCGCTGTTTGCCGAAGAACAGGTGTTAACAGCGCTGGGTACGCAACAAGCCCTGACCGCGTTGGGTGGTCTCTCTGGCGAGGGGAGCAGTAGCCTAATCAACGCCAGGCTACAAGCCCTGGGAATGGTGCAGGGCATTGTCCGGCAAGAAGCGCTCATTCGCGCGATCAACGATTGTTTCATGCTCGTGTGCGTGTTAGCCCTGGGCAGCATGGGCGTGGTCATGCTGATGCGCATGGTACGCCAGCGCTAGAGCATGTAGTGAGCGGAGACGGTGACACGCCCCAGGGCTGCGTTGCCGTATGTACAGGGCATAGGTGTGAGGACTTCAGAAAGATGAGGCAATCATGCATCTCGGCATTTCGCTTCTCTCGGGACCACGACCTGTTGATGCTGCAGCCATTGCACACCAGGCCGAAGCACTGGGCTTCGCTTCCCTCTGGCTGGGAGAGCACCCGGTCATGCCCGTACACAGTTCTGTCTCTGCGCCTGGCACGACTGGCGGCAGCATTCCTGTACCGCAGTGGTACGGCTAGAAGGCGAGACAGAGACCGCAGCGCTGGCCCAGCTCGAACGGCTGGCCAGGCAGGTACTATAGGGATTCGGCTGCGGTCTCGAGGCTTTCCTGGTACAAACGGGCTTGCTGCGTGCGCAGGGCGCGCGCACGTACGACACAGAGCCGGGAGCAAGCCATCAAGTCCCCACGGAATTGCAGGACTTGCGCCGGTGTCACCTGGATCCGCTGGCCGCAGCCTTCGCATTTATAGCTGATGCAATCTTCGCCTTCACCATAGGCATAACCAGAACCGTGACGCATGCGGAGTCTCCTGGACGTGCTCTCCCAAACCGCCTGGGGATCAGCTCCACTGCGACCGCAGGCGATAGACGGGATCTTACCTGAAGCGCAAGGCAATCGCACGTCAGAGCCCAGGTCACTTGACGAGGGCACCAGGAGGCAAGACAGGTGCCTTGTCTTCCCGAGGGCAACACGGTATCCTCCTCCCACCCTGGATAGGCCCACAACCATGCGCGTTGCGAAGGACAACCGGCCATGTCGAATATCCTCACAGCACTACCCGTTGGTGACAAAGTTGGGATTGCCTTCTCTGGCGGCCTCGATACCTCCGCGGCCGTCGCCTGGATGCGTGCCAAAGGCGCCATCCCCTACTGTTACACAGCGAACCTCGGGCAATATGACGAGGATAACTACGCAGACATCCCACAACGCGCCTTGCATTATCAGGCGGAACATGCCCGCCTGATCGACTGTCGCACGACGCTCGTCCACGAGGGCCTGGTCGCACTCCAGTGCGGGGCGTTTCACATTAGCAGTGCGGGGAAAACCTATTTCAATACCACGCCGCTCGGGCGGGCCGTCACGGGTACCATGCTGGTGCATGCCATGCAGGCGGACGGGGTCAATATCTGGGGCGATGGTAGCACCTATAAAGGCAATGATATTGAGCGGTTCTACCGCTATGGCCTGTTGGCCAATCCCCAGTTGAAAATTTATAAACCGTGGCTGGATAGCCAGTTTGTGCGAGAACTGGGCGGGCGCACGGAGATGAGTCAATGGCTTATCGCTCATGGCTTTACCTATCGAGCGAGCGTCGAGAAAGCCTATTCAACGGATGCGAACATCTGGGGCGCAACGCACGAAGCCAAAGATTTAGAGTTCCTCGATAAAGGTCTGTACATTGTTACGCCGATCATGGGCGTCCGCTTCTGGGATGCTAGCGTCAGCATTGCCCCTGAACGTATCACTTTGACCTTTCATGAGGGCATGCCGGTAGCCATCAATGGGACGACCTACGCTGACAAAGTGGCGCTCGTCATGGAGGCCAATGCCGTTGGTGGGCGGCACGGCCTCGGGATGAGTGATCAGGTAGAGAACCGCATCATTGAGGCGAAAAGTCGTGGCGTGTACGAAGCCCCTGGCATGGCCTTACTGCATATTGGCTATGAACGTCTGGTGAATGCCATCCATAACGAGGGTACGCTGGAGAATTACCGCACTCTGGGCCGCCGCTTAGGCCGCTTACTCTACGAAGGGCGCTGGTTTGACCCGCAGGCGCTTATGCTACGCGAGAGCTTGCAACGATGGGTAGGCAAGGCGATTAGCGGGGAAGTCACGCTTGAACTCCGGCGTGGTGATGATTATACCATCCTGAACACGAGTGGAGCGCATCTGAGCTATCACCCGGAGCGTTTAAGTATGGAGAGTGGAGCCGCCGAGTTCGGTCCAGAAGATCGTATTGGGCAGCTGACCATGCGCAACCTGGACATCGCCGACTCGCGCGAGAAGCTTCTCATCTACCAAACATCTGGTCTCCTGGATGCGGAGATGAGCGGCTCCCTGGGAGACATCGCACGGCCTTGACTGACGGGTTTTCCCTTGACAGCGTGCTGGCTTTTGCCTACGGTCTGGGCACGCACGACCGTATGACTGTGTAGAACGAAGGAGAGCGGTGTGGATATTATTGTCACCCTGAAGCAGGTCCCGGATCCCGAGGCTCCCAGGGAGAGTTTTCGGATTGACGAAACGGCCATGAAGATTCTCAATCCGGCGAACGTGGATCCGGTCATTAACGGGTTTGACGAAAACGCCATTGAAGCAGCGTTACAGATACGCGAAGCTGTTGGCGGCAAAGTCGTGGCGATCTCTATGGGGGAGGAAGGCGCTACGCGGGCCCTCAAACAGGCCCTGGCGATGGGGGTGGATGAGGGCATTCTGCTCCATGATGCGGCGTTTGCCAATGCCGACGCCACCTCGACGGCGTATGTGCTCGCAGAGGCGATTAAAAAAATTGGCACGTATCAGCTCGTGCTGTGCGGGCGTCAAGCCTCCGACTGGGACCAGGCACAGGTACCGTCAGGCATTGCGGAGTTCCTGGGAGTACCCAGTGTGACCGCAGTCCAGAAAGTCGAGCCCCAGGGTGAAGTGGTGCGGGTGCAGCGTCTCCTGGAAGACGGCTATGAGGTGCTGGATGTGCAGACACCCTGCCTGGTGACGGTAAGCAATGAGGCGAACAAGCCGCGGTATCCCACGCTCAAAGGCATTATGGCGGCTGGAAAAAAGAAGATTCCGGTGTGGAATGCCGCAGAAGTGGGGGTAGACCCGGCGCAGGTTGGCAACGCTGGGGCGCTTACCAGGGTAACGAAACTCTATATCCCGCGTTTTGAAGGCACGTGTGAGTTTATTGAGGGTGAGACGCCAGAAGAAATGGGAGAAAAACTGGCGTTGCGGCTTCGTGAACTCAAAATTATCTAAAGCCGTGTACAGCAATCTTGTGAGAGAAGGAAGTGGTAGCCATGGCTCAGGGGGTGTTGGTGTTTGCAGAAGTGGCCGCAGGCGGACTGGCGGCCATTGCCAAAGAGATGCTTGGAGCTGGCCGGCAACTGGCTGACGCTCTGGGCGAGCCGCTGATGGCGGCAGTGGTGGGACATGAGGTACAAGCAGCGGCCCAGGATGCGGTGGCACACGGAGCAGACACGGTCTATGTGGCTGACGCTCCTGCACTCAGCCATTATCAGACGCTCTCCTACAGCGCCGCGTTGGCACACATTGCCGAGCAGAGCACGCCGAACATTTTACTGATCGGCATGGGCGATGTCGGGAGAGAGCTGGGGCCACGACTCGCCTTCCGGCTGCGCACTGGTCTGGCGTCAGACTGTGTGGAGCTGACCATCAATCCTGCGACCAAACTTATGGAAGCAACGCGGCCGGTGTCTGGTGGCAATGCCATGGCGACCGTGGTGATTGAGCACTCGCGGCCCCAGATGGCCACGGTACGTGGGAAAACCATGGAGCCAGCCGTGCCTGATGCGGCACGCCAGGGGCAGATCATCACCGTCACAG
>Ga0194121_10008329_pt1 | contig 13176 bp, 15 predicted proteins | sample TA2MahCa50mmetaG_FD_148609 | JGI IMG/M metagenome (GOLD analysis project Ga0194121, IMG submission 148609) | Freshwater microbial communities from Lake Tanganyika, Tanzania - TA2015020 Mahale Deep Cast 50m | ecosystem: Environmental > Aquatic > Freshwater > Lake | place: Tanzania: Lake... | reverse complement strand
AAAACCTTAAGTGTTTCCTGGGACTTAGCTAAATTGTCCACAGTTCTACAATACCAAGCGTTACAAGGCCTAAGCGGCCACTAGGTGTAGCGCGCCAAGTAATCCTGGACCTGTTTCTTATCCGCAGGGGCGAGATAGTAGAACTTCACGTCGACGGTGCTGCCATCGACCTTGGCGACGGTGACGACGGCTTCGGCCCGCACATTGATGGCGCCGTCCTGGATGATCAGATAAGCATGCGCTTGCCGGGGCTCATGTCGCGCTGCGCCGGGCCGAACGAAAAACCGTCCTGTCCGATGTTCTTCAGGTTGTAGCGCTTGCCTTCGACGATTGCGGTGGTTTCGCCTTTCGGGGTGACGCGCTTGCCCGCGCCGCCTTTCGCCGGCTCTTCGGTCATCCCGAGCAGCTTCTTTAGTCCGTCCAGCATCGCGACTCCGGTCTACGCCGCCCCGTCTATCCCACCCACCTATAGGAATTAGTGGGAACTGGCGAAGAAGACAACGAAATTCGCGACCGGAGGGGGGTATGCCGCCTTGACAGGGAGGTGCGTTGGCACCTACGGTCCGCGGGTTCCACGGCGGCCTTTTGCTTGCCGGTTCCGGGCGATCCCGGAGCTCCGTCCGTCCGCGAGTGTCGCGCACGGGCGCGATGGCGTTTTGAGCGTGTGAGGAGCGTCGAGAGCAAGTGTTCGAGGGGCTGACCAATCGGCTCGGACAGGTCTTCGATCGCCTGAAGCGCCGCGGCGCTTTGAGCGAGGCCGATGTGTCGGCCGCCATGCGCGAAGTGCGCGTGGCGCTGCTCGAGGCCGATGTCGCGCTCCCGGTGGTCAAGTCGTTCATCGATGGCGTGCGCGAGAAGGCGATCGGCCAGGAAGTCCTGCGCTCGGTCACGCCGGGCCAGATGGTGGTCAAGCTCGTCCACGATCACCTGGTCGAGATCCTCGGCGGGGATGCCGAGCTCGCGACCGATGTCTCGCCGCCTGCGGTGTTCCTGATGGTGGGGTTGCAGGGCTCGGGCAAGACGACGACCACCGCAAAGCTCGCCCGCCGCATCGCGCGGCGCGAGAAGAAGAAGGTCCTGGTCGCCTCTCTCGACGTCTACCGCCCGGCGGCGATGGAGCAGCTGCACCAGCTGGCGAAGCAGGCCGAGGTCGCGGCGGTTCCCATCGCCGCGGGCGAGAAGCCGATCCAGATCGCGCGCCGCGCGATGGAGCAGGCGCGGCTGGAAGGCTTCGACCTGCTGCTGCTCGACACCGCCGGCAGGCTCACCATCGACGAAGAGCTGATGGCCGAGGTCGCGGAGATCCGTGATCTGGCGAAGCCGCACGAGATCCTGCTCGTCGCCGACGCGATGACCGGCCAGGACGCGGTCCGCACCGCGACCGGCTTCCACGAGAAGGTCGGCCTCACCGGCATCGTGCTGACCCGCGTCGATGGCGATGCGCGCGGCGGTGCGGCGCTGTCGATGCGCCAGGTCACCGGGCGCCCGATCAAGGTGCTCGGCACCGGCGAGAAGCTCGACCAGATCGAGGAGTTCGATGCCAAGCGCGTCGCCTCGCGCATCCTCGGCATGGGCGACGTCGTCGGCCTGGTCGAACGTGCGGCCGAGGTAATCGAGAAGGAAGACGCCGAGAAGCTCGCGGCGAAGATCCAGAAGGGCGGCTTCGACCTCGACGACATGGCGCAGCAGCTCCGCCAGCTCCGCAAGATGGGCGGTCTCGGCGGCGTCATGGGCATGCTGCCGGGTATCGGCAAGATCAAGGAGCAGCTTGCCGACGCCAAGGTCGACGAAGGCCTGCTCAAGCGCCAGGAGGCGATCATCTCCTCGATGACGCCGAAGGAGCGCAAGGATGCGCGCCTCCTAAACGCGTCCCGAAAGCGCCGCATCGCCGCCGGCTCCGGCACCACGGTTCCCGACATCAACCGGCTGCTGAAACAGCACATGGAGATGAGCCGGGTGATGAAGCAGATGGGCAAGCTCGGCCAGAAGGGCATCATGCGCCAGGGCCTGGGCAGCCTGTTCCGGAGATAGGGGTGCCGGACCACATCTCCCTCGGCGTCTCCGACATGAGGCGCTCACGCGACTTCTACGACGCGGTGCTTGCGGGTGCTCTGCTATCGGCGGGCCATGACCTTCGACGCCTTCGCCGGCTACGGCCCCGAATGACTTCGACGCATCAACTCTCGAACGTGAAGGAAGAGGACTGAACACATGGCTTTGAAGATTCGCATGACGCGCGGCGGCGCGAAGAAGCGCCCGTTCTATTCGATCGTCGTCGCCGAGCACACCAGCCCGCGCGACGGCCGCTTCATCGAGAAGCTCGGTACCTACAATCCCATGCTGGTGAAGGGCCACGCGGACCGCGTCCGGCTGAACGTCGAGCGCATCAAGCACTGGATGTCGGTCGGCGCCACGCCGTCGGAGCGCGTCGCGAAGTTCCTCGCCGATGCCGGCATGGGCGAACGTCCGAAGATCCGCGAGACGCCGAAGAAGAGCGCGCCGCGCGCCAAGACGCAGGAGCGCATGAAGGCCGCTGCCGAGGCTGCCGCTGCCGCCGCTCCGGCGGAAGCGAAGGCGGAGTAAGGCACGGGTGTCATGCCGGCGCCGGATGCCCGCGTGCTGCTGGGCGAGATCGTCGGGGTGCACGGCGTGCAGGGCCAGGTTCGGGTTCGCACGCACACCGCTGATCCGTTCGACGTCGCGGCCTATGGGCCGCTGACGGCGGAGCCGGGCGGCCGCACGTTGAAGCTGGAAGGCTTGCGTGAGGTCAAGGGCGGCGTCGTCATCGCTCGCGTGCCGGGTGTCGCCGATCGAGACGCGGCGGCGGCGCTCAAGGGACTTCGCCTCTACGTTGCGCGCTCGGCACTGCCGTCGCCCAAGGAGGAGGAGTTCTACTACTCCGACCTCGAGGGGCTTAAGGCCGAGCTCGTCGATGGCGGCGTCCTGGGCAATGTGCGGCGGGTGGTGAATTACGGTGCCGGCGACATGCTGGAGATCGGCCGTGAGGACGGCAGCGTGCTGGTTCCTTTCACGCGCGCCGCGGTTCCGACCGTCGATATCGCCGGCGGCCGGGTCGTCGTCGATCCACCCCCGGGTCTCCTGACCGACGAAGCCGAGGATGCGGGCGAAGAGGAAGAGGGCAAATGACGTGGCGGGCGACCGCGCTCACCCTGTTCCCGGGGATGTTCCCGGGTCCGCTGGGGGTAAGCCTAGCCGGAAAGGCGCTGGAAGAGGGGATCTGGGCCTTGGAGGCGCTGGACATCCGGGGGTTCGCGAGCGATAAACACGCCTCCGTCGACGACACTCCGTTCGGCGGGGGCGCCGGCATGGTCATGCGGCCGGACGTGCTGGACCGGGCTCTCGCATCTGTCGAGGATCGTCCCGGACCTCGCATCTACCTGAGCCCGCGTGGGCGCCTGCTGGACCAGGCGCGGGTGAAGGAGCTGGCGCAAGGCCCTGGCGTGGTCCTGCTGTGCGGGCGCTACGAAGGGGTCGACGAGCGGGTCATCCAGGCCCGCGGGCTCGAGGAGGTCAGCCTCGGCGATTTCGTCCTGTCCGGCGGCGAGCCGGCGGCGATCGCGCTGATCGACGCGGCGGTCAGGCTTCTGCCGGGCGTGATGGGCGCGGCGGAAGGGCTGGTCGAGGAAAGTTTCGAAGCGGGACTTCTGGAATACCCGCATTACACGCGACCCCGCGAGTGGCAGGGCCGCACGGTGCCGGAGGTCTTGATCTCCGGGCACCACGAGAAGATACGCGCCTGGCGGCGCGCCGAGGCGGAGCGGGTGACGGCCGAAAGACGGCCCGATCTCTGGTCCCGCTACCAGGGCGCAAGCGCAGGCAAAGGTCGTTAGTTCGAACGGTTGTCAGGACGGGAACGAGTGCCATGAATCTCTTGCAGACGCTCAACAAGGAACAGGCGGACAAGCTCGCGGCGAAGCGCGCGGTCCCCGAATTCGGCCCGGGCGATACGCTCAAGGTCAATGTGAAGGTGATCGAGGGCACTCGTGAGCGTGTTCAGGCCTATGAAGGCGTCTGCATCGCCCGCAAGAACGCCGGCGTGAACTCCTCGTTCACCGTCCGCAAGATCTCCTACGGCGAAGGCGTCGAGCGCGTGTTCCCGCTCTACTCGCCGATGGTCGGCTCGATCGAGGTCGTGCGCCGCGGCAAGGTCCGCCGCGCCAAGCTCTATTACCTCCGTGGCCGCACCGGCAAGTCGGCGCGCATCACCGAGCGCGCCGGGCGCACGGGCGAGGGCGAGGCTGCCGAGGCGCAAGCCGAGTCCTGATCGCTCGTCGTCGTTCGGTTCGGGGTTAGGGGGCCTTAGATCGCTATGGCCGGTCCGCGCACGCTTTTCGACAAGATCTGGGACAGCCACGTCGTCGATCGACAGGCCGACGGCACCTGCCTCATCTACATCGATCGCCACCTCGTCCATGAGGTGACGAGCCCGCAGGCCTTCGAGGGCCTGCGCATGGCCGGGCGCAAGGTCCGCCGTCCCGATCTAACGCTCGCGGTCGCCGACCACAACGTGCCGACCACCGATCGCTCGCAGGGTATCGCCGACGAGGAGAGCCGCCTCCAGGTCGAGACGCTGGACGAGAACGCGCGCGATTTCGCCGTGCCCTATTTCAACATGGTCGATCCGCGCCAGGGCATCGTCCATATCATCGGGCCGGAGCAGGGCTTCACCTTGCCGGGCAACACCATCGTCTGCGGCGACAGCCACACCTCGACGCATGGCGCCTTCGGCGCTCTCGCCTTCGGCATCGGCACCTCCGAGGTCGAGCATGTGCTGGCGACCCAGACGCTGGTTCAGAAGCCGGCGAAGAACATGCGGGTCACGGTCGAGGGCGAGCTCTCGCTCGGCGTCACCGCCAAGGACATCGTGCTCGCGATCATCGGCAAGATGGGCACCGCCGGCGGCACCGGCCACGTGATCGAGTATGCCGGATCGGCGATCCGCGGCCTCTCCATGGAAGGCCGGATGACCGTTTGCAACATGACGATCGAAGGCGGCGCGCGCGCAGGCCTGGTCGCGCCGGACCAGACAACCTTCGACTACATCAAGGGCCGGCCGATGGCGCCGAAGGGCGCGGCCTGGGAAGCGGCGGTCGCCTATTGGAAGACGCTGCCCTCCGATCCCGGCGCCAAGTACGACCGAGAGATCCATATCGACGCCAAGGACATCGTCCCGCAGGTCACCTGGGGCACGAGCCCCGAGGACGTGCTGCCGATCACCGGCAAGGTGCCGAACCCGGCCGATGTCAGTGATGAAGCCAAGCGCGCCTCGATGGAGCGTGCGCTCGACTATATGGGCCTCAAGCCCGGCACGCCGCTGAACCAGGTCAAGGTCGACAAGGTCTTCATCGGCTCCTGCACCAACGGCCGCATCGAGGATCTGCGCGAAGCCGCCAAGGTCGCGAAGGGTCGCAAGGTCGCGGCGCATGTGAATGCGCTTGTTGTTCCCGGCTCCGGTCTGGTCAAGCACCAGGCCGAGGAAGAGGGGCTCGACCGCATCTTCATCGAGGCCGGCTTCGAGTGGCGTGAGCCCGGCTGCTCGATGTGCCTGGCGATGAACGCCGACAAGCTCGAGCCCGGCCAGCGCTGCGCCTCGACCTCGAACCGCAATTTCGAAGGCCGTCAGGGCCGCGGCGGACGCACGCATCTAGTGAGCCCAGCCATGGCCGCCGCCGCCGCCGTCTCCGGCCATCTCGCCGACATCCGCGAGCTGATCCGGTAACGGATGAGTGCCGAGGATACATCCTCGGTCGGCGTTGCCGTTGCATATGGCGGGTTCTGGCGTCGCGTCGGCGCGACCATCATCGACGGCCTGATCTTCGTTGTCGTCAACGGCCTCTTCTATGTCGGGGGTACCGCCTCGGAGGCGGCGACCGGCTTCGGCGTGCTGGCGGGCATCCTTTACGAGGTCGGCATGACGGCGTCGCGCTTCCAGGCGACGCTCGGCAAGCTCGCCCTTGGGCTTCGCGTCGTCGATCGCGAGGGGAGGCGCCTCACCGTCGCGCGTGCGCTCGGCCGCTGGCTCGCCAAGATCGTCTCGGCGCTGCTCTTCTCCGTCGGCTACCTGATGGTCGCCTTCACCAGCCGCAAGCGCGGGCTGCACGACATGCTGGCCGGCACTCTTGTGCTCAGGATGGCACCGGACACCGGACCGGCGACGAAGCTGCCAGCCTAGCAGCTTACCTCGTCGACCAGCTCGTTGTTGTAGCTGCGGGTCATGCCCGGAATCAGGAGCGCGTCGATCAGCCACCAGAGGCCGGGGATCGCCATCAGCGCCATGCCGACGAGAACGACGTAGAGGGCGCCGGCGACCAGGGTGAACAGCAGCAGGATCAGGCCGCTGAACCAGCGCCCGAGATAGAAGCGGTGCATCCCAAACATGCCGAGGAAGAACCACAGCAGGTAGGCGACGATGACCGACTTCTTGTTGGCGTCGTAGCGCATCATCGCCACGGCATCCTCGGTCGGTCGCCCGGACGGGTAGGTCATGCTGGCTCCTCCTAACTCCTTGCAATATTAGATAGTCATTCAGGGGTCTCCCGACAAAGGGGGCCCTCTCCCACCATGCCCTGGCACCCGCCGCCCCGGCCTGATATCTAGACGCTCCCCAGACCCCGAGAGCGGCCATGCAGAAGTTCACCCAGCTGACCGGCGTCGCCGCGCCGATGCCGATGATCAACGTCGATACGGACAAGATCATCCCCAAGCAGTACCTGAAGACGATCAAGCGGACCGGGCTCGGGAAGCATCTTTTCGACGAGATGCGCTACGACATGAAGGGCGGCGAGAACCCGGACTTCGTGCTCAACAAGCCGGCCTACCGCAAGGCCGAGGTGCTGGTCGCCGGCGAGAATTTCGGCTGTGGGTCGAGCCGCGAGCACGCGCCCTGGGCGCTGCTCGATTTCGGCATCCGTTGCGTGATCGCGCCCAGCTTCGCCGATATCTTCTTCAACAACTGCTTCAAGAACGGGATCCTGCCGATCCCCCTGCCGCAGGCCGAATGCGACAAGCTGATGAGCGATGCCGAAAAGGGCCATAACGCGCGGGTCACGATCGACCTCGCCAAGCAGGAGATCACCCGGCCGAACGGCGAGGTGATCAAGTTCGACATCGATCCCTTCCGCAAGCATTGCCTGCTCAACGGCCTCGACGACATCGGGCTCACCCTCGAGAAGGGCAAGAGCATCGACTCCTTCGAGGCGCAGCGGAAGCAGAGCCAGGCCTGGGCTTAAGCCGGCCTGTCCCAAGAACGAGGTCGGCGACGATTGACGTCGTGGGGCGCGTCCTCTCTGCTACCGTAGCGAGCAGGAGAGGGAGGCGCCCTTGGACCTGGATCTCGAAGCCCTGATGGAGCCGCACGCCTTTCGCGACAGCATCCAGTGGCGGCTGGCACGAAAGGGCGTTCTTTGCGACGGCGAGACGCGACCCAAGGGCAGCGGCGGCAAGCCGGCGACGGTCACGCGGATCTGGCAGACCTTCGAAACGGATATCCGCGCCGCCGCGAGCCGGCATGAGGTGCCGGTCGAGCTGATCGTCGCGACCATCGCGACCGAGTCTCGCGGAAACCCCGCGGCCGAGCGTTCCGAGCCCGGCTTCATCTCGTATGAGGAGACGCCGCATCGGGTGTCGATCGGCCTGATGCAGACTCTGATCTCGACCGCGCGCGAGGCTCTGGGAGACGCTTCCCTCGGGCCTGAGGAGCTGCGCGACCCCGCCACCGCGATCCTGGCCGGCACCGCCTATATCGCGCGCCAGAAGCGGATCACGAAATTCGATCCCCCGAAGGTCGCTTGCGCCTACAACGCGGGCGGCATCTACCACCAGCCGGGCGTCAACAACCGCTGGAAGATGCGGCAGTTCCCGATCGGCACGGGCGCCCATGCCGATCGTTTCGTCGCCTGGTTCAACGACTGCTTTGCGCTTTTCGACTCCGACGCCCTGCCCGGGCCGAGCTTCGCGCGCGAGCTGCAAAACTGACGTCCGCGGCGCGTCCCGCCCAAGGGCGCCCGCTCTTGCGCATCCAGGGCATCCTCGCTAAAGACCCCACTCCCCGAACGAGGTTTGAGACTAATGGCGGCGAACAAGCAGCTTCTCGTGCTCCCCGGCGACGGCATCGGGCCTGAGGTCATGACACAGGTGCTCCGCGTGGTCGACTGGTTCGACAAGAAGCGCGCGGTCAGTTTCAACCTCAAGGAAGGCCTAGTCGGCGGCGCTTCGCTCGACGCGCAGGGCACGCCGATCACCGACGAGACCCTGGCGGACGCGATGTCGGCCGATGCCGTGCTGTTCGGCTCGGTCGGCGGCCCGAAATGGGAGACCAACCCCTTCGACAAGAAGCCGGAGCGCGCCATCCTGCGCTTAAGGAAGGAGATGGATCTCTTCGCCAATCTCCGCCCGGCGCCGGTGTTCGACGCGCTGGTCGATGCCTCCACGCTCAAGGCCGATGTGGTGAAGGGCACCGACCTCCTGGTGCTGCGTGAAGGCACCGGCGGCGTCTATTTCGGCGAACCGCGCGGTGTCGAGATCCGCGCCGACGGCACCAAGAAGGCCGTGGATACCCAGGTCTACACTACGCCGGAGATCGAGCGCATCGTGCGCCTTGGCTTCGAGCTCGCGAAGAAGCGCCGGAACAAGGTGCATTCGGTCGAGAAGGCCAATGTGATGCACACCGGCGTGCTCTGGCGCGAGGTCGCCAACCGTATCCACAAGGCCGAGTTCCCGGAAGTGCAGCTCGAGCACATGTACGCCGACAACTGCGCCATGCAGCTCGTGCGCAACCCGCGCCAGTTCGACGTGATCGTCACCGACAACCTGTTCGGCGACATCCTTTCGGATTGCGCGGCGATGCTGACCGGCTCGCTCGGCATGCTGCCCTCGGCCTCGCTCGGCGCCAGGGACAAGGTCACCGGCAAGCGCCACTCGCTCTACGAGCCGATCCATGGCTCGGCGCCCGACATCGCCGGCAAGGGCATCGCCAACCCGCTGGCGCAGATGCTGTCGTTCTCGATGCTGCTGCGCTACTCCTTCGACCTGCCGGCCGATGCCGACCTGATCGAGAACGCGGTCAAGGACGTGCTCGCCTCCGGTATGCGCACCCCCGACATCATGGCGCCCGGCTCGGCCAAGGTCGGCACCACGACCATGGGCGACGCCGTGCTACGCAGCCTGGACAAGCTCGGGGCTTAAGGCCCCTACGCTCAGTCGGCAGCCGTCACCAGGCCGTCGCGGCGGTCCTTGGCGATCGCCTCGGCCTCGCGCTCGGCCGGCGAACCTACGCCGCCGCCGCCGGGGGTGAGCAGCACGAGGCGCTCGCCGGCGGGGATGCTCTGGAAGCCCTTGCCCTTGAGCTTCTTGCCCGATTTGAGTTCGAGCACGCCGGCGGCGCCGTCCTTGCCGCCGTCGCGGCCGCGGGCCGGGTGCTGGATGCGGTCGAAGGCGGCGAGTAGCTCGAAGGGCAGGCCCTTCGAGGACTCGACTTCGATCACCTGGCCCATGCCGCCGCGGGTGCGGCCGGCGCCGCCGGAGTCGGGACGTAGCTCCTTCTTCCAGAACACGACGGGCGCGATCGACTCGGCGATCTCGACCGGCGTGCCTTTGACGCCGGACGGGTAGGCGGTGGCATCGAGCCCGTCCTTCTTCGGCCGGGCGCCGGTGCCGCCATTCGAGGTGATGGTGATGGCGAAGCCGCGCTTGTCGGCGGCGTCCTTCGCCGTCGGGCCGCGAAGGCCGATCATCCAGATGCAGGAGGTGCCTTCCGCCGGCACGCGCTCCGGCACCGCCTGGCGCAGGCAGCCGAACACGACGTCGGGCAGCATCTGTCCGATGACATGGCGCGAGGCGACGGGGCGCGGATAGGGGGCGTTCAGGATCGAGCCCGGCGGCGCGGAGACGGTCAGCGGCGCCAGAGAGCCGGCGTTGTTGGGAATGCGCGCGGCGACGACGCAGCCGAGACCGAAGCAGGTATAGGCCTCGGTATAGGCCATCGGTACGTTAATGCCGCGCTTCTGCACGCCGGTGGTGCCGGTGAAGTCGACATGGATTGTCTTCTCACCCACGGTGATCGCCGCGGTGAGGTCGATCGGCTCGTCATAGCCGTCGATACGCATAGTGTTGCGATAGGTGCCCCTGGGCAGCTTTGCGATCTCCGCCTCGACCGCGGCGCGCGAATGGCTCAGCACGTGCTCGGCGAGCTCGTCGAGCGAGTCGAGGCCGAACTCGTCCATCATCTCAGAGAGCCGCTTGACGCCGACATCGTTGCAGGCGGCGAGCGAATAGACGTCGCCCTCCGTGTCGACGGGAAGCCGCGTGTTGGCGCGGATCATCGCCATCAGCGTCTCATTCATCTTCCCGCCCTCGGCCAGCTTGAGGTGCGGGATGTAGAGGCCTTCCATGAACACGTCGGTGCCGTCGGGGCCGAAGCCGATGCCGCCGATGTCCATCAGGTGGCTGGTGCAGGAGAGCAGCGCGATGAGCTTGCCGCGATGGAAGGCGGGCGTGGTCAGCACGAAGTCGTTGAGATGCCCGGTGCCCATCCACGGATCGTTGGTGATGTAGATGTCGCCCGGCTGCATGTTGGCGAGTGGGAAGCGCTCGATGAAATGCGTGACCGCGAGTGCCATCGAATTGACGTGGCCGGGCGTGCCGGTCACTGCCTGCGCCAGCATGCGACCTTCGAGATCAAATATGCCGGCGGAGAGGTCGCCGCATTCGCGCACGATCGGCGAGAAGGCGGTGCGGATGAGCGCCTGCGCCTGCTCCTCGACCACCGCGATGAGGCGGTTCCACATGATCTGGTGACGGATCTGGGCAATCTGACCGGTCATGCGCGGCGCTCCAGGACGATCGAGCCGGCGGCGTCGATGGCGGCATCGAATCTAGCGGAAACGAAGGTAGTGGTCTCGTCCTCGACAATCAGGGCAGGACCGGCGACGGTCTGCCCCAGGCCGAGATCCGGGCGGCGATAGACGGGCACCTCGGCGAAGGCCTCGGTCGCCGCATCGAAGACCGGCCGTTTGCCGATAGCCGCGGCACGGTTGCCGCGGGAGACACCCGCCAGCGCCTTCGGCAGCGTGTTCGGCGTCGAGAGCGTCAGCGTCCAGCTCAGGATCTCGATCGCGCCGTCGGGAATGACGCGCTGGAACAGGGCCTGGTACTCGCGCTCGAAACCGCGGCGGAACTCGGCAATGTCGTTGGCGGCAAGCGCGCGCGCCGGCACCGGCACGACGATCTCGTGGCCCTGCCCGACATAGCGCATATAGGCCGTGCGTCGCTCCTTGAGCGTCTGGCCGCGCGCGCCGGACTCGACGACGCGGCGTGCCTCCTCCTCGAGCCCGTTGAAAAGTGCGTTCGCGGCCGTCGCGTCGAAGGCGTCGAGGCGCATGTAGCGGCTGCGCACGACCTCATAGGCGACCGGCGCTCGCAGGAAGCCGACGGCGGAGCCGACGCCGGCGTTGCGCGGCACGATGATCCGCCGGATGCCGAGCTTCTCGGCCAAGCGCGAGGCGTGCAGCGGCGCGGCGCCGCCGAAGGCGATCAGCGTCGTCTCGCCGACCGCCTTGCCGCGCTCGACCGCATGCACGCGCGCTGCATTGGCCATGTTCTCGTCGACGATCTCGGCGACGCCGAAGCCGGCAACGGAATCGTTGAGGCCGAGCGGTCGCCCCACATGATGTTGAAGCGCTGCCGCCGCTGCCTTCGCATCCAGGCGCATCTTGCCGCCGGCGAAGCGGTCGGGATCGATGCGGCCGAGCGCGACATCGGCATCGGTCACGCTCGGCTTGTCGCCGCCGCGCCCATAGCAGGCGGGGCCGGGCTCGGCGCCGGCGCTTTCCGGGCCGACGACGATGCGCTTCAGCCCGTCGACCTTGGCGATCGAGCCGCCGCCGGCGCCGATCTCGACCATCTCGATCACCGGAATGCGGAGCGGCAATCCGCTGCCTTTCAGGAAGCGCGCGGCGCGATCGACCTCGAAGCTGCGGCTGGTCTCGGGCCGCAGATCCTCGATCAGGCAGATCTTGGCGGTGGTCCCGCCCATGTCGAAGGACAGCACCTTCTTCTCGCCAGACAGCGCCGCGACATGGGTGGCGAGGATGGCGCCGCCCGCCGGGCCGGATTCCACCAGCCGGATCGGAAAGCGCGCCGCCGCTTCGAGCGAGGTCAGGCCGCCGCCGGATGTCATCAGGTAGACCGCGCCCTTGAAGCCGGCGGCCTTGAGCGCCTGGTCGAGGCGGCCGAGATATCCGGCCATCAGCGGCTGCACATAGGCGTTGGCGACCGTGGTCGAGGTGCGCTCGTACTCGCGAACCTCCGGGCAGACCTCTGAGGAGAGCGTGATCGCGATGCCGGGCATCGCCTGTGCCAGGGTCTCGCCGACGCGCTGCTCATGCGCCGGATTGGCATAGGAGTGCAGGAGTGAGACGGCGATGCTGCCGATGCCCTCGGCCTTCAGCTTCGCCGGCAGCGCGGCGACGGCCTTCTCGTCGAGCGGCAGCAGGACGCGGCCCTCGACGTCGACGCGCTCGGGCACGGTGAAGCGGAGCGCGCGCGGCGCCAGCGAAGCCGGCTTCTCGATGAAGATGTCGTACTGGTCGTAGCGGCTCTCATAGGCGATATCGAGCACGTCGCGGAACCCCTCGGTCGCGATCAGCGCCGTCTTGGCGCCCTTGCGCTCGATGATCGCGTTGGTCGCGAGCGTGGTGCCGTGGACCAGCACGTCGACCGCCGACAGCGCGACGCCGGCCTCGGCCAGCAGCGCCAGCGTCCCTTCCATCACGCCCTGCTCGGGTGCACGGGGCGTGGTCAGCACCTTCTTGGTGGCAAGGCGGCCATCGGTCTCGAGCACGACATCGGTGAAGGTGCCGCCGATATCGACGGCGAGGCGGGTCTGGGTCACGGGAGGAGGCGGCTCCGAGGCAGGAAGGAAAGCGGCATGGCGGCCGGGATCAGGGACGATAGGATGGCGGCATGAGTCAGCACAACGATCCCATCGAGACGGTCGAGATGCATACCGGCGGCGAGCCGGTGCGCATCATCGTCGCCGGCTATCCGGAGCTGAAGGGCCGCACGCTGCTCGAGAAGCGGCGCGATGCCCGCGACCGCCTCGACCATCTTCGCCGGCGCCTGATGCATGAGCCACGCGGCCATTTCGACATGTATGGC
>Ga0194121_10008321_pt1 | contig 13184 bp, 10 predicted proteins | sample TA2MahCa50mmetaG_FD_148609 | JGI IMG/M metagenome (GOLD analysis project Ga0194121, IMG submission 148609) | Freshwater microbial communities from Lake Tanganyika, Tanzania - TA2015020 Mahale Deep Cast 50m | ecosystem: Environmental > Aquatic > Freshwater > Lake | place: Tanzania: Lake... | reverse complement strand
GTCCGCGACGGCGCCGTCCATCCGGTGCGCCGCCGCGAGGTACTCGGCGAGGATCGACTGTTCGGCCGCGGTCGGCGGCTCGGGCCGCGTGCCGAGCTGGTTGGCGAAACCCTTCGCCTGCGCGACCAGTGCCACCGCCGCCGCCCGCTCCCGCAGCCCGAGCCGTTCGCACCAGGCCGCGAAGCGGGCGCGGTCGGGCAGCGCCGCGCCGCCGGGCTCCCGCTCCGGTCGGAACTCGGCCGCAGGGGCGATCCAGCCGGCGGCGACGATCGCCTGCAGCAACTCGTCGGCGATCAGCCAGTGGCCGTGGAGCAGCGGGTGACAGTAGTCGTAGAAGAGATCGAAGCCGGCGACGCCCCGCGCCGCAGCGTCGCGAAAGCGCGCGGCGACGTCGACGGTGCGCGCGCCTCCGGCGACGGCGCACTCGCGCAATCGGGCCACTAGGTCGGGCGCGGCGCGCTCCGGCAGGCCGTCGAGTTCCTGCGCGCGCGCGAACGCCGCCTCCGCTGCCGGACGATCGCCGAGCGCGAGGCAGATCCGGCCGCGCCGGAAGTGGAGCAGCGCCGCATCGCCGGCCGCCACCAGCGCGCCGTCGACCGCGGCCAGCGCCGCCACCGCTGCCGCGCGCGCCGCCGGATCGGCGGTGGCGGCGGCGAGGTCGGGCAGCGGCCCGTCGTCCCACTCGCGGGCGACGGCGGCATGCGTCGCCAGTGCGGCGCCGAAGACCGAGACGCGCGGTCGATGGTCGAGCACGTTCGACGCCGGGAGGCAGACCACCACCGGCACGTCATGGGCACGCGCCGCCGCCAGCAGCGCGGCGACGCCGTCGGCGAACAGATCGAGCGCGAAACGGCGCTGCGCCGCCGTGAGCACCGGCTCCGCCACGCATGACGGCGGCGGCGTGAACTCCCGCTCGGGCACGCCGAGCAGGCGCAGCAGCAGTCGGCTGCGGGCGATCCGCGCCACCGCCGCCTCGCGCACGCCGAGCAGGTTCGGGACCTTGAGTTCGTTGTGGCCGACGTAGAGGACCAGCAGGTCGGGCGCGAACGCGAACAACTCGTCGGCCAGCGTCGGCCAGTCATGGCTGTCGTAGCCGTTGCGGCCGCAGTTCACCACCTCGACCGCGCGATCGAACCCGGCGGCGAGGCGCTCCTCGAGGAATCGCGCGAAGCTGGCGGTCGGTCCGTCCGGGATCAGCGTGGGGTCGTAGCCGGCGCCATAGGTGGTCGATTCGCCGAGGCAGAGGATGCGGAAGGTGCCGTCTTGCTTCGCGCGCGTCAGCGCGTGCCGGCCGAAGCCCGGTTCGCCGTGGCGGCGCGCGGCGGCGGGGACGATGGCGAAGAGCGGCGCGCCGGTCGCCGCATCGAGTCGCGGCGCGCCGGCGTCATCGAGCAGCGGTTGGAAGTGCGGCGGCCGGTCGTACGGCACCGGCAGCGGCCCGAGCAGCGGGTCCAGCCAGCCGGCGCCGTCGAGCCCCGCGATCGCCAGCAGTCCGCCGGCCACCGCGGCGACGAGCGCCGCTGCCGCCAGGAGCAGCCGTGGAGCCGCGCGCCCGCGTCGCATCGTGCCTCCGTGCGGTCAGTTGCTGGGCGTCACCCGCAGGAACTTCATCTGCAGCATGCCGAGGAGCGAGTTCACCACCATGTAGAGCGACTGCCCGGCGGCGTACTTGTAGAGCATGACGCCGAAGATGAACGGGAAGAGGTTCATCATCTTCTGCATCTGCGCCTGCTGCGGGTCGGCCGGCTTCGGCATCATCCGGTTCTGCACCAGCCACGCGATCACCATCAGGATCGGCAGCAGGTGCAGTTCGCCGACCAGCGGCAGCGTGAACGGCAGCGGAACGGTGTCGGGCGCCGACAGGTCGCTGATCCAGCCGATGAACGGCTGGTGCCGCAGCTCGGGCGCGCTCGACATGATCTGGAACAGGCCGTACCAGACCGGCATCTGCAGGAACAGGATGAGGCAGCCGAAGATGGGCGGCCGCACGCCGTGCTCGCGCATCAGCTGTTGCTGCTCCGCATGCATCTTCTGGGCGTTGTTCTTGTGCTTCTTCTTCAGCTCCTCGATCTGCGGCTGCAGGAGCTTCATCTTCTTCTGGAACTGCTCCATCGTCCGGCTCTGCAGCCGGTTCAGCGGGAAGAGCAGCGTCTTCACCGTCACCGTGAGCAGGATGATGGCGACGCCCCAGTTGCCGGTCAGGCGCTCCATCAACGCCATCCACCAGAGCAGCGCCCGGTTGATCCAGCGGAACGCCTCGCCGCCGTACTCGATGGCGTAGAGCACGCGGAACGGCTCGCCCGCGGCGCCGGGCATCGCCTCGCGGGCGCGCGGGCCGGCGAACGCGGTGAAGCGCAGCTCGTGCGGCGGCGCCGCCGCGGCCGGGAAGACCACCTTGAGCCACGGCTCGGCGCGGACGTTGGTGAACGCCTCGTCGCGCAGCTTCCGTTCCTCGTCGGCGGTGAGCGCGGCGCGGCCGTCGAGCTTCTTCAGCCGCTCCTGCTCGTAGCGGAACGGGTCGGCGATGCGGGTGCAGGCGACGCTGTCCACCAGCTCGATCGTCGCGGCATCGGGCGACAGCACGAACCCGAAGAAGTTGCTGCGCGCGCCGAAGAACGGCGCGAGGTCGTCGCGCCGGAAGCCGCGCGACTGCGGACCATCGTCGAGATCGTGGGCGGCGATCAGCTGGAGGTCGTCGGGGTCCTCGCTGGTGAGGGCGACGGCTGGCGGCTTGGCGAACGGCGAGTTGCGCTCGTCCCAGATGCCTCCCGCCGCGACCAGGCTGTACGACGCGGTCCCCTGCGCCGGTGCGCTGCCGGTGCCGGCGAAGCGGAGGACGACGTCGAAGAGGTAGCCGTCCGGCCGGAACCGGAACCGTTTCTCGAAGCGGTGGCCGGCGCCGTCCTCGAGCGAGAAGACCAGCTCCTCGCCGCCGCCGGTCGCGGGGACGCGCTCGTGGCGCCAGTTCACCTCGTCGACGGGCAGCGCCGTCGCACCGGTCGAGCGGCCGTTGTGGCGCAAGCGGAAGGTGGCCGCCGCCGGATCGTGCGGCGCGATCAGCGGCAGCCAGTTGGCCGGATCGGCGTGGCGCGCGGGATCGGCGGAGTCGGCCGTGGTGCGGTAGTAGTGCTTGAGCAGCAACTCGACCAGCACGGCACCGCGGTTCGAGAAGCGGGCGCGCAGGGTGTCGGTGTCGACGACGATCTGTTCGTCGAGGTCGATGCCGGTCGTGGCCGGCGGGACCGGCACCGCCTCGGGCGCCGGCGTCATGCCGCCATCGGGCACGTCGAGCGGCGACGTCCCGGTCACCGCGGCCGGGTCGACCGGCGGCGGCTGCAGCCCCTGGTTGCAGCTCCTGACCGAGAACCAGGTCGCGAGACAGATCAGGAAGACGACGAAGGCCGTCGCCGGCCGGCGATCACTCTGCTGCGGTTCCATTGCACCTGTTTCTGCGCTGGCTTCGCGAGGTTCGATCCGCGGCGGCGGCGCCGTGGCGCCGCCGGCCGGGGATGCCGCCGCTCACCGGCCCTCCTGCAGCCGCGCAGCGAGGAAGCGCGGGAGGACGCCGGTGTCGACGATCTTCTTCTGGGTGAGCTTCAGGTCGTACTCGACGCGGTGGAACCAAACGGTTTCGCCATCGAAGGTGGCGTAGGAGGCGCGCGGGTCGCCGTCGCGCGGTTGCCCCACCGAGCCGACGTTCACCAGCGCCTTCCCCTGCGTCCGACGGTAGCCGTCGGGGAAACGCGACGGCGTGAGGAACGCCGGCTGCTCGTGGTAGACGCCCGGCACGTGCGAGTGGCCGACGAAGCAGAAGTCGCTCTTCATCCGCTCGAACACCTCGCGCATCTTCGGCAAGTCCTGCGCGTCGCGCGGCAGCATGTACTCGCGCACCGGGTCGCGCGGCGAACCGTGCACCAGCAGCGCGTTCTCGATCTGGTGCGAGGTCGGCATGGCGCCGATCAGCGCCCACAGCTCGTAGTTCTCCTCCGGCGGCGCGCTCTTCAGGTTGAGCTGCTCGCGCGTCCACTCGAGCGCGATGCGCGCCCGCTCGTTGAAGTCCTCCGGGTGGTACATGCACGCCTCCTCGTGGTTGCCGAGGAGCGTCACTTCCCACTGCTTGACCCGCTTCAGGGTGTCGCGCGGCTGCGGACCGTAGCCGATCACGTCGCCGAGGCAGACGATCCGCTCCACCTTCCGCTTCTCGATGTCGGCGAGGACCGCGTCGAGCGCTTCGACGTTCGAGTGGATGTCGGAGATGATCGCGCGCAGCATGTCCGCGGGTCGTCCGGGGGCGTGGAAAGCGCGACACGGTAGCCGCTGGTCCGCCGCCACGCGACCGCCAGCGGCCGTCCGCACCGAGCGGCGGCGACCCGGCCGGGGGAGTCCGGCGCGCGCCCCGTCGGCATCACAACGGCAGCGACTCTTCCACCAGCAGCAGCGGGAAGTCGTCGCGGATCGGATAGCCGACGCGGCCGTCGGGCCGCAGCAGGAGTCCTTCCACCGGCTCGGTCACCCGTTCGCCGTTGCAGCGGCGCTGCTCGCCGCGGGCGATCTTCTGATTGACCGCCGCCACCAGCGCGGCGTCACCGAGTCGGAGCGGCTGATGCGTCTCCGGGCAGGCGAGCATTTCGAGGAAGTTCGGATCGAGCATCGGCTGTCCTCCTGCCGCAGAGTAACCGGATGGCAGGGCGCCGCGGCTGCGCGCCCGCCGCTGGACGCGCGCGACCGGTCGCGGTGACGGCGGTCACGCCAGCCAGCCCTGTTCGCGGAAGCTGCGGTAGCCCTCCGCCGCGATGATGACATGGTCGAGCAGGCGGATGCCGAGCAGCGTCCCCGCTTCGGCGATGCGCGTGGTGACGTGGTGATCTTCCGCGCTCGGCGTCGGATCGCCGCTCGGGTGGTTGTGCACGAGGATCAACGCCGCGGCCGCCAGCGCGATCGCCGGACGGAAGACCTCCCGCGGATGGATCACCGAGGACATCAGCGAACCGACCGACACGCAGCGCTCGCCGAGCAACCGCTGCCGCGCATCGACCAGGACGACATGGACCCGTTCCCGCCGCTCGTGGGCGAGGTCGCCGCGCAGCAGCGCATCGACCGCCGCGGCCGAGTCGAGCCGGGTCCCCGCCCGTCCCGGCGTCCGCGCCAGCCGGCGCGCCAGCTCGAGCGCCACCCGCAGCCTGTCCGCCCCGACCGGACCGATGCCCGGTTGCGCCTGCAACTCGTCGGCGGCGAGATCGAACAGGCCGACCAGCGCGCGACCCGGCCGCAGCAGCGCCCGCGCCACCTCGGCTGCGGTTGCACCGCGGGTCGCGCCGGCGAGCAGCACGCCGAGGAGTTCGGCGTCGGTCAACGCCTCCGCCCCGGCAAGCCGGAGCTTGTCGCGCAGCAGGAGCGGCGGGAGCGGTCGCACCGATGCGGCTGCAGTCGGCGCCGCGGTCTCGGGCGGAGCAGGTTCGGCGTTCATGGCGGCGGCAGGACGCGCCGCGACCACGGCGGTGACGGCCCGGCGGAGACGCGGCCGGTCAGCGCAGCAGCAGTGCGTTGCCCCATACGGCGCGATCGGCGACATCCTCGCCGCTGCCGAAGTCGACGAGCAGGGTGAGCCGGCGGGCGTCGCCGAGCTCGATGGCCGGCAACGCCACTGCCGGATCGCCCCCGCGCACGACCACGCTCTTCCATGCCTCGCGGCCGTCGAGCAGCACGCGGAACTCGACCGCACCGCGATCAGGCAGCGTGAGCACCTCGTCCGCGATGCCGACCTCGGCGGTGAACCAGCGCGCGGCGCCATCGAGCGCGAAGGTGAGCTCGCTGCGCGCATGGCAGCCGATCCCGCGACCGAAGCGCCGCCCCCCCACCAGCAGCGGCCGCCCGGTGACGCTGCGATCGCGGCGCCACCCGAACAGGAAGTCGTCGGCGCCGCCGAGCCACGGCAGCTCGCGCACGTCGGCCGGCGGCAGCGTCGACACCCAGGTCGCGCCACCGTGGGCGAACCGCAAGCCGCTCACCGCCGCGCGCGGCAGCCTGAACTCGCCCTCGGCCAGTTCGCTGCGCACCACCAGCGTGTCGGCATCGAGCCGGAGCAGGCCGGCCAGCAGCGTCCCGTCGGGAACGAGGTCGATCTCGACGGCGAGCCCCTTCACCGGCGGCGGCTCCACCTGTTCGGCCAGCAGCACGATCTCGACGTCTTCCCACTTGAAGTCGCCGACGCCAAGGGAGTACTCGAACGCGACGCCGTCCTTGCGCAGCGCGACCACGGTGCCGCGGGTCGAGTCGCCGCCGACCTCGACGCGGCGGTGCAGCGCATCCTCGTGCGCGGCCGGCGCGAACCGCGCGAGCTCGAGTTCCGCGTGCCGCGGTCCGGCCGCGACGGCGCGCACCGAGTCGAGCGGGAAGGCGGCCGTCACCGCGCCGGCGAACTCGAACTGCACCGCCTCCTCGTCGCCGCCGACGACCCGGCCGACCAGGCGGCTACCGTCGTGCAGATGGAGCGTCATCGCCGCGGGATCGCTGCGGGTGGCGCGCGGCGGCCACTCGATGGCGATCAACTGGTCGAGCGCGACCTTGCGGGCCGCCCCGTCGGCCGCGGTCACCAGCGCCGGTTGCTGCGGATCGGCGATGAGCACCTCGCGCACCGCCGCGCGTTGGCCGTCGCGTGCCTGCACGGTCGCGGTCTGCGCGGCCGCCGCCGTGACTGCCAGCAGCCCGACCAGCGTCGCGCCGACCGCGCGCGCGCCCCAATGTCTCACCCGCCCTTGCATCGCCTGCATGGCGGGATTGTAGAAGCGGTCGGTCGCGCCCTGCCGCTGCTGGCGACGCCAAATTGTCGGCCGTACCCCCCGGGGACGAGGGGGCGGCGTCAAACTGGCGCACCGGGATCGGCCGCGCCTCCTCTGGCGCGGATGCCCCGAGGGCACTCCGTTTGCCTTGCGCAGCCCGTCGCGCGGGGGCCGCAAGTGCGCTCTGCGCCGACGCCGGGGCGCCGGCCAGCCGACGCCTGCCGCGAACGGATCCGACGACGGGCCCGAGCAGCGACCGACGACCGACTCGAAGAACGAGGAGAGCAGCGGGAATGGCCAAGCAGATGGTGTTCGAGCAGGAGGCGCAGGAGCGACTCCTCGCTGGCGTGACCAAGCTGGCGCGCGCGGTGAAGACGACCCTCGGCCCGCGCGGCCGTTGCGCGGTCCTCGACAAGGGCTGGGGCGGCCCGTCGATCATCAACGACGGTGTCACCGTCGCCGAGGAGATCGAGCTCAAGGACCCGTACGAGAATCTCGGCGCGCAGCTGGTGAAGGAAGCGGCCGCGAAGACGAACGACCTCGCCGGCGACGGCACCACCACGGCGACGATCCTCGCCGAGGCGCTCTACAAGGAGGGGCTCAAGCTCCTCACCGCCGGCGTCAATCGCGCGGCGCTGGTGCGCGGCATGAAGCGCGCGATGGGCGACGTGACCGAGGCGCTCGCCGCGGCCAGCAAGAAGGTCAGCGGCAACAAGGAGATCGCGCAGGTCGGCGCCATCTCGGCCAACAACGACGCCGAGACCGGGAAGATGATCGCCGACGCGATGGACAAGGTCGGCAAGGACGGCGTCATCACGGTCGAGGAGGGCAAGACGCTCGAGACGACCGTCGACGTGGTCGAGGGCATGCAGTTCGACCGCGGCTACCTCTCGCCGCACTTCGTCACGCAGCCCGAGAAGATGACGGCGGTGCTGGAGAACGCCTACGTCCTCATCCACGAGGACAAGATCAGCTCGATCGTGAAGCTGGTCCCGCTGCTGGAGAAGGCGAGCAAGGCCGGCAAGCCGCTGCTGATCATCGCCGAGGAGATCGAGGGCGAAGCGCTGGCGACGCTGGTGGTGAACAAGCTGCGCGGGATCCTGCAGTGTTGCGCGGTGAAGGCGCCGGGTTACGGCGATCGCCGCAAGCAGTACCTCGACGACCTCGCCATCCTCACCGGCGGCACCGCGGTGATGAAGGATCTCGGGATCGAGCTCGACAAGCTCGAACTCAACCGCCTCGGCCGGGCGCGGAAGATCACCGTCGACGCCGAGAAGTGCACGCTGGTCGGCGGCGGCGGCAATGCCGCGGCGCTGTCCGGGCGGGTGAAGCAGATCCGCCGCGAGATCGAGGTCGCCACCTCGGACTACGACAAGGAGAAGCTCGAAGAGCGGCTCGCCAAGCTGGCGGGCGGTGTCGCCGTGATCCACGTCGGCGGCGCGACCGAGACCGAGGTCAAGGAGAAGAAGGCGCGCATCGACGACGCGTTGCATGCGACCCGCGCGGCAGTGGCCGAGGGCGTGGTGCCGGGCGGCGGCGTCGCGCTGCTGCGCGCGCGCAAGGCGATCGCGAAGAAGCCGCGCCCGAACGGTGACGAGAAGTTCGGCTACGACATCGTCGAGCGCGTGCTCGGCATCCCGTGCCGCACCATCGCCGACAACTCCGGCTTCGACGGCGCGCTGATCGCGAGCCAGGTCGAGGCGGCGAGCGGCGCCAACGGCTTCAACGCGCTGAGCGGCGAGATGTGCGACCTGGTCGACGCCGGCGTGGTCGACCCGACCAAGGTGGTGCGCACCGCGCTGCAGAACGCGGTCAGCGTGGCGACTCTGCTGCTCTCCTCCGATGCGCTCATCGCCGACGCGCCGAAGAAGGAGAAGGCGGGCGGCGGCCACGACGACCACGGCCACGGCGACATGGACGGCATGGACATGTGAGCCGCCGCCGGCGGGCGCTCCGCCCGCCGGAGGCGACCGCGAACGCGGCGAACGAGCGAATCCGAGGAACCGACGCGTGCCGCCACGAGGCGGCGCGCCCTGCGAGGGAGAGAAGCGAGCGATGGCGAAGTGGAAGCCCCTGGACGACCGGATCGTGGTCGAGGTGCTCGATGCCGAGGAGCGCACGGCCGGCGGCATCCTGCTGCCCGACAGCGCCAAGGAGAAGCCGCAGCGCGGCAAGGTCACCGCGGTCGGCCCGGGCCGGATGCTGAAGAGCGGCGCTCGCGCCGAGGTCGCCGTGAAGAAGGGCGACACCGTGCTGTTCGGCAAGTACGCCGGCACCGACGTCACCGTCGGCGGCCAGGAGTTCAAGATCCTGAAGGAGACCGAGGTGCTCGCCCGCGTCGAGGCCACGGCCTGAGCGACCGGGACGACTGAGCGCCGCGCGGAGGCGCGCGGGCGCGCAGGAGCGCCGCCTGCCGATCGCCTCCGCCACACCAATCAGAAGGGTCACGGCCGCGGATCGCGGCCGGCCGCCCCCAGCGCAAGGACGAACGAACTTCCATGGCCAAGCAGATCCTGTACGACGATGACGCGCGCCGGAAGATGCGCGATGGCGTGACCGCGCTGGCGCGCGCGGTCAAGGTCACCTTCGGCCCCGCCGGCCACACGGTGATCATGAAGAAGTCCTACGGCGGCCCGACCATCACCAAGGACGGCGTCTCCGTCGCCAAGGAGGTCGAGCTCGCGGACCCGTTCGAGAACATGGGCGCCAAGCTCGTGATCGAGGTGGCCAAGAAGACCGGCGACGCGGCCGGCGACGGCACCACCACGGCGACCATCCTCGCCGAGTCGATCTTCAGCGAGGGGCTGCGCTACCTCTCGACCGGCGTCAATCCGACCGTGCTGAAGCGCGGCATCGACAAGTCGGTCGAATGCGTGGTCGAGCAGCTGAGGGGCATGGCGAAGAAGGTGAAGGGCCGCGACGAGATCGAGCAGGTCGCGACCATCGCCGCCAACGGCGACACGCAGATCGGCGAGATCCTCGCGACGGCGATGGATCGCGTCGGCCAGGACGGCGTGATCACGGTCGAGGAGAGCAAGTCGACCGACACCTCGGTCGACCTGGTCGAGGGGCTGCGCTTCGACAAGGGCTACCTCTCGCCCTACTTCATCACCAACGTCCAGGCGATGACCTGCGAGATCGAGGATCCGCTGATCCTGCTGCACGAGGCGAAGATCTCGAACCTGCGCTCGCTGCTGCCGCTCCTCGAGCAGGTGGCACAGGCGGGCCGGCCGCTGGTGATCATCGCCGAGGACGTGGCGAGCGAGGCGCTGGCGGCGCTGGTGGTCAACCGGCTGCGCGGGACGCTGCAGTGCGTCGCGGTGAAGGCGCCGGGCTTCGGCGATCGCCGCAAGGCGATGCTGCAGGACATCGCGATCCTGACCGGCGGCACCTTCGTCAGCGAGGACCTCGGCCGGAAGCTCGAGTCGCTGCTCCTGTCCGATCTCGGCAGCTGCAAGCGGATCGCGATCGACAAGGACAACACGACCATCGTCGAGGGCGGCGGCAAGAAGGCGGCGATCAAGGAGCGGGTCGAGCAGATCCGCGCGCAGATCGGCCAGACCACCTCCGACTACGACCGCGAGAAGCTGCAGGAGCGGCTGGCCAAGCTGGCGGGCGGCGTCGCGGTGGTGAAGGTCGGCGCCCCCACCGAGGCGGCGATGAAGGAGCGCAAGGACCGCGTCGAGGACGCGCTCCACGCCACCAAGGCGGCGGTCGAGGAGGGCATCGTCCCGGGTGGCGGCGTCGCGCTGCTGCGCTGCCAGGCCGGTCTCGCCGACCTCAAGCTGAAGGGCGACGAGGCGTTCGGCCGCGACATCCTGATGAAGGCGCTCGAGTCGCCGGTGCGCCAGCTCGGCGCCAACTCGGGCCTCGAGGGGACCGTGGTCTGCGCCGAGGTCAAGTCGCGCAAGGGCGCGGTCGGCTTCAACGGCAAGACCTGCAGCTACGAGGACCTGGTGAAGGCCGGCGTCGTCGACCCGGTCAAGGTCGTGCGCCTCGCGCTGCAGAACGCGGCCTCGGTGTGCGGCCTGATGCTGACCACCGACACCCTGGTGACCGAGCTCAAGGAGAAGAAGACGGCGGTCGCGGGCTCGACCACCTGAGCTCCGACCGGAGCGCGGTCCAGCCGCCGCGTGCGGCCGGGCCGCGCGTGTGCCGGCGATGATCCAGCGAATCGGGCCCCGCGAGTGGCGCGCCTGCGCCGGCTCGCGGGGCTTCGCGCCAGACCGGGGGGCCCGGTCGGCTCGTGCGGAGCGCCTCGATGTCGACCCAACGCGACTACTACGAGATCCTCGGCGTCGCGCGCACCGCCACCGCCGACGAGATCAAGAAGGCGTTCCGCAAGCTCGCTCTGCAGTACCACCCCGATCGCAACAAGGACGACCCGAAGGCGGAGGAGAAGTTCAAGGAGTGCGCCGAGGGGTACGAGGTCCTGTCCGACCCGGACAAGCGCAAGATCTACGACCAGTACGGTCACGCCGGGGTGCGCCAGAGCGGTCAGGCCCGCGGCTTCGGGAGTTTCGAGGAGGTCTTCCAGGCCTTCGGCGACATCTTCGGGATGGGCGGCGGCGGTCGCGGCGGCGGCGGCTCGGTCTTCGACGAGTTCTTCGGCGGCTTCGGCGGCGGCGGCAAGGGCGCCGGCCCGCGCCGCCAGCGCGGCGCGACGCTCAAGTGCCAGCTCGACATCTCGCTCGAGGAGGCGGCGCGCGGCACTGAACGCACCATCGACGTGGCGCGCAACGAGAGCTGCGGCGATTGCGGCGGCGCCGGCGCGGCGCCCGGGAGTTCGGCCACCGTCTGCCCGGCCTGCCGCGGCAAGGGCGTGGTCCATCAGTCGCAGGGCTTCTTCAGCATCCGCACCACCTGCGGTCGCTGCCAGGGCGAGGGCGAGACGCTCGAGCATCCGTGCCGCAAGTGCCGCGGCACCGGCACCGAGAAGGCGCGGCGCGAGCTCAAGGTGAAGCTGCCGGCCGGCGTCGACACCGGCACCCAGGTGCGCCTCGCCGGCGAAGGCGAGCCCGGCCCGCGCGGCGGCCCGCGCGGCGATCTCTATTGCATCGTCAACGTGAAGGAGCACGCGCTGTTCCGCCGCGAGGAGGACGACCTCCACCTCGACGTGCCGGTCAGCTACACCGGCCTCGTCATGGGCACCCGGGTCGATGTGCCGACGCTGAGCGGCCCGGCGACGCTGACGGTGCCGCAGCGAACCGCGGCCGGCACCGTGATGCGGCTGCGCGGCAAGGGCATCCCGAGCCTGCGCGGCGGCGGCCCCGGCGACCTGCTGATCCGCCTGACGCTCGACATGCCGAAGAAACTGACCAAGCGGCAGGAAGAACTGCTGCGCGAACTGCAGCAGCAGGACGAGGAGAACGTCAGCCCCGAGCGCAAGAGCTTCCTCGGCAAGGTGAAGGACCTGTTCAGCGCGTGAGAAAGCGAGGCCTGGCGATGGGCGACAGCAAGAAGGACGACGAGCACGCAGCGAGCGCGACCGCGCCGGACGCGGCGACGGCCGGCGACCCGGCGGGCGACGGCGGCGGCGCCGCGGCCGGGGACGCGGGCGCGACCGAGGTGGCGCGACTCGCCGGCGAGCTCGAAGCGGCAAAGACGCGCCTGCTCGAGGTGATGGCCGATCGCGACAACCAGACCAAGCGCTTCATGCGCGAGCGGCAGGTGGTGCGCGACGAGATCACCGCGCGCTGCGGTCGCGAGATGATCGAGGTGCTCGACAACCTCGACCTCGTGCTGCAATCGCTGCCGGAGGCGGAGCGCAACGCGCCGCTGGCGAAGGGGGTCGAGCTGACGCGCGTGATCTTCCTCGACAAGCTGCGTGGCTTCGGCATCGAGCCGATCGCCACCGCGGGCCAGCCGTTCAGCCCGTTCCAGCACGAGGCGATCCTGCAGGAGGAGCGCGCGGACGTCGCTCCCGGCACCATCGTCGGCGAGATCTCGCGCGGCTACCGGATGGGCGCGCAGCTCGTGCGGGCCGCCAAGGTCCGGGTCGCGAAAGCGCCGGCCGCCGCGACATCGGCCGATGCCGCCGAGGCGAAGTGACGCGGCGATGCCGACCTACGACTACCGCTGCAACGGCTGCGGTCACACCTTCGAGCACTTCCAGGGCCTCTCCGAGCCGCTGCTGACCCGCTGCCCCGAGTGTCGCCGCAAGAAGCTCGAGCGACTGATCGGCGCGGGCGCCGGCCTGATCTTCCGCGGCTCCGGCTTCTACATCACGGACTACCGCAACGACGCCTGGGCTGCCGCGGCGAAGAAGGACGCACCACCGGGTGACGGCAAACCAGGTGACGGCAAACCGGGTGATGGCAAACCAGGCGACGGCAAATCAGTCGACAGCAAGACGGGCGACGGCAAGACGGGCGCCGCCGAGTCCGGCGGCACGAAGGCGGCGCC
>Ga0194121_10008320_pt1 | contig 13185 bp, 14 predicted proteins | sample TA2MahCa50mmetaG_FD_148609 | JGI IMG/M metagenome (GOLD analysis project Ga0194121, IMG submission 148609) | Freshwater microbial communities from Lake Tanganyika, Tanzania - TA2015020 Mahale Deep Cast 50m | ecosystem: Environmental > Aquatic > Freshwater > Lake | place: Tanzania: Lake... | reverse complement strand
TTTGCCGAGGAGGCCGGGCAGGCTGACGATGCGTTGCAGGACACGCTGGGTGGTCTGCAGGACCATCTTGTCCCCCTGAGCGCTGGCTCTGGCCGCCAGCAATCGCTAGCCATGCTCTCACAGTATATGCGCGAGGAAGCCGTCTTTGCCTCGTATCAAGATCTCTTCCTGTTGGGTGGTCTCCTCTCGGTCATAACCCTGCTGCCCGTCTTCCTGCTGACAGGGCGTCCACGTAGGACGCCGCAGGCGTAACACCGCAAGCAAACACCACATAGACGTAGCTCTCGGTGCGTCTTTTGGGGCACAGCTTGCGTGCCTGGGCAACACGATCGGCATGATTTTTGTGATATGATAGTCCTCCGCCGTGGCGATGAGTCCAGGTGTCGCCGGCCCTGACAGGCAAGAAAAAATTTGGCGAGCTGGACGGTACGATGCCGCTGAGCGAGGTGTACGCGCGCCTGACGTTTGCTCCTCACGCCGATGAGTGCGACGAAGCCTACAAGAGCTACGCGTCACAGGACATCCCATGATACAAGCGATCGTTTGCGATTTTGACTTCACCCTGGCCGACTCCTCCCCAGGCATCGTGCTGTCTGCGAACGCAGCCCTCACGAGCCTGGGCTTGCCGGCAGCGCCAGATGAGCAGATTCGGATGACGATTGGTCTCTCGTTGTCTGAAACCTTTCACCTGCTCACAGGCATACACGAGCAGGACATGGCCGCGGAGTTCACCAGACGCTTTGTGGCCCATGCAGATCAGGTTATGCATGGGCTTACCACCATGTATCCGTGGGTCATGGAGACCGTGCAGGCCCTGCGCGCGACGGGACACCGCCTGGGGATTGTCTCCTCGAAATACCGCTACCGTATTGAACGCCTACTGGCCGAGCACGGCTTCGCCCCGCACTTCGAGATCGTGGTGGGTGGGGAAGATGTGTCACGCCCGAAACCGCACCCAGAGGCGCTTTTGCTGGCTCTGGAGCGTTTGGGCTTAATGGCTTCCGAAGTCCTTTACGTGGGGGACCACCCGGTCGATGCGCAGGCGGCGCACAGTGCTGGTGTGCCGTTTATGGCGGTGCTCACGGGCACTTCGGACATCGCGAGCTTTGCCCCATACCAGGTCCAACACTTTTTAGATGATTTATCGCACTTGCCGGCGCGCTTGCAATCGTATCGAGGGCGTTAAGTTCTGATTGAAAATCGTCAATTCCGCGTATTACGGCTTGCAAGAAAAGGTCACGAGTTTACATCAAGCCATTCTCTATCTTGGCTTTAGCAATGTGTACCAGGTTGTTATTGAAGATTCCGTCAAAAATATCCTACCACATGACGCCGAGTATGAAGCCATCCGTGTACATTCGTATATCATCTCACTGCTGGCCCATGAAACGTCGGTACACTGTCAGAGGTCCAAGCCCTTATTGCACGCAACACTGGGGATCTTACACGACATTGGCAAAATCGTGCTGTTGCTCTTGAAACGCCAATATCCCAATATCCAGGCCATCATTGAGATGTTAGACGATGCCAAAATTGGCGCGTGCTTACTGCGCCCCTGGGGCTTCCCCGAGCCTATGGCTGCACTGATTGAACACCAGTATGATCCAGAATTCACCCCTCCTGAAGACGTGCGTCAGGAGTACCGAGACGACCTGGTCATCCTGTATCTTGCCCATCGTTTTGAGGCCATGCTGCAATCCGAGGAGAGCGCACCTCCGGTCTATTTTGAGGCATATCTCACCCATCTCGGGTTGACGCAGGACAGTTATACGACACTCTATCGTAGTGCCATGGTGCCCGCCTTACTCAAAAATAAGAAGCGCTTGCCCGATGCTCTATTGCAGCGGTTATTGACGCAGCTCTAACTCCTCCCAGCGGGCATAGGCGGCTGGGAGAGCTTCCTCCAGCGCCGCAAGACGCTCCATAATCGTTTGAAAAGCGGTAGGATCGCGGTGAAACAGGTCGGGATCGGCCAGCTGCGCATGGAGTGTGGTTTGTTCGTGCTCCAGTGCTTCAATGCGTTCTGGGAAGGTTGTCAGCTCACGCTGCTCCAGATAGGTGAGCCCCTGGCGTGGCTTTTTGACAGGTGGCGCAGGACGGCGGCGTGGGGCCGTTGTAGAGCGTGGCTGGCTGGCCTGGCGCCAATCACTGTAACCGCCCACATACTCGCGGACACGGCCTTTGCCCTCAAAGGCGTAGAGTGACGTCACCACGCCATCGAGAAAGGCACGGTCATGCGAGGCCAGCAGGAGCGTGCCATCGTAGTCAACCAGTAAACCCTCCAGGAGTTCCAGCGTGTCGACATCCAGGTCATTCGTCGGCTCGTCGAGGACGAGGAGATTCGCCGGCCGGGTGAACAGCCGCGCCAGTAAGAGACGATTCCGCTCCCCCCCGGAGAGTGACTTGACACGTCCACGTACCATATGCGGCGGGAAGAGAAACTCCGCGAGATAACTGACCACATGGCGTGCGGTACCGCCGACCGTGACGGTATCGCCACCGTTGGGGCATACGGTTTCCCATAAGGTTGCTTCCGGATCGAGTTGCTCGCGACGCTGGTCAAAATACGCAATGGATAACCGCGTGCCATGGCGTACTCGGCCGCTATCGGGCTGCAGCTCGCCCAGAATCAGACGGAGTAAGGTGGATTTCCCAATGCCATTGGGGCCTACCAGGCCAATGCGGTCCCCTCGCATGATGCGTGTAGAAAAATTCTGGACCACCGCCTGCTCACCGTAGGCTTTGCTGAGCTGATCGATCTCAACCACGAGCTGCCCCGATGGCGCTCCGCTGTTGAGGGCAAACGTAGCCTGCCCAAGAATCTCGCGCCGCGCCGCGCGCGTCTCCCGCATCTGCAACAGACGTCGCACCCGGCCTTCATTCCGCGTCCGCCGCGCCCGGATGCCCTGGCGCACCCAGGCTTCTTCCTGGGCCAGGCGCTTGTCAAATTGTTCCGCCTGGGTATCCTCGACCTCTAGCAGCGCTTGTTTATGGGCTCGATACGCTGTCCAGGCGCCACTAAAACGCCGCAGTTGACCACGGTCCAGCTCCACAATCCCGGTGGCCAGACGATCGAGGAAAACCCGATCATGCGTGACAAACACAAGCGTCCCGTCAAAACCCGTTATATATTGTTCAAGCCAGTCAATCGCGGCGAGATCCAGGTGATTGGTGGGCTCGTCGAGCAACAACAACTCCGGATGTCTTACCAGAGCTTGCGCCAGGGATACACGCCGTTGCCAACCGCTCGAGAGCTGTCCGAGTGGCGCCTCGGGTGGGAGCTGCAAGCGCGTGAGTACGGTCTCGACGTGCGTCTGTAAGCGCCAGCCATCCCCGTGCTCAAGCTGGGTCTGCAAGGCGTGCAATTGGGCCAGCAGACGTTTCGCCTCTGCCCCAGTCGCGGTGGTCAGGGCTGCAGCGGTGTGCTGATACGCTGCCACAGTCACGCCAACGGGGCCAAGGGCCTGGGTCACCACCTGCGTCACGGTGTCTGCGGAGGGAAACACAGGTTCTTGTGGCACGTAGGCCATACGCAGCGCATGCGTCCGGGAGATCACCCCCGCATCAGGTTGCACGGCGCCAGCCAGGAGTTTCAGCAAGGTGGATTTCCCGCTGCCATTACGACCGACAAGGGCCAGCCGTTCACCGGCTTCCACTTGTAAGAGCACGTTATCAAGCAAAGGCAAATGATCAAAAGCGAGCGACACGCGTTCAAGCGCCAGCACAGCCATGAGATATGTATACCTTACAAGTGAGAGTCACACGAGTGTGGATAGCGTCGACACCCAGCGGTGCAAGACGAACAAGAAAACGGTAGCACAGATAGGTGGCAAAAGCACGTCAGCGCAGGACCTGCCCCATCCAGAGATGCTCCGCCGTGGGGCGGAATCCGAGCTGGAGCAACGCCGCGCCGACAGGTTCTGCGGCGGGCGCTTTTCTGAGAGTCGCCTGCGTCCAGCCCGCTGCGTGCATACGCCCTAGCAGCGCCGCGCTCGTCTGCAACGCGTCAGCCTGTGGGGCAATCGCGAGATCAAGGATGGTGTCCTCTATATGGAGCAGATAGCCCTGTATGTTTCCCTCCAGAGCATAGGCATAACCCTGTGGCAGGGCACCGTAGCTCGTCAGAGCGTCGGCGTTGCGTTCCCAGCAGGCGAGGGCAGTGTGATACGACGCGTAGGAAGCGAGGAGGGTCGATGGCGCGACCGATGCAATGTCTCCAGGCAGGCCTGTGGCCGGTGTTAAGGCCCCTTGATAGCTCACATAGCGTCCCTGTACTGCAAAATGGACAGCCTCAAAAAAGCGGACCGCTGCCTGGTTGTCGACGGGTACATCAACGGTAATAACTGGGGCATGCTGGATAGCGACTTTCCGGATCAGTGCCTCGACCAGTTGCGCGGCGATCCCGCGGCGTTGAAACGCGGGTTGACATCCCAGCGCCTGGATCCAGACGCCTGCATCTCGCCTGGTGCTCACCACCACGCCGACGGGCTGCTGCCGCTCCAGGGCGACCATACAATTCCCGGGCCGCACGGCGAAGAGCGTCATGTGCTCTTTGAAACGCTCAATGGTCATGGGCGGTTCATCTGGTGTATAGATGTGGTAACAGGTATTGATCGCCTGCACAATCATCGCGAGATCGTCAGGACGGCAGAACCGGTATGATGGCATAGCCCAGCTTTCCTCGTGTACGTCGATGATGCCAGCAATTGCCAGTGCGCGCTCTGGCAAAACGTACCTGCACAGGCCCCTTTTCGTCAACCGCGCTCATACGTCACTGGTAGCAGGCGCCAAGCTCGCGTACAATGGCGGGCCGCAGTCCACTGGCCCAGCGCGCAGAACGTTGAGACGCAAGAAGGAGTAGCCTGGCATGAGTGAAGATCGCATCGAGGCCCTCAGATTCTTACTGGCACAAGAGCCGCATGACACTATGCTGCTCTTTGGCCTCGGGAATGAATTATTTGGCCTGGGACGCTACCCCGAGGCGATACCGTATTTTGAAGAAGCCGTCCAGGTAGATCCCAATTATGCGGCCGTCTATGTCTATCTGGCGCGCGCCTATGAGGAGCTCAACCAGCCAGACATGGTCCGGCACACGCTCGAACGCGGCTGGGAGCCGGCCGTGCGTAGTGGCGATAGAAATCTCATCGCCGAGATTGAAGACATTCGTGACCGTTTATAGCCTCTCGCCCAGAAGGAGCACTGGCGCATGCCAAGAGCCATTTTGAATCTGCAGGAAACCGCTGATTTGCAGGCTGTCCAAGGTCAGTGGCGGTTCGCACCTGGCTACATTCCTGGTCAACCCAATGAAGGGTTGCGCTCGCAAGCCGAAGGGAGTCCAGCACGTCTTCCCGAGTACGATGACAGCGGCTGGGAGTTGCGTCCGGACATTACCACATGGCATGCGCGCGGTTTTACGTTTGCCTGGTATCGTATCAAAGTCACGCTGCCAGCTACCGTGCAGGGGCGTGATATCCGTGATGCCCGCTTGCTGTTTGAAACCTGCATTGACGATTACGGCGAGATCTGGATCAACGGCGTCTGCGACCGTGAGCGTGGGGCCGTGCAAGGTTTTAACGTCCCGCAGCGTGTCTTGATCACGGCAGAGCCACAGCCCGGCCAGGAATACACCATCGCGCTGCTGGCCGTGAATGGTCCACTGGGCCAACCGGGTGGAGCGGTGTTTGTGCGCTATGCGTTCCTGGCGTTTGAATGGCGCACGCCCGGGTATTAATAGTGCGTTGAGTTTTTGTGCCCCTCTACGCTCGCGAGTACCGCCATGCCCAGAGCGCCACGCGACCCTATGCCGTCGCAAGCCGCAGTCCAGAGGGTTTGTGCACGGCATCTCTGCATGCCAGAGGCCATCCTACGCTCTAGCGCTGTCGCCGTACGTGTTGTTGAAATTCTTTGGCAGCAATCAGTGGATTGGGATGCTGTACATACCTTTCGAGCAGGGCAATGTCGAGGTGCGGTAGCAGAGCACTACGCTGTACCAGCTCATACCCATGCGTCTGGAGAAACACAACTGGTGGTGTCTCTCGTAGACAGTAGAGGAAAAAATGCCCTAGTTGCCAGAACCACACTTCCGGGACTTTGAGCCGATGATAGACCTCTAATTTACTCACGCCTCCACTGGTGACAACGACTTCTATCGCGAGATCCGGCAGAATTTTGTCAGTGCCAATACAATAGCTTTCATCGGCTTCTGTCCCCCCGCGCTGGGCTTGCTGCCGCAAGGTGGTGGAGCCTTTGGGATAATAGGAGGTATCGGTCTCCACGAAATAGAGGACCAAAAGATCCCCGATACGGCTTTTGATATCTTCATGATGTACACTGGGCGACACGATGTCCAGCACTCCATCAAGATATGTGACACGTAAGCCTGGGCTATCGCCTAGTTGGGTGAGCAGCGCTTCATACTGCTGCCAGGTTACGCCAGTGGTGAGGTAGCGATCCTCAGGATCTTGGCTCCCGAGCGCCTGGATATCGAGGAGCGTGTCAAGTTGCGTTGCCAGCATTGCTCATACCTCATCTATCCACGGCGGTGACCAGCCCGTGCAAACCATTCCTGCAGCGTGAGTTGGAAACCCGGCAACACTACGCCACCGTCCAGGACATCAGTCTCCTGGAAGACGCGGACATCTGGCAAGCTGGTGTACACGTGCACGGTACGTTGCTCTGGATAAACATACCAGACCAGACGCACCCCTGCCGCAAAGTAGTCGCGCAGCTTGCGCGCCATTTCTGCCCTGGTGTTACTGGCACTCATGACCTCCACCGCAAGATCAGGCGGCAGGTCTGGCATGGGCTCAGCGGGGAGCTCACGATTGGGGAAACGTTCCCAGGCGATGAACGAGACGTCGGGGATGCGCACCTGCCCAGGGGAAAGCCGCAGAGTAGCGTCAGCACCCAGCACGATTCCCAGATCACGGACATCAAGAAAATTCCCGAGCAACCGGATGAGTGTTGCCGCAAGGAGCGATTCGTAGAAGCCCACAGCTTTCTCCACCAGCACGCCGTCCACCAATTCGCAAAGACGCTTGCGTGGCTCTTGCTCAGCATAGCGCAGCACATCGGCTTCTGTCGCAGTCCCCGGGGCCGGGTGACAGAGAATACGGTCGAGCGGCACACCACCCAGGCGGGCGTGGAGGTCGGCAAAGGTTTCCAAGGTTTCGTCGGTAGGAGAGAGCACAGCCATCGTACTCATAAGGCTTCCTGTCTAACAGTCTGACAGGCCGCTTCGGCTGCAGCAAGCGTATGCGTGAGCAGCGTGGCAATGGTCATGGGGCCGACACCGCCGGGCACTGGCGTATAGGCTGCGCAGCGCTCCACTACGGCGGACAGCTCGATGTCGCCCACACCACCGGGGTGATAGCCCGCATCAATCACCACAGCTCCATCGGCGATCCAGTCTCCTTTGATGAATTCTGGACGCCCGACTGCGCCCACCACGACCTCTGCCTGCCGTACGATGTCAGGGAGGTGCTGCGTGCGTGAATGGCAGATCGTCACCGTCGCGTGCGCATTGAGCAGCATCAAGGCCATGGGCTTGCCTAAGATCGGACTGCGCCCGACGACCACCGCACGCTTCCCGGCCAGGGCCATCTCGTAGTGTTCTAACAACAGCATAATACCAGCCGGGGTTGCCGAGCCGTAGGCCGGCGCACCCATGGCCATGCGGCCAAAGCCGTGGCACGTGACACCATCGACATCTTTGGCCAGGCTGATGGCATCAAAACACTGGCGCTCTGCAATATGCGCCGGGACCGGGTGTTGGAGTAAGATGCCGTGGACACCAGGATCGTCGTTGAGACGCTCGATCTGGCTCAGCAGTTCCGCGGTGCTGGTGCTGTGCGGTAACTCGAGACGTAGCGAGCCCATACCCACGCGCCGGCAGGCATTGCGCTTCATGCGCACATACGTTGCTGAGGCCGGATCGTCGCCGACTAGAATGGTTGCCAGAGTAGGCGTCACGCCCTGTGACTGCTCTTGCAGACGCTGTACACGCGCCACGAGCGCCTCTTCCATGTGCTTGACTAGCGCTTTGCCGTCTAAGATCATCCCTGCCATACGTGTGCTCCTGGCCATTATCCGCCAAGCTGTCTGCCAGGGCGGAGTCCAACGTCCTTGGCAAAGGCCCCAGCACTGATTTTCGCGCCGCCTGCCGCCCGGACGCGTAGCACTTCAAGCTGGCCGCCAACCGTGGCCACCGTCATACTCGCGTCGCTTACTGCAGTGACTTCTCCAGGCTGGCCCTCCCCCGGACCGGGCAGCTTCCTGGCATCGTATATCTGCACGGTGGTGCCATTGTACGTGGTCCACGCCCCTGGCTGCGGGTCTGCCCCACGGATGAGATTCCACACGTCCTGCAAGGGTTTGTGCCAGTCGAGCGCCACATTTTCTGCTTTGCACCAGCCTTCGTAGGTGGCAAGTGTCTCATCCTGGGGGGTTTTGGGGGCTTGACCCGCTCGCACCAGGTCTACGGCCTCGACCATAGCACGCACGCCGAGGGGATAGAGGCGGTCAAAATACAGACTGCCTAAGGTGTCCGTGTCAGCAATGTCCACTTCTTTTTGCAACAGGATAGGGCCAGTATCCAGGCCATTATCAGGCCAGAAAATGCTGAGGCCAGTACGTGTCTCACCCCAGATGATAGGCCAGTTGATCGAACTCGGCCCGCGATGACGTGGTAGTAACGACGGATGATACTGGATGGTGCCATGCGTTGGCAGATACAACATCTCTTCAGGCACGAACAGGGTCACATACGCCATCACACAGAGGTCGGCTTGGAGCTGCGCGAAGGCCTCCCAGACCTCCGGCTTGTTACGAAATGAGCGCGGTTGGTACACGGGGAGCTGATGCGCTAGCGCCGCTTCTTTGAGAGGATCAGGACGGCCGCCTTGCTTGGGATCCGGAGCACAGTACACTGCGATCACCTCTTCACCACGCTCCAGCAAGGCTTCGAGCACGCTTTTTCCAAATGCCTGCTGCCCATGGACAACGATACGCATGTCACGTCCTTCTCCGCAGGGATACACCCACAATCTCTTCCGCAAGCCCTGTAAATCTGGCCCGGGCACTACGCATAGCCGTACTGCGGCTCTATTATACACGGCTGGACCGAAAAATGCCTTGTTGCGTCGGGAACACTATGGTAGCATGCGCGCCACCCGTACAGACAGGCACTTCCTGGGAGTCATGAGTACGTCGGCGCCGTTGGTGGGGGCATACCGCCGGCGGGCGAGGCAAGAGAGGAGTCCCATGAAAGGATGGCAGGGGTGAAGCGCGTTGGTCTCATTGCAAAACCGCATGCGCCAGGCTTGCCGGCATTGCTGCAGCAGCTGTTACCCTGGCTGGCCCGGCGTCATCTGGACGTTTTTTTAGATGAAGCCACTGCTGCTGCCGCCGAGGAAGCGCCCGGCTATCCTCGCGAAGCGATTCCTGGGGTGGTAGACTGCATTATGGTCCTGGGGGGAGACGGTACGTTGCTCAGTGTGGCGCGTATGCTAGAGGAGCACGATGTCCCTATCCTGGGCATTAACATGGGGAGCCTGGGGTTTTTAACGGAGATCACCACGACAGAGCTCTTTCCCCGGCTGGAAAAAGTGCTGGATGGTCATTATGTCATTCAGGAACGCATGCGCCTGAAAACGTGCATCCATCGCCGGGACGGGACCTGTCTGCCACAGCCCGTCGTGCTCAATGATGTTGTCATCAACAAAGGCACGCTGGCCCGTATCATTAATCTAGAAACGTCCGTGGATGGTCTGTATCTCACGACGTATCGGGCCGATGGACTGATTGTCTCAAGCCCCACCGGGTCTACGGCCTATTCGATGGCGGCAGGGGGCCCGATTGTGCATCCGAATTTGCATGCCCTCGTGCTCAATCCCATTTGCCCCTATACCTTGAGTCATCGCCCCCTGGTGTTACCAGACACCGCGCATATCCAGGTACAGTTACAAACGAGTGACGAAGATGTGTTGGTGACGCTGGACGGCCAGGTGGGGGTAGAATTATATTATGGGGATGTCGTTGATATTCAGCAGGCACCCCAACCCATGCGCTTGATACGGACGCTGGAACACGACGAGTATTTTCAGATTTTGCGGACCAAGCTCAAGTGGGGTGAGGCAGTGCGTCTCCCACGGGATGAGTAATGTTAGCGCAGTTACACATTGAAAACTATGCCCTGGTCGAACGTGCGGTCGTAGAATTCGGCCCTGGTTTGAACGTGCTCACCGGCGAGACCGGCGCGGGCAAGTCTATGATCATCGGTGCCCTGGGGCTCGTCCTCGGGCAGCGCGCCCATGCCGATATGTTGCGCGATGATGACAAGCCTACGCTGGTAGAAGCCTTGTTTGATATCACGGCCTCTCCACATCTGTCCGAGCTGTTGCATCCGTTAGGTATCACCGTTGATGACCCCACGCTGTTGTTGAAACGCGTGCTCACGAAAAGTGGGAGCCGCTGCTATATCAACACCCAGCTTGCCACGGTGGCGATCTTGCAGCAAGCCGGGCAGTATCTGGTGAACATCCTGGGACAGCACCAGCAGCAGACCCTCTTGCAACGCGAGCAGCAGCTGGCCTTGCTCGATAGCTTTGGGAAGTTGACAGAGGACAGCGCAGCCCTGCAGGAAGCGTATCAGCGCTACCACGCTCTGGAGCAGGAGTATCGCCGTGTGCGCCAGGAAGAGCAACAACGTCAGCAACGGCTCGACCTGGTGCAATTCCAGTTGCAGGAAATCGAGCAAGCGCAGCTCCAACCCGGGGAAGAAGAGCGCCTGACCCAGGAGCGGCATGTGCTGCTGAATGCGGAACGCCTCTACGCCCTGGCGCAAGACGCCTATACCGCGCTGTATCGTGACGAGTCTTCGGCGCTGGCCATGCTCGCAACGGCGCTCGAGAAGCTTGGCCAGTTGACAGCGCTTGATCCGAGTCAGCAGCCCCTGCAGACCGATGCGCAGCAGAGCTATTATCTCATCGAAGAAGCGGCGCGTAGCCTGCAGGCCTATGGGGACCGTATGGAAGTCGACCCGGCCCGCCTGCAGACGATTGACGATCGGTTGGCGGAGATTGCGCGTCTTCAACGCAAATATGGTCCGACGATTCCTGCGGTGTTGCAATACCGCGAGAAGTTGCGCCGGGAACAACAGAGTTGGGAGCGCCATGGCGAGCGTTTCAGCGCCCTGAGCACGGAACTGGGACGTCTGGGACAGGCCGTCAAATCGCTGGCGATTACGCTGTCCGACAAACGCCGTCAGGCCGCCGAGCGTCTGCAACAGGCCGTGCAACAGGAATTACAGGATCTCAACATGGCCAACACCGTGTTCCAGGTTGCGCATACCTTGCGCTATCATCCGCAGGGTGAGCTGCGCGTGGGCTCCGAGCGAGTCACCCTGACGGCCGCGGGTATGGACGAAGTCGAGTACCTCTTTTCGCCCAACCCTGGCCAGGCTCCCCGGCCCATGGCGCGCATTGCCTCAGGCGGTGAACTCTCCCGGGTGATGTTAGCCATGAAAAGTATTCTGGCGCGAGAAGACCACATTCCCACACTGATTTTTGATGAGGTCGACGCTGGTATCGGAGGGAAAACGGCCAAAATCGTGGGCGAAAAGCTGCGGCATATTGCCCGTTCACACCAGGTCTTTTGTATCACGCATTTGCCGCAAATCGCCAGCCATGGGGATCAGCATTATCGCATTGCCAAGTCGGTGTGGGCGCAGCATACGACCACAGATATCCAACCGCTCAGCTTCCCCGAGCGCGTAGAAGAAATTGCTCGCATGTCCGGCGGTAAAGAAATCACTGACATTACCCGTAAACATGCGCGTGAAATGCTGACCCAGCATCCGTGAGCGGTCTTCCCGACTGTCCGGGGGGCACAAGGCTGCTGGTACAGCGTCTCGCATGCTTTATAATCGTCCCTGACTGTCCCAACTTACATACATCACTGCTGTATGAGAGGGGAGTATTGCTCATGGGAAAACTCGATGGCAAAGTGGCTCTGGTGACTGGCTCTGGCCGCAATATCGGCCGTGCGACGATCTTAAAGTTGGCCGCCGAAGGGGCCAATGTGGTGGTGAACGCCCGCAGCAACCAGGCGGAAGCCGATGCGGTGGCCCAGGAGGCGTGTGCCCTTGGTGTGCAGGCTCTGTCGGTCCTCGCGGATCTGGGTCAACGCGAGCAGGTGGAGGCCATGGTGGCCCAAGCCTTGGCCACGTTTGGTCGTATTGATATTTTGATCAACAATGCCGCCATTCGACCCCATAAACCCTTTACGGAACTCACCTGGCAGGATTGGGAAGAGGTCCGAGGGGTCGTCCTGGATGGGGCGTTTGCCTGTACCCGCGCGGTTATCGAGAGTATGGTGGCCCATCATTATGGCCGTATCGTCTTCTTCACCGGCGAAGGCGCGTTTACGGGCAGTGCCAAGCGCGCGCATGTGTCCGCCGCCAAGATGGGACTCGTGGGGTTAGCGCGTAGCCTGGCCTCGGAGCTGGCCGAGCACAATATCCGCGTGAACGTGGTCTCACCGGGCAGTATCGATACCTCACGTGCCAATCCTGAGTGGTATCAGGGACGCACCCCGAACGCGGCGGGGATTCCGCTTGGACGCCAGGGGACGTCCGAGGAAATCGCCGCAACTTGTTTGTTTCTCGTGAGCGATGACGGCGGTTTTATTACCGGTCAGACGATTCACGCCAATGGCGGGGTGGCGTTCTACTGAGCCCCAGGAACTGGCTTCTACCAGATGCTGGCGCGCATTGTGCCGTGGCCTGGACAGGTGGTATAACTAAACGAGAGAATACATACTTCTGCGTTTCCGGCGAGAAGGCCATCTGCCATGCTCCAGTGCGCCAGGACAGTCTTGTGGGTGTATGCCAGCTTGCTGTCGCTCCTCCTGTCACACCCTATGACCGTCATGTCAGGTCCTGCTGGCACGTTCGTGCCCGCTGCCTCGCTGGGCGAGCAGGCCTTGGCGCGTGGGGCTTTTGCAGAAGCCATCGCGCACTGGCGTGAGGCGGTGCGGGTAGCTGCGCACCAGCAGCAACCTGTAGCACAGATGACCATGCTAGTGCAATTGGCGCAGGCCCATCAAGGTCTGGGGCAATACCAGCAGGCGCTGCAGCACTTGCGCACGGCGTTGATACTCGCCGAACGGCTTGGCGCCTCTGGATAC
>Ga0194121_10008319_pt1 | contig 13185 bp, 13 predicted proteins | sample TA2MahCa50mmetaG_FD_148609 | JGI IMG/M metagenome (GOLD analysis project Ga0194121, IMG submission 148609) | Freshwater microbial communities from Lake Tanganyika, Tanzania - TA2015020 Mahale Deep Cast 50m | ecosystem: Environmental > Aquatic > Freshwater > Lake | place: Tanzania: Lake... | reverse complement strand
ATTCCCTTTTTTCAAAACCATTAAGCGATTGTTGTCCTTTAGGAATCATATCTTCATCATCAGGGAGCCAATTCATTGTATTAGGGATTGGTTCGAATGGTCTCTCAAATTTTCCAAGTTTGAGATATTCTTCTACAATATCCGAAACATAATATATCATTTTTTAGCTTTCCTTCGGCATTTCTTTTACTAATAATGTTTTTTCGCCTTTGGTTGGAAGCCTGATTAGTTCGGCTACATTTCCGCGAGGCACTACATAGCAATGGACTGACCCCACATTAAATACTTTATGGGTGTCTGTGTTTTTTTTGAATCAATTGAATCATCTCAAAAATAGCGTATTTTTCCCTTTCAAGTGCTCGTCTTTGCTCACGATTTTCATTCTTCGCTTTTCGCTCAGCACGAGCAGGAGTGCATCGGAATAGCTGATGCGATTTTCCGTTTTTTTCATTTCAGCGTGTTTAATGCCCGCATCCAAATAGTCCCGATGCGTGGGTTCAATCATAGTCGAAATAGAAAGAATGTGCTCACAGCACGGTTCGGGGTCGTGACCATTCCGAATAAGAGTGCTGGTTAATTCAGATAGAACAATTCCAATGCTAAAAAATGATGAATGAGCATCATTTCTAATGTCTTTAACTTTTTGACCCAGAGATGTTCCCTGAAAATATTCAATCCAAGCCGATGTGTCAATCAAATAATTATTCCCGGTCATTCCATCGGTCTTCGTGTGTGAATACAATCTTCTTCCCCCTCAACGCACCAAACATGTCTTTCTGAACCGGTTTTAATTCTGCCGACAGCGTATCGCCGGAATCCAAATTGAGACGCTTAACTTCTTCCGCGGGAATCGTCGTCATCATGGAGCCACCCACCTTGCGCACTTTCAACAATACACTCATACAAATGTTATATATGAAGTTATATTTATAGCCGACGGGCAAAAACGGCCATAATCCATTACCTCGCCATCTTGGCATTTGGAAACAGTTATATTTGGTGAACAACTTATCCTTTGAATGAAAGGGCTTCTCATTATTTTAGGACTGATTTTTTTCTTGGGATGTGTGTCGAACCCAAATGTTCCAGTTGCGTGTACGGACGATGCAAAAATTTGTCCCGACGGAAGTTCAGTCGGCAGAATTCCACCATCGTGTGAATTTGCACCGTGCCCTGTTTCTCAGACCACATTAACTCCCGAAGAATGTCGAAATCAAAATGCTACTGTAATTGGTGACCCGGGTGATGGAAGTGTTTTACAAAATGGATGTAGTGTGAATCAAACCTATCTTGGTTTTGTGGAAATGGGAGACGAAGGGGGGATTTGTTGTAAATATAACAGCAATCCACTCATCCAAATTTCTTCAGATTATGTCGCGGATGAAACTACTATTCCGTCGTCGGCCATTCAAAAATTTGACGAAATTTCACCCACTTATGAAAAATCATTTGGCACGAGCATTTCATTTTGCCAAAGAGAAGGGGAAGGATTCTATGTAGTAATTGGCAGTGGCGGATTCGCAGTGGCTCAATATTACTATTCGACTAGTGGAGAAGATTTGGGAATGGGCTCCTACACTGATGTGCAGGGGGGTCCATGGACAGCACCTCCTGTAGATATTACTGCATATACTTGCACAGTACTAAAAGAAAACAAGGGAGAAATGGATAGGTTATACGACACTAATAGCACTTAATATATCTCCTCAGACTTGCATCCAGAATATGCACACAATTATTGTTGGCGCCCAATACGGCGATGAGGGGAAAGGAAAAATAACGGATTATTTGGATGGAGAACACGACCTTGTTGTGAGGTTTGCGGGCGGGAACAATGCCGGACACACGGTGATTGTGGATGGAAAAAAATATGCGTTTCATAATCTCCCCAGCGGTTTGTCTCGACGAATTCCAAGCGCGATTGGCGCCGGATGCGTGATTGACCCCCCCCACAATTGTAAAAGAATTAGGACAATTTCCCGGAGAAAAAGTTCCACTCAAAATAGATTATCGCGCGCACATCATTTTACCCCATCACGTGGTGCAAGATGTGGGACAGGAAAAAAATTCAGGAAACCACAAAATAGGCACGACCGGAAGAGGAATAGGGCCGTGTTATTCCGACAGGTCATTGCGCATTGGAATCCGTTTTGGGGATTTTATACAGGAAAACGTGTTCAAACAAAAACTAGACGAATTCCACGAAGCCAAACTCATGAGTAATCCCGCATTGGAAAATCACGAAGCGTTGGACACGCAAGCCATTTTCCACCAATACAAAACATACGCGGTACAACTCGCGCAATATGCAGGAGATGTTTCCGTGCTCGCTCATGAAGCCCAGCGCGAAGGTAAAACTATTTTATTCGAGGGAGCACAGGGAACATTTTTGGACAAAGACTTTGGAACCTACCCTTATGTTACGAGTTCCAACACCCTTGCCGCAAATGCGTTCATTGGAACAGGAATCGGGCCGCTTCCAAATTGTCGCATTATTGGCGTGACGAAAGCCTACTCTACAAGAGTGGGGAGTGGACCCTTCCTCACGGAATTAAACGATGAAACGGGAGAAAAAATTAGACACGTGGGAAAAGAATTCGGCACCACCACCGGAAGACCACGCAGGTGTGGGTGGTTGGACTTACCCCTCTTACGCACGGCGATTCGTTTGAATGGAATCACTGAATTAACCATTACTAAATTAGATGTGCTCAATGGAATTTCACCCATACGAGCGTGCATCGCGTATGAATACATGGGACAAAACCTCCACGAAGCACCCACTACCGTTTCAGAATTAAACGCATGCACCCCCATCTATCGCGAATTCCCCTCATTTGAAGTGGATTCAAATGCTAAAACATTTTCCCAACTGCCGGAGAATGCTCAAGGATTCTTGAAATTCATCGAAAAGGAAACACGCACTCCTATCGCGATTATTTCCGTTGGACCCGAGCGTGAACAAACGATTGTGCGGAAAAAAGAATAATGAGAAAATAACTAGACACTCATTTCCGCCAAACCATTTTTCCACGCATCAACTAAAACAATTTCATTGGCTTTTCCATGCGAAGAAATGTGAATAATTTTACGCTCATGTAACTTTCCAACCATGCGGTGGGCTTTCAAGCGAGTCATTCCAGGAAGCGTTGAAAGATCGGACTGATAACACTTACCGTTATTTTTCACGAGAAACAACACACACTCTTTTTCCAAGGGATTGAGGAATGTCAAAAGAAGGGTGGATTGATTCAGCACCTTCTCTTGAGAGGCCTGCAACTCTTGACCTAACAAATAGAACGACGCAGCACCGATGCCAATTCCGAGCAAGCCAATGAGAATCATCGCCTCAAAATGATAATGAACAAACAACCCCACCAACCCATTCTGGGCAGGAGTGAAATAGGAAATCGTTGTGAGGGTGAGCACGCTCAAAAACAAAATAGCAAACACGAGCCAAATACCCATCCGTTTTCGCATCGAAACCGAAGCTAAAAGAGATTGTTTCATGAAATGAAACAGTGTTCCAACAGTTTATATATATTGTTTCAACCCTTGAAACATATGGTGAACCCGTGAACAATGCTATTATTGTTGGAATATTAGTCCTTTTCATCATTGGGGGATTTGCCCTCATTAATGGAACAGCCTATCGAAGTACCGCCAATCAAATCGAAAATGGAAAAGGCGCCCTCTACAATGGAACAGGAGAAATGCCCCCTATTATCGAGGGAAAACAAGAGGTATACTTGCGCGCAACCAAGTATGGAGTCTATAATCCATCCAACTTACGCGTCAAAAAAGACATTCCCGTACGCATCCATTATTCCGCGGACTGGGAAGCGGGATGCGGACGCGCGGTACTTTTTCCAGAGTTCAAAAAACAAGCATACGCCCCCGCAGAAGGAGAAGTATTAATTGAATTCACCCCGCTCAACGAGGGAGTATTTCCCTTTCATTGCAGTATGAAAATGTTCAATGGAACCATTGAGGTGGTCGAATGAAAAAAACAATTAAAACAAAAGGAATGCACTGTCCGAGTTGTGAAATACTCCTGCGAGAGGCCATTGAAGAAGCGGGAATCAACGTGATTTCCGCCAACCACGCGAAGAATGAAATAGTGGTGGATGTGAAGGATGAAAGTGCACTCTCAACCGCGAAAAAGGCCATTGAAAAGGAAGGATACAAAATCGCATAATTCAAAATGGAAGAACAAAAAAATGAAGAAAAAAGGAGAAAAACGCATGACACACACTCTTCAAATCCCCATTCGAAACGTTTCCTGTGAAGCATGCACCATCGTTATCGGACGCATGCTCAACAAGTTCCCCCGCGCACGCGTGGAGAGTATTTCTCCCGATGCACGCACGCTCACGATTACATGCGAAGAAAAAGATGTGTCAGCGATTAAGGATAAACTCCGCGAATACAATTATTTGAATGAAGAACGATCCGCAAAGGAGCACGTGTGGTTTGTGCTCGAACGCATTATTGGAAACAAAAAAGGATTTGAGGGAGAACACACAATCCTCACGCAAACACTTGGGGTAATGGCTATCTTGGTTGCCGTGCTGGGAGCATTATACTACACCATTATTCCCGCTACACCCTATACGGAGCGCATTCTCCCCATTTTAGCACTCGTGCCTATTGGCATTGCCCTCAACGCAGGAGCACTCGCGCACATCAAACAAGTCCGGGCGCATTTTACGTGCTCCAATGGAATGATGGCTGGAATGATTATTGGAATGATTGCTGGATTCCTCGCCGGCGCCATCGCGGGAGCGACCAATGGAATGTTTGTGGGCTCATTAGTGGGGATGGTTATTGGAATGGGAGTAAGTGCGTGGGTGCTGCGCACGAATGGCATTATGAGCGTGCTCGAAGGACTCATGGCCGGGCTCATGTCAGGAACCATGGGAGCCATGTTGAGCGTCATGATGCTCCTCGACCATTTGGTGGAATTCTTGTATATTTTATTCGGAGTGGGAGCACTCATCCTCGCGGGAATGAGCTATTTTATGATTAAGGAAGTGGGCCCCATTCAAAGCGAGAAAAAAGTTTCTTTTGCAACCATGACAATGGTTAGCATTTTGGTGCTGGTGGCAATCATTGCTGTTATTTTCTGGGGACCCAAATCCTCATTCACATTGGGGGGATTTTCATGAAGAAACTTGAACTTGCCATCGACGGAATGCACTGCGCCTCGTGTGCGGTGTTGATTACTAAATCATTGGAAAAAGTCCCCGGAGTAAAAAACGCGAATGTGAATTATGGCACGCAAAAAGCACGCGTGGAATATGATGAGAAGCAAGCGAATGAAAACATGTTCATTGACGCGGTGAAAAAACGCGGATATTCCGCAAGTATGGATGTTTCCTCGCAACGCGAACAAGAAATCCGAGCGAAAGAGATTTCGGAATTGAAAAAAGAACTCATCATCGGAACGGTTTTTGCATTCCCTGCACTTATCATTGGAATGTTCCTCATGGAGTTTCCCATGCGAGAATGGGTGTTATTTGCACTCGCCACGCCAGTACAATTCTATGTGGGAAGACAATTCTATTTGGGGGCATACACTGCGTTGCAAAACAAAACCGCGAGCATGGACACGCTCATTGCATTAGGAACGAGTGCCGCGTATTTCTACAGCGTTGCCACGCTTGCAGGGTTTGGAGAGGAACAATATTTTGAAGTGGGGGCGGTGCTCATCACACTGGTAATATTAGGAAAATATCTTGAGGCCATGGCCAAGCGAAAAACAAGCGAGGCCATTCGAAAACTCATGGACTTAAGTCCAAAAATGGCCCGCGTTTTGCGCGGCAAAAAAGAAGTTGAAGTGCCCGTTTCACAAGTCGTGCTGAATGATTTAATCGTTGTGCGCCCCGGCGAACGCGTGCCCGTGGACGGAATCATTACGGAAGGGCAAACGAGTTTAGATGAAAGCATGATTACGGGAGAAAGCATCCCCGCGGAAAAAAAGAAAGGCGACACGGTGATTGGGGGAACGATTAATTTGAATGGAAGCATCACGTTTCGCGCCACGGGAATTGGAAAAAATACGGTGCTCGCACGCATTGTACAATTGGTGGAGGATGCGCAAGGAAGCAAAGCGAACATTCAACGATTTGCGGACCAAATTTCCGCAGTTTTCGTGCCCATTGTGATTGTGATTGCACTCGTTACATTCATTGGGTGGATGACACTCGGACAAAGCACCCTGGCATTCGCATTAGTTACCAGTGTTTCCGTGCTCGTGATTGCATGCCCGTGCGCCCTCGGACTCGCTACTCCTACCGCTATTATGGTTGGCACGGGCGTTGGAGCGGAGAAAGGAATTTTAATCAAAGGAGCGGAAGCACTGGAAACGATGCACGCCATTGACACGATTGTTTTTGACAAGACGGGAACGATTACGGAAGGAAAGCCACGTGTAACAAACGTTTGGTTTGCTCCGAAACAAAATGAAAAAGAAGCATTATCCATTTTGCGTGGATTAGAGGAAAAATCCGAACACCCATTAGCATTAGCCATTGTTCAATATGTTCAATCCAAAAAAATTACTCCTGCAAAAATAGAATCATTCAACGCATTATTTGGAAAAGGAGTCACTGGAAAACACGCACGGAATGAATACAAGGTTGGAAACATCCGCTGGATGGAAGAACAAAAAATCTCCTTACATGAACAAGAGGAAACCATTGAAACGTGGGAAAATGAAGGAAAAACAGTCATGGTGTTTGCCAGCGGAAGAAAAGTATTAGGAATTATTGCCGTAGCGGACGTGCTGAAAGAAAGTGCCCGCGCGACTATTTCCGAATTACATCACATGAAAAAAGAAATATGGATGATTACCGGAGATAATGAACGAACCGCGCGCGCAATTGCAGCGCAAGCAGGAATTGTTCACGTGTTTGCGCACGTTTTGCCGGAGCAGAAAGCAGAGTATGTAAAAAAGTTGCAAACGCAGGGAAAAAAGGTTGCATTTGTGGGAGATGGAATTAATGACGCTCCCGCGCTGGCACAAGCGGATTTGGGAATTGCCATGGGCAGCGGAACGGATATCGCCATTGAAGCGGGAGATATTGTTTTGATGAAAGGAAACCCTCACGATGTGGTGAACGCACTTTTATTGGGAAAGGCCACGATGAACAAAATCAAGCAAGGAATGTTCTGGGCACTCGTGTATAACGTGTTGGGAATCCCCATCGCCGCGGGATTGTTGTACCCATTCACGGGATGGCTGCTCTCCCCCATCATTGCCGGAGGGGCGATGGCCCTTTCGAGCGTGAGTGTGGTTTCCAACGCGTTGCTTTTGCGCAGCGTGAAATTCAAGAAAGAAAAATAATTAGTTGATGACACTATCCGCGAATCGTGAAGGCATTATTTCAAATCCTTCAAAAATCGCGCCAATTGGGATTGTCCTTTGATGGTCACGGCCTTCCACCCTTGCAAGGAGGCCGAAAACGTGTTCATCCACATGTCATCGCAGAAAATAATATGGTCTTTTCGCGTACGGAGCTTTTTTTCCAATGCAACGAATGCACTGGGAAACGGTTTCATTAATCCGGTTTCACACGAAATGCTCACTTCATCAAACAACGAAAGATTTCCGTTGGAGCGATGAAAGGACGCCTGCGCCGTGTTCATGTCCGACAACACGGCAAGATTCCATCCTGCTTTTTTCAATCGCTGCAATTCACTCACCACGCGAGGGGAGAAATTCCCCTTGGAAGAATACATTTTCATAATCGTACGCGAGAATACCGCATCACTAATTTTTTGATCAAACACGTGCTCATAGAACTTTTTCGCGGATAATTTTCCCGTTTGAGCATCTCGCAAGTTGAGCAACCAGCGCAGGTAAATATCCCACCGCGACATGTGAATTTGCTTGGCTAGTTGACCTAATATCCAGCGCTCCGAATTAGGGATGAGCACCCCATGAACGTCTAAAACCAACCAGAAAGGAGAAGAGGATTTTTTCACCCCTTTTTTGGACTTAATCCCCGTCACTACCATGAGAGGAACCCGGGAGATTGGGGATTAAATGCTTTCCCTTCAACGCAGCCGAGGCAATGATTTTTCCATTCAAACTAACGGCCACCCAACCATCGGACAATACACGCACCATACGAGCGTTCTCCAGAGTAACGTGCGCGCGGTTGAATAATGATAACAGTTTTGTTTCAGGAAGCTCAACTATATTTTGTTTGATGTGCTCCCCGAACAGGGTGATGAAGTTTGACGTGGGTTCGAATGTTTTACCATTCGCGAAGACTTGCAACCCTAATGAAAAAATATTCAACCCAGAGGGAGCGGGAGAAGCGAGGGGAACCCAGGAGGAATCAACCACAAACACATTTTCCTTATGTTGAATCCAAGACCATTTTTTCATCGTTGAGAGGGGGATGCCATATCGCGACGTGAGGTAGTCGGTGTAGCGTTTGGCCACGCTCGGAGAACAAAAAGGAATCTTCATTATTTTTCACGTCCTTTGACTAATTTAGCAATGAAAAAAGATTGCGTGTTATGATCCTGAGGGTACAACCTCACGGCATGACTCATTCCAGAGGAAAACGTGCGGTTGCGAAACGAAGACAAACCGGGGCGCCCCGCCAAGCCGGCAGGCATGGAAATGGGAACTATTTTCATCGCGGGATGAGCGTGCAATAACGTCGTCAAGACCCCCTCACACTCTTCGGGAGAGAGGGTGCACACACTGTAAACAAGGGTTCCCCCCTCCTTAAGCAACGCTACTGCTTTGAGGGCCATTTTCACTTGCAACTGGGCTTTATGCTGAACATACTTCTCGGACCACGACTTGAGGGTTTGAGGCTTTTTTCTCAAAAGGCCTTCTCCCGAACACGGAGCATCCAAGAGGATTTTATCAAAACGCAGGGAATCAGGAAGTGTGAGGGAATCCTGCAATGCCACCCCCGCATTGACCACGCCGGCTTTACCCAAAACAAAACGCAAGGCTTTGGCACGCTCCTTATTGGGCTCGCACGCCACTAAAACACCGGTGTTTTGCATCCCGCTCGCGAGTTGAATCGTTTTATTTCCAGGAGCAGCGGCCATGTCGAGAACATGCTCACCGGGTAGAGCGTCGAGAACAAGCGGAGGGAGTTGCGAAGCCGTTTCCTGGGGCTGCCAAAAACCCATCTGGGTTTCCCACATTCCACCCAACAAGAAGGACAAATTTTGGAGCGTAAACAAGTGAGGCACCCCTTCGTGCTTTTCAAACGAAATATTTCGCTCACGCAAACGGGACTCCACCCACGCATCACTGGCTTTCAACGTGTTCGTACGAATGGTTTTAGGGTTGCGCGTCTTAGACACGCGAACAAATGAATCAAAATCCTCTTTTTCGGGAAGAAGCTCCCGATAACGCTCCAGCAAACGAGGAGAAAAGACCGTCATACTATGTTCACGAGCAAGAGTGCTTTAAGGATGTTATGGTGAACGGAAAAATAATCGTCCCACAATGCGGGGGAAAGTGTTGCGTTGGGCGAATGGCTCGAAAATTTTAGACCCTGAAATACGTTTTAATAGTCTCACGCAATGTAGAATAAACCTCCCAAAACCGCGGTTTTGAAAAAAAATAATTCAAGACCCCCATCAACCAAAATCCCTATCACGTGAGTCGTTAGAGCCGAAAAAAACAAAGGTGTCTTGCTATGAATGAAACCCAACTCCAAACCGCTATCCCCAACATCAAAAAAAGAAACGGGGCCATTGTACCTTTTAACCAGGACAAAGTCACCACCGCCATATCCAAAGCCATTCACGCGGTAGGAAAACACGATGAAAGCACGGTGTTGAAAATCTCCGACAAAGTAATTGAACGCATTCTCAACGAAAGACAAACAAGCCCGGAAAATAGCATCCCCACCGTGGAACACATTCAGGATGTGGTGGAAGAAGAACTCATGCGCGCGGGAGAAACCCAAGCAGCGAAAGCATTCATCTTGTATCGGCAAAAACGCACGGAAGAACGAGAACTCAAACACACCATGCTAGGAATGAGCGTGGACACGAAAGTGGGAATCAACCAATTACGCGTGCTGAAAGAACGCTATTTGTTAAAAGACGAAAATGGAAAAGTAAAAGAAACACCCGAACAATTATGGAGACGCGTGGCCAATAACATCGCGCAAGCCGAATTATTACACGGAGGAACCGAAGAAAACGTACAATTCTGGTCGGACAAATTCTTCACCCTCATGGAAAACATGGAATACATGCCCAATACTCCCACACTAATGAATGCGGGAACGAAAATCCAACAATTATCCGCATGCTTTGTTTTGCCCGTGGAAGATTCCATTGAAGGAATTTATGACACAATGAAACACCAAGCTCTCATCCATCAATCCGGAGGAGGAACGGGTTTCTCCTTCTCGCGATTACGACCTAAAGGAAGCATGGTGAAAAGCACGAGCGGTGTGGCGACGGGACCCGTGGGATTCATGTCCGTGTACAACGCAAGCACGGAAATAATCAAACAAGGAGGAAAACGACGCGGAGCCAACATGGGAATTTTACGCGTGGACCATCCGGACATTCGAGAATTCATCCACTGCAAAGATGACATCACCAAAATAAACAATTTCAACATCTCGGTTGCATTAACGGAAAAATTCATGGAAGCCGTGGAGAATGATGAAGAATTTGATTTAATCAACCCGCACAACAAAACAGTCGCACGAAGAGAAAATGCACGCATGTTGTTTGACGAACTTGTTACCAGTGCGTGGAAATCCGGCGACCCGGGAATTGTATTCATCGACCGCATTAACCGCGACAACACGGTTCCCCACATTTATGAAATAGAAGCCACGAACCCATGCGGAGAACAACCCTTAGGGCCGTATGATTCCTGTAATTTGGGAAGCATCAATTTAGCCAAATACATCACGAATGAAGGAGAAGTAGATTGGGCACGCTTGCGAGAAACCGTACGCACGACGACACGATTCTTAGACAACACGATTGACATGAACAGGTATGTTATTCCCCAAATTGAAAAAATGAACAAAGGAAATCGAAGAATAGGATTGGGAGTCATGGGATGGGCAGACATGCTATTCAAACTCGGCATCCCCTACAACTCAGAAGAAGGATGCGCATTCGCGGAAAAAATGGCCAAATTTGTCCGCGACGAAGCAGACGCGATGTCGCAAGAACTGGGAAGAGAAAAGGGCACATTCCCCCACATCAAAGGAAGCGTATATGATGTGCCGAACGGACCCACGTTCCGCAATTGCGCACGCATCACTATCGCCCCCACGGGAACGATTTCCATGATTGCCGATTGTTCCAGTGGAATCGAACCATTGTTCGCGATATCATTTGTTAAACGCGTGATGGACGGACAAGAACTATTATACGTGAATGAAATATTCAAAGAAGCCGCAATTAAGAGAGGATTTTATTCCGAAGAACTCATGGAAAAAATTGCTCGAGAAGGAACAGCCGCACACTGCGAGGAAATACCCGAAGATATTCGACAAACATTCGTGTGCGCGCACGATATTTCCCCGTATTGGCATGTGCGAATGCAAGCCGCATGGCAAAAATACACCGACAATGCCATATCCAAAACCGTGAACTTCCCCCATACCGCGAGTGTGGAAGAAGTAAGAGAAGTATACACCCTTGCGTACAAACAAGGATGCAAAGGCGTCACGATTTACCGAGACGGAAGCAAAGGATTCGAAAACCAAGTATTGAACCTGAACGTGGAAGGCAAATCCAACAAGCAAGTGGAAGATGACTACAAAGCCAAAGTCATGCAAGCCACGAAGCATGATTCTCGCCAAGGAGAAACCAAAAAATGCACCAAATGCGGAGGGAACAAACTGCACATGCAAGAAGGATGCGCCACATGCATGGACTGCGGGTATAGTTATTGTTCAGTATAAGCGGCCGCGAAAGAGTGGTGCCACTCATTGGCACCACGACACCGGCCCCACCGCTCGGAAGCGGTGTTACACTTGTGGAGGGGGTTCCCTGCCCGGTTAACCCTAATGGGGAAGCTGGTTGGGGAGCCTCGCCACCTACTATCCTTTTCTGAAAACGCTTGTTTGTTTACAGACATCCATTAAAATACATTATCAGGCATTCTCTTGCCTATGATACGCACTCATACTTGCGGAGAACTCCGAAAAAATCATTCGGGAGAAGTAGTCACATTAGAAGGGTGGGTGGACACCTACCGCGAAACCGGAAAAATATCCTTTATTCTCATTCGCGACCGCACCGGAATCACACAAGTATTCGTGAACAAGGATTTGACCGCAGCGAACAAATCCGCATTAAAACCCGAGACTGTGGTACGCATTCAAGGAAAAGTCAACACACGCCCCGCAAATCAAGTGCGTGCGGAAATGCCCACGGGAGAAATAGAATTAGAAGCGCAGGCGATTACCGTGTTAAACGAAGCCGAGCAACCATTGCCCATTGACTTATTGCCTGAAACCACCACTGGTTTAGACAAGCGCATTGATTACCGCTTCTTGGATGTGCGCAGGGAAAAAGTACGAAGCATTTTCACCATACGAAGCAAAGCATTCGCCAAAACAGTAGAATTCTTTGAAAAAGAAGGATTTGTAAATATCCAAACACCTAAATTGACCGCAGCCGGCGTTGAATCAGGAGCGGAAGAATTCAAATTGCCTTATTTTGGAAAAACCGCTTCACTAGCCCAAAGCCCCCAAATATACAAACAAATGTTCGTGGTTTCAGGATTAGAAAAAGTATATTCCATCGAACCCATTTTCCGCGCCGAAAAATCCCACACCACGCGACACTTAACGGAATTCACAGGAATCGATATCGAAATGGGATTCATTGAAAGCGAACATGATGTGATGAAAGTCCTGGAAAAATATTTTCATTTCTTGCTGAGCGCCATCAAAACCGAATGCGCTCCTGAATTGGAAAAATTGGGCGCGGACATTTTAGTTCCTCATGAAATACCCAAATTATCATTGTATGAAGCACGGAAAATTCTCGCCAAAAAAGGAAAGATTATTCCCGAAGACGATGACTTGGACGCGGAAGGGGAAAAAATGATTGGAGAACACATCCGCACAACGTATAACACGGACTTCGTATTCATGCTCGATTACCCCTGGAAAAAAAGACCATTCTACCACATGCGACCTGAAGACAAGAAAG
>Ga0194121_10008318_pt1 | contig 13185 bp, 14 predicted proteins | sample TA2MahCa50mmetaG_FD_148609 | JGI IMG/M metagenome (GOLD analysis project Ga0194121, IMG submission 148609) | Freshwater microbial communities from Lake Tanganyika, Tanzania - TA2015020 Mahale Deep Cast 50m | ecosystem: Environmental > Aquatic > Freshwater > Lake | place: Tanzania: Lake... | reverse complement strand
ATTTCCTTCGGAGTTTATATTTACTATATTATAACCTATCTTATACAAAAATTTCAGAAGCAGATGCGTAATGTAATCTCCATGTGCATTTGCTACTAAAATAAGTTTAGGACGATGCATCAGAATCATAAACTCAGCTACATACAAATTGCCCATTTTTAATCTAATGCCACGTTTTTCTAAATAAATTCTTATTGGTGCCATGATATGCATATCACGGTCAAATGCAAAAAAGTCAAGGTTTAGAATGTCTATCATATTTCTGTTCTTATTCTAAGAATACAAAAGGCTTCGGCAAAACTGCAACCATTGGCAACACCCCAGCGCTGGGCTTGTATTTTTAATGCTTGCGGTGAACGAGGGTGAGGGTAGGCACGTTTTTCAAAATCATAGCTTTCCATGCCTTTAATTTTTGCATCTATATCTTTTTCCGAGACTTCAATAAATAAATTTGGCAAAAAATGGCGTGGGTCGCTTGGTACACGCCATTCGGTACCTGAAGGTGTTTCGAAAGTGATGATGGTTTTTACTTTTTCTTCTGCCATGGGACGGGAGGCGGTAATTACAGCTTCAAAGGTTCGCTGGTGATCAATGTTTACATCTCCTCCGTGGTGCGTGAAAATTATTTCCGGCCCGAATTCTTTTTTTTCTTTTTCGATGGTCTTAATCAGATCAAGCAAAGCAACTGAGTCGAACCGGTTATCCGGGAAATCATAAATGCTTACTGACTGGTAACCAATGGCCGCTTGCGCGCTTTTGATGTTTTGCCTGTGTACCTTCAGTTCTTTCTTCCATTTTGCGGTATCACGTTTATCGCTACGGCTGGTAATTCCTTCACCTAATATCACCACGTGTGCGGTAACACCAAAGTTTTCAATTAACCGGTGCATAGTGGCGCCTAAACCCAGCAACTCATCATCGGGGTGCGCCACCACCACCATTATTTTTTTATTTTTTAGTGATTGTAACATGTGCCTTTATTACGTTATTTTCTAAATCAGCATTTGAAAACTCAAAGCGAAAATGCCCTGATTCAAGAAATGCTTTGGGATAACCTTCCGCATCCAGCATACGGATATGATCATAGATCTTTTCCGGATCAGTAAGTTCAGCGATATTGCTGTCCTCCGGCTTTCTCCTTTTAAACACAACCGCCTCACCGGTTTGTTCAACAGGTATGGGGTTTCGCAGAATGATTTCTCGTATCATCTCTTTAATTACTGTGGCTGAACGAACAAAAATCTCCTGAGCAGTGCCTTCTAATGAAAGTGGTTTCTTTAAATAAACAGGACCGGTATCAATTCCTTCCGAAACTTTTATCGCTGAGATTTTAGTTTCTTTATGACCTCTTATTATTAAATTTTGTAGAGGGCTTCCGCCTCTGCCATAAGGCAAATCGGTCATATGAAAAACAATGCAGTTAAACTCTGAATAAATTTCTTTTGGAATAATATACGACCAATGCGGAATGAAAATTAAATCTGGCAGCAACCGGTTCAGGTTTTCTCCGCTGAATTCTTCTTTTGTTGTATATCTTACCCAATTGCCTGTTACATCGCTTTGCAATTGCTGAAATAAGGCATCGTGCCATTTTTTTTCAGTAACTAAGAGATAAGTTTTTAAAGCATTTCCCATGTAAGTGGTGTTCCTGCTTTTATATCAGTTCGGGCAGTTTTGCCTAAAATGGTTTCGTAAAATTTAGGAGGCAAACCATCTCCGGGGCGGATTACCCTTAAATTTTCAGAGGTAAATTTTTCACCGGCTTTAATAGTGCTAGAAACATAAAGTGAGCGTTTAAAACGCAAACTTTTTTTCTCGGCTTCCTGTACACCATAATTTATTTTACCTAAAGCTAAAAAGGCTCGTTCGCTTTCTATCACCAAATTTTTTAGCTCATCCGGTTCAATTGAAAAGGCGCTGTCAACACCCCCATCGGCTCTGCTGATGGTAAAATGCTTCTCGATTACACGGGCACCTAAAGCTACCGATGCTACCGATGCCCCTATACCCATGGTATGGTCTGATAGCCCAACATGGCAGTTGAACAGTTGCGTCATGTGCGGAATCGTAAGTATGTGCGTGTTTTCGGGTGTTGCCGGATAAGTACTGGTACATTTAAGCAGCACTAAGTCTTTGCACCCTGCTATACGCAATGTTCTAACGGATTCATCTAAATCTGCTATAGTCGCTAAGCCTGTTGACATGATTACTGGTTTGCCGGTAGAAGCAACTTTTTTTAACAGCGGTAAATCGCTGTTTTCAAACGATGCAATTTTGTATGCAGAAACATGAAGTGTTTCCAAAAAGTCAACAGCTGTTTCATCAAAAGGAGTACTAAACACCACCATCCCGTGCTTTTTTGCTCGCTCAAAAAGTGCTTGGTGCCATTCCCACGGTGTATGGGCTTCTTTATATAAGTCAAATAGATTTCGTCCTTTCCAAAGCGAACCTTCTTCGTTAATGTCAAACAAGCCCCCGGTTGCATTAAGGGTCATTGTATCGGGTGTATAGGTTTGCAATTTTACCGCGTGCGCACCGGCTGCAGCAGCGGCATCTACTATTGCCATTGCCCTATCAAGCGATTGGTTGTGATTTCCGCTCATTTCAGCAATTATAAATGGCTTATGGCTCATTCCAATTGTAATGTGTTCTATCGTTATATCATTCAACATTGCTCTCAACTTTATTTATTTTAATTAAGTATTTGTTCCCGTTTATCTCAAACCAAGCAGGGTAGCGTTCATTGTCGCAAACCCTAAGCAAATTAAACTGTTCGGCAATTGTTTTGCCAATATCAAGTTTGCTGTGTTCAGGTCTTCTTCGGGGGTAATAACTTTCTTCGCCTTTTTGTTCAGTTATTTTATTGTTCGGGTATCTATCAATAAAACTCAAAATCAAACTCAAAGTTGCTGCCGCTTGTTTTTCTCTAAGCTCATCAGCCAACTCAGTACCGTTTAAATCAATAAAAACCTGTTCGTAAATATTACCGGCATCAACTTTTTCGGTTGCTTCAATTAAGGTTACCGGTATTTTGTTTTTGCCCTCTAAAACCTGCCATGTAAGAGGCGACCACCCCTTGCCTTTAGGTAATGCACTTTCATGAACCACTAGATTGTGTTTATTTAAATGTAAATTTTTAAAAATATTTTCGCATGAAAGTAAAACCAATATATCTCCTTGTGTAACTTCATCTGCATTCAACAATAAAAGAGATTTGTTACCGGTATTGTTTAGCTGATTTATCAGTTTTTGTGCAAAAGGTATAATCCACGAAGACGGATTATCGCATAAAATCTGAATCAGCATAAGCCAGTAAATATTTTTTTGATATTAGAATATGAATGTAGTGGAGCTTTTAAAGGCTGCACATTTAATTGCCGGTTCATCGCTTCAATTACTTCTTTTGGTTCAAAATTATTTAAGTCTCCTAAACCAATTGCCTTGTAGTCATTTACAAAACCGTTGTAAATGCTTTTTTGGTTAGGGGTGTAGTAACCTGTCATACAAATAATTCCGCGGCTGTAAAATTCAAGCAGTAATGTACTTGCCGAAACGATAGCATACTTGCAGTTATCCATTAGGGTTACCAAGGCATCAGCGTTTAAGTTTTTATGGAAAACGCAATTTACATTTGCCGCGCCCTCACATATTCCTGCCATCTTTTTTTCGGTAAAAAGTGCAGGAGCCAACAAATGAATTTCGGAAAACCGGTGTGAGTGAATAACGGCATTCAATACTTTTTCTGTTATCCCATAAGGGTCAGAACCACCCATTCCTATCAGCAGCGATCCGGTTTTGTGGTTTGGGCTGAAGGGGCTAAAAAAATTTTTTCTTAGCAGAGCATAATCTAAACCAAGAAAATATTTAGTGTATGGCTCGCCTCTATAGTCAGAAACTTTTACACCCGGTGCATGGTTAATTACTGCATCTGCATAAAAATAGTTTTCCGCGAAATCATCTATGCAAACCAATTTTGCTTTGGTTTTTTTTACGGCTTTTTGGTATTGCTCGCCAAACCAATACCCATCTGTTACCACAATTTCATCGCCTGATAAAAAGCCCCCTAAATCGAACGACATTTCTTCATCTTCCTTTTTTTGGTCGGGCAGGGTATAATTATAAGCTGGGAGGGAAATTATTTTATCGGAGTAAGAACTAATTACCTCCAGCAGAAGTTTTTCGGATGTGCTAATGGCAAAAACAATTTCAAAATCACCCTTTAAAATATCTGCCAAAGCTAACAGGCGGTATACATGTCCAAAGCCTATTGTTGTATTACCATCCGCACGTAAAACAAGTTTTTTCTTCATGAGTAAACCCTAATATTTATACCAGAGTTTTTTATTTGTGAGCGGGTTTGCATAAAATTTTGATCCTGCATTGCAAAAAATGTTCCGGAGGCGACTGCATCAGCCTGACCTTGTTTGAACCCATCAATAAAATGTTTTGCCAAACCACATCCACCAGATGTGATTACAGGGATTTTAACTTGAGTTGCAATGGCATTGCATATTTCGTTATCTAATCCATAGCGCATTCCATCTCTGTCAATGTTGCAAAGAAGTAACTCTCCGGCACCCCTTTGTTCACACTCAACAGCCCAGTCAATTGGTGATAGTTTTGTTTTTGTACTACCGTTATTGATATATACATAACATTTTTCGTCTGCTTCCTGTTTATAATCAATACTCACAACTACACACTGGGCTCCATATTTTGCCGATGCATTATTGATAATATCAGGATTATTAACAGCAATGGTGTTTATTGAAATTTTATCTGCTCCATTCGACAATAATGTTCTGAAATCCTGTTCTGTTTGAACACCTCCACCAACCGTTATGGGCATAAATATTTCTGCCGATACATTATGGATGATGCCGGCAAGAATGTCAATGCCTTTATTTACCCTGTCAATATTAATAAAGATTAACTCATCGGCACCCTGATCTTGAAATATTTTCGATTGAGATACTGCATCACCTATTTCAATAAAATCAGAAAACTGCTTGGTTGTAACCAAAACCATTTTAGAGGGGTTGTAGTGGCTGGTTTTTAATTGGAGTTTTGGTATTAACCTTCTTTTAGACATTTCAGGGATTCCAGCTTATAAAATTATCAAGTATTTTCAAACCGAAGTCTTGACTCTTTTCTGGATGAAATTGTGTGGCAAAAATATTATTTTTAAGAATTGATGCGGTTACGGGAATATCGTAAGGATATGTTGCTATCACATCACTAGAATCATGACAGTTGACAAAATAGGAGTGTACAAAATAGAAATCTGTATTTTCCGGAACTCCTTCAAACAGAGGGTTGCTTGTATGGCTCACTTCATTCCAGCCTATATTAGGCACTCTTTTCTTTTCGTCTGTTATGGTAAGTTTTATCACATCTGCATCAAACCAACCCAGTCCCCCATATACACCACCCTCAAAACTTTTTTTAGCCATTACTTGCATGCCTAAACAAATACCTATGGTTGGTTTGCCAATTTTGATAACCTGTTCGTTCAAAGCCTCATCAAAATGTTCTTTTTTTAGCAGTTCCATACAATCTTTAAAAGCACCAACACCCGGGATTACAATTTTACCCACTTCGCTGAGTTCTTCGGGGTGCTTGCAGATTATTACATTTGCTCCAAGGTAATCAAAGGCACTGTATACCGAGAGCAGATTGCCCATACCATAATCTACTATACCTATCATTTTACAGATTTTTGCCAGCGCTCAAGTTGTGAAGAAGCATCTTCGCGTTTCATTTTGCCATCTCTTGACCAGGCATCAAAATCAGGTAACTTCTCCCCAGCTTCGACTTCAAATAGTTTCATGCGCCAAGGAGAAACAGAATGGCTGGCAGCTATTTTATAAAATTCATCTTTAGTAAGTCCTACTAATTCAAGAAAAATGGCAAGACTCTGTGGCTCTTTTCCTTCATATCCACTTATTAGCTTTTCAGCCTCTTCCCTTTCAATTCGTCCATGTCTGATCTCAAGAGATGCCAAATGTGTTGGTCTAGTATATCCACGTTTTATATATTTAATATAATCCCTTACTCCTTGCATATAGCATTCAATTTTTTCATAATTGTAGCCAGGTGGAACATTCTCTACCAGATCTCCTTTCCAACCCAATTCATTTTGTATTATTTCAGATTGCCTTTTTACATCCCAAGGAATATATGAGCCAAGGCAAACTGATCGGTAATTTAATTTTCGTAACTCTTTAAGCGGAGGGTATGTGTACGGTTTTAAATCTCTTTCATCAATTTTACCTCCAAGTCTCACAGCCATATCTAATGCCGTTATCCCCAAGTTTACAAAACGATTGAATCGTTTTTCATCTACTTCTTCAGCCTGGTCGTAGCTGTAATATGAGGTGTATTCAGCAGAAGGCTCCCCCCAGAATATCAATGGTACTTTTTCTTTAATAGCTACGTGCATCGGATATGAAAAGATACCCGTATGACAATGCCAGCAAAAATCTCCCTTTTCAAGAAAACTCTGCAACATCAGTTTTTGAACAATTTTCCAATTTGGAGTAAATGTATGAAAATCTGCCCCAAGATTTCTTAATACTCTAATTGTATTTTCATTCAGATTGTGCCTGAGGAATCCGTGATCAAATCTAACTACTAAAGGCTTCAATTTGTACTCTTTCATCAGATAATAAAGAGTCCATGTGCTGTCTTTACCTCCACTGAATGGTACAATACAATCATAGTCATATTTACCCCTGTGACTTTCTATCAATTCAGTAAGTTCTTCTTTGCGTTTATTCCAGTCAATTTTTTCATTTTTAAACTCGCTCTGACGGCAGATATTACAAACGCCTTCCTCATCAAAGATTATACTTTCATGCGTTTCAGGCAACAAACATTTTTTACATCTTTTTAGATTATCCATGATATAAGTTTTATAATAGTTTTCTGAAAACGGGTTTTGCAGGGTCTCCTTTTAAATAGCTTTGATAACCATCGGTCAATGCTTTGGAATAAAAAGGCAGGCTTTGATTTAAGGCTTCTGCAAAATACTCAATATCTTCCTTTGTATGTGAATAACTTGGTACAAAAGCACCTTGAAATAGTACACCTCTTTTTATCATTTCCTGCATCATTAATGTTCTCAATCCTTGGCTTATTTCACCAGCATTATTTTTAAAAATGAATACAGGCATCCAATTACAAGGAACTATTTCAATAAAATTGGTAAGGTGATGTTTTTTAATTACCTCAATACATTTTTTTATAAGGTAGTCTCCGATTGCATGGTTATGTTCAATAACATTGTGTTTACGGTACTCGGCTAATGTAGCTAACCCGGCAGCAATGGTATGTGTTTCGCCACCGTGTGTGGTTGATGTAAGAAAGACTTTTTCCTCTCCTGTATTGCGGATACCACCAAGTTCCATTACCTTTTTTTTGCCTGTAAGAGCACAAAACGAAAACCCATTTGCTGTTCCTTTTCCCCATGTAGCCATGTCGGGCATTAAGCCAAACTTAGTCATAGAACCGGGAAGTGAACTTTTGAAGCCACTAATCATTTCATCAATGATAAATAGGGCTCCATTTTGATGTGTAAGTTCAATTGCTTGTTGCAAATATTTTTTTGCTGAATCACCAAATTGGTATTGACCAAAACTGCTTCTTTCGGGTTCCGTTATTACACAAGCGATTTGATTTGGGTATTTTTCAAATAATTCCTTTAATGAATTAATATTGCATGATTGGAATGTGACCGAGAGTGCCGCAATCTCATCGGGTACGCCTTTGTTACAGGCTGTTTTGCCAATAAACCAATCATCGTATGAATAGAATGGATGATCGCCAGGAAAGGCTACCAATTTTCGGCCAGTATGTGCACGAGCTAATTTCACTGCAGCAGTTGTTACAATAGATCCGTTTTTTGCAAACTTAATCATATCATGCTGAGGAATAAGTGATAAAAATTGCTCAGCCATTTCTTTTTCAATTATTGATGGGCGTTGAAAATTAACACCTTTCGTCAACTCGCTTGTAACCCTGTCAATTACTCGTTGATAGGCATGCCCAAGAGTTACTGAGGTTAAACCCATTGAACAATCAAGAAATTTATTGTCATCTATATCCCATACATATGCTCCATTGCCATGGTCTATAGCAGCAGGCGATAACAAAGGGAACTGGTCATCTCCTTTAGAATAGGTATGAGCTCCACCCGGAATTAAATCATGAATACGGTTTTTGTACTCATTTGATTTATCAAAGTTATTTATATTCCTCAGTATTGGTACTGTATTTTCACCTTTCAGTGTATCCTTCATTTCTTTTAATTGAAGCATTAATGTTAAAGATTGCTGGGTTCTTATGAAGAAAATTTACATATTCTTCCCAGCTTTTATTTTCTCCGATTTCTGAGACAAGTATTTCAATTAGTTCAAAGTCTTTGTTTTCATCAACTGTTAATCGATACTCTGAATAATCCGTATCAGATTTTATGTTAAAACTTGTAAAATGTGTTCCACCCTTTGCAGTTGAGTTTCTCCAAATATATGGTGTTACATGCTCACGATCTGATGTGGCTATTGCTTCTTTCCACGCTTTCTCCAATGCAGAGAATTTAAAAATCTCGACATCTGTTCCATCTGGATAAGTCGGATGAATTGTATTTGAGCAATAATCATAATTACCAACTATACAAATCTCAATTATCTTATCCATTAGTCTTGGGTCGATAAGGGGACAATCTGAAGTTATTCGTACCACATAATCAGCTAGTTCATTTTTTGCAGCTTGATAGTATCTATCCAAGACGTCATTGATGGAGCCTCTATAAGCAGTAAGTCTTAATTGTTCAGCAATGCTTACAATTTCTATAGCTTCCTTTTCAATGGTTGTTGCCACTATTAATTTATCTATTTTTTTTGCTTTTGCAGCTCTTTCTAAGTGAATTTGCAGCAACTTTTTTCCATTGATTATTTTTAAAACTTTTCCTGGCATTCTACTTGAACCATAACGGGCTTGTGTTATAGCGATAACCTTCATTTCCAATTGTAAGGATATAATAGTTCTGTTTCATGAACTGCGATAGAATCAATTTTAACTTTTGTTTCTTTATCAAGCGATAAAGCAGCATTAATTATATTGTTTTGAAGTTGCGTTTTATTATCTACACCAATTAAAACATTATCAATTATATTTTCAGAAAGTACATATCCTAATGCCAATTCTTCGATACTTTTTTTAGACTTTTCAGCTATATCCTTTAGCTCCAAAACATATTTTTTCAGGGGTAATAAATAATGAGGATAAGAATTTATATCAGTAAAAAATAAACCTTGTAAGAATACTGAGCGTACCTGAATTTCTTTATTTCTTGATTTAGCTTTTCTCAATAGTTCAGCCCTTTGGTAATTATTATCAAGTAAATTAAATGGTAACTGAATGCAATCAATCTCATCATTTTCTATAGCCGATTTTAATTCTATATTACTATAAACCGATACGCCTATTTTATTAACTAATTTTGCTGATTTCAATTTTAGAATTGTAGTAAGCGAATCTTTATAGTTTAAAATATCAGCGTACCTATGATAGAAATAAACGTTGATAGAATTAACTGCAAGTAGTTTTAATGAATTATCTAATTGGTTTTGAATATCAATGGAACCATCACATATGAATTTTGTATTTATATTGAATTGATTATTTGATAATCTGTGAAATTTACCAATTAATTCGTAAGCATTGCCATAGGCATCAGCAGTATCCAGTGTTTTAATTCCATTGTTAAAAGCATAGTTAAAAGTTTCAAATACATTATCCTCGCTTGGCTTTCCATTTATATTATTTATTCCATAATTAAGCCCAAACTGAACAGTTCCTAGAATAAACTTTGAATAGGGTGTCACAATCAATAATTGAATTGAGGATTGAATAATGCCATTCTAACTGAGTTATGATATTTACCATTGTATAAGAAATGATTTACATATAACCCCTCTTTAACAAACCCAATATTTTTATATAGCTTTAGTGCGGCAATGTTTTCTTCTACTACCCCTAAAATAATTTTACGTAGTTTAATTTCTTCGAAACAGTATTTAACTATTGTTAATGAGGCTTCTTTTGCATAACCTTTTCGCCACTCGCTTCTATCTCCCATCATTATCCCGTATTCACCAAAACCATGACGAGTATTTACGGGATCTATTTTAATATTTCCTATATGCTTATTGTTTTCTTTTAAGTGTATAGCCCAGAACAGGATATTTATATTCTGTTCAACAAGTTTCAAAAAATCACTCAATTTATCTAAGTTATAGTTACCCCCCGTATCTAAGAATTTATAAACTTCAAAATCATTTAGCCAAGACACATAATCTTCTGAACAATGTTTTGTTGACAATGGTTTATACAGCAGACGCTCTGATTGAAGATTTGGGGTATTCAAATGCTATAAGATAAAGAATTCAGCAATATTTTTAATAACATATTCTTGCTCATCATCAGTTAAAGTTGGATACATTGGTAGACTTAGGCAGCAATTATAATACTCTTCGGCAATTGGCATATCACCCTTCTTCCATCCTAAATTTTGGTAATAAGGTAGTGTGTGAACCGGTATATAGTGAACCTGACAGAAAATATTTTTCTTTCGCAAATAGTCATACAATGCCTTGCGTTGCTCAACTTGAATAATATATAGATGGTATGCATGCCCATCTACAACGCCAGATTGCCCTAAAATGTTAGAATTGTCTTTAAATACGTCATAATATTTTTTGGCAATCTCCTTTCTTCGCTTTAATCCTTCATCTGCACGTTTCAGTTGTGAGGTACCTAAGGCTGCCTGGAAATCGGTAAGGCGATAGTTATAACCCAGTGTTTGCATTTCATAATACCATCCTCCGTGATTTTCTATTAATAGCTCTGGATTTTTTGTAATGCCGTGAGTACGCAACAATAAAAGCCTTTTGTATAACTGCTCGTCATTAGTTGTAATCATTCCTCCTTCTCCACAGGCAATATGTTTAACCGGATGAAATGAAAAAATTGATAGATCAGCAAACCTTCCATTTCCACATAATTGTTTATCACTTTTTGTGTCAGTAAAATATCCTCCGGGAGCATGACATGCATCTTCAATTATCCATAGGTTATGTTTATTGGCAAGTTGTCTGTATGCTTCAAGATTTACCGCGTATCCTGCAAAATCAACAGGGATAATACCACTAAAAAAACCTTTGGGTTTTGATTCAATTAGTTCTTCCGTTTTGCTGATGTCAAGTGTATAAGTTACAGGATCAATATCTGCAAAGAATATGTTTCCTCCACAATACGTCACACAGTTGGCTGATGCCGCAAAGGTAATTGGAGTAGTGATTACATTACTCTGATCATTTACACCCAACGCCATTGCACAAAGATGTAATGCCGCTGTACCGTTTGACAATGCTACAGCGTAATTGCTACCAACGTATTTTGCAAAGGAATTTTCAAATTCAAGTATTTTTGGTCCCTGTGTAAGAAACTCCCCGCTTAATGTTTCAATCACAGCTGTAATATCTTCTTTACTTATATATTGCTTACCATAAGGTATTGGATTCATACTATACTTTTAGATTGATGAATCTACATGTTCCTTAATTAGTTTTTGCAAACTTTCTATTGTCTCCCATTCCGTATTTGCATCGGAAGAATAATTGAATCCTTGCTTAACCTTTCGAGCTTTAAATTGGCTAATAAAATCTTTCAGGCTCCATGTAGGCGATTGAGGTAATACCACAAAATACTTGCCGAGATCATAAGTAGTATATGAATCAGAACTAGTAATCATTTCTTCGTGAATCTTTTCTCCTGGTCGAATTCCAATTGTTTTATGAATACAATCGGGAGCAATAGCCATTGCAATATCCATTATTTTGTATGATGGGATTTTGGGGACAAATAACTCCCCACCCCATGCTTTATCCAGTGCATGGAGGACCATTTCTACTCCTTCCTTTAATGAGATATTAAAACGGGTCATCTTTGGATCGGTAATCGGTATGACTCCATTTCTTCTTTGATTTATAAAAAATGGAATAACTGAACCATTTGAACCCATTACATTTCCATAACGCACAACAGAAAATTTAATATCTTTATTTCCTTTAATGTTATTTGCGGCAATAAATAATTTATCTGAGGTCAATTTTGTTGCACCATATAAGTTAATTGGAGCGCAAGCTTTATCGGTTGACAGAGCAACCACTTTTAAGACATTCGTTTCCAGCGCAGCTTTAATGACATTCTCAGCCCCTCCTATATTAGTTTTTACACATTCATCAGGATTATATTCCGCTATATGTACATGTTTCATGGCGGCCGTATGAATTACGTAGTCAATACCGGTAAAAGATCTTTTTAATCTATCGTAATCTCTAACGTCACCAATAAAATATCTAACTGCAGGATAAATGGAATTGGGGTATTCCATTTCCATTTGAAATTGCTTTTGTTCATCTCTCGAATATATTACAAGGCGTTTTATTTTAGGCCATCTCTTAAGAATAGTTTTAGTTAATTCTTTTCCTAATGATCCAGTTCCTCCTGTGATTAAAATTGATTTATTATTAAGCATACAGTGTTAGTTTATTATTTTATCTTTTGTGTATAATCTATATAAATTAACCGAATTTACCGATACTTGCTCTTATAATTATGTAATTAAATAACCCTGATCCAGTAAGTGCTCTACCAAGTGACTACCAATAAAGCCATCTGCTCCAGTTACTAATACTTTCATTTTATTAATTAAATATCTTATCTAATACTTTCCTCTCCGGAAAGTTAATCAATACCCCCATCCCCTTTTTCTGAAACACCATCATACTTCCAGCAGCTAAGGCCGAAGCACCGCCTAGTTTAACAGCTTCCGAAAAATGCTCAACATTTCCTGAACCACCCGAGGCAATAACAGGAATGGAGACTGCGGCAGTTACTTGTCTTAAAAGTTCAACATCATATCCTTCCCAGGTTCCTTCCCTATCAACCGATGTTAGCATTATTTCACCAGCACCTGCTTTTTCTAATTGCTGACAATATTCTACCAGTGGAGTTTTAATTGCTTTAGATGCGCGATTGATTACCACTTCATATTTTCCAAAAAAACTTTTTTTCACATCTACAGATGCTACTATAGCTTGATTGCCGTAATGTTCTGCT
>Ga0194121_10008316_pt1 | contig 13186 bp, 5 predicted proteins | sample TA2MahCa50mmetaG_FD_148609 | JGI IMG/M metagenome (GOLD analysis project Ga0194121, IMG submission 148609) | Freshwater microbial communities from Lake Tanganyika, Tanzania - TA2015020 Mahale Deep Cast 50m | ecosystem: Environmental > Aquatic > Freshwater > Lake | place: Tanzania: Lake... | reverse complement strand
CGCCGAGCACGCCAATTGTGGCGAGGATTGCGGTCGGCCCGATGAGGACGAGGCGGCGGGACTCGAACCGGGCACGCTGGCCAATGACCGCCGGCTGAGCCGCCAGGGAATCATCGTCGCTCGATTCTCTAGCGGCGCGGTTGTCACGCAAAACGCCCGTGGCCGGTGCGAGGACGCGCCTTGCTGCGGTTGCTGCACTTAATCGCGGCCCAATGTCCGGTTGGAGTTCCACGATTCTTCCGTCGGATCGAATCGTGAAACCACACCGGCTGAAGGACTGTTATGCCCGCCGCGACAAGAACTGGCGCGCTTGGACAACTTAACAACTAGCTCCCTGCGTTCAGCCGGACCTGGAGCCGGCTGACCGCGTGAAGCAAACAGAAAGGACACATGAAAACTTACTATGCGAAACTTTGGGACTGCGGCAAGGGGGTGGTGCAGGCAAATACAGGGCGCAACCGCGTGATCGTTCACTCGTTTGACACGCGACGGGAACGAGATGCAGCGTGCGCTGCTTATCGTGCTCCGGATTACTGCCCGACCGCTGCACTCGAACCCGCACACGCGTCGGATTTGGACATTCGGCGCGCTATCCGCGACCAGGCGAAACTGGACGCCGGATGCCACGGTGTGCTCGGATACGGGATTCTACCTGGGACTGCTCCATTTTGCTCACTCGAAGCAGCGTGAGATGGCCGAAGTGGACCATCGCAAAATGAAAACCCTCTGGCGGAAAATCAACGAAGAAGCCCTGACCGTTGTGTTTGGGCTTCTTCTGCTCGCCCTAATCATCCTCCTATGAGCGCGAAATTTCACTATTCCTTGACCCGATATGGTTCCTGTGAGTTCAAGGTTATGCGGCTGTCCGAGGGGGCGGCGGGGAAAGAATCCGGCGACACACCCGAAGCTGTTGCCGCGTATCTCCGGGCGCGGTTGCCGGATTCGCTTTGTTTTAAGGGGGACGTGGAAAATGTGATTGTGGTTTTTCTCGACTGCCGCCGCCGCATCATCGGGCACGAGATCATCAGCCAAGGCGGCCTTGACACCGTCTTTGTCCATGCACGGGAAGTGTTCAAGCCCGCGATTATCCTCAGCGCGGCGGCGATTATCATTGCGCACAACCACCCCAGCGGCGATCCGACTCCATCGGAGTCTGACATCAAGGTCATGCGGGACATGATGCGCGCCGGTCAGCTTTTGAAGATCGAGTTGCTTGACTCGATCATCCTGGGCGCCGAAGCCGCAGAGCGCCCCAAACCCTGGGTTTCTCTCAAAGAGCTTGGTTATCTGTATCACTGACATTATGACTACCCTCAAGAAACCCCTCCGTCGCGTCAGCAATGACCGGCTCGATGGCACGTTCGGTGCCGACCGCGAACGGCGCATCACCGTGACGCTGCGGCCAGGCAATGGCACGACCACGCGAGACTTGATCGAACTGCGACCGGAACGGACACGGCGAAGCGAGACTGTCGCGTTGATCGACGTGTACCGCTACGCGCTCCGGTGCCGGATCAATGCGGCGCAACTGGAGAAGGCACGCCAAAATAAGGAAGCCAAGGCACGACGCCTTGCCGCACGCCGTCAGGCGAGAGCGGAGAAACGGCTTGTTGAAAGATGAAAATCGGAGAAAGTCACACTCCCATGAACACCGAACCAACAAAACCACCGAGCGCCTACCTAGCCGAAATCGGTCGGAGAGGCGGCCAAGCGAAAAGCGACGCGAAGGCCAAGGCGGCCAGAGAGAACAGCAAAAAAGGCGGCTGGCCGAAAGGCCGAAAGCGAACACCAAAAGGAACACAATGAACACCGAACAACCTTTGCTTTCAGTGAAATCGGCAACCATGAAAACGAACAGGAATACACGATGAATGCGACACTCAAAGTCGGCCAGAGCGGTGAAAGCGGGGACACTACACTGTTCCCCGTTCCAGAATGGACTCTCCAAGATTGGATGAACGAAGCCGAGCGACTATCAGATGAACGGACGAAGAGCGTAAAATGCGAGTTTGAATTGAGACGGGTGAACCGAGAGTTGCGCGACGCCCTGGAACGGCTCCTTGCCTGCTCGCAGCCGACAGGCATGGACACCGAGACTGACCGTGCGATGGAGCAAGCCCGCGCAGCCATCGCCAAAACGAAAGAATTCGGAAAGTGCAGATGCGGCGGCGCGATGGTCGCTAAAGCGCCAAAGCATCCAAAGGCCCGCGTGCGTTGCGCGAAATGCGGCTCACAAATGTTCTTAAGCAACTGGGCGCCTACAACCGGTCCCTCATTGCCGCCCATTGCGCCCTCGCCCGCCGCTTGATGTAATCCCGGTCCTGGCGCAACCGCGCCAGGTCCACGCCGCACCCATTGGAGAAAGCGAACATCACCCGGCAGGTTACATGGTCCCATGTTCGGGCGCGGCTCAATCGATCGATCGTACGGCCTGGGAGTCCCGAATCGATGATGATCTCCCGTCGCGTTTTTGGTCGCCCTTTCTTGCGCGCGGCCAAACGCACTAGGAATGGAGGGAACTGCTTCAGGCGTTGCTCGAAGCGAGTCACAAGCGTAACGTCCTCAAGCCCCGCCTCGATGTTCTCCGCCTCGAAGTCAACCGCACCCTGGGCAACCGAGTTCGGGTTAAGCGCACCCGACGCCCGCGCAAAGCGCGAGGCCGCCGAATCCGTAATCCACGCCGCAACCCACGCCGCAAGCCTCCTCTACTGGTCGCAGGCGCGAAATCCGGCAGGGTTCCTCCCATGCCCCCGAATGCCAACGTCGCCAGAGCAGGGACGGCGGCGCGGGAGCCGCCGGTCTCAAACGTCCTGGCGGGCGCCGCCGCGGCAAATGCGCGAGGCGCGACCGATGCCTCGATATTCACTCCAACCTGACGCAACGCATTGTCATTGGCGCGCGAGAACGCGTCCTGGACGAGCTTTTGCGCCGCTTGCTGGGACGCGGATGCCACCTGACGAGCAATGGGGGCAAGTTCACGAGCGAACAGCGTCCCCCGTTTTTCCGTGTAGTCCTGAAGTTCGCTCCGGGACATCGGGCGATAGACCCCGTTTATCACGTAACCACGGGACGGGATCGGCGGCGATGGCACCCAGTTGGCGTGAAACAGGGCTTCGTAGGCGGGTTGTTTCTGGGCCAGCTTCGGGTTGACCGGCGCCGGATAGGTTCCCCCAGTCAGCGTTTGAACGATCTGTTGGACTTGGTCAAAGTTGCCGGACGGGTCGCCCAGGACATTCACGCGCCGCGCCGGGCTGCCGGGCATGGGCACGAGCATGTCACCGAGGGTCGCCAATCGCGGGTTCATGTACACGCCGGCGATCCGCATCAGGTCTTGCCATGCCGGAAGCGGAGGCGTAACGCCCGAAATTGCAGAAGCCAGGATTTTCACCGGCTCAATGGCCCCCTGGTCAGTCGCCGCACCGACGATACCGCTGACCGTGCGGGCATTCACGAGCGACGCCCCAAGCGCATTCCCGGCCACGCGGATCACATCCCCGGCGCTCACTGGATCAATCTTGCCCGGTTTGACACCGCGTTTGGCCGCGTCCTTATCCAACGTGGCCTGTTTCTCTGCCCGGTCGTCGAACAACTGGCGAAGCTGGCCGGCGCTGACCAGAGCGGGCGCAATTAAACCCAACGGCCCTACCGAAAGGGAGAGCGGGATAAACTGACCGTCGCCGACCGGGATTTCCATCGTGCCAGGGCGCCGCCCCTCGATCCTCCATTTCTCACGTTCCTTGTCGTCCTTCGGCCAGAACCCCCGCACCGCGATGGCACCCAGCATCACTAAGGAGGCCATGAAGGCCGAGACACCGGCACCGATGAACCCTTCGGCCAACCGTTGTTCCCGGTCCAGTTCCGTCCGGTACCACGGATTTTCGCCGCCGCCTTGCGCCAGCTTGCCAAGGCCCATCCAGGTCAGCTTGCGATTGATCCCGATGGCGATGGCATTACCGAAAGCCGAAACGAAGGCTGTGGGAATGCCGATGCTTTCTCCACCGCGTTGTGCTTTTCGCAGGAGACCGCCCACCGCACCGCCAACCCCCGCCGCCTCGCGTTCATTCCAACCAAGCGTATTGGCGACATCCTCGGCGACCGCCTGAAAGTTATCGCTCTTGGAATCGATGGCCCGAAGGGCCGTGTACGCCCGTGCCCGCACGATGTTCCCCGCCGCTTCGTCGAGGTCGGTCTTGTCTTCCTTGATGCCGAGCGCGGCAAAGATCTGCTGTGCTCTCGCGTACGCCTCGACGTACTGGGTTTTCATCTCCCCAAACACCAAGTCAATCTGCTGGTCAATCTCCGCCCGGCTCTTGCCCTGTTCCTTCATCGCCGTGCGGATGCGGTGCGCAACTTCGACGTACTCGGCCCCGGTCGTTGAAAGCATGTCCAGGGCGCGGGAGAAAAGGAGCGCCGACCGCACCCAGGTAACAAGCCGGACGGCGAATGCCTGACCAGTCTTGCCCTCTTCGGCAAGCCGGTCGGCCTGCTGCATCATGCGCTCGAAGATGTCGAGCCGGTGAGAGATTCTCTCCGAATGTTTGATGACACCCTTGCCTCGCAGCCCTTGTTTGGCGCCCGCGAAGGCGTGCCGCAGCGTCCGCGCGCGTAAGTCGAAGGCGGTCTTGAGCGCCGCTCCAGCGTCCGCCCAGAAGTCGGCGGTGAAGACGCCACGGGCGATCTCGTCTTTGTGCGTCAACATCGCGGTCGCCAAAGCCCGCGTGGGATCGTGGGTCAGCGTTTGCACGCCGACATCGATGGATTGCCGAACGAAAAAGCCGAGCTTCAGGAGCAGGTTAGCCGTGATCCACTCGTTGATTGCCTGGGCATTGTTCTGCACGACTTCCAGCGACGGATGACCGCCGAGGGCACGCGGGAGATAGGCCCGCCAGGACACGGGTCTGGTCCATCGGGACCATGTCACGTTCATCCGCTTAATCAACTCCGCCCGTTCAGTGTCCGTTGCGGCCTCCAGGTCTCTCTGTTCCGCTGCGCGGGCGGACTTCTGTTCAGCGCGAGGGAGGGCGGCGATTTTATCGAGCGTCTCTTTGGGCAAGGTGCGCAACTCTATTTCCCGCTCCGCCAAGGCTTGCAGCCGAGCGATTTCTTCCGGGGTCGGCACCGTCCAACCTTCGTTTCGGGCCATGCGCGTGATGGCTTCCTCGAAGTCCAGGTCCCCATCCTGCAATATCGCGTCCAGGCGGCGCCAAAGCGGGGTCCGCCGGTTGATTGCCCGCCTCAGATTCTTTTCCATCCGCGCCCAGGCGCCTTCTTTGGCACGCGAGAGAGCGTTCTTGAGCCGGACCCCCGCCGCATCATTGAACTTCTGGGCTGCATTTTTCGGGTCAACTCCAAGTCGTTCACCCAATAGCCGGGAGAAAATCGTGCCGAATTCATTGACGTGACGGATGCCGGGCGTCTGCAACGTCTGACGAACCAAGGCGACCAAATCATCTTCTGAAATCTGGGCGATGTCTTGCAGGCGAGAAGCCAGACGGGTTTCCTTCACGAGTCGCGTGACGGCCTCGGTGGTCCATGTCTCCCGGAAATGCTCACGGATGATGTCCAAGAACTGGCTCACCGCTTGGCCGCCGAACGCCTCATTGCGCATCGTCCGCAGAATCGCATCCGCATTGCGGACAGCCCAGAGGATGGAACTGGACATCCCGCGCAGGCTGGCGAGCAACTGTCCCCAGAACCGGGCCTGACCCTGCACCAGCCCGCGCAAATCATTTTGAAGGGCCTCGGAGAAGGTCACCGGCTCGCCGTTTTCCCGTCGTTCCGCCATTGTGCCGAGAATGTTCCGGAGGGAATTGATCCATGTGCCCAGGACCCCCGCGCGCGTGCCGTCGTCGGGGTACAATTCCGCCGCGTGATCCATTAGCCAAACGTGACGCTCCAAAAGCCTCTGGCCTGCCGCTTCATTCGGTTGCCAGGCGTCGCCGGTGAACATCCGCGAATGATTCTCCGTCTCGAACTCGACGGTGGGTAATCCGAGATTCTCAAGCTCGCGCGCGGTGAACTGGCCGCCTTCAGCCCTGGCTTCGGGACTCAATGGACCGGTCGCGCCGGCGAACTGGGTGGGGCGCCGGAACTCCTCGGAGATAGCCCGATCAAAGACACGCCCCGCCGTGCCGGTTTCCGCTTCGTCGGGAGGAACACCCTCATCACCCGGCTCAACCCGGCTTTGCTGCACACTCTCTTGCAGTGACACAGGTTCGCCGTTGCGCTGCGTGATCTTAATTACGTTCTCGTCGAAGATGACGTAATTGTAGGTTTTTGGTTTTGCTTCAACTGCGGCTATGGTCTGTTCCAACTGGCGAATGGTCGTTTTCCAGTTGTCAATCTGTTGTGCAATGACACGGGGATCATTTCTAACCCCTGGCCCTTCCCAGCCTTCCAACTCGCGCCTTGCGGTCTGCAAATTCTTCCGCAGTTCCGTCAAGTCCGGTCCTCGACTCCCCTGATCCAGATAGCGGATGCCTTTGATGCCGAGAGAGGCTAGAAGCTCCGATGCACGTTGGGAAAGAGTTCTATCGCTTAGTGGCTCGCCCTTCCCTTGAGCCGATGAAATCCACACATACACACTGTTTCCGTCCGGCTTCATGTTTGCCGCATTCGGAATACCACTTTGCTCGAACGCAATTTGCACCGCCTGCCGCACCTTCTCGCTCTGCTCACTCAACGGCTTGTCCCAGTCGAGCAACTCGTCGGGCTCGACGTTCAGGGAGACGATATAGGTGTGGCCGCTAATTTCAGTGGTGTCAGCGGGTAGGTCTTTGATCCATTCGCCGACTTCCTTGGTAAAATCGTTTCTCAGCTTGGCAGATGCCAACGCCTTAAACCGATCACCCAAATGCAAGGCGAGATATTTGGCGGCAATCCACTTGGGTAATGATCCGTCAATCGGGTTGCCTGTGTCCGTGATAATCTCGCTCCCGGCCTTGTATCTCTCACCTCCGAGCTTGGCAGCATAGTCATCCGCCACGGCCTTGTTCTCCGCAAAGTAAAGTCCCCAGCCGTACACCTGTGCGCCTTCGCCCGTGCCGATGTATTGAGTGGAAAATTGCTCGAATGGCTCCGCCCCTGTGCCGTGGTAAGCCACGATGCTTTGAGCCACCCGCATTTGCAGCGGTGGCACCAACACCGCCCGCCTGCCGTCCACTACCACCCTCCTTGCTCCAGGCAGCTTGGCCAGTTGTTCGGCGATTCCTGACCGGCGAACGTCATTGTTCACCTTTGTGACGGCTTCCGCGGCAATCAATTCCGCCGCCCGCCGCGTCAACTTGAAGCCATGATTGTGCGCCCAGACATGGACCCGTGCCACTAACCGCCCAAACCACGAGCGTTTACGGAACGCATCGACCAACGCCTCCACTTGTCGGGCACCGGTCTCTTCCATCACGTTAGCCGGGCTATAGCCCAACCGCGCCACCGTCTCGGAAATGTCCTGGCGTTCCTTTTCCGTTAACGCTTCCAACACTTCGGCAACCCCGCCGTCGCGCCAAACGATGTGGGAAAACTCGTGACGCAACCGGCTGTCAACCTGTTCGGTGCTGGACAGCTTGGCCGCGTTGAGTTCGATTCGCAGCAGTTCGCCGGTCGTCTGGTCAAACACCACCTGGGCGTCGGCGTCCGAGTTCGGGTCGTCAATCACCCGCACCAAACCGGTTTCCGTGTGACCCTGGGCTTCCAGGTGCGCCTGCACGTCGGCCAACGGCATCCCCGCCCGCGAGGCGGATCGGCTTTGCTGGGTGTCTTCCTCGGTAAATTGAATGGGCGTTGATTGGCCCGGAAAGACAAGAGACAATCCCTTCTCGATCAGAAAGTCGTAGAGGCTCGCTACTTGTGACCTTTGAATCGTTCCACGAAACACCCCAGCATGTTCAACCGGGGACGCTTCAAAGAAGTTGTTGAACCGGCGGTCTCCCCAAATGTGTCTAAAATCGGATCTTGACCATACTGACAGTTGGCGATCAGCGATACGAATCTCGCCATTGGCTGAATTGACAGCTTCCCGATTATTGACGGCGGTAGCGAAATCTTCCCGGTTCTCGACCGGCACTCTGCGCGTCGCTCGCTCAGGCGTCCACCCCGGCGGCATCAGAACACCGGTCTTCAACTCCCCGGTGGAAGTTGAATAAATCGTCACCCTCGGACGACCTTGGGCACTCATCCCATAAGCGGCTGCTAAGCCTTTGAGCAGATTACCGGTGACAGCATAGCGTTCACCCGCCAATTGACGTTCAGACTCGAATTGTTCTGCGGGGGACTCTGCGACTCGCTCCAAGTTGTCGAGTTGTGACAAGGGCACGGTCACACGCTTACGAAGTCCATTAGTCGCCAGAACAAGACGATGCCTAGAAGCTGCCGAGAAGTCTCCCGGAGAGGAATCCTTCAATTCGATGGAAATCGGAACGGCGAGAGCTACACGGTGGCCGCTAATTGTGTATTCCACAACAGAGCCGAGCATCCGTTGCGCATCCAACACACTATCGCGTGTTGCCCAAAGCGCATTATTTGTTCGCGTGATCTGCTCATCTGACATTTCACGCGCTCGCATCGCTTCCAAACGCGCATCGACAGCTTGACTGTGGCGCTGAATCCACGAGTCAACGCGCTGGTCGTTGGTTGCTTCCTGTTCAGTTGCTAACGCCTTGGCTTCCGCGTAGGTGTAGGGTTTCGATGTCGGAGAAACAGACAATTTCTCCAGGATTACCGGTCCCGCAAAGACAGTCTCACCGGTCCCATGCTCCAATTCCGCTGACGCAAGTGTTCTCGCCCGAAGATCGTCTATGTTCGCCTTGAGCGGGTTTTCGCCCGCTTCATCTAGCGCCTGGATTCTAGCGTCGTAAATCTCGGAGATGTCGCGCCATAGTCGTGCGGCATCTGCATCGGGCAACAGCACAAACATTCCGGTCGCCTTCCGCGCATAGTCGTCCAGGCTTTCTGGTACCCGGAAATTCGGCAAATCAATCAAGGCCAGTTCTGCCAACTCAGGATTCGCCTGCATTACTTCGGCCACAATGGAGTCACCGATGAAATTGAAAATGTCAGGGGCCAGCTCTCCTGTGACACCGCTTTCTGTGTCGGCGGACGTGTTGGCATTGAGCGAGGACAGTTTGCCCCGCAACATCGTCATAAAGCGGCGCTCGGCGGAAAGAGACGTGGTCAAGATGGTGTAAACCGGGAGCTTCGTTTGACCAAACCGCATGATGCGGCCCAACATCTGCATGAAGATGTTGATGTCGGGCGCGGGCTGAGCCACGATCATGTGGCGTTGTCGTTGGTCCTTGAATTTCGGATCAGTATGAGCCGATAGCCCTGTGCTGGCGCTCCCGTTGACGATCAGAGCGTCCAACGGATGTGTAATGGGGCCTTGGGACTCATCCCCATTGTAAGCACGCAGTATCTTGTTGCGTTCAATCTTTTCGCGCTTACGAAGAACGATTTCTTGACCCGTTTCGTCAATTTCTCCCTCGCGGGCCGTTAGCTCTCCTATGCTGAAGCCCGCTCGCTGGATTGCCGTCTTTATCGTGTCAATCGGTGAAATTGGCATCCCACCGAAATCTGTATTACGAATCTGAGCTTCTATCCTGTGGTACAATTCGCCACCATCCGGCAAGTCTTCAGGTGTTAGAACAATCAACCGCTGGCCTCGTTTAAGTCCCAACTGGGGGTTCGCTGGGGCCAGAGGGTCTCTGACTTTTACCTCCAGCATCTTCTGCATTTGACGCAGAAGTAGGCCGCCAAACGTCAGCGGCAATCTACGATTTTGCAGGTCCCCAATCGGTCCCTGCATGGTGTTGTAAACGGCGATGAACGGTTTTTGGCCGGCTTTAAGCACTTCGATAGCCTTCCGAGCGGTCGCGTCGGCTCGCAGGCTGAACAGGTACTGGTTGGATAGCTGGAACAATTTTGCGCCAAAGTTGGTATTGGCTAAATCTATCTGTGCCTCTTCTGGCTTGTCCTGGTTGATCCCGTCAACGATGCCGGCCATCGCTTGATTGACTTGGTCAGCCAATGGGAACAGATCACGCAGGAACGAAGTATAGACGTCCGCTTGCTCGACTTCTTGCGCGGTATTTTGGGTCGCAGACTCGAAATGGAAATCGACTCCCTTCATGTTCTGCTCACGGCGCACAAACTCACCTTCCTCGGCCAACATGGTAGTCAATGCCTGTTGGAGCGGAATTCCGCCGGTCGTGAAGAGTCGCTCTAACTGTTGTTGGTTGAGGCGGCTCAATTTGAGCGAGGTCCCCAACGCATAAAGCATTAGATTGGCTGGGCGTTTGGCAAAGGTCGCGGAAGCGTACATGGCACCTGCCGCATCGCGCAGGATACTCTGGAGAGAAAGACCGGTATCTGAATCGGCGCCGGCGGCTTCATGCGCCTCATCCAGGATGAAAATGGCATTCGGCGCCAAAGCTCGCATCATGGCAAGCCTTGGACCGTCAGGCCGCGGACGCAGCAGCCGTTTGCGACGGGCGCGGGCCCTGGGTTCTTCCCTCCATCCGGGAGGTTTGTCCCCGCGCAACTGATAATAGGTCGTAAAAATCCCATCGGACCCTGGAGGCAGCGATCCAGTTTGACCGGCGCGAAGCATAGTCTCGCGCTGCGTTCGGGAGCCTGGCTTCTGTGAGACTTCTTCTCCCTCACCGTTCAGGTAAATATAGTCGGAGTCGGTGATGAATGGGCGAAAACTGGTGTTTCCGATGCTTGGCAGGTCGCGGCCTGCCATATCGGAATAAAGCTGTTTGCTGGCTGTGATGAAAATCGGGACCTTGTTGTGCTTCCGCGCCCACTCAATGATGGTGGCGACCACCCGTCCTTTTCCGACGCCAGTTTGGTCAGAATTAATCAGCCCTGTCTGCCGTGTATTGGCATTGCGGATAAACAATCCGACCGCCTCAATCTGAGCAGCGGAAAGCCGTGAATACAGTTCGGGTATCGTCCAACCCATCTCCTGGGCCGTGTAAGCATCCACGGTTTGACCAACCTCGCGTTCCAATTGCTGGACGGCGCGACGCTGGGCATCGGCGATATTGGATGGGACGACGAGCTTGGGATCGGCATTACCCGATACCGGGACGTAGGGAACGTTTAGTGAAGCCTCTCCCTCGACCAAAGGTGCTCGGCCAGGGAGTTCTTCTCCGGGGACTCTTCCAGGGCGTCCCACTTCATCACCCGGCGGGGGTCCCTCTGGACGACTCGGAGGAATGACGGGAGGCCGACTATCTTGGGGGATAGGGATTTGCGGTCCTTGAAGTGGTCCCGTCGGAGGAAGACCGGGTACGTTTCCAGGTGATTGAGGAGGTATAGGCCGTGGGACACCGCCCCTGGGAGGTCTTCCTTGGCCTTCGCCAGCCAGTGTTGGACTACCGCCTCCGCTAGTCGGTCTGCCAGATTCTCCTGTTGATCGTCGTTGAGCTTCATCTATTTTTGTCTCCAGCGATTCCCATGTTTCAAACACCGGCGGAGGCGACATCCACGGACGGGCAAGACCGCCTTCCGCTGGGGTCAATGTACGCCTTTTTCCGTCAATAACAACTACGTCCACTGGCCACCCGGCCCCCATCTTCTCGTAGAGCTTGCCGTCAACCGTGAACCAATCGACGACATTGAACCGTTCGAAAAATTCGAGCATCTCCGGGCGGTTGTAAGACCTCGCGCGACTTTCCGGGCTTCCCATCTGAGGACCCTGGGTGCCTGTCTTGCTGCCAATAATGACGACGGCCTTGCCATCGGGCGTCATCGCGTCAAGGGCGTTCAGGGCAATCGCAAGGTCGATGCTGGTGGTTTCGTCCTTCGAGGTCGCGGCGTTGATGATGCGAAAACGCTTGTTTTGCGTGGTCCCCTCCTCAACGACAGATCCAAACGGAGGATTCATCACTTCGCGGTCTGGCGCAAATTGCGAAAGATACTCGTGAAACTCCTCCGTGCTCGCGTCCATGCGGCTTCGTGTTGCGCCAGGGAAAGTCTTACCAAGCCGCTTATTGCGGCCTTCATCCATCTCGTTAGCAATCCACGTCACACCTGGAATTGAGGGTTCTGTGGGCGATCCAACAGATAGTGCCCGCACGGGCGGCGCTCCGATGAACAACATTCCGTTGCCCGCGGTTGGCTCGGCTATCCTGCGTCCGTTCTTCAGGTCAGCAAGCAATCCCGCAAGATAGGCAAGCGGCGGCGGCGTGCTGTAAGCCTGATTCGTTTTGCTCTGGACGGTTCGGGTGCCGAGGCGTTTTTGATTCCGGTAAAGCTCCACCAGTCTTTGGTAGGCAGTCAGCGGGTCGGGCGCGGCTGCGATGATGCGTCTAGCGGAATTGATGATCTCGACTTCGGCTAACTCTTCGTTGAGTTTCTTGTCAGGGGTCGCAGGAGCGGTGGTCTGACTAGTGGCGTCTCGGACTCTGTCCAAATGAGCCTTAACACCAGACGGCGGTTGCCATTGGCGAATAACTTCAACCAATGAATCGACCTGCATCTCGTTAAACCCGCCAAGAGTGCTTTCGGTTATTCTTCCGAGGCGACTTAATTGATCCATCATCCTGATCAGTTCAGCCATTTGCAGAGCTTCATTCTGAATCTGGCTGCTAGTCGGAGGCGGGTATATCAAAGAGATGGCTCGCCTTACATTTGTAGGAACCAACTCCCATAATTGCTGGTGGTGTGCATAGAAATACGCCTGCTTGTCAGGATGTTTTGTCTGCCGTTCGTTTTGGTCCTGAGTTGCTACACGGTCCCGCATGTGGACCAATTCTTCGTCAATGCCAAGTTTGACGTGTTCTATTCCACGCCCTCCATGCGATTGATTGAACTTCGCAAACTCTACTATGCGCCCAATGTTGTAGCCTATACGCCCACTCTCTGTGTCATATCCTAGCCCGGACGTTGCTTCATCATCGGCAACCTCAACAAACAATCCTGGATGCGCGGTTGTAGAATCGTGGATGATCTGCTGAATACTTGTCTCCAGGCTTTCGCCGCCGCCGTCTATTTCGGCAATAACCGATGCCGCATCCGCTCGGCTAGTTTCATCGAGGCCGGGATTGGTTGACGCGGCGCTTTCCCACGCGCCACGCAGATAAGCCTTGATCCGATCCCAGATGTCCGGCAAGTCCTCACGCACCCGGCGAGCGAAATCTTTGAAGCGAACCACGCCCTCCTCGGCGTAGGTGACAGCCAATTC
>Ga0194121_10008312_pt1 | contig 13191 bp, 14 predicted proteins | sample TA2MahCa50mmetaG_FD_148609 | JGI IMG/M metagenome (GOLD analysis project Ga0194121, IMG submission 148609) | Freshwater microbial communities from Lake Tanganyika, Tanzania - TA2015020 Mahale Deep Cast 50m | ecosystem: Environmental > Aquatic > Freshwater > Lake | place: Tanzania: Lake... | reverse complement strand
TGTGTTTCTACCTCAGTGGCTGGGCCACAGAAGCGGAATTGGTCGCGCATATTGACCGCTTGAAGCGGAAAGCTCCACCGCCACGCAAAAATTGAGCCGGACACTATTGGCCTGCGAGCCGTTTTACACCACCAAGGGAGCCCAGGGCACGGGCCTTGGGCTGGCGATTTGCAAGCAGATTATCGATAGTCACCGCGGCATGATGGCCCTGGAGAGCACCCCTGGCATCGGGACGACGGTGACGATCCTCTTGCCCCAGGCAGACCCTGAGGCACTCGTAGCCGGGACAGCAGGGCAGCGTTGAGCGCAAGGGGTGACAATGGTACACTGCCCATGCGCTGGAGAGGTGTCACCTGAGGCGTCCCTACCGCCTGGCGAGGGACTTTGACCTGGAGAGCTCACGTTGCACAGCGGTAGTCGTTGTGCAGTTGCCAGCACGGAGGGAGGAGCCACGGATGTTGATCACCGAAACGAGCCTGCTGGGGCTGGCAGTTGGCCTCGGTATCCTGGCCATGGTATCGCGGAATGGCTCGACTGACCCGATCAGTCATGCTATCGGGCTGTTACAAAAAGGGACGACTGCAGAACGCCGGCATGCTGCTGAGGTCCTGGCCCACATTGGTGACCAGCGTGCTGCGCCAGTGCTGGCCCAGGCATTGCGGGATGACGACACGCTCGTGCGTCAGACGGCTGAACAGGCGCTGTGGAGCGTGTGGCATCGTTCCGGGAAACCTGAGGTCGATACCCTCCTGCAGGAGGGTATCATCGCTATGCAGCGTGGGGCACTGGAACAGGCGGTGGCCATATTTACCGAACTCATTGCGCTGGCTCCGACATTCGCTGAAGGCTACAACAAGCGCGCCACGGTGTACTATATGCTGCAAGAATTTGAAAAGTCTATCAGCGACTGTGACAAGACCATAGAGCTGAATCCTGTACATTTTGGTGCGCTGAGCGGGGCAGGGCTGTGTTATCTGGGCTTGCACGAGCTCCGGCAGGCGTTGCAGGCGTTTGAGCAGGCGCTGAACGTGAATCCGAACATGCTACAAATTCAGCGCTACGTAGAAGATATTCGGCGCTTTTTGGGAGAGCAGTCGCTGTAGGGCGCCTCTATCCGGACTCCCGAGGTCTGCTATGCTGCCAGGGGTGACGCCGCAGTGGTTATGCGGGATGTTCAGCCGTATTGCCGGGCGCTATGATTGTACGAATACGGTCATCAGCGCAGGTCTCGATGCCCTCTGGCGCCGGCGGCTCGCGCAATGCGTTGCCCGGCAGGCAGCATTGGCCGTGCTCGATGTGGCGTGTGGCACAGGGGGTGTGCTGGCTCAGCTCATGCGTCACTGCCCCTCCGCGACGCGCCTGGCTGGGGTTGATTTCACTGAAAGCATGCTACGGGTAGGCCAACGACGGCTGAGCGCCAGGGGCACAGCCGCCGTGCAGTGGTGCGTGGGCGATGCCCTCCGTTTACCGTATGCGGACGCCAGCTTCGATGCTGTGACAATGATGTTTGGCGTGCGGAATTTTGCCGACCCTGCTCGCGGGCTCGCCGAATGTTATCGCGTCCTGCGTGCCCCCGGTACGCTCTGTCTGGTGGAATTTTCCTGGCCACGCCGCCGTGCCATGCAGCTCGTGTACGGCGCCTACCTCCGCTATGTGTTGCCGCTCGTGGCCTGGCCGTTGTGTGGTGACTGGGCGGCGTATCGTTATCTGCGCGATTCTGTGCTGGCCTTTCGTCCTCAGGCCGATCTCACCACACTTTTGCAGGATCTGGGTTTTACCGATATCGTGACCGTGGCGTTATCGGGGGGGATCACGACCCTCTACGAAGCCCGCAAAACTCTGACCGTTGCAGCCTCTACACCAAAGGAGACCTCAGGATGGCAGCCGATTGGCGTATGATCCGTCTGGACAAAACCGGGCCATTAGCCGTGGTGACGTTGACCAACCCACCACTCAACGTCTTGCATCCGCAGATGGTGGCGGAACTCGATGCCTGTTTTACGGCCCTGGCAACAGACCCAGAGGTGGTCGTCGCGATTGTCACGGGTGAGGGCGCACGGGCCTTTTGCGCTGGTTTTGACATCAAAGAATTTCCTCTACTCATGGCCCCGGGGCAGGCAGAGCGTCTGGCACGGTCTTTCCACGCTGGTCTGGGAAAGATCGCACACCTGGGCAAGCCAACCATCGCGGCGGTGAATGGTCTGGCCCTCGGAGGCGGTCTGGAGCTCTCGATGGCGTGTGACATGCGTATAGTGGCGGCCAATGCCCAACTGGGGCAGCCGGAGATCAAACTGGGCCTGTTCCCCGGTGCCGGTGGTACACAGCGCTTACCGCGTCTGGTCGGCGCGGGCAGGGCGAAAGAGATGATGTACCTCGGTGAACCCATCAACGCCGTGGAGGCGCACCGTATTGGCCTGGCAAACCGGGTGGTGCCAGAGGGCGAAGCCCTCACGGTGGCACAACAGATGGGGCAGTCCATCGCCACTATGGCGGGCGTGGCGTTGCGGTATATCCAGGAAGCGGTGGACCGCGGGCTGGATACCACGCTAGAGGCCGGGTTACAGATCGAAGCCGATCTGTTCGCCAAGGTGTTTCACACAGAGGATGTCCGCGAAGGTGTGGAGGCGTTCATCCAGAAGCGTCCCCCCCAGTTCCAGCACCGCTAAGGAGCCCCGCTGCCGCTCTGTCCGGTGGTGCGCAGGCGCGGCTGCAGGTACAGGTGCCCCAGATCTGCCAGGGTCTGGGTACCCACCGCCACTGCCACCGCCACCAGGGTACATGCCTCGATCAGATAAATATCCTGATTCAGGGATGCCTCCAGCAACAAGGCGCCAAAACCTTTGTAGGCAAAGAAAAACTCGACGACAATCACGCCCGAAAGCAGCCAGTTGATTTGTAGCATCACCACCGTGAAGGGCGTGATCAGGGCGTTGCGCAGCGCATGTTTGAGCAACACCACAGGCCATGGCAACCCTTTGAGCACAGCCGTGCGGATATACGCCGTGTGCATCACCTCGACCATCGATGCGCGGGTCATGCGGGTGACATAGCCCGTATCGGCGAGCACCAGGACTGCAGTGGGCAGCACCAGTTCTTGCCAGGCAAACCCATCGGTCATACTACTGGTGCCAGGGAGCCAGGCGAGGCGGAAGACAAAGAGCGTAGACAGCAAGACCGCACTGGCAAATTCCGGAGTCGATGTGGTGAGGATGCTCCCCAGCGAGATGAGCCGATCGAGCCCTGAGCCGGCACGCATCCCGGCGAGCACACCGAGCGTGAGCGCTAACGGGACCAGGATGGTAAACGTGCTCAGGCCGAGCAGGGCCGTGTTGGCCAGGCGAGGCCACAGGACGGCGTGCACCGGCGTTTTGAAGCGCGTGGATTCCCCAAAATCCCCACGCCACATACGGTCGAGCCAGCGCACGTAGCGCAGGGCCAATGGCGCTGTGTAGCCGTGTTGCTGTAGCCAGAGCTGACGTTGTTCGGGGGAAGAATAGGGGCCAAGGACTTTGGTGGCGACACTGCCTGGGGAGACTTCGAGCACGAGAAAAACCAGCGCTGAGACCGCTAGCATAGTCACCAACATAGCGACCAGGCGCTTCCCGAGGAAACGGAGCATGACGGGCAACCTCACCCGAGCCAGACCCCGTTAAAATGGTGATACAGGCTCGGGTGCGTGGCATACCCCTGGACCTGTCTGGTAGTCGCAGAGAAGATCGAGCGCCAGAACGGTTGGGCAATCACCGCGTCGTGCTGGAGGATACGCTGCACGCTTGCCATGTGCTTCCGGCGTTCCTGGACATCCAGCGTGGCAGCGGCCAGGTCGAGAGCGTGATCAAAGGCCGGGTTCGCATACTTGCTCTCATTCCACGGTACGCCTGAGCGATAGCCTAGCTCCAGGGTCATGACTCCGAGCGGACGGTGCGTCCAGCCGGTGAAACCGAAAGGGACCTTGTCCCAGACTTCCCAGTAAGACGGGCCTGGCATGACGTTGAGCTGCAGGGTGATCCCCGCTGGGGCGCACATTTCCTTGAATGCCTGTACCAGGGTGACGTGCCAGGTATCAGCAGCCCCCAGGGCAAGGCTCAGAGTGAGCCCATTGGGATAGCCTGCCTCGGCCAGGAGCTGCCTGGCGCGCGCGTGGTCCTGCCGCAGTGGAGGCAGGGGAGCATAGTCAGGCTGGCTGGCAGCCACATGATGATGTTCGGCAGGTTCCCCTTTGCCACGGTGCGCCAGGTCCAATAAGCGACGCTGGTCCACGCAGAGCTGCACAGCCTGACGGACACGCAAGTCATCAAAGGGTTTTTGCGTCACCTGCATGCGCGCGACGCCCGTCTGCGAGGTGATCACTTCCTGGACCACCACATGCGGTAGCCGTGCAATGGTCGGGAGTGACTCTACGCCCACTTCGTGCACCATATCTACCTGTCGAGAGGCCAGGGCCGCGAGGTGGGCGGCTGGGTCATCGCCGTGGTCCACATAGGTAATGCTCTCCAGATAGGCTTCTGGCCCCCAATACTCGCTGGCAGGACGCTTGGTCAGTACACATTTCTCTCCCACCACAAACGTTTGCAGGCGATAGGCGCCAGTGCCAATGGGGTGTTTACTGAAATCGGCCCCCATGTCATCGAAACGCCGATGCACGATGGCACAGGGATAGTGATAGAGATTTTCGGGAATCGCCAGCACGGGGCGGTTGAGATGCAGACGCACGGTTGCCTCGTCGATTTTTTCGACAGCTCCCGTGGTCAGGCTTTTGGACAGGATAGGCTGGCCGTCCTTCTCCTTACGACCGGTGTCGCTGGTGGAGACCATAGCATCAAACAGGCCCAGATTGGAGGAGCCAATGCGCGGATCAAGCCAACGCGTAAAATTGTAGACGACGTCATCCGCGTTCAATATATCACCGTTAGACCAGCGTACTCCTTGACGCAGCTTGAAGGTCCAGACTTTGAGATCCGCAGAGACCTCCCAGCTTTCGGCGAGGTACGGTCGGGTAATGTTATCGCGTCCTGTGATGGTGAGATATTCAAGGATATGGCGCGCCTGGTTGGATTTCTCCCCCCAGTCAAAGATGGCCGGGTCTGGCATTGGCTTCACGCGCATGGAGCAGCGCAGGTTCCCGCCCATGTTGCCCTTGCTCTGGGCCTGTGCCATACCGGTCCGGGTGGGGAGCAGTCCGGCCATGGCATACGCCACGCTGGCACGGACGCCCAGGAGTGTGATTGTGCGCAGAAAGGCACGCCGGTCAAGCTGCCCAGCATGGAGCTGGGCCTGCAAGGCGGGTACTGCAGGATGCAACGCGCGTGGACGATGCCAGCGCATGGGGCCACTCCTCTGCCTTAGCGGGCTCCTACCACCCGGACTCGATGGTTGTTGCTGTCCGCAATATAGATATTGCCCTGCGCATCGACCTCACAGCCGTGTGGCCGATCCAGCCCTGCCGCAATGGCCGGTCCATCATCCCCAGCCCCGCTACGGCGTCCCCCAGCAATGGTAGTGACGATGCCCGTGGCCGCATCAATCCGACGGATCGCGTGATTCTCCGTATCGACGACTAACAGGTGCCCCTGGTGATCACACCGAATGGCTTTTGGAGCGCCCCAGGTCGCACTCAGGGCTGGTCCACGATCACCACTGTAGCCCCGCACGCCGGTGCCCGCGTAAGTGGACATGATACCTCGCGCATCGACCTTGCGGACGCCGTTCCCTTCGCGCTCGCAGATATAGGTGTTCCCCTGGCGATCGACGCACACCGCCCGTGCGCCCAGGATACTGGCAGCGGTAGCCGGGCCGCCATCACCAGCGCGGGTTTTCTCCCCGGTCCCCGCAAAGGTCGTGATGATGCCAGTGCGGAGATCCAGACGACGGATGCGCTGGTCCTGCACATCGGCAATGAGCAAGCCGCCTCTGCCATCGAGACAGCAGTCATTGGGTTCCCGCAACTGGGCCCGCGTCCCCGCTCCCCCGTCACCGCCAGACCCCGGTGCACCGGTCCCGGCCACGGTCGTGATCACGCCCGTGGCCGCTGCGATGCGACGAATCACCGCGTTGAGACGGTCCACAATATAGATATCGCCCTGGCTGTCGATCTGCAAGGAATACGGCTGGTTCAGCGTGGCCTGCGTGGCGGGTCCACCATCGCCTGTATAGCCCAGCGTACCAGTCCCCGCAACCGTCGTAATGATGCCAGTCGCATGATCCAGCCGGCGGATGCAGTGGTTGGTGGCCTCCGCCACGTAGAGATTCCCCTGGGCATCGAAGGCACACATGAACGGTTCGCTCAGGCGTGCACTGGTAGCGGGTCCACCATCACCCGCGTAGCCCTTCTCACCCGTACCAGCGACTGTCTGCAACATGCCGAGAGCCGGCAGCATAGTTCTCCCCTTCTCTGGGACATGCCAATCCGCATCGAGGATAATGCGTGTGTAGAAAGCATCTATCGCATCCCGGTGGCAGTGTAGGGAGGCATGCGCAGGGAGTCAAGGGGAAGATATACATTCCATGCCTGGCAGGCGTCAGTACGCCACAGCGCCTCTCTAGGTTGGAAGCCATCAGTGCTGACGATCTGCTGAGTATGGCCCCATCAAGGAACTCCATGATGGGGAGAAGTGGCTGCAGTCGCCAACAAAGCAGCACTACGGCATGCCGCCGCTGGCTCGTCTCTCCTCTCCTCCGCCCGATAGCTTGCATGACGCCGGAGGCCCCAGGGAGACGGGGCGAGGGCTGGCGCGCACAGGGCGGCTACGCGCTCACCCACTGGCGCGAGGGCAAACGCGCTGTGCCCTGGGTTATAGCGCTTACTTGTCAGATGCCAGAGGAGACTCCCGCAAATCCATTGATTACACACATTCCAGTACGTCCGCAGGGCTGTCTGCGCTGGTGGCTGCATACGTACAAAGGCCTGCAGCGTCTCGTCATAGGTCTGCACCACCGCTGATAAAAACTGTTCTGGCGTGGTCTGATAGTAGTGCCGCAAGCTCAGGTGATCTGGCTCGTCCTGCTCTTTCCGTAACGAATACGTATCATTTTGGAGGGCAATCAGCGCCGCGGTATATTGCTTCATTCACCAAAAAAATATGCCAGCATCCTGCCGCTCGCTAATATGTTGCTCGCGGCTGGTCGGGCTTCCTCTCTCCCGTGCTACCGTGGGAGGTGAGGGAAGCGCTGGTCTCAGCCTGTTATGCCCTGGCAGCAGACAAAAGTTGCAGTGAGGACAAAAAATGTCCGATCACGGAGAGGATATAACTTGCACAGACAAGAAAACCGTGGGCAGGTCCCATACAACGAAGGACGGGGCCAATACGCTGTCTGGAGCTGGATTGCGCGACACCACTACCACTTGTCTGCGCAAAACGTCACGAACAAACAACTTGAGAATCGAGTAGAGGCGTTAGAGGGACTCTGGGCCACTGTGAGGCTCACGACGTCGCAGCGCCGGGGGCTGCCGTAAACGCCAGAACACCACACACCCTGCGAGATACGAAGCGATCGAGAGGACAAAGGCGAGCTGGTAACTGCCAAAAAGATCAAAAATCCACCCGCTGGTCCAGGAGCCAATGGCAGAACCCAGGCCCGTTCCTACAGAGATCACCCCAAGAATCGTGCCGAGATGCCGCCCTGGAAACAGATCGGCCGTCTTGGCCGTTACGGAGGGACCACGTGCCCCCCACGTCAGGCCAAAGAAACACGCGTGGAGCCAGAGGAGCCAGGCTTGCTCTGGACTGGTCAGGAACAACGCACACACCACCCCAATGATCGAAATCCCATAGGCCATGATGGCTGCCAACTCCCGTCCAATATAATCGGAGATGGTGCCCGTGCCGATGATCCCCGCAATCGCTAAGAAGCTGCCTATACCCAGGACGCTCGCCGCATACAGTTTGCCAAAACCGAGATCAACCGCAAAGGCGAGTTGGTGTAAGGAGACAAAGAAACTCCCCAGACCCGTGCACAGATACACGCTTCCTAAAAGCCAGAAATGCGGTGTACGCATGGCGTCGCGTACTGTCCAATCGTCTGTGCGAGGCTCTGCGTGGTGGCTGGTCACCGGCACGCTCCGCAGCGCCAGCCGACGCTGGGGCTCTCGACGGGGAAAACACCACACCACCGGTACCAGCACGACAGCCATCAGCGCGGCTAATACGAGATACGATTGCCGCCATCCCAGTGCTGCAATCAGGAGCTGCACGAGTGGCGTCGAGGTGGCCCGGCCCAGGCCATTCGCCGATTGGACCATGGCAACGGCCATGCCACGGTTGTGCACAAACAACCGTGAAATGAGCGGTACGGCGACGACTAACCCCAGACAGTTGGCTCCCACCGTCATGATCCCACCGTACAACACCACACTATGCCACAACGCAGACACCCGGGCACTGAGCACCAATCCACCAACCAGGACGCTGCCCCCAGCCAGGATGACCAGGCGAGGCCCAAGACGGTCAACCAGGGCGCCAATCAAGGGAGAGCTGAGACCGCTCATAAGCTGTGCGACGGCATACGCGATGGAGGTCTCCGCACGACTCCAGCCAAATTCTTCGAGAAACGCCACGAAGAAAACGGCGTACGCGTGCATAATCCCCCCACTGACCGCAAAACCAACAAAGGCTCCCCCCAGGACTACCCATGCTGAGCGCATGGGCGCTGGAGCGGTGTCATGGACTGTACGACGCGTCAACCGAAACATGGCTGGCTTTCGTAGCGCCTTGGAAAGACGCGGTGGGCACCATCTTCTGCTGATGCCGCACAAGGTTTGGCCATATGGGCTAGTGCCTGGAAGCCGAGCTGCAGGGTGCCCACAGAGAGTGCTCGGCTGGGTACAGTATACCTCATAGAGTAGTACCTGGGACGCCGTGGTAGACGACGTGCAGCGCCTGGCCACAGCTCTGGAGCGTGCTGCCTGTGCAGGGCGGGAGGAGCGGTTGCTGTGGCACAGCAATCGTAGTATGTTCGTACAAATTTTTGCGCGTACTTCGACAAAGGAAGGGGGTAGAACTATGCCGGCACAACGAGCCCATGGCATGGACCAGGAGGTGTATCCATGGTCCCCGATTATCGCGCGCCCGGTGCTCCGATGGCCGCACAACGCTCGCGTCGCCCTCGCCGTCATTGTCAACCTGGAGCACTGGGACTGGGAGATGCCGCCCCAGACGCCGCTGGCGGTTAGCCCTCTGGGCGGCCCTGAGGGGCTGTGGAGCGGGAACCAGCCGGACTTTCCCGATATCGGCGGCTATGGCAACCACGAGTACGGCAATCGCGTCGGCATCTTTCGCCTCCTCGCCGTCCTGGATAAGTACGGTATCACGCCGACCCTGGCGCTCGACAAGGCCGTCGCCGACCACTACCCGTTCCTGATCCAGGAGGGGCAGCGGCGTGGCGCGGAGTTCATCGCGCACGGCCTGTCGCGTCGGCGCATCATCCACACTGGCATGTCCGAGGACGAGGAGCGGCAGTATATCCACGACGCGATTGCGGCGGTCGAACAGGCCACGGGCAGGCGCCCGGTCGGCTGGTCTGGCCCCGACTTCCAGGAAACACCCCGCACCCCCAACCTGCTCGCCGCGGCAGGCATCCGCTACGTCTGCGACTGGGGCAACGATGAGCAGCCCTACAAGATGACGCCGCAGACCGGCGAGCTCTACTCGCTTGGCGTCAATGCGTACCTCGACGACAACTACATTCACCTGCACGGGCGGCGTACCATCCACGAGGTCAACCGGCTGTGGCGTGAGTGGTTCGACGGGCTGTACGCCGACGGCGCAACCACCGGACGCGTGATGGTGCTGCACCTGCACCCGTGGATCATGGGCCAGCCGTGGCGCATCCGGCATCTCGACGAGGTGCTCGGCCACATCACCGCCCACGCCGGGGTGTGGACGGCGACCGGCACCGCGATCATTGACTGGTTCACGGCGCAGTCGGGTGAGCCGGGTCAGCGTGCTGGTGCGAACGTAGACCCCCCCCGTGCAGGGGCACCGAGCAGGCCCATGGCGCTGCCACCCGGCCGGTTCGCGTATGCCCCGATCACGGAACGCCCCATCATCCGCTGGCCCGGCAACGCCCGTGTGGCGTTCTGGGTGGCGCCGAATATGGAGTTCTTCGAATACCTGCCGGAGAACCGCCCGACCCGGCCCGATATCCCACACTATGCGCGTATGGACTACGGCAATCGCGTCGGTTTCTGGCGTATGCTCGACGTACTGAACAGGCACCAGGTCCGCGCCTGCTGCTGTCTCAACCTGGAGATCCTTGACCATTTCCCAGAAATCACCGAAGCCATGATCGCGGCAAACTGGGACTACATGGCGCATGGTCTCTACAACAGCCGCCCGATCTACCACTACACGGAAGCGCAGGAGCGGGCTTACTGGCAGGACTGCATCACGCATGTGCAGGCGATGACTGGCAAGCGCCTGAAAGGACGGCTTGGCGGTGGCGCCGGCTACACCGTGCGCACCGACGATTTAATGGCCGAGGCCGGCTGTCTCTATCACACCTCCTGGATCATCGATGATCAGCCCTGGCCGATCAACGTGCGGGGCGGCCAGAAATTCATCTATGTGCCGTATACGGGCCAGACTAACGACGCCGGCATGTTGGCGTGGAATCGCGAAGCCGATTACTTCCTGCAGATGATTAAGGACCAGTTTGACACACTGTACCGGGAAGGCGCGGACAACGGGCGGGTGATGTGTCTGGCGTTGCATCCGCACAACATCGGACGTCCGAATGCCGCCAGGCATCTCGACGAGGCGCTCCGGTACATTCTCGGCCATGATGGCGTGTGGCTCACGACGGCCGACGACATCGCCGAGTATTACATCGCTCATTACTACGACCAGGTGTCAGCCTGGATTGCCGCACGGCAAGCCCCGCACGAAGGGCGTCCGACCACAGAGCATAGGCAAGACCCATCTACGCCAGGGAGCACAGGATGAGCACGTCAAGCTTGACGCAACCGCTGCACACGTTGACAGCGACGGACATTGTCCAGGCCATACGCCACGGGCACACCACCTGTGAAGCGGTGGCGCGTGCCTGTCTCGACCATATTGCGCGGCGGGAACCCCAGGTACAGGCCTGGCAGTATCTCCATGAGGACCAGGTCATCGCCCAAGCGCGCGCCCTGGAGCGGCATGGGAGCCACGGCCCGCTGCATGGCGTGCCGTTCGGCATCAAGGACATCATTGATACCTACGACATGCCAACCGAGTATGGTTCGCCCATCTACCGGGGCCATCAACCGGTGAGTGATGCGGCGTGTGTGGCGCTATCGCGCCGGGCCGGAGGCATCTTGATGGGCAAAACCGTCACGACTGAGTTTGCCAATGTGTCCCCGGGCAAAACGCGGCATCCGGATGATCCGCACCGCACCCCTGGGGGCTCGTCGAGTGGCTCCGCCGCCGCGGTGAGTGCCTGCATGGTGCCGCTGGCCATCGGGACGCAGACGACCGGGTCGACCATCCGGCCAGCGTCCTTCTGTGGCATTGTGGGGTATAGACCGACCTACGGACATCTGCGGTGTACGGGCGTCAAAGAGGCGGCAGGGTCGTTTGATACTTTGGGGCTGATGGCGCGGAGTATCGCCGACATCGCCCTGTATCGTGACGTGTTACTGGGCGATACGCCGGCACCACTTCCCCCACCGCCTGCTGTCCCACCGCGCATTGGTTTCTGTCGCACGTCGCTGTGGTCACGTCTCGAGCCCTCCACCGCGCAGCTCCTCGAGAACGCGGCGACGTGTCTGGCCCAGAGGGGGGCGAGCGTGGAGGACGTGACACTCCCTGGCGTGTTCGAGGACATCCTCGACGTCCATCGGGTAGTGGCGAGCTGCGAATTTGCCCGCAACTTTACCTATGAAATCGACCATCATTGGGAGCAACTCAGCCCGGCGTTGCGCCAGGGCCGCGTGGGTCAAGGTCTGGCCTGCCGTTTTGAGACTTACCGGGAAGCCCAGGCCACCCTGGAGCATTGCCGCACCCAGCTCGACACCGTGATGGCCCCCTATGATGTGCTGCTCACCGCCAGTGCCGCTGGGGAGGCGCCTGTTGGTCTGCAGTCGACTGGGGATGCGTCCTTGTGTGCCATATGGACGGCCACGCACGTCCCCGCTCTCACGTTACCCGTGTTCACTGGCCCGCATGGCTTGCCCGTGGGCGCCCAGTTGATTGGCCGGCGGCATGAAGACCGCGCCTTGTTGGCCACAGCCCAGTGGGTGTGGCAGCACCTCACCTCCTAGCCTAGGAACCAGGGCGCCGCCTTCCCAGGGCGCCCGCCTGCTGCATGCCAACCGGGGGTCCATCTCTCGCGATGGGATGCCATGTATACGTTTGGGAAACCGCATGCCAGTCAACCCGTCAAGCTGCAGTGTAGCCTGCTTTTCCGTTCCAGACACCCACTGCTTTGCAAGGAGCAAAGCGCATGGTGGAAAATGCATAGAGTCTCATTCTGACGTGCAATCGCCTGCCAAAGCACGGTACGACGCCTGTCCTAAAAACTCATCGAGCCAAGGCTCTTCACGCCACCAAGCGAACAAGGCAAACGTTTTGACGTTGTCTCTACGAGTAGACAGGATGGGTACCCCGAAGCTCATGGTAAAAAAGCTCTCGGAGTGATGAAGTCCCGCAATACTCCTCCGGTGTATAGGAGACAGCAAGCATCGTGAGAGGTCACAGAGCGAAAGCTGCGCCAAACTGTACCTCAGGAATCATAACAAAGGCTATGGCATGAAGCCGTGCGCCAGGGCATGACGCAGGTCCCACAGGTAGTCTGGCTCCGCGACGGTGGCCACGGCGTGTGGCGGCTGTTTGCGGAGCGCTTCGCAGGCCATGTGCAGGGCATGTTGGACTTTGATTGCGCCGTGCCACAGCTCTGGCAGGACGCGGCGGCCTGGTGGAATGGGCGGACGGCCCAAGCCCGCCGGTGGTTTGCCTGGACACGGCACCGCCGGCGGCATGGCATGCCGGACGGGGTCCTTGCCGCCCTGCGCGAGACTGAGACATGGCAAAGGGTGTTCGGAGGCTTGTTGAGGCGATGCACTATTGGTCAGATAGCAGAGGCAAGACTCGCTAAGGAAGTGTGCATTAACTATTTCCCGATTGTCTTGGACGAATTGTATAATTCAAGTTAGGACACAAACGGCGAGGCGTCAGGTTGATTGTGCGCATTTCCTGGTCGCTAATCTTCAGC
>Ga0194121_10008311_pt1 | contig 13191 bp, 11 predicted proteins | sample TA2MahCa50mmetaG_FD_148609 | JGI IMG/M metagenome (GOLD analysis project Ga0194121, IMG submission 148609) | Freshwater microbial communities from Lake Tanganyika, Tanzania - TA2015020 Mahale Deep Cast 50m | ecosystem: Environmental > Aquatic > Freshwater > Lake | place: Tanzania: Lake... | reverse complement strand
CTTTTACCTGCTATTATTCCATTAATTCGTTTTGCTCGTAGTGCAGGTTATTTGATTATCGTCGTTACAAATCAGCGCGCTGTAAGTTTGGGTAAAATGACTCAAGCGGATTTGGATGATATTCATGAATATATGCACGAATTATTAAAGGCGGAAGATGCTGATGTTGATGCGGTGTATGCATGTGTACATGGGCTTGATGATCAATGTGAATGCCGTAAGCCAAAGCCGGGGATGCTTATACAGGCTGCAGAGGATTTAGGTATTGATCTTTCAGAATCCGTTATGGTGGGAGACCATGCAACTGATATGGAGGCTGGCAGGGCCGCCGGATGTAAACTATGCCTACTCATAAAATAACCCAAGCAGTCATACTTGCAGCAGGGCTTGGTACGCGCTTGCGACCCCTTACCGATACGTGCCCAAAGCCCATGCTTCCTATAAACGGCAAGCCGCTTTTAGAGCGTATTATTCTTAGTCTTAAGGCGCAGGGTATAACGGATTTTATAATCAATCTTCATTATTTGCCGGAAAAAATTACCAGTTATTTTGGTGATGGTAGCCGGTACGGCGTTTCTATTCGCTATATAGACGAATCCCAGGGGCTTTCGGAAACAGGTGGGGTATTAAAAAAAATAGAGCCGCTACTGCATGATAATTTCCTTTTTTTATATGGCGACGAATTGCATGCGTTCGATTTCCGTCCCCTTATAGATTTTCATGTGGCACATAATGCGTTTCTTACAATAGTTCTTAAGCGTTCTGATATACCGCAAAACGGGGATATTGGAGAAGTTGATCCAGTAACGCGTCGTATGGTTGCGTGGCACGCACGTCCACATACAATTACGGATTACGAGGATCGCTTTCATGTTGGCGGTGGTTTATATGCATTATCAAAAAATATCGTGCGTTATGTTCCAGTTGGAAGGCCAATAAAGCTTGATGGTGAAGTATTACCGGCGGCAATGGCGGCAGGGGAAAAAATATTTGGCTGGACGACTGACGAAGAAATTTTAGACATCGGTACACCCGAAAAATATAGATATGCCGAGGAATGGCATAAAAAAAGAGGGGAAGTGTAGTTCCCCTCTCAGGTTTTTCGATTGATTACGCATTGGTTTTATTGAGCCAGCGCGCACTCGTTTCATGGTCCCATGGTATGGAGTAGGGTGATCCTTCAAAGGGAGCTATGTATTCTGGTCCACCCCATTGGCTGAGAATGGGAATCGTCGTTGCGTATTGGATGATTCCTTGTGATATGACAGCGCTCATTGTGAAGTCTGGTGGTAGTCCTTGTTCGCTCGTGAATACCTCGCCATAGAGTTTGAGAACACCATCAATAGCACGTCCATATCCAAGGCAATGATCCCAGCTTACACAACCAAGCTTTTTTGTTGGAAGTATGTATGGCATGATCATGCATTGCCCTGCACGCACTCCGTCGCAAAAAACGACAAAGTTTGGATCTGATTGATGTACAATCTGTGTCTGAAGAATATCCGCGCTATTTCTGCGGTGCGTTCTGGCTGGCAGTGGCAAGACATGAAAATACGGATGGCAAACGTTTTGTCCTGCAGTTTGCCCAACGTGAATGCACACGAGAAATTTTTGATGTGCGTTTTCACGTACAAGGCTACATGCAAGAAAGAGTGCTGCTGTCAGTTTAGTTTCCTGTCCGAGTCGTAACAGCTCTTCCTTTTTCCAGCACGTATGCGGGATGATCAGGAAATTGTCAGGGCTAATGTGCGTCCATGGTGTGGTAGAGTTGCGTAATATACGCCAGTCTTCGCCGCCTTCGTGGACGGAATAGATTACAGGATCTTCTGTCTCATTGAGTGGTTCAAATGGGCATTCTTGAGCAATGAGTTTGTCGAGATTTTGTTGCCATGATCGGTTGAGATTAACTGTGTTTCTGCCTGCTCCGCTAATAATGGGCACATTATTGAGCCAGGTTGCTGTAAGTGGCATGGTGATGCCTTTCGTAGAAAAGAGTGTAGTTGTCGAGGTTCTGTATTATCCGTTGTATAAAATACATTTTTTACTAAAAATAGTCAATTTTAGAGTGTGCGTATTTGTTTCCATAAATAAGCATTTACAGCGAATTGCGTGATAAGTGTTGAGAGTGCTGCACCGGTAATGCCCCAGTAGGGAATGAAGATAGCATTTAAAATTACATTACTAATAGCTCCTATAGGTGCGGAATATATAAATACCCGTTGTTTGCCGGCTGCAAGAAGGGCATGGATACCGATTTCTGTGGGCGCTAAAAGAAAGAATGTTGCGGCAAGAAGGCGGAATGCCATGGCACCCGGAAGATATGCTGCTCCATATACAAGTGTGAGAGCAGGGCCGGCACTTATAATACCAATAACAGCAACGCACGCACTGCCATACGTCATCACACGAAATGCTTCATTAAATAGTTTTTTAAATCGTGCGTGATCGCTTATATATAAACGACTAAAAGTTGAAAAGAGGCTTACGCCCGCAATGCCGGCAAAACCGTATGTTATCTGTATGATTCTTTGAACCGCCGAATATAAACCAACTTCGGAAGCGGTACGGAACCATCCGAGCATGAGCATGTCGACGGTGAGCATAGTGCCGCCAAGAAAGGCGGTCATGGCAAGCGGTAGTCCTTGCCGTATAAGCGGGCGTACGAGGCGTGCATCGAAATGCGTGATAGTTTTTTTAAGATATCCGCGGAGCGCCCATAGGGCAATAATAAGGCCTAAGCCGCTTCCTGCTGCATATCCTACGAGGAGCGATTGCGGTGTTGTGGAAATGGTAAGTAGCGTGAGGCTGATAATGACGGTCGCGGAATTTGTTATAAAAGAAAGCGCTGCTTCATATTCCATCTTTTCTCGGGCACGGGGCATGCCGAGCGCAAATTCCCGCATCCTGTCGAAGACGAGTACGAGGCCGGCAAGTGGTAGTAGCGGTACTGCCTCGGGTAATTTGCCAACAAACGGCCCTATGAAAACTATTATGCCAAAGCTTATACCGAGACAGACGCATTTTAGGATAAAAAGTGTTGCGAAATAACGGTCTCGTTCTTCAGGGTTTTGAGCCGCATGCTTCGTGAGTAGGGAAGAAATTCCCATATCGGCTATTATCAAAAAGAAGGCGGTAAGCGAGATAGCATACGAGGCAATGCCAAACCCCGTGGTACCAAGCACGCGTGCCGCATAAATAACAATAATGGCGCGAATGGCGCGCCCGCCCGTTTGGCTGGAAAATAGCCAAAATGCGTTTTTTAATACCGTCTGCCGAAGGCCGGTATTTTTAAAAAGAAATAAATGAATTTTCTGTATCACAAAATACCAATGCGCCCGTATGTTTTTTGAATATGGCGTTTTACACCTGCTTCAAAGGATATGGTTGGTTTCCAGCCGATCGTGCGTAGGGCCTTTGCTGCGTCGAGCGCTATTTGGTACACCTCGCCTGTGCGGTAGGGGGCAAGCACCGGCTCGCCGACGAATTTAAGATTTTTCTGTATTTCGTCGAATATTTTTCGGTCGGTAATCTTCCGCCCCCAGCCAATATTTAAAATTTCATTTTTCCCTTTGCGGAGTGCGGCGACATTTGCACGAACAATGTCATCGACATATACATAGTCGCGTGCTTTTGTGCCGTCGCCATAAATAGTCGGCTGTTTACCGTTTTTCATAAGCTCGCTAAATATAGCAACGACCCCTGCTTCGCCTTTAGGATTTTGTCGTGGGCCATATACGTTAGGATAGCGGAAGATAAGATATTCAAATCCGAATATTTTTGCGTAGAATGTAATAACTTCTTCACCTAAGTGTTTAGAGATGCCGTATGGAGAAAGCGGTGTTACGGGCGATGATTCATCTGCGGGTATTTTTTTAGGGCTCCCATAAATAGCACCACCCGTTGAAGCAAAAATAAATTTCTTTACCGTACCACAAGCACCGGCAGCCATTAATACATTCACTGTGCCGAGTACGTTTGTTTGAAAGGTGGGGAGAGGGTTATTGAGAGATTTAACGACTTCGGCAATGGCAGCGTGATGGTTAACAATGTCGGGCTTTTCTTTTTTAAAAAGCGCTATTAATTTTTCGGCGTCATTAATGTCGATCGGTTTTTTATGTCGATTATCAACACTCACAACTGTGTGTCCTAAGGCACGATATTTATCGGTTATGTGTGATGCTATAAAGCCTGCATCACCGGTCACAAGAATCTTCATATATGATGCGTTAGTATGCGTTATTTATTGGTTTTAGTCAATGTAATACATGCTGGTTCACGACTTATAAAGAGCATTGCTATATAGCAGAAGATGGCACCGAATATACTGATAATAATATGCACGCCAAATGTATTGGCTGCTATAAGGAGGGCGGCCATTACACCACAAGCAATATATGTTTTACCAAGACCGTGCGGTACGGTGAATCCGGAAAGTTTGTTTATTTTTTGCCATATAAAAATACCGCTTATTGTTTGAGTAATAAGAGTTGCAATGGCTACTCCACGTATACCCCATAGAGGAATCAACATAAAGTTAAGGATGACATTGCAGGTGAGACCTATTGATGCGTATATAATAAAATATTTTTGATTGTTGTAGGCTATTAATGCGTTATTAATAATAGACGTTGCAAACGTTATAGGGACGGTAAGAAGAAGAATAATATAGGGCCACGTAGCTGGTATGTATTCGGCGCCATAAAACAGTTCGATAACTGGTTGTGCAGTTATAATGCCACCGACTGTAACAGGGATCGCTATCATAAGAGCTGATTTAAGTGTTTTATCAAAAAATTCTTTAAATGCAGATGCATTGCCAATAAGTCGTGTCATGGTAGGGAATGTAGCAGATGCTATAAGTGTAGGGAGTACGTACAGTGTAAAGATAATTTTTTGTGTTGCTGAATAATAACCAATTTCTTCAGCGGTACGCATAAATCCAAGCATGACAATATCGGTATTAAGCATGAGGCTGCCTAAAAGTCCTAGAACAGCTATGGGTAGTGAGTCCGCAAGTAATGTGCGTACAAGAGGGCGACTAAATGAGGACATAATGCCAGAAAGATAATCACGAATAAGATAAAAGCCATACAATGTACCTAAGCCACTCCCTACCGCATACGCAATGTTTAATGTTTCAGCAGAAGGATTTTTAAGTAAAAAAATCATACCAATTACAAGGATCGCTGCCTGCGTAAAAATATTGATTTCTGCTTCGTAGTGCATAGTCTCGCGCGCTTTATTAACGGTGGATGGGATAATGCGCAAGCTATCAAAAAATACGAGGAATGCGAGCGATACCATTAAAGTTTGTGATAAGGGGAGCGCGCTTATATGAGGAACAGCAATAAGTATTATACTTATAGCTATGAAAAGTAGAGCTGTTTTTATGAATAAAAAGGTGGATAGGTTTTCTGCGTGTCGATTATGATCGCGTACTAATTCTCGTGTAACGATTGCGGATAGTCCGAGATCTGTAGCTATGGTAAAGAGTGCTGCCCATGAAAGGAGGTATGATGAAATGCCCCATTCAGCAGCCCCTAATACACGTGCGGAATAAAAGATAAGGACTATGCGTAAAGATCGTCCGATGATTTCGGATATCGTGAGCCACGCAGTATTTTTAATGACACGATTGGTTATCATGTGGAGCGCGTAAAGAATAATTTAGCAGTTTTAAGGATAATCGAAATATCTAACAAGAAGGAGCGATTTTTTAGATAGTAGAGATCATATTGTAGTTTTTGGTATGCATCTTCTACCGACGCACCATATTTATATTGCAACTGTGCCCAGCCAGCTATGCCGGGGCGTACGAGATGACGAAGTTCGTAATAGGGTATTACTTCTTTTAATTTGTGTACGAATTGCGGGCGCTCAGGGCGCGGCCCAACAAATGAAGCATCGCCTTTTAGTATATTAATAAGTTGCGGTAGTTCATCTAAATGTGAGCGTTCGATTATCCGGCCAATGCGAGTAAAACGAGGATCATTTTTAGTTTTCCATATAGCACCAGTACCTGCTTCGGCAGATCCATCAGGTGCGTTTGCTATCATGCTGCGGAATTTATAAAGCGTGAATTCTCTGCCAAATTCACCAATGCGCACTTGTTTAAATATAATAGGTCCGCGCGATGTCAGCTTTATAATAAGAGCAATAGTAAGGGTGATAGGTAGAGTGAGTACGCCGATTATAAGCGCCATACACATCTCCAGTGGAATACGGAAAAAATCGTAGATAGTGCGACGGTTGGCAAGACTTTTTAAAAACCATGCATCTTCAAGTTCTGCGATAGGGAGCTTGCCAAAAATGAGTTCATAAAATGTGCTTGAGTCGGTAACTTCAACACCTGCGAGCGCATAGCGATAGAGCGTGGTGCGTGCTCGCTTGTCTCTATTTTCATGTGGTGGCACTACAATAAGATCTGCATTTTCTATGGTATCTGTTATGCGGTAGCCCAGTTGAGGGTTTTCGGTAATGGCGTGTGCAATTTCATCCGTTATTTTTGATGTGCTAAAAAATGCAACGGGTGTAACAGGTAATCGCTGACCTAAGGCGTCATTGTAGATAGCGCGCCATGCATATAGTAATCCAAATGCGAATGCGAGGAATATAAAGAGATTTGTTTTTGGTGTGATGCCGTAGATAGTGACGAAATAAAAGAAGCCGACAGATATAACAGCATTAACAGCAATTGCAGCACCTACGGTGCGGAGGAATCCGCCCGTATTTTTCATTTTATGTATTTCGTAGAGTCCGTTGATGTAAAACACCAAAATCCATACTACAAAGAGTAATGAGAAAGGTTGAAAGTGGCTTTGTGTTTCGGAACTATCCCATGTAACCCCATAGCGTATAAAAAGTGTGATAAAAAGCGCGGCATAGAGTGTTGCTATGTCGCCTAGTACAAGTAATATTTGTTTGAGCCGTAGGGCAGGATTCATATGCTTTACTATGCCTCTATAGAGGCACTTTTTCAAATAAAAAACTCCCAATCGGTCGCCGTGCAACACACTAGTGTACATGGAGCAACCGATGGGAGCCGGGCATCTTATTCTGGCCATATAATAGCACGCTTATTATATATGTCAAGTATTATACTTGTATGTCTCGATGTGTATGGTACTATCCGTACTATGAAAAAGATAATTATATATTCCACACCGACGTGTGTTTATTGCGTCATGGCAAAAAATTTTTTAACAAAAAATAGTTTTGAATATACCGAACATAATGTAGCGGACGATTTAAAGGCACGGCAGGAGATGGTCGACAAATCACATCAGTTGGGCGTACCAGTAATAGATATAGAAGGCGAAATATTTGTAGGATTCGATAAGTCGGCAATTTCTACAGCGCTTGGTATTACGGGTTAATGTTATACGATATCGTTATTATTGGGGGTGGTCCTGCCGCAGTAGCTGCGGGTGTGTATGCTGCACGCAAAAAAGCAAAGACATTGCTTGTTGCGGAAAGTTTTGGCGGACAATCGATAGTTTCAGCTGATATTCATAATTGGATAGGCGAACGAACTATTTCGGGCATCGCTTTAGCGGAAAAACTTGAAGATCATATTCGCAGATACAAAGACGATGTAGATATTTGGGCTGATCGTGTAGAGTCCGTTACCCGTTCGGGTAGCGAAGGACTTTTTTCTATTACAACAAAGGCACGTAAATCGGCAGAAACGCGCACTGTTATTGTGTGTTCTGGTTCAAGTCGTAAGCGACTTAGTATACCAGGCGAAGATCGGCTCGACGGCAAAGGTGTCGCCTTTTGTTCTATTTGTGATGCGCCTCTTTTTAGCGGTAAAGATGTAGTTGTCATTGGCGGTGGTAATGCAGGGCTTGAAGCAGTCATCGATTTACATCCCTACGCTAAAAAAATCCATCTTTTAAATCGTGGTACGGCTTTAAAGGGTGATGCTGTTACCCAAGAAAAAATAAAAACATTCCCTAATATTGAATTTATTTTTAACGCAACTCCTATAGAAATAATGGGTGATACGTTTGTATCTGGTATTCGGTACACAGATGGTGCAACAGGTGAAGAAAAAAAGCTTGATGTGCAGGGTGTATTTATAGAAATTGGTTCAGTGCCTAATAGTGGTTTGGTAAAAAATATAGTAACTACCGATGCAATCGGCCGTATTGTAGTAGATCCGCGCACAATGCGTTCATCTACAGTAGGTATTTGGGCAGCAGGAGATGTAACTGATTGCTTGTATCAGCAGAATAATATTGCCGTGGGGGATGCAGTGCGCGCACTGCTCAACGCCCACGCATACCTCCACTCCGGGCAATAACCCACTTATTTATTTTTCCTTCTCTATTTTTTCTCTACTATCCTTATAGGTATCTACTAAGCAACTAAGCATTATTAATCTCACTATACTTAACTCCGGCCGGATTTAAGTATAGTAAATGTGGATAACTGGTTTGGGAGTTATTGAGGTTGATGTGATGAGGTGGGTATAATTATGTATATAGTATGCGTATTGCAATGGATAGAAAAAAGGTGGTTACGGGGCTTATCGTGCTCGCTCTTGTGCTTGGTGGGGTGTATTGGTATCGCAGTTATTCTATAGCAGATGCTGATCCATATGCTGATGTGAAGATTGCAATGCGTGTAGATACTACGGGTGGCGCTACACCTGCGGAAACTTTAGCAATGTTCGTTGCTGCCTTGCGGGCTAATGATGATGCGAGAGCAGCAAAGTTTTTTATGTTGGATGATTCTGGTGGTCGTGCTCAGTGGGAAAGATATTTAGCTAATGTAAAAAAAGAGGGTCTGCTTAAACAAATGGCAAATGATATAGAAAAATACGCACGACCAACAAAACCGGCATACGATGGGGATGCAGGATATGAATTATTAAATAATGATGGAACAGTAGCAGTGGTAATTGATATGGAGTTTAATCCGTTTTCTGGAGTATGGAAGCTCCAGAGCTTATAAATTTTTGTAGGCGGTGGGGGTTGGGTTTTGTTGGTGCTGTAATGATGGGTGTTATGTATCCACTTCCTGCACAGGATTATGAGATTTCTGCTCATGCGGCACTCACGAGCGCTATTATAGATACTTATAATGCTGCGTATCCTGATCAAGAGATAGATGCTCTTTATCGCTTCGATCTTATTCGTGGGTCAAAAGAAGAGGATGATGGTTTGCGACCACTTAATCATTTTTATGATCCTATCCGTAATCGTGGATTATCGTTTAAGGGTAAAAATTGGATGCGGTCTAAAGGCTGGGCTGTGGCAGATGATGTAAATGATTTTACATGGGGAGCGGGGCTTGATGCATATGCGCGCGGTGATTATAATCGCGCATTTTTGTTATTAGGGCATATATTACACTTGCTGGAAGATGCTGCAGTTCCTGAGCATGTACGTAATGATCCGCATGTAATTGAAAGTCCTTACGAAAATTTTACTAAAACACTGGTACCTGCAAAAAATACAGCAGGGCCATTAGTACGGGCGCATTTAAATGATTATTTTGATGCTATGGCGCGCTATACGAATACTGGTTTTTATAGTGCGGATACTATTGATGATGGTGCATACGCACATCCTAAACCTGACTATGTTTTGCAAGAAGGTAAGTATACCTATGGATTTAAAACTGATGAGGATGGTAATAAATATCGTTTAGTACATTATATAAAAACTAATAAATATTCTTGGTCATCTGATAGAGAGTTAAAGCTTATAAATAAAGATGATAATAAAATACTCACTGATTATTGGCGCTTACTTTCTGCGAAGGTTATTCGTTATGGAGCGGGAATGACACATACCTTTATTACAGAGGGCGAACAATTAAAAAAAGAACGCGCAGCCATTAAAAAAAAGACTCCGCATATATATAACGCGTTGGCTTCAGTGGCTAATGTATTGAGTAATACCACAGAAAGCGTTGCGATAGATGATGGTTTAATAGAAGCAGAGCGTATTTCTCTTGATGATGATGCGCCTACTACCGCTGTAGAGCGCACGGCGCCTTCTGCAGTATCTAAGCAGAAAACACCTGCACAAAAACCCACAGCATCTGCAAAAACTCAATCATCTAAAAAATCAGCGGTAAAGCGACCACCACCAAAAGCATGTGTATATGCAAAAAAAGTTTCGCCAACGCATGGTCCAGTCATTATTAATGAAGTTGCATGGATGGGATCAAAAGCAAGCGCCAGCGATGAATGGATTGAGCTTAAAAATATATCACGAGAGCTTGTTGTGATAGATGGTTGGCAACTACTTTCGAAGAGGGGAAATATAAGTGCTGTTTTGCCAGCGGGCGCAACTATTCCTGCGGGTAGTTTTTATATACTTGAACGCACAGACGATGCCGCTGTGCCACATATACCAGCAGATTTTATATATATAGGAAGTTTGGCAAATAGTGATGATGGCTTACGTCTTGTAGATGGTAATTGTACAGTTGCTGATGATGTAGTGGGTGATCCATCATGGCCTGCAGGCTCAGCAACGGATCGTCGTACTATGGAACGCGCAATTGATTTTTCATGGCATGACTATACAGGTTCTGATACACAGAATATTTTTGGTACACCGCGGGCAGATAATAGCCCCGCTCCTCTTATTAAGGCTGGTAGTGCGCAGGGTGGCAGTTCGTCATCTGTTTCACCTACTGTTGCCGCACCTACGCCTTCTTCTGCGCAAACAGCGTCTGCTATTCAATCAATTAGTGCACAATCAGCCCCTCAATTTGCGCGCGGTGACGTACTTATTAATGAATTGCTGTTTGATGCTGCAGGTTCTGATACAGGTAATGAATTTATAGAATTATATAATCCTACAGATACCGCCATTGATCTTACTGGTTGGTCAGTGCAAGTGCAGTCAGGCGTTGCGCAAACTATAAAGAAAAAGAATTTTGATGACGGCCTTACAATCCCTGCATACGGTTGTTTTCTTGCATGGCTTGGCGTTCCACCGCAGGATGTGCGACCTCAATTTATATGGAGTTCAGGAACATTACATAATACGGCGGCAACCATATATATACGTGCCCATACGGACGAATTTAATGGAGTAAATGATACACATATAATAGATACTGTTTCGTATGATAGTGCTTCTATTCCTGGCTTTGCGGCTGGTATGAGTGTTGAGCGTGTAGGTGAAACATCATTAGTACGTGCGCGGCAATCACCTTCACCAGGGTCTTGCGTGCGACTTGCAGATGATGAGCCAGTGCCGAGTAGTGCTGTAGTAGAAAATACAGAAAAAAGTAATGCGCCTTTTAACGTCCCGCGCATAACCGCATATAAAAATCCACATGGCGCAGGCACACGTATTGATGTTGCGTGGACGGATTATCCGTTTATTCCTCAAACAAATCCGAGTACATGGACGGGTATTATTTTTTATCTTAATCGTGCGCCTGATGGTGGTCAGTATTTAGTAACTGATAATCGTCTTGCCTCTGGTAGTGATGCTGCACTTAAATTGCAATACCCTAATATTCGTAGTGGCAGTTTTCCTATGGAGAATATGCTTGTATTGCCCGATGTCGTTGGTCGTATGACGACTGATAACGGTCTGCATAGCTATTCGTATAATTATTACACGCTCACTAAAGATAATGCTGCATATGTAACAACACCAAAAGATCTTGAAAAAGGTGATTATATAACAGCCGGTTATTATCGTTTTTGGGGATCAGGTGGTGGGAGTCAGACGATGGAATTAGTGTTCGCTGATACGAAAAAGATTTATGTAAAATAAAAGACCCCTACGTATTGCTACGTAGGGGCTGAGTAAACGGATGCGTCAGTGGTTTTTGGTTAGCCACGCATCCGTAAGCCGGCTTGCGAGTAGGGAGTGTATTAACTCGCTTACGGCTGTTTCGTTGGAAGATTATCCGGCATTGCAGTGTTCGGCTGCGGAAATGCCCGCGGCAATCGCCTCGGCCTGTTGCCGCTTGTGCACTTCGGTGCGGAGGACGGTCACGTCGTCGGGGCAGCGAAAGCCCAAGCGTACGTGACCATTTTTTATTGCCAGAACCACGATTTCTATGTTGTCCGCAATACGGACACTTTCACGTTTTTTTCTGGATAACACAAGCATGCTTGCAATCCTTTGCTCTAGAGCAGTGGGGGACTTCTTCCAACCTGAGGAAGAACTGTATATATACTAGCATTGCTTGTTATATTTGTCAACTACCTTCATGATAAGGGTACATGAAGATGTTTAGTATGGGATTATTACTTATAGTAGGGGTATTAGGGATTACTTTTTATGCGTATGCCGAAGTAAGCCGTCCACTGCGTACAGCGAAGGTTACTGTAGGCAAAACGGTGTTTACTGCTGAGGTTGCAGATACGTATATAAGTAGGGCACGTGGCTTATCTGGCCATGCGCCCTTGGCGCCAAAGCATGGCATGCTCTTTATTTTTCAATCACCTTCAGCAGGTGCGTTTTGGATGCAGGGTATGACCTTCCCCATCGATTTTATATGGATTAAAAAAGGCATGGTTATGGGTGTTACAGAAAATGCTCAGCCAATGAGTATTACTGGTTATCATTTATATTATCCGCCGATAGCTATTGATCGCGTGCTCGAAGTTTCTGCTGGTTCGGTTAAAAAATTTGGGATAAAAATAGGTGACAAGGTACAATAAAGAGTACTGATGGCAAAAATAGCGATTAACGGATTCGGGCGTATCGGGCGACTTTTTTTTCGGCAAGTTTTTAATAATCCTGCGCATGCAGATTTAGATATTGTAGCGATTAACGACCTTACCGATCCGGAAAATCTCGCATACCTTTTGCGCCACGATACGGTGTACTGGGGATATGGTAAAAAGGTTTCTACAGGTATTGAAAATGGCACAACCTATTTAGTTGTTGATGGCAAAAAAATAGTACTGACTGCCGAAAAAGATCCTGCACAATTGCCATGGGCACGCCTTGATATAGATGTTGCCGTAGAAGCAACGGGATTATTTGAATCGTTTGTGGGTGCGTCAGCACATGCAAAGGCCGGTGCAAAGCGTGTCGTTATTACTTCGCCTGCTAAAGAAGATGATGGTCCGGACGGCATGACAGTACTTATGGGTGCAAACGAAGGTGCATTAAAAACATGTACAGTATCATCTAATGGTTCGTGTACCACTAATGCGGTAAGTCCGGTGGCAATGCTTATGGCCGAATCGATTGGAGT
>Ga0194121_10008307_pt1 | contig 13203 bp, 12 predicted proteins | sample TA2MahCa50mmetaG_FD_148609 | JGI IMG/M metagenome (GOLD analysis project Ga0194121, IMG submission 148609) | Freshwater microbial communities from Lake Tanganyika, Tanzania - TA2015020 Mahale Deep Cast 50m | ecosystem: Environmental > Aquatic > Freshwater > Lake | place: Tanzania: Lake... | reverse complement strand
CACGTGGTGGAACACGCCGGCCACAAAAATCAAGTCGAACGGCTCGGTGGCTGGCTCGGCCGCCGGATTTCCCAGCGTAAAGAAAGTGGCGCCGGGCACTAATTTGCGTCCCACCTCCAGGCTCTTCTCTGAAATGTCGCAGCCCACCAGCGTGGCTTCCGGAAAGAGTTCCTTGAAGTACGGGAGATTGCGCCCCGTGCCACAGCCGTATTCCAGGATGCGCTTCGGCTGGCCGACAACCAGTCCGGCCGTGGTGCGCACCTTGTACTCGGCGAAATATTCGTTGCCTTCCCCGAAGAAGGCGACGTTCTGCTCTAGCAGGTCGTCGTATTTCTCGGCATACTGGTCGAAATCCACTTTGGCTTGCTGTGTCATGGCTTCTCCGCGACGATCATGAAGATATCCCGTAAATCCAGGGGAAGGTTGAGCTGCCGTACAAACTCCGGTAAATCCAGCCGTCTGCAAAGGCGCCCCAGCACGCCGGGGGTCTCCCCGCCGTGCGTCGCCAGGCCGTGCACCACCTGATCCACGCTGTGCACCGTGGGGCAAGTCTCGTGGCCCAGCACACGGAAGCCCGCGTTGAAAAGCAGCGTGCTCAGCGAGTGCGGCGAGAAATAGTGCACGTGGAACGGCGGGTCGTACAGGCGCCACTTGCGGCCCTGCAGCCTGGGAAGCGCCGCCTCCACGTCGCCCGTGGTGGCCGCGAAGACGCCGCCCGGCCGCAGCACCTCGAACGCCTTCGCCACGGTCGCCCAGGGGTCCAGCAAGTGCTCGATGGTGTCCCACATGCAGAGCACGTCCACGCTCCTCGCGGGCAGCGGCGCCTCCAGGAAATCCCCGCGGGCCACCTCCCCTTCGGCGCCCCCCGGACCCTCCGTTGCGCCCACCGCCGCCACGTCGATGCCCCGCACCGAGCGGAAGTGCGGCGCGGCCACCTCCAGGAAGTAGCCGTACGCGCTGCCCACCTCGTACAGGTCCAGGTCGGCCGGCGGCTGCTTCAGCCAGCGGCGCAGGGCGCGCAGCCGGTCCACGAAAGTCGCCTGGATGAGCCGCTTGTCCGCGGGGTAGTCGTGGTACTTCTGGCCGGTGAAATAGCCCTCGTCGTAGAGCCCGACGACGTCCGCCGGGAGGGGCTCCATCCGCTGGTAGCCGCACTCCGCGCAGCCCGCGATGTCCGCGTGCACGCTCCGCCAGCGGCGCGCGCCGCAGCAGGGACAGAGCGGATCGGTGGCCACGCGGGCCTCGGACTTGAGCAAGCAGACCTCCGGGGAAAAGGGGGGGATTCGCCCCGCGGAGCCCCACTCCTCCGCGCCGCTGCGGCTTCCGGGGAGGATTCAGCCCGGTCGCCACGAACCGTGCGCAGGTCTTTGGAGGACCCATCATGCCCAATCCCGTGAAGAATCAGGTCTGGCACCCCGAGAAGTCGAACATCTACTCCGACCAGATCGGCGAGAACTGCAACATCGCCGCCATGGTCGAAATCCAGCGCGGCGCGTCCATCGGGCGCGACTGCCGCATCGGCGCGTTCAGCTTCATCCCGCAGGGCGTGCACATCGGCAACGAGGTGTTCGTGGGGCCGGGGACGGTCTTCACCAACGACCTCTTTCCCAACGCCGCGGAAGCCAATCGCGGCGAGTGGACCATGGTGGAGACGTTCGTCGAAGACGGCGTGGCCATCGGCGCGAACAGCACCATCCTGTGCGGCTTGCGGATATCCACCGGCGCCCTGATCGGGGCCGGCTCGGTCGTCACCAGAGACGTTCCTCCCCACGCCGTGGTGGCCGGCAACCCGGCTCGCGTGGTCAAGTACCGCAAGCCCGAGGAGTCCTGATGCAACTTCCGCCCCGAATCCTGGCCGTCGGCGCCCACGCCGACGACATCGAGATCGGCTGCTCGGCCACGCTTTCCAAGGCCCTGGCGGCCGGCAGCGAAGTGTTTTGTTGCACGTTTTCCGCGCACGATCCCCTGGAATTTCCCAATGACGACATCGAGGGCGAGTGGAGGAACTCGATGAAGACCATCGGCGCCACCCACTCCCGTCTGTTCAAGCTCAAAGCCTGCAAGCACCGCGAGTTTGAGGAGCAACGGCACTTCATCCTCACCGAGCTGGAGAAAATTCGCAACGAGTTCAATCCCCAGATGGTGTTCACCCACTCCTCGTTCGACACCAACCAGGACCACAAGCAGGTTCACGAAGAGGTGGTGCGCGTGTTCAAGCGCCACTGCACCATACTGGGCTGGGAGTTTCCCTCCAACGACATCGTGTTCGAATCCCGCTTTTTCTCGGTGATCGAGCCTCATCACCTGGAAGTGAAATACAACGCGCTGCAGTGCTACGTCTCGCAGAAGCGCGCGTTCGAGGAGCGCACGAAGCGCGTAGGATACACGACGCGAGGCTACCTCGACATGGAATATCTATCCTCATGGGCCAACATCCGCGGCTACCAGATCGGCGAAAAAATGGCCGAGTGTTTTGAAGTCGTGCGGGTAATCTCGAAGAATTAAGGAGTCAATCATGGCCAAGATTCTGGTAACCGGCGGGGCCGGCGCGATCGGCAGCAACCTGTGCAACACCCTGGCGCGCGACCACGAAGTCGTGGCGCTCGACAACCTGTCGAGCGGCTACCGCTGGCTGCTCGACGAGAAGGTGAAATTCGTCGAGGGCGACATCGACCACGTCCACGACCTCGGCCTGGGCGACGGCTTCACGCACGTCTTCCACCTGGCCGCGTTTTTCGCCAACCAGAATTCGGTGGACCATCCTTTCGAGGATCTGCGGGTGAACATCCGCGGCACGCTGGCCGTGCTGGAGTTCGCCCACCGCAGCCGCGCGCTGGAGCGCTTCGTGTTCGCCTCGGCCGGCTGCTCGGTGTACGACAAGAAGAATCCACTGCCCCTGAAGGAAGAGTATCCGATCACGCTGCTGCACGACACGCCGTACCAGATCAGCAAGATGACCGGCGAGATGTACTGCAACTGGTTCAACGCCTACTACGGGATGCCCACCGTGGCGTTCCGCTTCTTTAACTCGTACGGGCCAGGCGAGGTGCCGGGCCGCTACCGCAACGTGATCCCGAATTTCATCTGGTGGGCGATGCACGGGCAGACCCTCCCCATCACCGGCAGCGGGCACGAAACCCGCGATTTCATTTTCGTCGAGGATCTCGTGCAAGGACTCACGCTGGGCGCCTTCACGCCAAACATTTCCGGTGAGGTTTTCAATCTGGGCACCTCGGTGCAGACCGAAGTGATCGACCTCGCGAGCCGCATCAACGCCCTCACCGGTAATGCGGCCGGCGTGGAATACAAGCCGAAGCGCGACTGGGACAAGTCAGACAAGAAAGCCGCCGACTTCGGCAAGGCGCACAAAATGCTGGGCTTCGAGCCGAAAACACAGATCCCCGAAGGACTGGCGCGGGTCCACGAGTGGTTCGTGAAACACCGCGGGCAGATCGAGGAGAGTCAGTCGCTGCTTGCGCCGGAGCAGCGCCTCGTCCGCGCATGAAAATCCTTATCACGGGCGGGCTGGGATTCATCGGGTCGAACCTCGCCCGCCACCTCATCGGCCTGGGGCACGACGTGCTGGTCGCGGACAACCTGATCCGCCGCGGCAGCGAGCGCAACCTCGCGGATTTTGAGCCCCACTTCCTCTATTGCGACTTTCGCAATGAAGAGGACGTTGCGCTGCTCCCCGGAGCAGATCTGATCATCAACTGCCATGCGGAGATGGTCACCACCGGCCAGAAGGGCTACCAGCACCCGGAGCTGCCCATCCGCAACAACGGGTTCTCCACCCTGAACGTGCTCAACTGGGCGCGCCGCCACGGGGCCCGCGTGATGCACGTGTCCACCAACCGGGTGTACAACCTCGAGCCGCTGGAGCGCTACGAGCAGCTCGACCGCGAAACCCGCATCGAGCTGAAGGATTTCGAGGGAATCCGCCGCGGGCTCTTTTCCACCGACGGCGGTGAAAAGGGGATCTACGGTATTTCGAAACTGGTTGCCGACGCGCTGGTCCAGGAGTATTTCTGGGCGTTCGGCGTGCCCGCGGTCATCAACCGCATCGGCTCCATCACCGGCCCCGGCCAGTTCGGCTGCGCGGAACAGGGATGGGCTTCCCATTTCGTGATGTCGTACTGGAAACGCGAGCCGATCACGTTTATCGGCTACGGCGGCAAGCAGGTGCGCGACCTGCTGCACGTCCGCGATCTGTGCCGGCTGTTCGCGGCCCAGATCGAAAATTCCGATTTCCGCTGCGAGGTCAACGACGTGGGCGGCGGCAAGACGCGCGCCATTTCCCTGCTGGAGGCGAAAGCCATCCTCGACCGCGCGTTCGGCTATGAGGTGCCCGTGCTGCACAAGCCGGCCAAGAAAGCCGACCCGCCGGTCACTTTCATGGACAATCGCGAGGTGACCGCGGCGTACGGCTGGACTCCGGAAACTACCCTGGAGGCCATGTTCACCGAGATGGTCGACCTCGCGGCGCCGCTGGCAACGATCTCAAGCTAAGTGGTCCGCGGCTCAAGTCTGATCATGAATTGGAGCCCCGGGCCGCGGACCACTTAGCCCCAAATCGGTTTGATCGTGTCGCGCGACACGCCCGGGTCAGTCGTTGTCCCGTAAGGCGAAGCTACTTGTGTCGCGCGCCACTAAGAGCGCTGGCCCACCTCGCCGGCGAACATCCTGGCGTTGCGGGTGACCGCGGGCACGCCTTTTTTTGCTATGATCGGCACATGTCGTTTCTACGCAATCCGTCCTGGCAGGCGATCGTATTTGTGGCCGCCTTGAACGTGATCCTGGTGGCGCTGCCCAGCCTTGCGAGGGGTCCGCGCGACCTTCCGCCCGGAATGGTTCGGGTCGCCGAGGATTTCTGGCTGGACGCGCGCGAGGTCAGCAACGCGGATTTTCACGCCTTCGCGGACGCCACCGGCTACAAGGCGGAGGGAAACTGGCGCCTCTACGCAATCCCCGGCCGCGAAACGCGCCCGGTCGTGGGGGTCACCTGGAACGACGCCGCCGCGTACGCCACCTGGAAGGGCAAGCGCCTGCCGACCGCGGCGGAATCCACGGAGGCGGCCCGCGGCGCGGACGGCGGCCCCTATCCCTGGGGAAAGCAGTGGCGCGACGGCGCGGCCAACGTGAACACGCGCGGCGATGCGGCGGTGGGCTCTTTCCCGCAGGACAAGAGCCCGTGCGGCGCCTTCGACCTGGCCGGCAACGTGATGGAGTGGACGTCCAGCAGCGTGGCGGAAGATCCTAAGCAGCGCGTGGTGCGCGGCGGGTGCTGGATGTACTTCAAGGACATCGCGGGCGCGGACCACGTGATCGCGTTTCCCTCGAAACAGGCCAGCTACTGCGTGGGATTTCGCTGCGCCTGGCCGCCCGCGCGCCAGAGATAGGTGTAGCCGCTGTCATTGCCCTCCACGCTGTGCAGCGTGAAGCCAGCCTCGGGAAATATTTTCCGCACCACCGACTGGCTGACGCCGCCCTCGTTGGCCATGGTGCTGGGCGCCTGATCGAACACCAGCAGCAAGGCGCCCGGCTTGAGCACCGCGCGGATGCTTTTCAGGAACGGGATGACCCTGGTCTCGCGGATTTTTGGATCATTTTCCGTGGGACCGGTGATGATGCAGTGCAGCACGTTGACCAGCAAGGCCTTGTCGAGCGTGGCCGGGGGAAGCGGGATACTCACCGGGCCGGACACCACGCCGCGCACGTTCTTCAGGCCCAGCACGGCGGCGCGCCCCTCGACGTAGCGCACTTCCTCCGGATCCAGGTCGATCGCGTATGCGATCCCTTTCGGGCCCACCATCTCGGAAGCCCGCAGCACGTGGAAACCAGTGCCGCACCCGATGTCCGCCACGCTGTCGCCGGGCTCTACCCCGATCATTTTTAAATAATCCGTGGCGCTGGCCCGAGTGACGACGTCGTTGTTGTTGTTCATCACGTAAGCCAGCGTGGCGCTGGTCGGCTTCAGCGCCGATTGGGCGAGCGCGTCCGGCGCGCTGGCGGCGGCGGCCGGCGGAGTTTTCGAGGAGAGCCGTGCGGCGGTGGCTGCGACGTTGAGCAGCGTCGCGACGAGCGCCAGAATCCAGAGCGCGGAAGTGAGTTGCGGCACGACGGTATTATAGCAAAAATGCTCAGCGCCGCTCGGGGATGGTCACCGTGAAGCAGGCGACGCGCGGCGATGCGCCATCCATCAGGAGGTAGAGCCGGCCGTTGGACCACGTCATGTCGCGCACCCACGAGCCCGCGGGCACGTCGAAGGTCCACAGGGGCGCGCCGCTCGCGCTGTCGAGCGCGGTCACCCGGGTGCCCGCGGTGTCGACGTAGAACACCGCGCCGCGTACCGTCCTCACCAGGGAAAACCGGGTCCCGAGGCGCGGAAGAACGTGCTCCGCCAGGCCGCCTCCCCAGTGCTCCCAGGCGACCTCGCCGTCCTCGGGATTCACCCGGAACATCTTGCCCAGGCCGCTGTCGACGTAGAATCCGTCCTCGCTGTCGTGTACCCAGACCTGCTCGCCCAGGGGGCGGGACATCCACAGCGTGGCGCCGGTCCGCTGATCGAGCGCGGCAAGGGCGGTGCCCGCGGTCACCATCATCTGGTCCTTCAGATTGCGCATCCCCGACGCGTCGAACGCCAGCGCCACCTTGAAGCGCACCTCGCCGCTGGCGGCTTCCAGGCATGCGGCGGACTCGCGCCCGACCGCGAAAATCGCGTCCTGCCACTGGTTGTACACGGGGTGCGCGCGGGCAGGCAGCGCCGCTTTCCACAGCGTCTTCGAGAGATCGGGCGTCACGCACATCACGACGCGATCGTCGGGCTGCCAGAGCAGCAGGCCGTGCTTGCTCGTCCCCAGGAAGGCGAGGCTGTCGGCGTCCAGGCGCGCGGCCACCCGCCCGTCCTCCAGATGCAATATCGAGCGGTCGTCGACCATGGCGTACATGCCGGCCTCATCCTCGAACGCCGAGCGGACGTGGCCGGGAACCGTCCAGGTGCGCCCGGGCTTGCCGTCCGCCTCGTTGATCACCGTGAACCCGCCGGGACTGCGATACAGCGCGCCCTCCGCGACCTGTCCGATGCGCTCGCGGCCCTCCAGTGCGAGGCTCCACACGGGGGTCCCGGTCTCCGCGTTGACCGCTTCGATGCGCTCCGCGCCCTTCAAGTGCAGGTTCCCCGCCTTGTGGCGCTCGGTGCCGAAGCCAAGCTTCGCCGTACCGCTCGGCGCGGGAATCTGCCACAGCACGTGCGCGTCGAATCCGGCCATGGGCACGCGCACCGTGTCGCGCGCCATCACGTTCCACACGCACAGGCTCACCAGGGTGGCGAAAAAGCCGCCGTACAGCACGGCGCTTCCGATGCGGCGGTCCCGGGTCCAGTCGCGCAGGCCGTAAAACCAGGCCAGCCCGCCGCAGAAGAGTCCGGCAAGCGCGAGGACACTGTGCGGAACCGCGGCCAGCGAGGGCGTCAGCACGTCCTGGGGGATGCGCCGCAGGTGCGCTTCCAGGTTCCCGCCGCCCAGGCACCAGGATACGCCCAGCGACAAAGGCAGGATCCACAGGAAGTGTCGGCGATTTTCCACGGTGAGCGCGGCGATTGCGATCATTCCCCAGAACACCGCGGCCGGGGCTGCGAGCCAGCCGAGTTTTTCGCAGATGAGGAAGGTGGCAGCCGCGCCAAGCGCTAGAAATGCCGCTTCACGGACAGGCAGTCGTGCCGCCGCCCCGCGATCCCGCACCTGCTCGTCCGCCCCGTCGAGCGCCGCCAGCAATTCCCGCGCGCTCTGGAAACGATCCTCCGGTCGCGGCGCCACGCAGCGCGCCACAATGTCCGAAAAGCGCTGGGAATATTTCCCGGCATCCCGTGAAACTGGCGGAAGATCGAAGCGGAAAGCGGCCGGGTCCTTGCCGGTCGCAAGGTGGAACAGCGTGGCCCCAAGTCCGTAGATGTCCGACTGCTCGTCGGTTTCCGAGCCAGCCGTGGGATATTGCTCCGGCGGACAGAACCCGGGCGTGCCCAGCGGCACGGTGTCACGGGCCGCGCCCTTCTTCACGCGCGCGATGCCGAAGTCCACCAGCACCACTTTCCCGTCGGGCCGCAGGATCAGGTGGTCCGGCTTGAGATCCCGATAGATCACCGGCGGCGCCTGTCCGTGCAGGTACGCGAGAATTCCGGCGATCTGCCGTGCCCAGTCGGCGAGCGCGGCTTCGGTGATGCGCTCGCGAGGCACCTCGGCCAGCGTCTGGCCGTGCACGTAGTCGAGCACCAGCACGGCCGCCCGGTCGCGGAAGTAGAGCTCTCGGCACGATACGACGCCCGGGTGGGAGAGGCGCACCAGGGTCTCGCGCTCGGCAATGAGCGCGGCCAGGGCCAGGGGATCGTCGGCGGAGGCTTCCTTGAGCACCACGGCGTCCCCGCTCTGCACGTCGCGCGCGCGGTACACGCAGCTCATGCCGCCCTGGTGCAGCAGCTGTACGATCTCGTAACGGGCCTCCGGCGGCGCAAGCGTGTCCATGGCGTGTCCTCCCGCTCACAATATGGATCCCCGCGGGGAGGCATGACAAGGCGGGCTGCCAACTATATCCATGATGATGACCCGCTTGCTCGCCGCGCTCACCGTCGCCAACCTCGTGGTTGCGGCCTGGACTTTCGCGGCCGCGCCGCGCCCGTCGCCGATCGCTGCCGCCGCGCGCGACGATCGACCGGTGACCTACGACCGCTCCAGCGGGATCGCCTTCGTTCTGGGCGGCGTGCTGTACAACAACAACGACCCGGTTCTGCGCAAGGATCGCGAGATGTTTGCGTCCATCCTGGAGGTGAAGCCGGGCGACGTGGTGGCCGACATCGGGTGCTGCACCGGATTCCACGTATTTCATCTGGCCTCGCTGGTGGGCCCCCAGGGGAAGGTCTACGCGGTGGACGTGGATGCCCAGGCCGTGAAATACGTGCAGCGGCGGGCCGCCGCGCTGGGCCTTAATCACGTGGAGACGCGCGTCTCGCGGCCATTGGATCCGCTGCTCCCAAAGGGAAGACTGGACGGCGTCTTGTTCATCAACGTGTACCACTGCATCGTCGAGCAGAAGGACCTGGGCAACGAAAAGCTGGTCACCGAAAAGGTGAAGCCGCTGCTGGAGAATATCGCGGCGTCCCTTGCGCCGGGAGGCCGCCTGCTGGTGTTTGATTTTCCCGAGTACCGCGAGGACGTGCGCCGCGCGTGCGCCCGCTCGGGCTTGCGCGAGGTGCCCTACCAGGGGCCGCACGCCGGGGAAATCACCCTCTGGGAGGCCACGCGCAGCGGAACCCGGTGACGTGGCTGGAGGTGTCGACCTTCAGCCCGAACAGCAGGTATCCGGGACGCGGCCAGAACAGCCACGCGCTGCCCATTACCGCGCGATAGTCCTCGCCGTCGTCGGTGCGCGAGTCGGACCACTCGAAGACGTTGCCCGCCATGTCCCGCGCGCCGCTCGGGCTCCTGTCGCGGGGATATTTTCCGGACGGCGCCACGGCCAGCGTCTCGATATTCGCGTCGCCCGCCGTCCATTTCGAGCCCCAGGGATAGTCGCGCCCCTCGTCGCCCAGGCAGGCGCGCTCCCACTCCACCGCGCCGGGCAGGCGTTTTCCGTAGAATGCGGCGAACGCTTCCGCGTCGGCGAAGGTCACCCCCACCACCGGACGATCCGGCCCGTTGGCTTGTGCGTACGATTTCCAGGCCGGATTTGCCTGATATCCGCTGGCTCTGATGAAATCGCTGAAATCCGCGTTGCTGACCTCGTCGCGATCGATGTAAAAGGCCGGTAAATCCACCGTCGTCTTCAAGACGCGCGAGGCGAACGGGCCGCCCGGCACGGCCGCCATGCCGGGTGGCGCGCCGTCCACGCGGCGCCACGCGTTCACCGACCAGAGCAGCAGCAGCACGTTGGCCAGAATGACGATGACGCGCGTCACGGGCCGCGATCTTCCTTGTAGGTGGTGTCGTCCCATCCGCCTTCCTGGGGTCGCGCTCCCAGCAGTGGGATCACGTCGTTGTCCCACAGGTGTCGCCAGACGATGGGCTCGCCGTCCACCGGCCGCCCGGGCAGCGACATCGCGCTGGCCGCCACCGAGTCGCTGGAAAGGTAGAGGAACTTGACCCGCTCGTAGGTCGGCCCAACGAACGACCATCCCCACAACTGCACGAAGCAGATCGCCACCAGCGGGGCGGTGACCAGCCACCTCCCGCGCCCCAGCGCGGGAAGCCAGTACACCGTGAGCAGCGCCAAAATCGGCATCACCGGCACGACGTAGCGTGCCTCTTTGTTGTTGATGGCACTGAACATCGCGTAGAACACGATGGCCGTCAACACCAACGGCATCGCGCGATCATCGCCGCGCAGCGCGCATATAATCCCCCAGGCCATCCCGATGAGGAACATGTAATAGAACGCGCTGAACTGAATATATCGTATTGCGAGTGGGTAGAACAACCAGCCAGAAAGGGTGTCCGACGTCGGATCTCCTTCGGTGGTGCCGGCCACGTAGCTGACGTCCGGCACATACCCCTGCAGCGTGTGCATGTGAGTGATATACCATGGACCGGCGATGGCCCAGGCCAGCGCGACTGACTGCAACAGGCGCAGCCACGGCTCCGGCGCGTCCTGCGGAAATAATTTGATGAGCAGGCCGCACACGATGAATATCGCCGCCGCGCCGAGCGCCGCCGAGGCCAGCAGGGTGCCAAACCCCTCGCCGGTCTTCTCGTTGATCTCCGTGGTGCGCCAGGTGTAGGCGATGGCGTACACGGTGAACGCGCCGGAGACAAGCATCAGGGGAATCCAAAGCCAACCTTCGCGGCGCGAGCGGGCAAGCGTGAGCGCGCCGACGTGAATCAGCGCGCCTCCGATATAGACCGGCATGGTCCACTTGATCATCAGCGCCATCCCCATGCAGACGCCAAAAATCCATGACGGCCAGCGATGCGCAAAGCGATCGGACTTGAATAGATAATACAGGCACATCACGGCCAGCGCGGCCTGCGGCACCTCTGGCTTGAACTTGCGCCCGATGAGCAGCACGAACGGCGAGGTGGAAACGAGCGTGGCGGCCAGCAGACCCGCCTCCCGATTCCACAGAAGCGCGCCGACGCGGTAGGTGTAGACGATCATCAGCGGCCAGAAAATCAGCACGCTGCCGGTCAGCCAGGCGCGCACGCCGAATCCGCCGTTCACCCAGTACGCGCCCGCGGACAGGATGTAGGGCAGCGGCGGAAACGTGGTGCCGAACAAGTACCAGCGCCGCACTTTGCTGAACAGGCCGTCGTTGGAGAGCAGGATCTGGTAGTAATCCCAGCTCTTCGTGATGTGGCTGTCGGTGTCCGAGTTGGGAAACACGCTGTTGAGCTGCAGCCAGAGAACGCTGCTGGCGCAGGTCATCGCGATGAGGACGATGAGAAAAATCAGATCCCAGGGGATTTTTTTACGCGATGTTTCCAGACGGGTCAGTATCCCAGCGGATTTGCGTTGGAGGCCGGTTGGGTCTGCGCCGGAGCGCCCGCGGCCGGCTGATCCTGCGCGCGCAACATCTTCGAGATGCCCACCGCGTAGTTGTCCGTATGAAAGGCAGCCGGCTGGCCGTTCTTTGTCGGAGGGCTCCAGGTGCTGGGCCGCAGCACGGTCTCCACGTAGCGCTGCGCCTCAGCCTTTCGTTGATCCGGCGGCTGCCCGTTGTCCGGCTGGCCTAATTCCACATTCGTGACGCGCATTGAAACCACTTTGCCATCCGGTCCGATGTCGACGACCAGGTATACGGTGGCTTCCCCGGTGATGTAGTAGGACTTGTTCGCCTCGTACGGGCCCCACTGCTGAATCTGCGGCGCCAGCGTGCCGTCCGACATGGGCGGCGAATCCTGCCAGATCAGGTAGGGCGTGGTGGCGTACTTGGAGGGGTCCTCCTGGGGCGGAGGCGGTGCGCCATTGCCCGTGCCGGTGCCGGTGCCGCCGGTGCCGGTGCCGCCCACGGCGGTGCCCGTCCCGCCGGGCACGCCCTTTGGATCGCCGCCGGCGCCCACCTGAATCGCCGGACCGGTCGCGTTGTTGGAGGCCACCACCGGCACGCCGGCTCGCGGAACGGCCGCCGCCGTGCGCACCGGCGCCTTTGGCGGGGGGGCCGGCCCGGCCGGCTGAGACGCCACCGGGACGTTCCTCGGCTGCTGCGGGACGGGCGGAGGGGGCGCCTGTTTCGGCTGAGGCGGAGGCGGCGGCGGCTCGGGCGGCTTCACGACCTCGACGCGCTGTACCTCGGTCGCCTGGACCAGCTTCACTTCCGCAAAGAAAGTGTAGTCGCTCTCGCGCACCTTCGGAAAAAACACAATGACCGAGAACAGCAACAGCGTGTGCACCATGAACGCCAGGAACAGCGTGGCCAGCAGCGCTTGCGTCTCGTTCTTGTTGACCGGAATGGTGACCGGGTAGAACTGCGGAATGCCCGTCGGCATCTTCTTGCGCGCGGCTGGCATGGGTCCTGGCATGGCGTAGGGCAATTGCTTCATCTTGGCTCCAACGAACGAAGCAAATTATAGCAAGGCGCGCGCCATTGCGACAAGCCTTTTCGCACGGCCCGTCGAACGCTCCGCTGATGCAGTGGCGCAACCTCCTCGCCGTATTCCTGCTCGTCGCCGCCACCGTGGCGGGCTACTGGCCGCTGGTGACCGGCGTCGGGCCCATGTCCCAGGACCACAACGTGCACCTGTACCGCGCCTTCGAGACGGAGGCGCTGCTGCGCGAGGGACGGTTCTGGGGATGGTCCGACGCGGAGTACGCCGGCAGCCCGCCCTTCCTCACCTATCACTGCGGCGGCGACCTGCTGGTCAGCGCGGTGCGCAACCTCACCGGCGCGCCCCTCGGCGTCGCCTATGCGTGGGCCTTGCTGGTGGCCTGGCTGGTCATTGTGCTCTCGGTGTACGTCGCGGCGCGCGTCCAGTATGGGAACGCGGCGGGTGTCCTGGCCGGGCTGCTGGTCGGGTTCGATCCCGGGGCATGGTGGATCGGCGGGCACGAGTCCGTCATGTTCGTGGGTCTCTGGGAGACCGTGGTGGCCGCGGCGCTCGTGCTGTGCGCGCTGGCCCTGGCGGATGGGGCCGCCGCCCGCGGCACCTGCGCCGCCTTCGTACCCATCGGCGTGCTGGTGGGCGTCGCGGTCCTGATGACGCCGCTGTCCCTGGTGATGCA
>Ga0194121_10008306_pt1 | contig 13203 bp, 11 predicted proteins | sample TA2MahCa50mmetaG_FD_148609 | JGI IMG/M metagenome (GOLD analysis project Ga0194121, IMG submission 148609) | Freshwater microbial communities from Lake Tanganyika, Tanzania - TA2015020 Mahale Deep Cast 50m | ecosystem: Environmental > Aquatic > Freshwater > Lake | place: Tanzania: Lake... | reverse complement strand
AATCAATTAATCGACACAGCCGAATCAAAAAGATTTGAGGTCAGTCAAAACCTGAACAAATTAAAAAGGCTTGCCTTTGAGGGAAAACAAATAGTCGAAAATGACGAAGTCATTAGCGCAGAAAAAATCATCGAATTTGGTAAAATACATGAAGCCTTACAAACAAAGGGTGGTGGCTTTATCGAGAATTATATCAGGCTAAAATTCCTGAAGAATCTTGATGTGAAGATGGAGAAATTTTCTTACCAACTCAATGACTTTACGGCAAAATCTCCTTCCAACAACACCGGATCACAAATCGATTTCAGCGGAACTTTATTCAATAAAAGTGGCGACATCGATGACCTCTTCAACAGTTTTGATTCCACTGTCGGAGAAGTAAAAAAGAACTTCACAGACAAGCAGGTTAAATATACAGAACTCCCTCGTAACTTGGACTTCAACTCAAAATATCCGAGCTACCCATTTGGCTTCACCGTCATTAGTTCTCCAACATCACCAACCCCAGCAAACCCCACCATTCCTACCCCTGATCTATAAATGAAAATTCTCATCCTCAAAAAGAGAATTATTAAAAACTATTCCTTAACGGGAGTAATGCTGCTGATTTTTTCTGGTATTTTCGCCTATTATTCAAACCAGAAAAATACCGTACAAAGCAAGGTGGATGACATCTCAAAAGAAACAGTGCAACTCAACAGTGAGCTAGAAGACCTTCAAAGCAAAACATCGGAGATAAAAAAATATCGCGACCTCTGGCCAACTATTCCTGCCGCCAGAAAAAACTCTAGCACCATTAAACTTAATGAAATTACCACGAAACTTGATTCACTCGCCGAAAAATATAACGCCTCTGACCAGTCCGTTAAGCTGACCCTCCCGGAACAAATCAATGACGGAATTTTCAATATCAAGACAGCTGGTATGTTGGTCAGTACAGGCAATGTTTCCTTCATTGCTGTAAATGACATAAAAGCCCTCCTTCTGATCGATGAATTCATTAACTCATTAAGGGGCTATCCAATCATCACCCAACTATCGGTCGTCAAAACCAAAGATTACCTCAGCAAGGATTTAATCGATATGAGTCAAGGCAAGCCGGTTGGAGTAGTTAACGCTAAGATAGATTTTACTTGGTATGTTTACAAAGAACCAGAAGCGAAACTAGACAGTCGGCCAGCACAACCGCTTGGTGCAAAAGAGGGGCAGGCAGATGCTAATTAGAATCTTAGTAATACTCACTCTTACCATCAGCACAGTTCTTGCCCAGCAGCAAGATGTAAATTTTGCCGAAAAAGATTTACCAAATGCTGTTCAAGCAAAAACTGATCTTCCTGATGTTAAACCAGGTGATGCACCTGTGAAAGAATTAGAAATCAACAAATCAACAATAGTTACTAACAACACCATAGCATCTCTTGGCACAATTTTACTTCAGCAAAACGCAGTTTCGCTGATGTTTGATGACGAACAAAATTCAAACATCGAACGTGCGATCTACGCCTTCAAAACCAATCAAAGCTTTACCCCGGAATCGAGTAACAGCGGCACCGAAGACAAATCACAGCAGAAAGAAAGTGAGGTTTCAGAAAACGAAAAATCATACATCTATCTGGCGTCAATCATCTATTTTGGTCGTGATGATTGGGCAGTTTGGATTAATAATCAGAAGATAACCACCGCCTCAAACATGGAAAGCAACGAGATGTATCTGACCGATGTCGAACCAAGTAGGGTAAAGTTCCTTTGGAGGATAAGTGTTAGTAAGTGGAAAATTCTTTCCGGCCAAAAATCAGAGATTCTAGCGCCTAAGATTAATGACAGAAACCAGGTCGAGATCGAATTCGAATTACATCCAAATCAAACTTTTATGCTTACCAATCGCAACGTGATTGAGGGTAAGGCGATAATCGCCCTACTGAAAAAGAAAGAGGTGGAGGAAAATAAGACAAACAGTAGCACTTCCAAATCTAAAGACAGTACAACAAAAGCGGCCTCTCCTACATCAACAATGCCAGCACCAACTCCAACCGCCTCCCCCATCGGCGGAACTGGCAACACAACCATCGATACACTACAAAAAGTACTTAGCGCTACTCAGAACTAATCATGCTGAGCTTAAAGAAATCATCTTGCTCAAAACATTGGTTGGAATCAAGTCAGCACTGGTCGCGCTAAAAAATGTCTGCAGTTTTGTTGTTGAGATTTCTGTGAATAAATTTTTCTTTCTGCCTGCATCAAGATGAGAAACCACCTCGTCAAAAATCATGATGGTTGGTTGGTTCTTATAGGATGACGAGATTCGCGCCCGCGCTAGAGTTATACCAATCATTATCGCTTTCTGCTCACCGGTTGAGCAAAGTTTTGCCGAGATATTCTTTGCTAAGAAAATTGCGTCGAAGTCGGAGCGATGCACGCCAAATTCAGTTTTAAAACTGACCAAATCGCGCTCACGATTTTCTTTCATTTTGATTTTGTAAAACTCCTCAAGCTGTGCTGCGCTTTGCTTGGCGATCATCTCTTCCACCTCCCCACTCACGCAAAGTTTTGCTTGTGGAAAATTCGACGCGAAAGAGGCGATTGCTTTATTAAAAAAATCCACAGCCTCAATCCGCGCTGCCGCTATCGAAACACCAAGCTCAACAATTTTTTCTTCAACCACTTTCAGCCATCTCTCATCATGATGTTTTTGTAAAATAAGTAATCTTTCCTTGAGTAACTTTTGATAATGACCAATGCGCAACAAGTGAGACGAATCAAGGTCGGAGACTATTTTATCAAGATAGTCGCGGCGATCACTTTTGCCTAAAATAAAAAGCTGCTCAAGCTGCGGGGTTAGAAAAATAAAGTTGATGAGATGATTCTTTAAATCACTTTGCCGCTTAGGACTGACTGGCTCGCCATTAATTAGTAAATTCTTTTTCTTCTGAGTTGCATCAAAGGAAATAGCAATTTTCTCGATGAATTCGTGACCAGAAATTTCGGCATAAATCGTAAAATTTTTCTCACCAATCCTTACTATTTCATCAAAATCTGCAGAACAAAGAGAGCCATTCCGCCCCAATAGACTCAAGCCCTCAAGCACATTGGTCTTCCCTACCCCATTCTCTCCAACAAACAAAACAGCTTCCGAATCAAACCCAAATCTCTGCTCCGAAAAATTCCGAAAGTTAGTAAGAAAAAGCTTCGTAACCCGAATCATCACTTACCACTTACCACTAAATACGCACCGGCATAATCACAAACACCGCGCTCATCCCCTTTGCTTCAATCAAAGCTGGAGAGGATCCATCCTTGAAGCGCATGAGCAACTCATCACCATCAACCTGACTAATGATGTCCAAAAGATAACGCGAGTTAAAGCCGGTCTCAATGGGCTCACCGGCATAGTTCAACTCAAACTCTTCGTGAGCAAAAGAGCCATCATTGGTACTGACTTGCAGAGTCGCTTTACCATTTTCGACAACCATTTTGACCAAGCGATGACGGTCTGTTGCTACGGTTGAAACGCGATCAACCGCATCAAAAAATATTTTTTTATTAATCACCGCGACATGCGAATTATTCTTTGGCAACACCTTGTCATAATCGGGAAATTCACCATCAATCAGCTTCGATACAATCATGGTTTGATCAGCTACTAGTTTGATCTTCACACGCGAAATCGCGAACTTCACTTGACTCGCGCCTTCGACAATCTTACAGATTTCGGCAACAGATTTTTTGGGTAGGATAACTCCGAATGGCGTCTTCAAGACAAGATCTGTGAAGGCTAGCGCCAGACGATGGCCATCTGTTGCAACGGTGCGTAAACCTTGCGAAGAGGCATGTAAGTAGAGGCCATTGAGGTAATAACGAGTTTCGTCGCTAGAAATCGCGAAGCGCGTTTTGTCGATCATCGTCACTAAAACTTCCGACTTAATCTCGATTTCTTCTCCCAACTCGCCTTCTGACAAATTTGGGAACTCAGACGCATCAATACATGGCAGGCTATATTTCGACTTACCAGCTTTGATCTGTAAAATCGTTGGGCTTTCTTGCGAAAGCAAAATTGCGCCTTCTGGAATCTTGCGAACAATATCAAAAAACATCTGTGCCGGCACCGTGGTCACGCCACTTGTTTTGATGTCAGCCTCGAAAGCAGAAGTAACCAGGATATCCATATCAGTTGCCGACAACACCACACGATCACCATAATTATTTTTCTGCGCTTCGATTTTGATGTTTTGCAGAACAGGAATAGTGTTCTTTCTTTCAACAGCACCACTCACATTGGAGATAGCTTTGAGCAGTGACTGCTTTGTAACTTCGAATTGCATATCTTAATTGAATTTTGGAATGAGGCCGCCGCCAATCACACTAGCGACAGATCTGTTGTGGGTTGAAGTTTTACGAATTTCTTTGCCAGCAAGTAAATCTTTAATCTCGTCGCCGGTTAAAGTTTCATATTCAAGAAGGGCTTTGGCTAATTTTTCGAGATCAGATCTTTTCTCGAGTAAAATTTTCTTCGCATCCTCCAAGGCCTCATCAGCAATGCGCTTCACCTCTTCATCGATTAGCTTTCCAGTCTCTTCGGAGTAAGGCTTATTCGCTGCATAAAATCTGGTGCCCTCATCTTCGCTGTAATCAATCGCGCCGATCTTGTCGCTAAGCCCCCATTTGGTTACCATGTTGCGCGCCATCATTGTCGCTTGCTCGATGTCAGATGATGCGCCGGTAGTCACTTTTTCATATCCAAAAATCAGCTCCTCCGCTGCACGCCCACCAAAGGCAACAATTAGGTCATCCTTCAGCTTTGCGCGCGTGATTGAGAAGCGATCATTTTCCGGCAAGCGCATTACCAAGCCAAGCGCGCGGCCACGCGGAATGATCGTCGCCTTGTGGATCGGATCAGAATTTTGACAGTTAAGCGCAGTGATGGCATGGCCGGCTTCGTGATAAGCGGTGAGCTCCTTTTCGGATTTTTGCATCACCATCGATTTGCGCTCAGTACCCATCATGATCTTATCCTTTGCCTCTTCAAAATTTTGCATCGTCACCATCTTCTGATTATGGCGCGCAGCAGTAAGTGCAGCTTCATTCACAAGATTGGCGAGGTCGGCACCAGCAAAACCAGGAGTGCCTCGCGCTAAGATTTTTAAATCAACATCAGCGGCGGCGGCAATTTTTTTCATATGCACAGTAAGAATCTGCTCGCGTCCAACAATATCAGGATTCGGCACAGTTACTTGGCGATCGAAACGTCCGGGGCGAAGCAGAGCACGATCCAAAACATCCGGACGATTTGTCGCGGCGATAATCACCACTCCCTCATTGTCGGAAAAGCCATCCATCTCAACAAGCATTTGGTTTAGAGTCTGCTCGCGTTCATCATTACCTCCGCCGATACCGGAGCCGCGATGACGCCCAACTGCATCGATTTCATCAATGAAGACAATGCAAGGTGCGGATTTCTTGGCTTGCTCAAACATGTCTCGAACCCTTGATGCACCTACGCCGACAAACATCTCAACAAAATCAGAACCGGATATCGAGAAAAATGGAACTCCTGCCTCTCCAGCAATAGCACGGGCTAACAAGGTTTTACCAGTACCCGGTGATCCAATCAACAAACAACCGCGTGGAATCTTCGCGCCAACATCCACATATTTCTTAGCGTCTTTAAGGAAATCGACGATTTCAGTTAGCTCCTGCTTGGCCTCATCAATGCCTGCTACATCGGCGAAGGTGACTTTATTTTTATTTTCCTGCAGCAGACGTGCGCGCGAACGACCAAAGCCGAAAGCACCACCACGACCCAAACCACCCCCTGCCCCGCGTGCCATATAAACCCATAGCGCAATCATGATGATGAAAGGCAGCCAGCCGAGAATGCCAGCTACAACCTTATCCGACTTGCTAATTAGGGGCATCGCGTTGATCGCGACACCTTTTTCTTTGAGGTCAGAAACAAGGTCAGGATAGTCGGGAAGATAGGTGTAAAACTGCGAGCCATCCTTCAGTTTGCCAATTAAGTCACTACCTTTGATGTCAACTGAAGTCACATCTCCGGAGTCAACTTTTTTCATAAACTCACTGAAGACCAGCTTGTTTCCAGCTACATTACTTGGGTCTTCAAGCATATTCGAAACAGCAACAACGACAGCAAAAATAATCAGCCAAGTCAGGAAATTTTTTCCGGAATTTTGCATTGAGAAATTTTAAAATTGATGCGTGAAAAGTGGTGACAAGAACTATGAACAGACGCCTGAGATTCAAGCAAGCACAAAAAAACCCGCCTAAGTTTTTATGCTTAGGCGGGTTTAGTTTTTTGTAAATCCAATATCACTAGGAGGCTTGGCGACAACCTACTCTCACTGGCCATAACGACCAAATACCATCGGCGCGACATGCGTTTCACTTGCGAGTTCGGAATGTATCGAGTGGTTCCACACCGCTATCCTCACCAAGCCATCAAGTGATATTGGGACGCTAAGCATTATGGTTTAGCGCCTATGATAACTAGAGATACCTGCAAATTCTGTTTATCTCGATCCTTACTAATGCAGATCAATTCCACACATAGCTTAGAAATAAGCCAATCGGGTTATTAGTACTGGTTAGCTCAAAGCGTTACCGCCCTTACACATCCAGCCTATCAACGTGGTAGTCTTCCACGACCCTAATAGGGAAAATTTGTTTTGAGGGAGGCTTCCCACTTAGATGCTTTCAGCGGTTATCCCGTCCGTACTTAGCTACCCAGCAATGCTTCTGGCGAAACAACTGGAACACCATTGGTACGTTCAACTCGGTCCTCTCGTACTAAAGTCAACTCCTCTCAATTTTCCAAACACCTGCGGCAGATAGGGACCAAACTGTCTCACGACGTTTTGAACCCAGCTCACGTACCACTTTAATCGGCGAACAGCCGAACCCTTGGGACCTTCTTCAGCCCCAGGATGTGATGAGCCGACATCGAGGTGCCAAACGATTCCGTCGATATGAACTCTAGGGAATCATCAGCCTGTTATCCCCGGCGTACCTTTTATCCGTTGAGCGATGGCCCTTCCATACAGAACCACCGGATCACTATGACCGTCTTTCGACTCTGCTCGACTTGTAGGTCTCGCAGTCAGGCAAGCTTTTGCCATTGCACTCTAAAACTGATTTCCGACCAGTCTGAGCTTACCATTGCGCGCCTCCGTTACTCTTTGGGAGGCGACCGCCCCAGTCAAACTACCCACCATACAGTGTCCTAAGCAGCGATGTAGCTGCTCTAGTTAGAAGTCAAAAATAAGTAGGGTGGTATTTCAAGGTTGGCTCCACGAAAGCTAGCGCCTCCGCTTCAAAGCCTCCCACCTATCCTACACAACTCATTTTTGAATTCAGTGTAAAGTTATAGTAAAGGTGCACGGGGTCTTTCCGTCTAACCGCAGGAATACCGCATCTTAACGGCAAATTCAATTTCACTGAGTCTACACTGGAGACAGAGGGGAAGTCGTTACGCCATTCGTGCGGGTCGGAACTTACCCGACAAGGAATTTCGCTCGAATTATCTTAATTATTTCTAATAAAGTCGGACTTTATCTTAAGGTATTTTTGCTATTCATTTGATTAATGATTTGTCGAATTTCTTCGATGCCATCACTGCTCAAATGCCTTTGTTTTTCCATTAGCAGCAAGACTTGGCGGAATTTTTTGAATTCCACATTCTTTTTCGTTTTTAACGAATGCTTAATGAAAAATGGGATGATGATTTGCAAAAGATGATCAATGCCTCGAACCCTATAAGCCATTCGGTCGCCGTGATTTATTCGAACCACGCCACAACCAAAATATTCTTTTAGAGCATAAAGCACTTGTACATCTCGCTTATGTTGAACAACGGTAAATTCCGGCAACACTTGGTAGCCGGAGGTCATTTCTTTATGAGGATTAATACTCACATGAAAACAACCTTCACCATCAACAAAACCAGCAACCCATTGTGGTTCTAGCTTCATAAATTTACCTCCCAAACGTAAAGTCTCTGAGGATTCTTTCAGGATTACTCCCGAAGTCTTTCCTGCGGATTATCCACATGTCTGTCAGATTTTTACTGTTAGTATTTAAGTTAAAAGAAAAGACCTAAACAGTCATAAAGCAACGAATCGCTTCGCTGTAACTTAAAGCAACCAACGAGTACTGAAGCAGTATTTGAGGACTTTCCCGCATATGGTTTGGTTTTACTAAGGCTGCGTTTATCTAACCTTAGGACCGTCATAGTTACGGCCGCCGTTTACTGGGGCTTCGATCAGGAGCTTGCACCCCATCACTTGACCTTCCAGCACCGGGCAGGCGTCAGACCCTATACTTCATCTTAATGATTTAGCAGAGCCCTGTGTTTTTGATAAACAGTCGCTACCCCCATTTCTGTGCCACCTTTCTATGGTTACCCAAAGAAGGCCATCCTTTTCCCGAAGTTACGGATGCATTTTGCCTAGTTCCTTCAGTGTAGTTCTCTCAAGCGCCTTGGTATCTTCAACCCATCCACCTGTGTCGGTTTTGGTACGATCTTAACGTGGGGCTATTTCCTGGAAGCAACTTCGCTGCACCTTCAATCCAATAAGAAGATACAGAAAAGTACGCTCCGTCACTCACCACTCGGTTCAGGAATATTAACCTGATTTCCATCGGCTACGCCTTTCGGCCTCGCCTTAGGTATCGACTAACCCTGCTCAGATTAACTTTAAGCAGGAAACCTTGGATTTTCGGCGAACAAGTTTCTCACTTGTTTTATCGTTACTCATGTCGGCATTCTCACTTGTGATATCTCCAGCAAACCTAACGGTTCACCTTCGCAGACTTACACAACGCTCCGCTACCACTCACTGGCACAATGCCAGGAGTCCATGTCTTCGGTATATCACTTTAGCCCCGTTACATTTTCGGCGCAAAAAGACTTAATTAGACCAGTGAGCTATTACGCTTTCTTTAAAGGATGGCTGCTTCTAAGCCAACCTCCTGGTTGTTTTGGTCTCTTCACTTCCTTTCCCACTTAGTGATAATTTAGGGACCTTAGACGATGGTCTGGGCTGTTTCCCTCTCGGCACCGGACCTTAGCACCCGATGCCTGCCTGCCGAGCTGAACTCGTTGGTATTTGGAGTTTGTTAAGGTTTGGTAAGTCTTTTGGACCCCCTAGCCTTGACAGTGCTCTACCCCCAACGGTAATCACTCGACGCCCTACCTAAATAGATTTCGCGGAGAACCAGCTATATCTAGATTTGTTTAGCCTTTCACCCCTAATCACAACTCATCCCGTAACTTTGCAACGTTAATGGGTTCGGTCCTCCAGTAGGTGTTACCCTACCTTCAACCTGGTCATGACTAGCTCATCTAGTTTCGGGTCTAATTCGCTATACTAAGTCGCCCTGTTAGGACTCGCTTTCGCTACGCCTACACCTTGCGGCTTAAGCTTGCATAACAAAATTAACTCGCCGACCCATTATACAAAAGGTACGCCATCACCCCCTAAAGAGGCTCTGACTGCTTGTAGGCATTCGATTTCAGTATCTATTTCACTCCCCTTATCGGGGTTCTTTTCACCTTTCCCTCACGGTACTAGTTCACTATCGGTCATAGAAGAGTACTTAGGCTTGGATGAACTGGTCCACCCATGTTCAGACAGGATTTCACGTGTCCCGCCCTACTCGAGCCTGGCGTCTTACATCTGCTCATACGGGACTATCACCCACTATGGTCAACCTTTCCAGGTTATTCTGATTTGTAAAACTCCAGGACTGGCCTGGTCCGCGTTCGCTCGTCACTACTAACGGAGTCTCTGTTGATGTCCTTTCCTCCGGCTACTTAGATATTTCAGTTCACCGGGTATGCCCTCCCTAACCTATGAATTCAGTTAGGGATGCTCTCTAAAAGAGAGCGGGTTGCCCCATTCGGAAATCCTCGGATCAAAGCTTATTGGCAGCTCCCCGAGGCATATCGCAGCCTATCACGTCCTTCATCGCCTTTCTATGCCAAGGCATCCATCAAATGCCCTTACTTTGCTTACTTTCCAAATCTATGTGTGGAATGAATATGCAGATAATAAGGTTCTCTTGAGATAAACTTTTTCAGTTTATGAATTCGCTGATTGGCCAAGCAATTAAATTGCTCACCAATCGCGGTATTCTCTAGTTATCAATATATTTACGATTGTAAAAACAGCGTAACTGTCCGGCCAAAATTTTAAGACAGAAAACCCCACTCAAAAAAAATTTTTTAAAAATTTTTGAGAGAGTATTCTACTAAGAAATTTTGGATTTTTGACCTGCTTCAAGCTGGTCAAGACAGCTACAAATCAGCCACTAACTAAGTGCTACTAACTGAACTTCAAAAATTAGAAGGGCGGGCATCATTCTGGTCAGTTTTTAGATGTCAACATCACCAACCAAAAATTCTTACCCCCGAAAGAAGTCGATTTATTACTCAGCGGAAGCCTCCTTCTTTTTTCTAGGTTTTTTAGTTTTTGTTATTTTTTGTTCTTCATCAGAAGTGCTATCAACGACTGATTTTGGCTCAGAATTTTCTGCCTTATCTTTTTTGCCACCACGAAGCAATGCCTCAACTTCAGATTCGCTACGAGTTACAATCGCGCGCACTTCAAGAGAAATATCAGAATGCGGGTTCAGCTTCACCTGATAAACACCGATTTCTTTGATTGGCTTGGACAAAAAAACATCAGCACGAGAGACGAGCTTCTCACCGATTACTTCATTAATCTTCGCAGCAATAACTAGGGAGTTAACAGAACCATATAGTCTTCCATCATCAGAAGCATTTTCGATGATGATTACATCCTTGCCCGCAATCTTTGCCTTCACCCTGGAAGCATTGTCCAGATTGGCTAGATTGACTTGCTCGAACTCGGATTTTTTAGATTCAAAAATCTTGTAGTTCGCTGGAGTAAAACAGATCGCTTTCTTGCTTGGGATCAAAAAATTTTTTGCATAACCATTAGCGACATCAACAACATCGCCAATTTTACCAAGCTTAGAAACAGCAGAGATCAGAATAATTTTCATTGGCCGGTTTAGTCTTTCTTGATTGGAGAAATGAGCGCCAAAAAGCGCGCATGTTTGATCGCTTGCGCCAAAGCCTTTTGCTTCTTTGGAATGACGTTAGTGATTCTGCTTGGCAAAATTTTACCACGCTCAGTCAAAAATTTATTAAGTAGTTTTAGATTTTTGTAATTGATCTCGGAGATAGGAATGGCACGAAGTGGGCAGGTTTTTTTTCTTCTGATAAAGACACTTTGATTAACCAAAGAAACTCTTAGGAAACCATCGTCACCAGCTTTTGGTGTTTGGTTTGCAGCTGGTTTAGAAAACTTATTTTTAGACATGTTTCTAGACATTTTTTCTCCTTCTTAAATATCGAACTGAACTTGATCGATCGCCAGATCGAGCTTGCTTGGCTCTTTCTTGGCAAGCTTTCCGGCCTTGTAATCCTTGGCATTTTTGCTGGCAAACAAAGCGGTTTCACCCTTGTGCTCCTCTACTTTGAAAGTCGCACTGCGAATCACATCTTCATTGTAACCCATAACTCGGTTTAGCTCAACAATCGCAGCGTGGTCGGCATTCATGCCTAAAAAAACATAGTGACCGCGAGTGTTTTTTTTGATCTTGTAAGCAAGGTTTCTTGCTCCCCAATATTCCTTGAAAACAACCTTCCCGCCAGCACCAGTGATGATCTTGGAAAAGTTATCTGTAAGCACATCAATATCTTCAGCGGCCAAGTCCTGGCGCGCAATGAAAACGGTCTCGTAAAGAGGCATATCTAAAGTTTAAAAGTTAAAAAATTGAGAACAGCGGCTAAGCAAAGGGGGGCGCAAACTACGAATCGATTTTTTACTTGCAACCTAGCACTACCACAAACCCGTTCCCCAACGCGTATCCCCTTTTCCATGCAACGACCAGACACGTCCGAATGATTCTTGTGAAGGATCGTAACGCTCATTGCCAGAAATGGTTGGGATCATTCCTTTTCCGGCATCGCCAGAGATATCGGTTGTTTGCAAAATACCCAAAACAGCACCGTGACAGAAACTGTGTGCCGGCCAGAAAATCGTGTTGTAGTCACTAAAATTTTTCTTGATGTCGGCCATATTATTCCAGTTCACGCCAGCCAACTCCTTTTTGTAACGACGACGGATTTTATCGATATCTGGACTGGATGAGACGATATCCGGATCACGACTCCAGGTGTAAAAATACATGTAAATACCGCCACCAAACTGCGAACCTAATCCAGATTGACAGCCGTGAATCCAACCAAGTTGAAAACCAGGCGAGCCATCTTTTGGCACCTTCTTAAATATCGTATAACCATATGGCTTCCACCAGTTGGGGGTGGAGCAGGAGGTAAGTAAAAAAAATAGAAACAGAAAGTTTATCGCGGGAGTTACATAGGTGCGCACCGCAGCCAGAAAAAACCGAAGAAAACTCGAAGCAAAAGTTAGGTTTTGTTTAACTCCTGTCACCATATACCCATAAAACTTACGCCGGTTTGTCCCGACCACAGCGGATTATCAAACGCGGCCTGACCAGCGCCAGCACTACCACCAGCTATACCTTTCTGTAAAATACTAAGTGAACCATCAATCCCACCAGCAGTTGAAGTTGAGTTGCCCGGCGCCTCAAGGCCAGTAGCAAAAAACCCACCCCAAGCATTATTGATGTTTGATGGTGAAGTGTCGAAAGGCTGAGGCTGACCATAGGGCAAAAGATATCGATCTGGCGAACGGCTTACACCAGTTGTGGGTTGGATTACCTGCTGAAAACACCAAGACCATCCGCGCGAATAACCAAACTTATAGTCAGGATTTCCGATCATTTTTGGGTCGTAATGGAAATCATAACGAGTTCGATAAAGCACATTGCCCCGAGCATAAAGCACGCCACCACAACCATCCTTATAACCACTCTGGAAAGCAGCCGTTCCTGGCGGAACTTTAAAGCCAGTAAAAGGAAAACTGACCATTGAAGCACTAGAGAACCAACGGCACGAACCAACACCAATAAACACCATTAACAAAAAGGATTTACGCAAAAGTGATATCACCTATAACCTCCAAATACCGAGCTCCAAATCCTACTACCGCCACCAAGTATGAATTTGCCATAATCATGACGATAACAATACCAAAAAGCATTACCCCAAGCAGTCTTATAGTCTGACGAGCCGGT
>Ga0194121_10008305_pt1 | contig 13203 bp, 13 predicted proteins | sample TA2MahCa50mmetaG_FD_148609 | JGI IMG/M metagenome (GOLD analysis project Ga0194121, IMG submission 148609) | Freshwater microbial communities from Lake Tanganyika, Tanzania - TA2015020 Mahale Deep Cast 50m | ecosystem: Environmental > Aquatic > Freshwater > Lake | place: Tanzania: Lake... | reverse complement strand
CAACTTCGATTTTTAACTTATTTGGCTTGTTACCTTTTGAGGTTGCCGTGCCTTTCACCATCGGTGTCTGGCCGATTTTAATGGGGATTACGATGATCATCCAGCAGCGCTTGAGTCCTGCCGTAACTGATCCAACACAAGCGATGATTCTAAAGTGGATGCCATATGTCCTGACCTTCGTCCTTGCCGCCTTCCCAGCTGGGCTTGTGATTTATTGGACCTGGAGCAATACCCTCTCTATTTTACAGCAGTGGGTGATGACTAAGAAGATGACTAAGAACCTTTCCTAAATCACTTCACCAAAAGCCGAACCCAAATCAGCGATCAGATCATCAGGATTTTCTAAGCCAATCGACAGGCGTACCAAACTTTCTGTGATTCCTAACCCCTCTCGCAACTCGGGCGCAACACTGGAATGTGTTGTTGAAGCGGGATGGCAAACTAGCGATTCGGTTCCACCTAAACTTACTGCCGACTTAAAGATTTGTAGAGCGTTGATGAAGGTAAAAGCCTCTTTTCTGCCGCCGCTTAACACAAAGGAGAAAGTGCTACCGAAGCCTGTGCATTGTTGTTTGAGAGTCTTTTGGTAAGCAGAATTTTCGATGAATTTGGGATAAAAAATTTTGATCTGCGGAAAATTTTTTTTCATCCAGTCGGCGATTTTTTCTGCTGAATCAGACGCACGTTGCATGCGCAAGAATAAGGTCTCGAGCGACCGACCAATCATCCAAGAAGAATGTGGATCAAGATGCGAACCAAAGGCGATGCGGGCACAACGAATTTTTTCGAGTAAAGATTTTTTGCCAATAACCGCTCCAGCCACTAGATCACTATGTCCGCCGACATATTTCGTCAGCGAATAGCAAACTAAATCGATGCCGTATCGCAAAGGTTTTTGGAAAACAGGACCAAACAACGTGTTGTCGCAGATGCTGATTGGCCTGTAGCCATGCTGCTTTTCAAACTTATCCAACACTGATTTTACCAAAACAAAATCAACCAAAACATTGGTCGGATTGCCCGGGGTTTCGATGAATATAGCGCCAACGCGACCAAGCGCTGCGGCCTTAGCCATGGCTGACTCTATCTCCTGTGAGTCAAGCCCGTTGTGAAATTCGACCGAACCAATCCCCCACTCTTTAAGGGAATTGCGAATCAACACCTCTGTACCACCGTAAAGAGGTGATGATTGTACAATGACGTCGCCCGGCTTAAGCAAAGCAAGAAAGGCAGTTGCGATTGCGGCCATACCGCTGGAGAAGATGTTGCAAGCTTCGCCCTCTTCCAACAAAGCGATGCGATTTTCGATGATCTCAAGATTGGGATGGTTGATGCGGCTGTAGATTAATCCACCGGAATGTTCTCGGGGCATGGGTTTACGGCCGGTCGCAACATCAAAAAATTCCGCACCATCTTCGGCGGTTTTAAAGCTAAAAGTTGAAGTCAGAAAAACCGGCGGTTTCACCGAACCCTCTGACATGAAGGGGTCGTAACCGTAAGACATCATTTGTGTTTCAGGATGAAGCTTGTGTTGGCCGAGATGTGTTTTTTTGTAATTTGTCATTTCCTAGTTAGGTGGTTTGGTTGCATTTTATTTTCGCATAAATACGGTGTGCAGCCTTGATTTTCCTGCCTTTCATAAAGTTCTCAATCAAAATGCCAAGAGTTTCCGTTGTAGCTAAGAACTATGCTAAGGCGCTTTTTGTCGCCGCAAGAAAAAGTGGTTCACTTGAAAAAGTTGCGGGTGAACTTGGCGTCTTCAAGCAAAATTTTAGTACCAGCTTTGCTCACGAATTAAAAAACCCAGTCATCGCTCGTAACGATCTGGAGCGCATCATCAACGACGTCACTCAAAAATTTGGCCTTGGCACACTTTCTAAAAACTTCTTTGCCTCCATCGTCCGCAACCGTCGTCTGAATCTGTTTCCAGAGATTTACGAAGAGTATACTCGCTTCCTCAAGCAATACCAAAACATCCTTGAAGTCGAAGTGATTAGCGCCGTGAAGCCGCAAAAGCATCATATCGAGCGCGTCAAAGCCGTCGTTGAAAAAAAGTACCCAGGAAAAACAGTTGCCGTTAAAGAAACTGTGAAGACAGAAATTTTGGGCGGATTACAAATCAGAATCGGCTCAGAAGTGATTGACGCCAGTCTCAAGAATCAACTCGAAAGCATTCGTAAAGAGTGCTTAGCTGCAATAAACTAAACACTTTTTCGAAAACCTCATCTTAAGCCTAACTGAGCGGTTTGTTCAGCGCTCGAAGCTTAAAAGTATGTCTTTATACGTCTTGCTTCTGTGCTCCGGTCCGCCCTCCATTTGGGCTTAAGATGAGGTTTTGGAAAAAGCCTTAACCCTAACAATTCTCCTAAACATGGAATTTAAAACTGAAGAATTTTCGAATATTCTCGCGCGCACGATAGAAAATTTTCACAGCGCTGCTGAACTCAAAGAAGTCGGCGAAGTAGTAAAAGTTGGCGATGGAATCGCGAAGATTTATGGCTTGGATAATGTTCAGGCCGGGGAGTTGGTCGAGTTTGATTCGGGTGTTATGGGTATGGTGCTCAACCTCGAAACAGACAATGTCGGTGTTGTTGTTTTTGGTGATTCGCAAAGAGTCAAAGAAGGCTCAAACGTAAAAAGAACCGGTAAGATCGTTGAGGTTCCGGTTGGTAAAGGCTTGCTTGGTCGCGTTGTTGATGCGCTGGGAAATCCAATCGATGGCAAGGGTGTGCTGCAAGATGTTACCTTCCGCCGCGTAGAAGTAAAAGCTCCGGGAATTGTTGCGCGTCAGTCGGTCTCCGAGCCGATGCAGACCGGCATCAAATCAATCGACAGTTTGATTCCGATTGGTCGTGGTCAACGCGAGCTTATCATCGGCGACCGCCAAACCGGCAAGACCTCCATCGTCCTCGACACCTTCATCAACCAAGCGAAAGCTCACGCTGAAAATGACGAGAAGAAAAAGCTTTACTGCATCTATGTTGCCATCGGCCAGAAGCGCTCAACTATAGCGCAAATTGTTAAAACTCTCGAAGATGCCGGCGCGATGAAATATTCCGTCGTAGTATCTGCCACTGCTTCCGAAGCGGCGGCGCTGCAGTTCTTTGCTCCCTACACTGGCTGCACAATCGGCGAATTTTTCCGCGACAATGGCATGCATGCTTTGATTGCTTATGATGATCTCTCCAAGCACGCCGTGGCTTATCGCGAGATGTCACTTCTTCTCCGTCGTCCACCTGGACGCGAAGCCTATCCTGGTGACGTATTTTATGTTCACTCTCGTTTGCTTGAGCGCGCTGCTAAAATGTCGGATGCTTGCGGTGGAGGCTCTCTGACCGCTTTGCCGATTATTGAAACGCAAGCCGGTGATGTATCTGCTTACATTCCGACCAATGTGATATCGATCACTGATGGTCAGATTTTCTTGGAAACTGAATTGTTCTACAAAGGCATTAAGCCAGCGGTGAATGTTGGTCTCTCCGTCTCCCGCGTGGGTTCTGCGGCACAAACTAAAGCGATGAAGCAAGTAGCAGGCACGATCAAGCTAGATTTGGCGCAGTTCCGTGAGCTTGAAGCTTTTGCGCAATTTGGTTCTGATCTTGACTCAGCAACGCAGAAACTACTCGATAAGGGTCGTAAACTAACTGAGCTCCTAAAGCAGAACCAATATTCTCCGATGGGCTTCGAGGAGCAAGTTGCGGCGATTTATGTTGGCGTGAAAGGCTATCTCGATCGCGTGCCGGTAAAAGAAGTGAACAAGTTCGAAAAAGATTTCCTACGCAAGCTGCATAACTCTCATCCAGAAATCCTCGCTTCGATTAGAAAGGAGCAAAAAATTACCGACGAAACGGAAGCTAAGCTAAAGGTTTTAATCGAGGAATTTTCGGCAGTGTTTTTAAATCACGTCCATTCTTCTCACCTCGATAACGCCGGTCTCACCGCAAGCGTCCATGGCTAATCTCAAGACTCTAAAAACCAGAATAAAATCAGTCCGGTCAACGCAGAAAATGACCAAGGCGATGAAGATGGTTGCAGCTTCGCGTTTGAAAAAAGCGAAACATGCGGTCGAGTCTTCTCGCCCTTATTCTGACAAGATTGCGGAGATGATTTCGTCGCTGGTTGGTAACATCGCGGTTCGTGACAATCTCAACGAAAAATTCCCTCTCCTAACCGGCCGAGGCAGCAGCGACAAGCATTTGATTTTGGTGATTTCTTCCGACCGCGGTCTTTGCGGCGGCTTGAATGGTGCGACGGTGCGCTTTGCTAAAAGCCGCATCAACTCACTAGTGGCACGGGGTCGTGAGGTTAAAGTTTTTTGTGTCGGCCGTAAGGCATATGAGCAGCTCAGAACTCCTTATGCTTCACAAATGATCGACCATATCAGTGGGATTTTCAGAAGCGCGATCACTTACGAAGTAGCGTCCAGCCTGGCTTCCCGCTTGGTTAAGTTTTTTGACGAAAAGCAGTTTGATGTCTGTGAAGTGATCTACAGCAAGTTCAAATCCGCCATCGCCCAAGAACAGGTCGGCAAACAAATCATCCCCGTTCCATCAATCGAACCAGCCTTTCCGGTCCTTGAATCGCCAGTGCGATACGAGCCGGGTGAAGAAGAAGTTTTATCGGAGTTACTACTAAAATCCCTCGCCATTCAAATCTACAACACGCTCCTCGAAAACTCTGCCTCTGAGCAAGGCGCGCGCATGGCGGCGATGGAAGCCGCGACCAACAATGCTGGCAAGATGATCAAAAACCTTACCCTTGTCTATAACCGCACCAGACAAGCAAATATCACAAAAGAGCTGATCGATATTATCTCCGGCGCCAACGCTGTTTAGTGATGGTCGTAAGCCGACTAACGACTTACGACTAACGACTAACGACTGTAATGAACAAATCCCGCCTTGCTCTCATATACATACTTATCCTCGCTGCCTTCCTTCTGATTATTATCAGGATGTTTTTTGTCGTGCTACTGGGTGACAAGGTGAAGGTCAGTAATATCTACGATGTCCACAAAGCCGAGAAGCGCGCCAATATTTTTGATCGTAACGACACGCTGCTCTCAACCGATCTCAAGACCAAATCTCTCTACATTAGTTCGGTTTTAATCAAAGATCCTGGCCTTGTGGCACAGGGTATAGCTGGCGTTTTCCCGGATTTATCGCAGCATGAAATTCTTAAGAAAATCTCCGAACATAAACTCAGCAAACAATGGATTCTAATTAGGCGGAACCTAACCCCGCTGCAGGTTGACGCGGTGCAAGATTTGAAAATGGCAGGATTGATTTTTGAAGATGATCGCATTCGTGTTTATCCGCAAAAATCCATCGTCAGTCATTATGTTGGCTATGTTGATCGCGACCGCAAAGGCCTGGCCGGGATGGAGATGCAATATAATCACGAGTTGGCGCGCGGCGAGGATCTGCAACTTGCGATGGATGTGCGTGTGCAAGATATTTTACATGACGAGCTGTTGAGCGCTATGCAAGAATATCACGCTAAGGCCGCGTCCGGCCTGGTTGTAAATGTGAATAATGGCGAGGTAATCGCTTTGTCCTCCTTGCCTGATTTTGATGCTAACTCCTCAAACAAAGCGAGCGCTGACGAATATTTTAACCGCGTCACCAACGGTGTTTACGAACTTGGTTCGGTGATGAAGCTCTTTACCAACACCATCGCCTTTGAGGAAAATTTAGTGAAGGCGAGCGATGTCTTTAACGTCAGCGAGCCGATCAAATATGGCCGCTTCACCATTACCGACTATCACCCTATCAAGAATGACATGAGCGTCGAAGAGATATTCGCCTACTCTTCCAACATTGGCACCATCAAGATCGCCAACAAAATCGGCGCCGAAAAGCAGAAGGAATTTTTGGCTAAAATCGGATTACTAAAAAAGTTGCGTGCTGAATTTCCTGGGCTCGGCAAGCCGATTTATCCGCGCAACTGGAGTGAGATCAGTCTCTACACAATCTCTTACGGTCACGGTATTGCCATCACGCCACTACATTTTGCCATGGCTGCTTCGGCGGTGGTTAATGGTGGCGTGTTGCACAAGCCATCCTTCGTGAAGCTAGACAAGCAGCCGCATGGCGAGCGAGTGATTAAAGCATCAACATCCGAAAAAATGCGCGAGATGCTGCGTCGCGTGGTTGAATATGGCACCGGTAAAAACGCCAATGTCGAAGGCTATAATGTTGGTGGCAAAACTGGCACGGCTGAGCGCGCCGAGTCAGGCAGCTACAGTACCAAGCTAACCACCGCCTCCTTCGTTGCCACCTTTCCAATCAACAAGCCGCAATATTTGATTTACATTGTCTTCGACCGCCCAAACTACATCTTCAATACCGGCGGCGTCGTTGCTGCGCCAGTTGCCGGTAAGGTCATCAAAAATATTGCACCGCTGCTTGGAGTCCAACCAGAAAGCCTGTCTAAAATCTCTACTAACCTGGCTATCTGAGCAGGTTTTGTAGCGCTCCGCTGCGGCATATATGTTTGAATACGCTTACGCTGTGGCGCTCGCGAAACCAGTACAACTAGCTTGGCTTAGTGAGATTTTGGACAGGCTTTGAGCTAAACGGCGCGTGCTAAAATGATCCCGCAGGCAATCGCAATATTCAGTGATCTCATCTGATTCTTCATCGGGATAAAAATTTTGTGATGAGCTAACGCAGCCACGTCAGAAGGCACCCCAGAGCTTTCTTTGCCAAATAAAATCACGTCACTTTCTTCAAAGCTAAACTGGCGATAATCCTTGTCTGCTTTGGTTGTAGCTAAAATTAGTCGCTGATTTTTTTGCAAAATTTCATCACGGAAAAAATCTACGAAGGAAGCGTGACGAAAAATTTTAGCGTGATTGATGTAATCGAGTGCCGATCTTTTTACGCGTTGCATATCCAGCGGGAAACCGCACGGCTCAATAATGTGCAGCTCCACATCAAAACAAACACAGCTACGAATTATCGTTCCAACATTGCCCGCGATGTCTGGTTGAAAAAGTGCAATTCTTACCATCTCAAAACCCCATTTTCAGCCAGAATGGAGGGTGGGTCAGAACGCAGAAGCGAAGCGTATAAAGACATTAAGGCGAGATTCGAGCACGGCACCAACCACTCAGTTGGGCTGAAAATGGAGTTTTGATAGAAGTCTATTTTCTTTTCAACTTGCCGATTTTACAAAGTGTGACCATCTCTCCCAACTTCAGCAAAATCAATGTCTCAGACCGTTAAAGTAATTTTCATCGAAAAGGGTGAAAGGAAAGAATTTCATGTGCCAGAAGGAACTACCGTGTTGCAAGCGGCTCGTGACAACGGTATTGATTTAGAAGGTGCATGCGAGGGTTCATTGGCCTGCTCAACCTGTCATGTCATCGTCGATAAATCATTTTACAACAGGCTAAAAACACCAAGTGAAGATGAGGAAGATATGCTTGACTTGGCATTTGGCCTTACACCAACCTCACGTCTCGGTTGTCAGATCATCCTAATCAAGGATCTTGACGGTTTAACTCTTACTATTCCTGATGAAACCAGGAACGTCTCAATCAACAAATAATCAAAATATGAAGGCCTTAGTTAAATTAGTGACCCTCTTAATCGTTGCTGCGCTTGGTTACAGTGGTTTTTGGTTTTTTAAAATTGGGCAGGTGCAAAAGCAGCTCAACAAATTCATGAGCGAAAATTCTTCTTATATTTCGGCTGGAGATATTGAGGTGGCCGGCTTTCCTCTAGCCCAGAAAATCACGATTAAGAATCTGAAATTTACCATTCCTAACGCTGCCTTGGACAATCGTCAAATCATGGTTCAGAGCCTAGAAGCAAAGGCTAGGGTTTTTTCCGCTGATTATGCCGTGACCATTCCTGAGTCGGTTTTAACCGTTGATTCTGAAGGGAATAATTCCGCTGTTGAATTCAGTCAGGCGCCAGAAATTACTGCATCAATTCTTGATGGTCGCATTACCAAATTTCATTACCATGACTCTGGTTACAAAATAATCGATCTTGAAAAGGTGGTAATTTACTCGGCCAGTGCCTCGGAATTTGCTTTCGAATCTAGTGGCTCGGAACAAGATAAGATCATCAATAAAATCACAGCCAATATCAAAGACATCGAGGGGTTTGATGTTGTTGTCGCTTATAAAAATGCTTTGGAAAAAAGAGTCGTCGATGGCCTTAAGACCGGAGAAATTTCCCTTGGCAACAATATTCCAGTCACCGAGCCAACTGCCGTACCGACAGCAACTCCAGCTCCAGTCGCCGCTCCTACCCCAGCACAGGCTGATGCAGCAACTTCAATCCCAGCAGTAATCACCGACACAAGCATTGTGAAGGGCAACTTAATTCTTGATGTGGAATATGCATTGACGCCAGTAGCACAAGCTGCCAATCCACAGGCCGCAACAACTCCTCCGGATCCAACTCAAATCCAAGAAGTTCCTGCCCAGTACAGTAAAGTGGTTAAGATCAGTAACTTAGAGTTTTCGAACCCGCTCTACAAAATCACGGTTAGTGGCGAAATGCAGGCTTTTTCCGATGATAATTTTCCTTCAGGTGGCCTCACTGTGAAAGTCGAAAGCATCAGCAATCTGGTTAATCAGCTTACAACCAATCTTACCCAAATGGCGGACAAGGTTAAGCCAGCTCCAACCCCTACAGCACCAGCTGCTGAGACCCCAGTTGACGCTTCTGCTCAACCGCAACAGCCAATTGCAGTAGCGGATGCATCAATCCCGCAAGTGGCCGCAGCCGAAGATCCTTATCAAATTTTCTTGAAGCGTGTTTCCATAGGTCTTCCTGCCATTGCCAAGGAAATCGCTGCCAGAAATGCGGTTAGCAAAGATGAGGTCGCGCAGTTCGATATTCGCAGAGAAAAGAATCTCGACTTCTTGATCAACGAAACTTCGGTGCACGAGATTCTTGGAAAATTCTAGACAAGCTCTAGCGCGAGCCAGAAAAATACTCGAAATAAAGGGCGTGAGTAACGTGGGGTTAGATTCTCTAATCCTCTTGGCTCACGCCCTTTCTGCGTCAAAAGAGTGGGTAATTTTTAATCCCGATTTTGAGCTTAGCACAAAACAGCAAAAAATATTTTCTGATCTCGTTGAACGCCGCGCCAACCGCGAACCAGTTTCACATTTAATTGAGAGAAGAGAATTTTTTGGTGAAGATTTTTTGGTAAATAAAGATGTGCTTGATCCGCGTCCTGACTCGGAAATCTTGATTGAAGCTGTGTTTAAAAAATTTCCTAACCACGAAGAAAAATTAAAAATTCTTGAGCTTGGGGTTGGGTCGGGATGTTTGGTTATTACTCTGCTTAAAGCCTACAAAAACGCGGCTGGAACTGGTGTCGATATTTCTAACGAGGCGCTAAGAATCGCTGAAAAAAATTCGGCAAAACATCAAACCGATTCACGGCTACAGCTACTTAGATCGGATTTATTTTCTGCGTTAAATCACGAAAAGAAATTTGACTTAATTCTCTCCAACCCGCCCTACATCCCGTCACACGAAATCGAAACCCTTGAGCCAGAAGTAAAAATTTACGAGCCTCGAGGTGCGCTTGATGGTGGCGAGGACGGACTAGAATTTTACCGCCGCATTGCCGCTGAGGCTAAAAAATTCTTGGACGGGTCGGGTAAAACTTTTCTCGAAATTGGTTGTGGGCAAGAAGCGGAAATCGCCAAAATTTTTACCAAACAAAGTTTCTTCCTAACCAACTCAACCCGCGATTTATCTGGGGTTATTAGAGTTCTAGAATTTTCCTAACGACTTTTGCCCGCGGGCAAAAATCTTGCTGAGTCCAGTATTTTCTAGGCCAAAACCACACAGAACCTAATTTCAATTTTTACGAAAACTGTAGTTAATCACCTAAATTTTGGTCCCACGACCCAGACAGCAATTGATCTCCTAACCCCTTTGGTTACAGTGGTAACGCGGTGAAGTAAGAAGGACGGAAAAGCGACCAGTGATCCTTTGCGCATTGGAACGGGTTTTGCGCTGTTACTAACGCCTAAATTCAGCTGGAATTCTCCGCCTTCAAAATCAACCCCTGGCTCGCTTAGGAGTATGGTTAAAGACAGTTTCCGCATCAACGGCGCTTTCAAACTCTCATTATTTATGAAGGTATCCATGTGGAAATCATATTTCCCCGATTTGGCACCATCATATTCGGAGTATTGGAAAAAATTATAGCCGCAGAGATCGAAGTGAAAAAATTTGGAGTTTAGATCCTCAACACCAAAATTGATGCGATTGAAAATCCACTGATTTTGCGGATTTGGGTTGTGAAAATTTACCTTTGAAATTCTAACATTGCTTTCGACCGTTGGCTTAATTGATGACACCGTCGAGTCTTGTAACTCCTTATCAGAGCAGTTCTTAATAATCCGCTCGATCTCCTCATTACTAAAAAAATTATCCCAATAAATCTGTGAATAAATCGCTCTCTGTTTCTTGTCAGTGTCGTTGGAAATTTCCATTTATTTGATCTCAAAAATTGCATCAACTTCGACAGCAACGCCAAAAGGGAGAGAGGCTGAGCCAACTGCAGCGCGAGCGTGTTTGCCGGCATCGCCTAAAACCTCAACCATCAAATCAGAAGCGCCATTTGCCACGGCAGGATGATCTTTAAAATTCGCGTCACCATTCACGAAAATTCCGAGTTTCACGCAACGCACGACGCGCTCCAGATTTCCTTCGCACGCAACTTTCAACTGAGCAAGAATGCCGATGGCACAAAGGCGCGCAGCTTTTTTGGCATCTTCTACCGAAATTTCTGAACCGACTTTTCCAACGAATTGTAACTTTCCGGCCTCAAATGGCAGTTGGCCGGAGACAAAAATTTGGTTACCAGATTTTACGAACCCAACATAATTCGCGACAGGCGCAGCTGGGGTTGGGAGGGTGATACCGAGTGATGAAAGTTTTGCTTCGACGTTAGACATTTTGTTTTTTGTTTGGTCGCCATGAGCTAGTCGAAGGGCGATTTGGTAGAGTTAAATCATGCTTAGCCCCTCGACTAGCCAAGGAGGGCTCAGCATGACAGAAAGTATTTATTTACCCTCAATTCCCAACTTCTCGAACAACCTCTGGTCTCTCTCCATCTCTGGGTTGTCGGTAGTTAGAAGTTTTTCGCCGTAAAAGATGGAATTAGCTCCGGCCAGGAAACACAGGGCTTGAGTCTGCTCAGACATTTGCTGCCGACCTGCAGACAGGCGCACGGCAGATCGTGGCATCATGATGCGCGCCACTGCGATGGTGCGGATAAATTCGAATTGATCGAGGTCTTTTTCTTCGGCGAGTGGCGTGCCTTTCACCTTCACTAGCATATTGATCGGTACCGATTCTGGCTGCTTAGGAAGGTTGGCCAAAATCAACAACATCTTAGCACGATCTTCGCGCGTTTCGCCCATGCCAACAATGCCGCCGGAGCAGACATTTAATCCCGCTTCGCGCACGTTTTTCAAAGTGTTGAGACGATCTTCGAAATTTCTTGTTGTGATTATTTCAGAATAAAATTCGGGCGAGCTGTCGATGTTGTGGTTGTAATAATCAAGCCCTGCATCCTTGAGTCTCTCGCTTTGCGACTTGGTTAGCATTCCAAGCGTCATGCAAGTTTCGAGGCCGGTTTTTTTGACGGCATCAACGATTCCGCAGATTTTTTCGACGTCACGATCATGTAAACTTCTCCACGCCGCGCCCATGCAAAATCGCGATGCACCCGCTTGTTTCGCGGCTTGCGCCGCTTCTACGATTTTATCAACTTCCATCAAAGATTCTTTGGCGAGGCCGGTGTTGTAATGTGCTGACTGTGGGCAATATTTGCAGTTCTCCGGACAGGAGCCGGTTTTGATGCTAAGCAGCGTGCTGATCTGCACCTTGTTTGGATCGTGAAACTGGCGATGAATCTCGGCCGCTTTGAAAAGCAGATCGTTAAATGGCAGGGAGAATAATTCGAGGACTTCGTAGAGCTGATTCATTGGTTAATCTGTTAAAAATCCACTTTCTTTAAAAATCGCTTTTGCGGCATCGCTTTTCAAAAATTTTAGAAACTCGCGAGCTAAATCCATATTGTCGCCAGCGATGACCAGTGCTTGGTAGTAAGTGTTGTCCTTATTGTTTCTGGCTATGTAGCCAATATTATGCACATCAACCAGACCTCTTTGTTTGAGGGACTCGATTTGGTTTGGATTGGTGGAGATGAAGACATCCGCCGGTTCGCCGGAATTGATCTCAACAATTAAATCTGCTGAAGAATTAAAATTTACCGAAACCACCACATTAGATTTTTGTGAGTAAAGACGAGATATTTTGATTAAGGTCTGGCTCAGATTTGTCTCGGCAAATATTGTGAGATTGCGGCTTGGAATGGCGTGAGCAGCGGAGGAGAGCAACAAGAAAATTACGAGCAGGATTTTGCGCATGTTCAAACCGCCAGCATCTTTTGGCGATCATCGTCGATCTCGGTAAATACGTCTTCCCAGGTTCCGGTGGTTGAAGCTTTGCTATATTCAGTGACGCGATTTTCGAAAAAATTTGTGTGCTCAACGCCGTTTAGAATCTCGTCAAGCCAAGGCAGTGGATTGATGTCGATCATGTAGATGTCTTTCAGGCCAAGTTGGTTTAAGCGGCGATCGGCGATGTAGCGGATATAGCGCTTAACCTCGCGGGCAGTAAGTCCCTCGACATTTCCCATCTCGAAAGCGAGATCGATGAAGGCATCTTCGAAATGCACGATTGTGGCGCAGGCTTCGTAGAGACGGCCCTTCAGCTCCTCATCCCAAACCTCCGGATTTTCCTGACAGAAGGTGCGGAAAAGTTTGATGATCGAAGCGGTGTGTAAGCTTTCATCGCGCACTGACCAGGCCACGATTTGTCCCATTCCCTTCATCTTCCCGAAGCGCTGGAAGTTCAGCAAAATCGCGAAGGAGGCGAAGAGTTGTAATCCTTCGGTGAAGCCTCCAAAGGCCGCAAGAGTAGTCGCGATGTCCTTCTTGGTGCTAATGCCGAACTTGTGCATGTAGTCATATTTATCCTTCATCTCTTTGTATTTCATGAAGGCCTGATATTCCGTTTCTGGCATGCCGATTGTGTCAAGGAGATGGGAATAAGCAGCGATGTGAACGGTCTCCATATTAGAAAAAGCGGCGAGCATCATCTGCACTTCTGTAGGTTTGAAGACTTGGGAATAATGCTTCATGTAGCA
>Ga0194121_10008304_pt1 | contig 13203 bp, 41 predicted proteins | sample TA2MahCa50mmetaG_FD_148609 | JGI IMG/M metagenome (GOLD analysis project Ga0194121, IMG submission 148609) | Freshwater microbial communities from Lake Tanganyika, Tanzania - TA2015020 Mahale Deep Cast 50m | ecosystem: Environmental > Aquatic > Freshwater > Lake | place: Tanzania: Lake... | reverse complement strand
GCAGTGAATGTACCATTCCCAAATGAACCAATTGAAGCTTATGTGAGAGACTTTCGTGATAATTATGCACGATGGTCAAAACAATGGAAGCATTTTGTGTTGATTGAGGCTGGTATCATTCGTGGTACTAATTACACATGGATCACACAAATGATGGATAATAACTATCATACTGTTGCTCTGTGTGAAAATTATCATAGTAAGTTCCAATCTGATTTTGTTGGCATGTATTACTACGATGAGACACATGACCTACACTTTTGGTGGGAACAACCTAATAATCACTGGAGATGTTATGATTGATTGGACAACAGAATTCGAGGCACTGCCTGATGTAGAAAAAGATAAGATTGCTCTGTTGCGAGTGATTGAATGTACGAATGGTATTATTCAACACACCTATCGTGCTGGTGAAGATGATACACTGACTGTTGATGAAGTCAGAGATGCCATGAAGTTCTCTATGGGATGTATGAAGCGTATGGAAATACCTGTAGGAGATAAAGTGGTTACATTTGCACCTGAAACTGCGGAACTCTTCACTGAAATGAGACGATTGTATATCTCTGGTGCGAAACAAAACAATCAAGAAGATTTTAATGAGTTTCTCAAAGGATCTAAAGCAAATCTACTTGCAATAGGTAAAGAACGCATCCTGGAAGCAAGACGACTTGCATTTGAACATATTGACGAATTACCACCTCATACACTAGAATGGGGACTTGAATACATCTTTAGTTTTGCTGGGTGGGTATGATGACTGACAAAATTACACTTGAACTCACACTTGAAGAACTCAAACTGATTGATAAGTATGTTGAGTTAAATGATGAGACCCAGAGTGTATTTGATAAAATCAAGTATGCTTATCCTAAACCAGAAACTCTCTATGATGTTTGTATGACTTGGTGGGGGAGAGTGTTTGATAATAATGATGATATGGAAACTTGCATTGATGATTTGGTAGATAATATTGACTATTGGTTGCCGAAAGAACACGACACTAACAGTTATAAATGGAATGAGTGTATCCGAACAATTAGGAAGAAACTACGATAATGCCTTTTTTTCCTGACTGCTATGATGAGTGGGGATTGTATCAGATCACCTACGATGGAGACCACAAAATGTATGAAATGCTATTTGAGGGCACTGAAGAAGAGTGTCGTCAATATGCCTATGACAACTACACTGACAAGGAGCAAACTAACATGTGCTTGATGGATTGGGAAGCAAGGGAGTGGGATGTATGACTAACATAATCAACAAACTACTTGCCATTTTTAATCTCAAACTTGTATCCACTAAACCAGATACAAGTTTGGCAAAAGAAACTGTAAAGTTCTTGGAACGACATAAAGATTATTGGAATGGTGATGTTTTTTTCCCTTCTTATGTTGGAGATATTAACTATGTCCAAGAATGGGTGGAAGGTGAGTTTCCGCAAGTTTCTGGTGGGATTTATATTTGCGAACGAGTATTAGGAACAGAAGACAAGTATTATGATTATAATGGAGATACTTATACAGCAGAGCAACTTCAAGAAAAACTAAAATGAAACTTTTTGACTACGAAACTTACGAGGATTATGGTAAGGAATGGTTCTTACAAATCCTTCCGCACGGTAGATATGCCCTATTAGATTTTTCACTACAGTGGGATGAATATCATGGTGAGGAATGGTTCCCACGGATTGCTATTCATATTGGTGATACTACTGTGTGTGGATTTTTCATTCGTTATAGACGATTGTATTTTAGTTGTGATATAATTTGTATCAAACGTGATTTTAGCTGGTATAGAAATAGGAGTAGTTATGTCTGAACCATACCCTGATGAAATGTTTGAGGAAGCAGCACGAAGAGAAAAAGAAAACAAAGTCCTAGACATCGCAAAGAACCTTATGGAAGAACATAAGGAAGCATTCCAACATCTTGCTGCGATTGAAAGAAAAGAACTTGCCGAAAAAGGATTTGAAGAACTCACCACAAATGAGAAAATTCAACTTGCCCTTGAAGAGATTGATTGGATTGTGATTGGTGGTCAAGATGGTGAAGAGTTTTATGGTTCTATTCAGTTTCTTCGTAAGGTGTTGAGGAGCCTTGTGATACCTGAACAACCGTCACAAGGACACACCAGAACCGACCTGGATGCCCTATAATACACTTGTACACACAGAACTCTAATGTCTAACTTCTACACTTTACTTCCTGGAACTGATGTGCTCCGCAGTAAGATTGATGTCTTTACTTGGACTAATCCCGAAAATGAAAATGAAACTGAACGAGTAGAACTCACAGTAGATAATGCTGGTATTTTCATTACTTCTTGTTCTGGTGGTGCTCGTGAAGATATGAGTATTTCACAGAAGGATTTGGCGATTGCTCTTGCTCGTGGAATTCTTGAAGCATATGGAGTTGGTTGAATGACTGACATTTCTAAACTTTCTTATAAAGAACTCCAAAAACTTGCAAAACAAATTGATGAACGCAAAGAGGTATTGCGTAAGTCAAAAGACTGTGTTGAAGGTTATAAAATCACCTTCTGTGTAAAGTTCAATCCTGCTGAACACCAATTTGATGAATTGAAAAGTCCAGAAGATTTTGGTGATTATTTGGCAAATGATGTGGCAAATATGATTATCAAAGATTTGGGTCTTCTGCAATCTGATGTAAGTGCTTTTATCATTGAAGAAATGACTGATGAAGATAAGGTAGAATGGAAGAACTTCTGGGAGGATGATGAATGACTTACAAACTTGATCCAGAAGCAAAAGCATTCTCATACACTCGTGAAGAGTTGTTTGAGTGCATCAAAAAGATTGTAGCACACCCACACACTGCGATCACGAAGCACGACCAATCCCGTGCTCTTGCGATTATGATGGTGTTTGATGATTACTTCACCAATTACACTGAAAGTGATAACAATGGTGGGCATTATGTTTATGAACAAGATGCAATTGACTTTATTTCTTTTGTAAGATTTAAACTTGGTATTGCTGGATTACCTGATGGTATTGATGTTGATGAGGTGTTGAAGTGAGCAGATTTACTGAAAATCCTGATGAGATTGTGCTTCAAGACATTCAGATGTTTCATCTGGAAAGTATGAATGAGAGGACACTCTGGATTGGTGTCTATACAGAGAGTGATAAAATCTATCACTTGAATATTTCTGCTGTTGGTGATAAACTGAGCTATTGGTGGAGTGATGAAACCTGTGACTGACGAACAAAAACTTACATTTCTACTTAAAGAACTTAAAATTTTAGCAAGAGAAACTCATTGTTATGATGGTAAAGGTGGTGGAGATTATTATGAATATCCACCACATGATTATGATGTATTTGCTGATGGTGAAAAGTATGGACTGGTTTCCTTCGCTCGCAGTATTTTAGAGAGTATGGGTGAGAGTTGTGAGATTTGAAGAACCTACAAAATGGGAACTCTTCCTTGATGGATTCCATAACTTCTGGAACTGTCTGGATTGTTATAATGATGGTGATACTTGGGGTTATGATGAGTTCTGGGAAGGACTATCTCTGGGATGGTATATGGAATACATCTATCCTTATGATGACCCATATAATATCACCATTTCCCCTGAGCGTAAGTTGAGAATTGACCAAAGACCACCAGTAATTTATGTTTCAGAAGAGGCATATGATAGACTGGTAGAGGCAATCAATTCACCACCAGACCCAGAATCTGTAGAGAAACTTCGTAAACTGTTAGAACGTAAAGCACCATGGGATGACGATTATGGCAATTGATGTAAAAGAAGAACAAGACGGATCATTTACTATTTCATGGGATGAGAATGATCCAGAGGAGTCTATGTTTAACACATGGACAGAACAAGACTTTGTAGATGCTATTCTTGAGCATTGCAATAGGGTCTTGGGACAGTATGAAGAGTGTCCACCAGAGGCAGAGGATTCCCTGGATTTGGCAGTAGACTTACAGAGTCCTTCAGAAGACAACCATGAAACCCTACCCCCTGGGTCTTGACAATCCTTACGTTATCCGTGGTATCCATGGCAGCACACGTTGGGGATTGTATCATCGTGACACCTATCAGAAGATAGCAGAGTTTGCTTCTCAGACTCAAGCTTATGATGCTCGTCGTGCTATCCTAAAGGTTCAGGGGTATGATGCATGAAGGTATTCAAGTTCATGTTTTACGTTATTCTTGGAATGCTAGTTTACTCTCTTTTTAAAAAATGAAAACTTCTACTGCTCTTGGTGTTGCTTTTGGTGCTCTTGTTTTTGCCACTGCTATTCTATTATTTGAAGCGTGGTTAGTTGGGATGATTTTGTCTTGGTTTGGAGTAACCTTGTCATTCTGGCAGAACTTTGTTATGATTGTACTTGCTAATATGATTTTCAAACCCTCTGGAGTTTCTTCTAAATGATTACCACAATTATGGCAGGATTTGCCTTTGGTTATTGTGTGATGGATATTATCCAAAACTATCGTGCTCGACGCACTATGGATGAACTGCTCAAATCTACTATCGAAGGTGACAAATGAACAAACAAAACGGATTTATTGACCCTGCAGTTGCTGCTATTGCTGTAGGTGTGGTAGTGATTGGTGGTCTCATCTTTATTGGTGGTCCCCAATACAATGTGTGGCAACAATCTCTTGCTGGTAAAGCAGAACTGCAAAAAGCAGAATATACCCGCCAGGTAGCAGTTCTGGAAGCACAAGCAAAAAAAGATAGTGCTCAACAACTTGCTGATGCTGAAATCATTCGTGCCACTGGTGTTGCTAAGGCAAACCAAATCATCGGTGATTCGCTGAAAGATAACCGTGAGTATCTTCAGTATCTGTATATCACTGGTATCGAAGATGGTTCTAAGAATGGTAATGTAACCATCTATGTGCCCACTGAAGGTGGTATGCCTGTTCCTACTCTTCAGATGAACAAGTGACACTTTGAAGACTGTCCACACCACCCCTTCTGGGGTGGTTTTTTGCTTTATACTGACTTCAGTTCAAACAAACACCTCTCATGACTGCTTCCACCTTTGACCAGTATGTTGCTGAGCAGGATGCCCGCAACACAATCCAACTCAATGTGACCAAGTGGACTTGGTTGTTGTGTGATGCTCTGCGGCAGAATTATATTGACTATTCCATTCGTAGTCACTATAATGCTCTTCAGCGTGGGGAAGATACTAACTATCACGAAGCATGTATTGTTGACTTGAAGAATGGTCATTGTGGTTATGACTTTACTTTTGAGAGTGGTAAAAAATATCACAAAGTTATCATGAGCATTGACAATGGTGGCAAACTGCCCAACTCTCGTAGTGTGCATTGCTTCATTGACAAGAAGACTGGTGAAGTCTACAAGTCTGCATCTTGGAAGTCTCCTGCCAAAGGTGTTCGCTACGATCTGCGTATTCTCAATCAGCGTGAATGGTTACTTGCCAACGCTGATTGGGCAGGTCATTATCTCTACGCTCGATGATCTATGCACTGATCATCCTAGCAGGATTTGCATGGGGAGGATTTGTCCTATTCTCCCCCTTCTTTAATTACCTTGATGAACAAAAACATGACAAAGACTGATAAACTTATCTTTGTGGGGTCATTCATTTGGTTCTTGCACTGGGGAACACGTCTTACACAGGTGGTTTTTGATGTTTTACTATGAAATCAATGGGTATGGTGCCCATAAAAAGCTTTGCGAGGACATTTTGATTTGGTTTATCACCAAATTCTATCCTCGTCACAAGATTGATATTACTGTGAGTCATCGCGGTATGAAGAGAGAGGGTGCATATGGATATTGTGATATTATGGGTGGAGAACGCTATCCACGCACCTTTTTGATTGAAATGCAGTCTAATATGAATAAAAGACTGTATGCATCAACTTTGCTGCATGAATTGATTCATGTAAAGCAGTGGATTGATGGAACAATGAAACTCAATAAAGGGAAAAGGATTTATAAGGGAATTAATGTGGAGGAGTTGGATTATTCTGACCAACCACATGAGGTGGAAGCACATGAGAATGAGGAGAAGTATCTACTCACATTCATGTGTGATAGTGGTAGAGTGTGGACAGGTCTCTAGCTGGCACACTACCACCCCACGTAGGGGTGGTTCTACCCCTATAATGAGTATGTTCCAAACAGGTTCAACCATGACTTCCATTCAAGACCACTTCAAACTCTACGCTTCTGGTCTGTGGGCATGTCCTAGGACTGGTATGCTGCTGACTCTGGATCAGGCACCTCTCTGCTGGGAGGAGGTTGATGCCATGGAGCATGACTGCTTTGACTCTTACAATGAGTGGAGTGAGCACTGCTCCAATCTGTTTGCTGCTTGACACACTGATTCTTTTCTTCTACAATTGAGGAGTTCTTTACTTACAACAATGGCACAAAAGTATTTTTACATCGTTGATCACTATGTTCCCTTCCCCTCATCTGAGTATGGTGGACTGTGGAATGTAATTGCAGAGAGTGATGATGAATGTTTTGACCTCATCGCTGCTGAGGATGATGGTAATTTTTATGAGCATCACTACAGTAACCTGCGAGAAAACATTATGAATGCTCGTGTGTATGCCATCGCAGAAGATGTTGGTTCCTGTGTAGTGGAGCAATTTACCACATGATCGCAATCAAAGACCCAGACTTTATCGCTGCTCAACAGCACAGGTTGACATATCTGGAATCCCAACTAGAATGCATCCTGAAGGAAATGACCCAAATTCAGGAGTTTTTAAATGAGTATCAAGTCAGACCTGATGCATGAGAGATGCATCACTCACTGTGAGGAATTCTTCATGGATCGTGTAAGTCAACTTGTTGATAGTTACAATCTTGATGATGCAGATGCTCTTCACAGTGAATTTGTTGTTGATGGTGAGGAACCAGATGATTGGTTGTTTATCAATGATTTGACCGATGTATGAACCAGAAGTCAACGATTATGTTGAATGGACAAAGGGTGTAGAGGGATGGGTTTATTTTAAGGACAGAGAGTATATCACAATTGAGGTATCTGTCCGCCCCAAAGATCGCACCAATTATAAGGCATGTAGTCTTCATAGAAATGATAGACTACTTGTTTTATGTTATGTTGATCAATGGAAGGAACTTAAATACATTACAACAAGAGAGTCCATTTATGAAGATTTGGAGACTTTGGGCAAAGGCGCTGGGGGAGAAAGCAACCAGTGATGACAAAGAATCAGACCACATTGCTTGTTTACGCACTTTTATATTCATCACTTATCTCATTACTAATATTTGCATTGTCGCGGGGGTCATAAGACACTGGAACGACAAAACAGAGGTTTATGTTGAGATAATGATGGAGGAACCAGTTGTGCCAAATATTTTAATTAAAAATCAAAGAGGAGAGTTTGAATGATAACTGCAGGATACCTAGATGTATTGGATCAACAAGGAATTGATGCCACATTAGAACGAATTAATTTATTGGATGATTGGTGGATTCCAAGAGGAATTTACTGTGCAAACACTGGGTTCTCTCCTGATGATGAGAATCCAGTGGATTTCTATACTCTAGGTCCTGCAACATATATTGATTGTATGGTTAACACTCAGGTGTATACCATGATGACTATGCAGACAAATCCATTACTCAAAGACTATTTTGATTGGTTATATGATACTGTGATTTATCATTTGTATTATGAGATTGGTCCTTGTCGTCTAAATGAATCCTTAGCATACCCTGGATTTCATATATTTGGATGTAAACCTGGACAAGAACCAAAGCCAGCAACAAAAGAATATATGGAACGTCCAAGTGCAACTATTCATGTGGATCTTCAACAAGAGAGGCATGGTACAGTATGGAATCAATATAATGAGGTAGACCTTGAGAATTGCCTGTCATTTACTCTTTGTTTAGAGGTTCCTAAAACTGGTGCTGGTCTCAACACATGGAATGAAGAATCTATTAAATGCTATGAGGCAAATGATGACTATGCAAAAGCAATCAAATCGCTTGAGTATGGTGCATATGGAACACCAACTGTGATTCCTTATATTCCTGGTAAAATGTTTTATTTTATTGGTCCATTACAACACCAGATCGCTCCTGCATATAATTTGGCATTAAATGATCGTAGGATCACACTACAGGGTCATGGTGTCAAATGTGATGGGGTTTGGGAGATATATTTCTAAATAATAACACTGGATAATTTGCGCGACATGATTAAATTTCATCAAGATTTTGCTGCTACTGGAACTGGATTAGGATATCAAATATCTTCATATATGTTAATGCGTTCCATTGCAAATAGAACGGGGTATAGTTATACTATCAATACAAATGGATTAAAAGCACTTAGAAATACATTTACCAATTTACAATTTAACAGCATTAAAGATGAACTTGATGCGGATTTAAAACCAATTGAGTTTTTGGATGATAACTCTTTTGAAGAAGTTGTTGCAATGGTGGAGGATAATTGTGAATTATATGGTTATCCCACTGTTAAGAGTATGGTTGATCCTGCTAATTTTGAATCTGTTAAAAAAGAACTGCACTTTAGACCAGAGATTGTTGAGAAGTGCCAAAAGTTTATGTCCCAATTTGATGGGCAAGAAGTAGTATCAATGCATCTACGTAGAGGTGACTTTGAAGATCTTCAATCTGGAATGTTTTTAATTGATGATGATTACTATAAAGAAGCATTAGAGTTGCTACCAAAAGATATTCCTGTTCTTATTTTTTGTAATGTAAAAGATTATATTTTAACTCATCCTATTCTAACTGCAAGTGATCCAGAGAGATTTACTTTTGTTCTTGATATATTCAATGATAATGAATTTATTAATTGTGATGTAGGGCAAGAGTTGGATAGATTGGTTGATGCTTCTGGAGAGTGTAGATTTGATTATAAAGCAGCATTAGCTAAACACGCTTATGATAATCTAATACCATCCACCCCGACTCAAGAGGAGTTAAATCAAGAGATGGTGAGACTTGCAAAAGAATTACATCCATTATATAAAAAGAAGATTGCAAATAATCTTTATAATTATTCATTTGAACTTTGTTTAATGTCAATGTGTGATTATCATATTATGGCAAATAGTTCATTTGGTATGTGGGGCGTTCAATTGTCAAATACTAAGAAAGTAATATATCCTAAGTATTGGATGCAAGGTCATGATGAAGAGACAAGGAATGCTTTTGCAGAAATTGGTTTAGGTGCGATTAAAATAGATCTTGGTGGTTATGATCAAACCAGAGACCTTGCAGAATATATTATTGATAAACCACACTACATAGGATTAGAGAATCCAGATCAACGTTCATTTACAATTGTTAGTTAAGATGTCAACCAGAGCAAAAAGATTAGAACAAGAGTATTTGAGAACCATGAATATTCTGCTCAAAACTACTCATGATAAAAAAGATAAAATTGGCACAAAGGCATTGGCAGGATTTGTCAGAACGTTAATTGATGAATGTCCACAGATGAATCTTAAGACTGCTCAGGAAATGTTCAAAATAGCAGAAGAACTGGAGAATCTATAGTAGACAGCAAAACAAGTGGCACACAGGGGCACGGGGACGCCTCTGGTGAAGTTATAATGATTATGCGTTATTCACCAATCATGTCAATCATTGCTGGTCTCGCTTGTGGGATTGCCACTTTCTATGGTATAGGAGATGGATTTCATGGACAAATTACGGCAAATGGTGAGCGGTTTGATGCTTATCGTTGGACTGCAGCTCATCCTTATCTACCTATGGGTACACGCATACGGGTAACCAACCAAGATAATGGTAAACAGGTAATTGTAAGAGTAAATGATCGTGGACCTTATTCACATGCTGATTTGGATTTGAGTTACGCTGCATTCTCTCACATCGAATCTGCCAAAAAAGGCAATGCTACCGTTTGTTGGAGAGTTGTGGTATAATGTACTCTGCACTATTCACTCTGTTACAGTTATGTGTAAATGAGATTTACATCTGTGAGAGAGATTATCCTAAACCAGCTCAGGTTTATTATGAACCAGAGAAGTCTTGTTATCGAGATGGTGTATTCTATCCCAGATGTAAAGACCTAGAAAACCCAGAAGTATTACACTATCACAACTTATTCAAAAAAGATTCATGATTAAGCAACTTCTTGCAATTTCTACCATTCTAATTGCTGCACCTGTATTTGCACAGACTGCACCACCAAAACCAAAAACTTATCGTCCATTTGCATATGAGAGTCCATGTGTATTGGAGGCAGGACTTCAAACCTATCATGATACATGTAAGGTAGTAGAAACTCGTGAGACTGGTGGTGCTCTTCGCACTCGTAACATCTTCTCTAATAAGTTTGGTCTGACTATCAAAGGTCGATTTGATAAAGAGAAGGGTTATATGACTTGGGATAGTCATAACAAATATGAATATAAGTGGCAGTATAAGATTGGTGGTATTCAAGAATTTGGTGCATGGACATATGTAATGCCTGGATTCTTACTTCAAAATGTTTCTTGGGATTGAATTATGATTATGAAGGATTATGTGTTGTATCCAAGTTTTATCCTAACAGCGGTGCTTGGATTTATTACTGGTGGTGCATTTTATGCCCAATCGTCTTTTGACGATGCACTTAAACTATGCAATCAAAAACCATTAGAGTGTAAGTTTAAGTATGATATTATCAATTATCATGAGACTGGCAAGGTTCCCTATACTGCATCAGTAGCAAAACCAAAACCTCAACCTTGAGATTGACGTTCTAATCTATCTAATCTTTGTTGTTTTATCTGTGCCGCCTTCTCTCTGGCGGCATTTTGTCTATCTAATGCGTTTTGTTTAAATTCTGCTTCTCTGTCTGCACTTGATGTACTTGCTGCTTGTCTTCTTGCAGTCATTCTGTTTTTTGGTGCTGATTGGCGATCAAGAGTTTGCAAGTCTCTTCTTAGTTGGTTTAGATCTTCATTAAACTCTTGAAAGGTCTTCATTGTATGCTTGACAGTTTTCAATATTTAGATTATAATTATGCCTGAGTTTAATACACTCACACATCACACACAGGAGTAACACAATGACACCTTACGAACTTCGATTCCAAATCTTCCAACAAGCGAATGGTTTGGCACAAGATGAATACCATGCTAATTTTGCATTAGTTGAACAGTGGAACAAAGAACATTCAGTTAAAATGGATTATCCTCAGTTCCCCTCATATACTGACATCGAAAGTCTTGCAGATAAAATCAACGCATTTGTAAGTTCTAAGTGACACTTCAATAGCTGGCACACTGGGCACTCTGGTTCGCTGGAGTGCCCTTTATACTATGAGGGTAGTCAACAAACACTGCATGTCCAACTCCGCTGCGATTGCCTTCTACGAGGACAATCTCACCTATGTCAAAGCATTTGGTCTGTCCAATCTTGACCGTGAGGATCGTCTTCTGTTCCGTCAGGGTAAAAAACTGATTGAAGATGCCATTCAGGCAGAACAGAAGCAGAATGAGCGTATTCCGTTCATTGAAGAGGAGATTCTTCCTGTTTTGCAGGAGTATCTGGCATCCTATGGTGAAGATGGTCAAATCAAAGTATTTGATCGTCATGTTGCTGCTGAAGGTATGCAACCGTTCCGTAAGAATCCGATTGCATCTGCAATGGGATTGCATGGTCAAATTGTCTTCCTTGACATGAAGAACAATACGATTGTAAAATCGTTTGACCGCACTGGTAAAACTCTTAAAGAGTTGCTCAAGAGTTACAATGACTCTATTGGTTACACCCGATTCAACATTGAGGACTGAACTTACCATGGATTACGATTACAACGAGTATCAACTGCGCTCTGTGCTGGACACTGACATGGAACTGGATTCACTCCTGGATGAGGAGTGGCCAATTGAAGAACTGCCACACGAACTCCTGCGTGAGTTCTGAGGCACTCTATAATTACAAGGTAATCAAGGGAACACCGTATGGCACTCTCCTTCCAATCCAAAGCACATCACCTTGCTGCTCTGTATGATGCCTGTGCTCTGATTGTAGACACCTACAAAGAGACTGATGTGTTCAAGGTCTACAGTGATGAAGGTCTTGAGGATCACATCGACTTTGCTGCCACTGCTCGTGAGGTGATGGGTCTGATTGCTGAAGGTGACATCAAGTGAGGTATCGTATTACGATTGAAACACTTGATGGTCAACGGTTTGTAGACTACGCTCGCTCACGCTGTAACTCTGATACACTGTGCGAGCGTATCTTCAATCAGACACCAAATGTTCGTCGCGTTGAGGTTAATCTTTGCGATGATGATTTTAACCCTGTTTATTGTTAATGATGACTAGCAAACAAATCACCTACATCTTCCTTGCCGTCATTGGTATTCTGATGTGGAATGTATTTCTAATTCAACGTGACAACAAAATGTTTGACGGTTATAAGAATCGTCAGCAACAAATCTGTGAACAACTTAAAACCTTTCACCCTGACTGTCATATCGAATAAGTAAACTATGATTGAATCCGAAATGAATCTCTGCGTTGATGCAGAGGAACACGAGATGATTAACATTGCATTGAATCATCTTCTTGATGCTTCGATGGAATTGAGTATTGATGACAATGAGCGTACACTGTTGTTAAAGCGTGTGCGTGATAAATCCTACAACCTCTGGGCACAACGATTCTCTAAATGACATTCCTAACTTATTACGGTATTCTGGTTATTCTGTCTGTGATTGTCAATTACTTTATTCAAGGACCACAAAGAATTGTAGATGAAGAAGATTAAAGAGTCACCGATTAAGATTACAAAGTCACGGGATGAGGAATTGTTCCCGTGGCAATCTTTTTTATGGAGAATTGATAATTTAGATGAGAAGCGAACATGTTGGTTTGAATGCCAAGAACATGCAGAGAAGTATATTCGCCGTTATAATCCAAAATACAAATTCACTCATTATATGGGCAAAAAATGAATCTTAAAACTTTTACTCGCACATCAGATGCACCGTATGACAAACATCGTTATGCCGTTGTATCCAATCGTGGTGAGCGTTTGATTCTTGATGATTATATGGAAGTATATCAGGTATGGGCACAATCTGATGAGTTGTCACATGTGGAAGTTCTTGATAGAATAGAGAAGAAGAAACCAGTCAAGGGATTTGGAGGTTAGTACAGTATGGTGAATCCTGCATATGTTGTTGGTTATG
>Ga0194121_10008303_pt1 | contig 13204 bp, 11 predicted proteins | sample TA2MahCa50mmetaG_FD_148609 | JGI IMG/M metagenome (GOLD analysis project Ga0194121, IMG submission 148609) | Freshwater microbial communities from Lake Tanganyika, Tanzania - TA2015020 Mahale Deep Cast 50m | ecosystem: Environmental > Aquatic > Freshwater > Lake | place: Tanzania: Lake... | reverse complement strand
TGGGCCGCTCCGGCGCGCACGACGAGGAGGTGCGCGCGTACGGCGCGGCGGCCCTGGTGCTCATGCGGCAGGGGTGGGGCGACAAGGATTTCTGGGGACTCGTGCGCCACGTGCCCCGCGATCCGCCGCCCTCGCCGGACGATCCGCTGTTTCACGACGACGCCATGCACTTTTCCGCGGCCATCGGTGGCGTGCGGATCTTCACCGACACCGGCTCCCTGGCGCTGGATACCCGGCGGGGACGCTATTTCGATTCGCCGTTGGCGCACAACGTGCTGGTCGTGCGCGACGCCGAGGCAATGCTTCCCGGGCCGGAAACCAGCGAGCCGGGCGGCATCATTCGCCTCGACGACGGCCGCACGCTGGTCCGCGGCGGGCGCCGCGCCTGGAAGACCGCCGTTGGCATGGTCTGGCACCAGCGGGAGATTCTCTATGCGCCCGAGCAGCAGACCCTCACCCTGTTGGATTTCGTGGACGGCGAGGGGCAGGCCGACGTGGAAATCTCCTTTCAGTCGCCGGCCGATCTGGAAATTGTGCAGCGCGGAGATCTGGGCTGCATTTTCTGGAAGCGCATTGGCTTGTTCCGGCTGCACCCGTTCTTCCCGGACACGTTTCGCGGATCGGTGGAGCGCGGGCGCGAGAACGGTCCTCCGGCCTGGCTGTGCCGCGACGGAGTGTCGGTGCAGCCGCTGCAGCGCATTCGCTATACCGCGCGGGTAAAGCTGCCCTCACAGATCTATTTCTGGATGACCTGGAACGTGAGCGGCGCAAATACTCCGTCCGCCGATGAAATCCGCCACACGTTCAATAACATCGGCGTGCAGGGAAACCGGCGGCGGCAGGAGCCGGCCCGAGGGCGCCGCCAGCGTGGATAAGCTCGGCGTCGACGTCACCTGGCTGCCGCACGATCGGCGCGGGATGGGCCGCTACGTCGCCTCGGTGCTCGACGAGCTGCTGAAGGAAACGGGTTTGACCCTGTTCTCTCGGGCGGACGACGAAGCGTGGCTCCGCGCGCGCTGGCCTTCCGCGCAATTTCATTTCGCGAACTGGAACGATGGTGCCCTCGACAGCCTGGACGCGTGCTGGTTTCCCTGGAATCGGATCGATGTGACGCCGCGCTGCGCATGCGTGCTGACGCTGCACGACATGGCGGCGTTTGACTGGCCGGTCCGCCGACCCTTGGGATTTCTCGACAACCGCAAGGCGCAGCAGCGGATCCGCAAGGCGGCGTCGACGGCAGGGCGCATTATGACGGTGTCGGAGTTTTCCCGCGAGCGCATCGTGCACCACCTGCAGATTCCGCCCCAGCGCATCGACGTGGTGTCCGAAGGCGTCGATCTGACGCGGTTTTGTCCCGCGCCCTCCGAGGAGGATGGGACGCGTTTCGTCCTGTTTGTCGGGGCCCAGGACCCGCGCAAGAATCTTGACGGCCTGCTGCTCGCCTGGGAGCGGGTCACCGATGCCGCCCAGCTGTGGATTGCCGGCTGTGACGGCCCTTCCACGGCCCGCGTCCGCTATCTTGGGGAAACCGACGACGCGCGCCTCGTCTCGTTGTACCGCGGCTGCGCGCTGTTCGTGATGCCCTCGTTCTATGAGGGGTTCGGTCTTCCGCTTCTGGAGGCCATGGCGTGCGGCGCGCCCGTCGCCGCCGCCTGCGCGGGATCGCTCCCCGAGGTGGGCGGCGAGGTGGCCGCATATTTTGATCCCAAGGATCCCGACGACATGGGCCGGGTGCTTGATCAGGCCCTGAAATCCCCGCGCCCCGGCGGCGTGGAGCGCGCCCGCGAGTTCACCTGGGCGCGCGCCGCGCGGCAGGTGCTGGACGCCCTTGGGCGGCGGGTGGCGGCATGATCGAGCCCGGCAAGGAGCTGAAAGTCTCGCCCTGGCAGCTTCCCGTGGGACTGCTGATCAGCGTCGCGTTCCTGTATCTCGCCGCGCACAACCTGTCGTGGGACGCGTTCTTCGGAAACCTGCGCCGGGTCAACCTGGGCTCCATCGGCCTCGCGGCGATGATCACGGCGGTCGCCTACGTGCTCCGCGGATTTCGCTGGATGCTTTTCTTCCAGAAAACGGAGCGCCCGTCGTGGCTCGACAGCATGCGGGTCATGCTGGTCGGCTACGCCGGCAACAACATCCTCCCGGCCCGGGCCGGCGAGCTGCTGCGGGCCCACTACATGGCCCAGCGTATGGGCATGAGCCGAAGCCGCGTGCTGGCGACGATCGTGCTGGAGCGCGCGTTCGACGCGCTGGCGCTGGTGGCGTTGCTGATTATCGCACTGCCGGTGGTGGGCCGCCGCATCCCCCACCTGGAGGGCGTGGCGTGGCTCGGCGTGTGCCTCCTCCTCATGTTGATCGCGCTGTTCGTGGCCTGGGAAGTCCGCGGACGCCGCCGCGACACCTCCGCGCCGCCGGTGGCAGGCTTCGTCGGCCGCATGCTGCGCCGCGCGGACGATTTCGTGGGCGGCCTGCACACCCTGGGCAGCCACATGACGCTGCTCGGCATCAGCGGGCTGTCTCTGGCAATCTGGACGCTGGACGCGCTCTCCTTCTGGCAGACGATGCGCGCCTTTCCGGTGGCTGTTCCCTGGGACGCCGCCCTGGCGGTCTGCGTGTTCGGCAACATCGGCACCATGATCCCGGCCGGCCCGGGCGCGGTGGGGACGTTTGAGTTCGCCGTGGTGGCTGTCCTGAAGCCGTGGGGCTATGACGCCAGCGTCTCGATGGGCATGGCGGTGATGATCCATCTCTTGCAGTTTCTGCTCACCACCGGCGCCGGGTTCATTTCCTGGCTCACGCTGACTCGCGCGGTGCGCATAAAGGAATACCCCAAGGCGGGTCGAATGGGCGGAGGATTTGCGGCCGGACGCCGATCCGGGGGGGCCTGATGCGCAACGACGTAGCCGACAATCCGCGCGCGATGGATACCGTGCAGCCCGACGAGGGACTGCGCCGTCTTGCGCCGGCCATTTCCGTGGTGGTGCCGGTCTTCAACGAGGAGGCGCTCATCGCGGAGCTGCACGAGCGGCTCACTTCGGTGCTGCTGGGGATCGGGCGCTCGTACGAGATTGTAATCGTCGACGACGGCAGCCGAGATGCCTCCCTTGAGCGTCTCGCCGCGCTGGCCGCCGTCGATCCTTGCCTGCGCGTCCTCGGCTTTTCGCGGAATTTCGGGCACCACATCGCTATCAGCGCCGGGCTCGATTACTGTCGCGGAGAGTACGTGATCGTGATGGACGGCGATCTCCAGCATCGGCCGGAGGATATTCCGCGCTTCGTGGCCGCGCTGGAAGAAGGTGGCTACGACGTCGTGGCCGGCGTTCGACGGCCCGTTCAGGTATCCTGGTTCAAGCGGCAGACGTCGCGCGTTTTCAACGGCCTCATGCGCCGCACGATACGCGAGAACATCCACATCGACTCGAACATCTTTCGTATCATGCGCCGTAAGGTGGTCCGCTCTTTCAACCGCTGTCGCGAGCACTCGCGGTTTGTCACCGGGCTTTTCGGCTGGGTGGGCTTCAAGCGCGGGGAAATCGAGATCGAGCTTGACGCGCGTCGGGCGGGCGCCTCGAAATACAGCCTGTTGCGCATGATCCGGCTGGCGGTTAATTCGATGACGGCCTTCTCGTATTTTCCGTTGGAACTGTGCTCGTACACCGGCTGCGTCATGGCAAGCCTGTCGTTCACCTATGGATTCTACTTGATTTTACGAAAGTTATTCTTGAACACTGCGGTGGAGGGCTGGACCTCCTTGACCTGCACGGTGTTTTTCGTGGGCGGCATCCAGATGCTCATGCTCGGAGTCATCGGGTCCTACCTGGGGCGAGTCTACACGGAGGTGCAAAATCGTCCATTGTACATCATCGATCAGGCCTTGAACTGCGATGAGTAAAGGTGTCGTCACGGTGACCGGCGGCGCCGGCTACCTGGGCGCGCACCTGGTGCCCTTGCTGCTGGAGTCCGGCTGGCAGGTGCGGGTGATCGACAATTTCACTTACGGCGCGCAGGGACTCGCCAGGTGCGACGGCCATCCGCGCTTGACGCAGGTGAAGGGCGATATCTGCAATATCCGCGACATGGTGAAGGTGATCAAGGGCAGCGACGCGGTGATCGCCCTCGCCGCCATCGTGGGCGATCCGGCCTGCGCCCTCAGCGAGGACGAGACGCTGTGCGTCAATTACGAGGCCACCAAGATCCTGGTGGAGTTGTGCAACTGGCACAAGGTAAGCCGCCTGCTGTTTGCCTCGACGTGCAGCGTGTACGGCGCAAATTCGGTTTTGTTGTTGAATGAAGGCTCCTGGCTGAACCCGATTTCCCTGTATGCCCAGACGCGCATCATGTCGGAGCAGGTCGTGCTGGCCAAGTCGAGTCCGACGCTGGTTCCGGCCATTTTTCGCATGGCCACGCTCTATGGCCAGTCGGCCCGCATGCGGTACGATCTGTCGGTCAATCTGTTCTCCGCGCGGGCCAGCGTTGAGGGCCGCATGCAGGTGTTTGGCGGCGAACAGTGGCGGCCGTTCATTCACGTGCGGGACGCGGCGCGGGCCTATCTCCTGGCGCTCGAAGCCCCGGCCGATACCCTGGACCGGGAGATCTTCAACCTGGGCGACAACGACCAGAACTACTGCATCAGCGAGGTTGCGGAGATGGTGCGCCGGGAAGCCCCGGAGGCGGAGATCGAGACGTACGCGTCCTTGACCGATGCGCGCGACTACCGGGCAAGCTTTGACAAGATCGCTCACGCCCTCGGCTTCCGCGCCGAGGTTTCGCTGCGCGAGGGCGCCCGCGAGATGATGGAGCAGGCACGACGAATTGACTTTCGTGCCGACGTGTTTTACAACGTGAAATACATCTATCGGGACACGATTCCGGCCGGCCATGCGCGCTGAATACCTTCCTTTTTGTCTGCCGCTGCTGGGCCAGGAGGAGATCGACGAGGTCGTCGACACGCTGAAGTCCGGCTGGCTCACGACCGGCCCCAAGACGCGCCGCTTCGAGGAAGCAGTGGCGCTCCATGTGGGCGCGGCGCACGCCCTTGGCGTGTCCTCGTGCACGGCGGCGCTGCACCTGGCCCTGGCCGCGCTGGACGTGGGACCCGGCGATGAGGTCATCCTGCCCACCATGACCTTCGCCGCGACGGCCAACGTGGTGGTGCACGTGGGCGCCACGCCGATCCTGGTGGACATCACGCCGGACACCTACAACATGGATCCCGACGCCGTCGAGGCGGCCATCACACCGCGCACCCGCGCCATCATCGCGGTGCACTTTGCCGGCCAGCCCTGCGACCTGGATCGCCTGCAAGCCATCGCCGACCGGCACGGGGCGGTCCTGATTGAGGATGCCGCGCACGCCATTGGCGCGCACTGGCGCGGGCGACCCGTCGGGTCAACGTCGCGGGCCGCGTGCTTCTCGTTCTATCCCATCAAAAACATGACCACGGGCGAGGGCGGCATGCTGGTCACCAGCGACCCGGTGCTGGAGGAGCGGGCGCGGCGCCTGTCCCTGCACGGGATGAGCCGCGACGCGTGGAAGCGCTACAGCGGCTCCGGGTCGTGGTTTTACGAGGTCGTCGAGGCCGGCTTCAAGTACAACATGACCGACCTGGAAGCGTCCTTGGGAATTCACCAGCTGGCCCGGCTGGAAGCGTGGACTGGCCTCCGCGAAGCGTACGCGCGCCGGTATGACGCCGCGTTCGCCGACAGGTTCACCGTCCCTTACGTGGATCCGCGGGTGCGCCACGCCCGTCACCTGTATCCCCTCCTGGTCGAAGGCGATCGGGACGGGTTCATCGAGGGGCTGCGCGAGCGCAACATTGGAACCACCGTCAATTTTATTCCGCTGCACCGCCACCCCTTTTATCGCGAGCGTCTCGGGCTGCGGCCGGAGGCGTTTCCCAACGCGGAGTGGTATTATGCGCGGACCGTGTCTCTGCCGCTCTATCCGAAGATGACCGAAGCCGACATAGACGACGTGGTGGCCGCCGTTCTCGAGGTTTCCGGAAGGGAAGCCCTGGTCCGGGGCGAACTCCGGGCGCCATGATCCAGACCGAGGCAGCGGTTGCCGAGAAGGCGGCCAGCGAAATCATCGACGTTTCCGTTCTGGTTCCAGTATACAACGAGGAGGGAAACGTTCCGGTGCTTTGCGAGCGGCTGCTGGCCGTGCTCGACAAGCAGTCGTGGAAATTTGAGATCATCCTGGTGGACGACGGAAGCAAGGACAACACCGCCCAGGAATTGCGTGCCGCGGCGGCCGCCCGTCCGGAGATCAAGGTGATCCGCCTGCGTCGTAATTACGGACAGACGGCGGCCATGATGGCCGGCATTGATCACGCGCGTGGCGAAACCATTATTCCGATTGACGCGGATCTGCAAAATGATCCAGAAGACATTCCGGCCCTGGTGGCCAAATTGGACGAGGGCTACGACGTGGTTTCCGGCTGGCGCAAGGACCGCAAGGACGTGCGTCTGAAACGCACCCTGGTCAGCCGCGTCGCCAACAGCCTGATCTCCCGGGTTTCGCGCGTGCGGCTGCGAGATTACGGCTGCACGCTGAAGGCGTACCGCCGCGACGTCATCAAAGGCGTCCGGCTGTATGGTGAGATGCACCGCTTCATCCCCATCTACGCCACCTGGCAGGGCGCGCGCGTCACCGAGCTGCCGGTGCGCCACCATCCGCGGGTTCACGGGCAATCGAAATATGGCCTGGAGCGCACGCTCAAGGTCGTGCTGGACCTCATGGTCGTGATGTTCCTGGACCGCCACTTCACCAAGCCGATTTACGTGTTCGGCGGATTTGGCGCATTCTCGCTGATGCTCTCGCTGATTTCGTTCGTGACGATGCTGTACTTGAAGTTCTTCAAGGCCGTCTCGATGATCATCACGCCGCTCCCCCTGTTGACGGCGATGCTGTTCCTCACCGGGGTCACGTCGATCCTGATGGGGTTGCTGGCGGAGATGATCGTGCGGACCTACTTCGAGTCGCAAGACAAGAGCGTGTATTTGATCCGCGAAACCCTGAACTGCTAGTGTGTGGGATTGCCGGGTTTTTCGGCGGGGGCGATCTGGCGAGTCTCCGTCGGATGACGGATGCGCTGGTCCACCGCGGGCCGGACGGAGAAGGCCTGTACGAAGACCGCGGCGTGTTCCTGGGACACCGCCGGCTTGCGATTCTCGACATCGAGGGCGGCGCCCAGCCCATGTGGAACGCCGACCAGACGGTGGGCGTGGTCTACAACGGGGAGATTTACAACCATCTGGAATTGCGCGCGGAACTCGAGGGTAAGGGACGTCGTTTTCGCACCGATCACTCGGACACCGAGGTGCTGGTCCACGGCTGGTTGGAGTGGGGCAGCGGTCTCGCGGAGCGGCTCAACGGCATGTTCGCGTTCGCGATTTACGATCGGCCGCGGCGGCAGCTGTTTCTGGCGCGTGATCGGTTTGGCGAAAAGCCGCTGTTCTATATGCGGCAAGGCGATATCTTTGCCTTCGCGTCCGAATTGACGGCCATTTCGGCGCACGGCGGATTGCACTGCGCGCCGGAGGTCCGCTCCCTGCAGAAATATTTTGCGTACGGGTACATTCCCGCGCCGAACGCGCTGTATCGCGATGCCCGCAAGCTGCCGGGCGGCTGCCACCTCACCTTTGATTGCGCAAGCGGCGCGCTGCGCGTTGAGCGCTACTGGAAATTCAGGGTGCGGCCGGAGCCCGCGATGTTGCGGGCCGGGGAGGAGAACCTGGCCGAAGAGCTGCGCCACCTGCTGGGCGCCGCGGTAAATCGGCGCCTGATGAGCGACGTGCCGCTGGGCGTCTTCCTGAGCGGCGGCGTGGATTCGAGCGGCGTGCTCGCGCTGGCCCGGGACGCGCGCCCCGGGGAGACCCTCGAGGCGTTCACCATCGGCTTCACGGAGCCGTCGTACGACGAGTCGGAGTTCGCCCGGCAGGCGGCTCGGCAGGTGGGGGCGGCGCATCACCTGGAGACGATGGACCTCCAGGTAATGCTGCGACGAATGGACGGCGTGCTCGGACATCTCGACGAGCCGCTCGGCGACGCGTCGATACTACCGACACAGCAGTTGTGCGCGTTTACTCGAAGGCACGTGACGGTGGCGCTCTCCGGGGACGGCGGGGACGAGCTTTTCGCGGGCTACGATCCCTTCAATGCGCTGGGCCCGGCTTCGCTGTATGAGCGCCTGGTGCCGAAACCGCTGCACGGCGTGCTGCGGCGCGTGGCCGAGCACCTTCCGCGCTCCGGCCGCAACATGAGCTTTGACTTCAAGGTGCGCCGCGCCCTGGCCGGGCTCACCTATCCCCGGCGGCTGTGGAATCCGGTGTGGCTCGGGCCATTGGAGCCGGAGGTGTTCGCCGAGGTTTTCGAGCAGCCGCTCCAGCCCGAGGACCTGTACGCGGAGGCGCTTGCGGTCTGGGAAGACAGCGAGGCGGACGACATGGTGGACCGCACGCTGGAATTCTACACCAACCTCTATTTGCAGGACGATATTCTCATGAAAGTGGACCGCGCGGCGATGAGCGTGTCGCTGGAATCGCGCGCGGTGTTCCTGGACAACGACGTGGTGGCCTTCTGCCAGCGCCTGCCGCACGTGTTCAAGCTGCGCAACGGCCAGTCGAAATACTTGCTGAAAAAGGCGCTGGCGCCGCTGCTCCCGGCGTCGATATTGGAGCGCCGCAAAAAGGGCTTCGGCATCCCGCTGGCGAGCTGGCTGTGTCACGTGACGCCGGCGCTGCTGGAGGACGTGCCTGAAATCCGCGCCGATGCCGTCGCCCGCCGCTGGAAGTCTCACCGGCAGGGCGGCGCCGATCACCGCCTGTTCCTGTTCAGCGCGTTGAGCCTCGAGCACGTGCTGTCACGCGGTAAGAGGGATCGCGCAACCTCCTCGCCAAGGGGCTCGGCCACGTGAACGTCGAAGCCTACGCCATTGAAGCGCGCGTCGAGGAAACCCACTGGTGGTTTGTGGGACGGCGGCGGCTGTTCTCCTCGGAGATTCGGCTGATGAACCTGGCCCCGGGGGCCGCTGTTCTCGACGTGGGGACCAGCACTGGCACGAACCTGCGCATGCTGCGCGAGCTGGGCTTTGCCAACGTGGAGGGCGTGGACTTCAGCCAGGAGGCCATCGCCTGGTGCGCGGCGCGCGGCCTGGGGACGGTGCGCCACGGGGACGTCTGCGACCTGCCCTACGCCGACGCGTCCCTGGATCTGGTTCTGGCCACCGATATCCTGGAGCACGTGGAGGACGACGACCGCGCCGCGCGCGAGATTCGCCGCGTGCTGCGGCCCGGCGGGCGGGCGCTGATCAGCGGGCCGGCGTTCAGGGAATTATGGGGATTGCAGGACGATCTCGCCCACCATCTCCGCCGCTACGCGCAGTCCGGCTTTCGAAAACTCTTGGAGAGCGCCGGCTTCCACGTCGTGCACTGCTACTATTTCAATTTCATTCTGTTCGTACCGATTTTTCTCGCGCGCCAGTTGATGCGCGTTTTTCGCTTCGGGCTCAAAAGTGAAAACCAGCTCAACGCGCCGTGGATGAACGAGATTCTTACCCGCCTGTTCGCCTTTGACGTGCGGCTGGCGCCGCTGCTGCGTCCGCCCTTCGGGGTTTCCATTCTTGCCGTCGTGGAAAAAAGGTGAAGGCTCCGCAGCCTGACCCTCTCGGCATGCACGACCTGGCCACGTTTTGCTGGACGGTAGTCGTTTGAAAATCAGCGTGGTGCCATGACGGTTCTGGTGACCGGCGCGGCCGGCTTCGTCGGATTCCACTTCGCGCGGCGGCTGCTCGCCGACGGCTTGTCGGTCGTCGGGCTCGACAACCTGAACGCATATTACGAGGTCCGCCTCAAGCGGGCGCGGCTGGAATTGCTCGAAGCATTTCCCGGGTTTCGGTTCGTGGAAGCGGATATCGCCGGGGGCCTGGAGCGGATATTCGAGGAGGTCCGGCCACGGGTCGTGGCACACCTGGCCGCCCAGGCCGGCGTGCGCCATTCCATCAAGCATCCCGAGGACTACGTGCGCTCCAACCTGGTGGGTTTTGCCAACGTCCTGGAGGCATGCCGCCACCACAACGTGGGCCACTTGATCTACGCGTCCTCCAGCTCGGTGTACGGCAACAGCCCGAACAGCCCGTTTTCGGCGCGCCAGCCGGTGGATCATCCCATCAGCCTGTATGCGGCCACCAAGAAATCCAACGAGCTGATGGCGCACAGCTACAGCCACCTGTTCGGCCTGCCCACAACCGGCCTGCGCTTCTTCACGGTGTACGGCCCGTACGGCCGTCCGGACATGGCCTATTTTTCGTTCACCAAAGCCATTTTCGAAGGCCGTCCCATCGACGTGTACAACCACGGACAGATGCAGCGCGACTTCACCTACGTCGACGACGTGGTGGAGGGGATGGTGCGTCTTGTGGAGCGGCCGCCGGCTCCCGAGCCGGCGGCCGCGGACCCCTCGCGGAGCGCAAGCGCGCCGTACCGGGTGTATAATATCGGCAACCATCAGCCGGTCACGCTGATGCATTTCATCGAGGTTCTCGAAGCGTGCATCGGCAAAGAAGCCGAGAAACGCATGCTGGAAATGCAGCCCGGCGACGTGCTTTCCACCTGCGCGGACGTCGAAGACCTGGCGCGCGACGTCGGCTTTGCGCCCTCCACCCCCATCGAGGTGGGATTGGCTCGCTTCGTGGACTGGTACCGCGCGTTTTACGAAGCAGACTGAGCGGACGCCGCGTGCCACATGCGGGATGCCCAGCGGGTGCGCAGGCAGTACTGGTGCAGCGCGTTCGCCTTGGAGCGGCGCCCAGAGTTGACGCCCTCCACCAGCCGTGTGAGGTTGCGGACGTCACTGGTAAGCGAGAGGTTCAGCCCGCCGCTTTCCCAGACGTCGCCGGTGCGGGCGGCATCCCCGCCGAAAATGAGGTTTCCCCCGACCGCGGCCCGCTCGATGACGCGGTCCTGAACCTTCGTCACGAGGCCGGCGCCCCAGGTGATATCCTCGGGCCGCACTTCCTGGCCCATGATGAGCGAGGCGCCGCGGCACAACTGGGCCACCCGCTCCTCCTGGGTGCTTTCCAGCATGGAGCCGCTGGCCTCGACCGAGATCCAGGTGGAGGGATATCTCGCGTGTCCGGTTGCCATGAGGCGCTGCGTGCTGCCGTCCTCGTTGACGTGGATGCTCTTGCGGGTGACCGCGCCGATGGGAAGGTTCACGTGGCCGCCCAGGTACCAGCGCCCCTCGGACTGTTCCTCGAAACCGATCCCGACCTGCTCGCGAGTTGTGCTGTTGGCCCCGTCGGTCACCACCACGAGATCCGGAACGCCCAGGTCGGTAATCCCCTCGGCGTCCTGGGCGTGGACCCCGAAATTGCCGTCTTCCTGCTGATCGAGAATCGCGTGCGCGTGGTATTTGAACTTGACGCCCATTTCCTCGGCGTGGTAGTGCATCATTTTTTCGACGTCGGAAATGCGCGCCTGCATCACGGACGGTGAGTTGAGAATCTCCCAGGCGTCGGAGGTTACCCGGTTCGGGTCCGGAGGACGCTGGGTGGGCTCTCTGACCTCTCCCAGGTGGGTGAGCTCCTCGCGCTCCAGGGGACCCGAGCGTTGGGCGATGTCGTCGAGCACGCCCAGCTCCGCGAAGGTGTCGAGGGTTTGCTGGCGCAGGTTGAGATGGTGTGGGCGCTGATAGAAATAGTCGCGCAGCTCGACGACGGTGACTTTCACGCCGCGCTGGGCCAGCACGATGGCGGCCGCGAGGCCGGCCGGACCCGCGCCCACCACGACCGCCTCCTCAATCTGGCGGGCGGTTTCCCCCACGTCTCGTGCGGGTTGCGCGGCGCCGGGCTGGTAGGTTTCGAGTTCGTGATTGAGCGGGTCAGCGGCGGGACCCGGCCCCGGGGAGCGCGTGGACGCCGCTGACTGTGAGCGAACATGGGGTCCGATCAGCATGCCGGACTATTGTACCATGGCGGGGCAACGCTACGCGCCGGGCAGTGCGTGCGGGGGGATGAACAGGTGGAAGATCTCGTCGTCGGCGCCCGGACGGTCGATGGTCAGATCGCCGCTCTGGTCCACGTGCGACAACACAATCGCCTTCTCCACGGGTTCCTGGTGCCGCTGGCGGTGCATCTGGCGGCTGACCGTGGGGCCGTCCGCGGGGATCACGGTTTCTTCATAGTCCTCGTCGAGCGCGACCACCATGGTCTCGGTGGGCGGCATCTCGCGAACCATCCCGTACACCATGCGCTCTTCCACGCCGTGATAGTTGGTGCGCACGAAGATATCCCCGTTGGGGGCGAGCCGCTCCGACAACTTGCAGTCGCGGATCTCGCGGCTGCCGCTCATGATGGGCCGCGTCCTGGTGATCAGCTCGCTGGAGACGGTGACTTCCAGGGTCTCGGGGTTGAGACGGGTGGTGACGCCCGTCTTCGCGTCGGTGACCATCAGGTCGCTGGCCCAGCGCTTGATCTTGAGCGGATTGCCGCTCCCGTCGAGGGCTTCGAGCTTGCCGCCGCCGCCCCACCATTTGCGCGGGACTACGGTGATCTGGCGCGGCACGCCGTCCTGCCCTTCGGGCAGCACGTAGATGTCGCCACGGTCCTGGATCTCGGGCCGACTGCCGGCCTCCCAGTGTCGCACCCCGTTGCCCGCGGCCCGAGTCGGGGTGGGGAGGGTCCCGGCGCCGCTCGGACCGGCCGCCGCGACGGAGGCGTCGAATTGAGGAAGACGAACCGCGATGCTGCTCATGGCATGCAGCATAAGGGATCCCGCCCGCCAGGGGGTTGCCGCGATGTTACTTTTTTCCGCTCCCGCAGCATTGAATGCTGCGCGGCCGCGGGCCGGTGTCAGGCTCTTCGTCTTCGCGCGCGGTTGAGCCACACGATGGGACTTCCGAGGATGAATCATTGATGAGGAGACGCGGTCTCCGCTGGTGAGCGTCAGTCGCCATGTCCGAGCTCGCGCAGGCGTGCCTCTAAGCGATCGGCGCGCTCCCGCTCGCGTGCGGCGGCTTCCCGCGCGCGAGCGGCGGCTTCCCGCTCGCGTGCGGCGGCTTCTTGCCCGGTTGGAAGAAGCTGTCCCTCTCGATCACACCAGCGAAGCCAGTGGTCAAGGCGACGCTCGAATACTCCGTGCCACACGGTCAGGCCAAGTCCGACGCCCGGCATCCAATAAACCTGAGACCGTGGTTTTTCACGCGCTGG
>Ga0194121_10008301_pt1 | contig 13204 bp, 12 predicted proteins | sample TA2MahCa50mmetaG_FD_148609 | JGI IMG/M metagenome (GOLD analysis project Ga0194121, IMG submission 148609) | Freshwater microbial communities from Lake Tanganyika, Tanzania - TA2015020 Mahale Deep Cast 50m | ecosystem: Environmental > Aquatic > Freshwater > Lake | place: Tanzania: Lake... | reverse complement strand
GGCAGCCGACGCCCGATTGGCGGCTATGGCGCGATCGAGGGAACCGTCGGCGGCGGAGGGTATCATCGCCGCTTCCAAACGTTCCAAGAAGGCCGGCGCATGGGCAAGGTGGCGATACATGGAGGCTAGGATCAGCGGCTCGGGCCTGTCACCCAGCCTGTTCAGCCGCAGCACACGCTGCCACGTCTCGGCAGGAACATCCGCCTCGTCGGCAAGCTTGGGCAGGGTGACGTCCGGCGCCACAAGCCGCGGCCCCGCATGCGGCGGGCTTCCGACCGCGACATCGTCGCGCAGCCGGGCAACCAACGCGCCGAGGGCGAAGAGGTTGATGGCGTTCGAGTGATCGTAGCTCGCCAAGACGGCATCGACGCTTGGCGGCTCCACGCCGGTTAGCGACCCCAGCGTCGGCACCAACATGGCGGCGCGAAAGTCGATCACCGACCGATCGACGATACCGCGAAGATACAGCGGCTTCACGGCCGACCACGCCCATGGCAGGGCGCCGTCCAGCGTCGCGAGATGCCGCCACACCAAATTGACCACGCGAACGCCAACCGTTGCTCGGATGTCGGCGAACAACGCGGCGGTGTCCCCCGCCGCCGCCGCCTCCGCGACGGCGGGGAACGGCTGGCTCACTCCGCCGCCTGCTTGGAGTCCTGACCCAGGACGGTGAAGAACGAGGCCGACTTGGGCTGCTTGGGCAGTTCGACCAAACCTGCGTTCAAGCGGGCAAATCGCGCCTCCTTGCCGCGCACGATACGACCCTCATTGAGGCTCGGCATCGGATTGCGCGCGATCGGCACGGCATCGGCCGCCGTATACACGCAGATGTAGAGACCGCGCGAAGTATCGGCGCCGTTGGCGGCCGAGCCGTGCAGGAGCTTGGTGTGCATCAAGCAGACACTACCGGCCTTGCCGACGCACGGAACGGAGGCGGCCAATGCCCGTGTCTCCTCTTCGGCCGCCACAGCACCCGTGAAACGCTCGCCGTCGAACAGCGACAGCATCGGCCCCTTGTGGGAGCCGGGCACGACGGTAAGGCAGCCGTTGTTCTCGTCGATATCGTCGAGAAACAAGAGCGCCGTCACGACGTCGTCGTTGGTGTGAGGCGTGTAGGCGAAATCCTGATGGTAGGCGACCTCGGTCTTGGCGCCGGGCAGCTTGAGATTGATCTTGCAGTGGTGGAACTTCACGTCCGGCCCGACCAGGTCCGCCACCATGTCGACCGTGCGCGCGTCAAGCATGACCGCGCGGTAGGCCGCGGAGATGTCCGACGGATTGTTGATACGGCGCAGGGCGGGCTTCTCGGCACTGTGCTCGGCGCCCATGTCGAAGCGCGGCCGGCCGTCGATCGTCGGCGGTCCGAACGGCGCTTTGTGAGCGCGGCTCTCCTCGACCCAGGCCGCAATGTCGGCCTTCAGCGCGGTGAGCTGTCCGGGCGTCACGGCTCCTTCGACCATGAGAAAGCCGTCGCGCCAAAATGCATCGATCTGTTCGCGGCTGAGAACGGGCATCGTCGCCTCCTTCAACGTCCTTTGAACTGCGGCTTGCGCTTCTCCATGAAGGCTCGCCGGCCTTCGATATAGTCGTCGGAAGCGAAGCATTCCTTCACCAACGCAGTCGTGCGTCCGAAGTCGGGCTTGCCGTCGAGCCGGGTCAACTCCTCGATCGTGCGCTTGGCGGCGTGCATGGTGAGCGGGGCATTCTCGCCGATACGCCGACAGTAGTCGTCGATGAAGGCATCCAGCTCGGCATCTGCCACGACGCGGTTGATCAACCCCATGCCAAGCGCTTCTTGAGCGCTGAAGTGGCGGGCGGTAAAGAAGATTTCCTTGGCGTAGGCTGGTCCGACGAGATCCATCAACGTTTTCAGCCCGGCCGGCCGATAGCCCAGACCGAGCCGAGCTGCCGGAACACCGAACTTGGCGTTGTCCGAGGCGATGCGGATGTCACAGGTGAGCGACACAGCGAGCCCGCCGCCGATGCAGTAGCCGCGGATGCGGGCAATGGTCGGCTTGGAGCACTTGGCGAGCCGCGCATTCGCGACCTCACCGATCTTGTCGTAGTAAGCCACCTGCTCGGGCGTCGAACGCGCTTTCTCGAATTCCGATATGTCGGCACCCGAGACGAATGCCTTGTCGCCGGCGCCGGTTACGACGACGACGCGGATCGCCGGATCGTTCTCGAAATCGTCGAGAATGACCGGGATCGCTTCCCACATGTCGGTCGAGGTCGCGTTGTGCTTAGCCGGCTTGTTGAAGACGAGCTTGCCAACCGGCCCATGCTTCTCCGCGATCATGTTCGGCGTGGGACTGAGCATCGGAATTCTCCTACTCGCCGGATCTCGGGCCTGGAGGCCACGGTCCGGTAAAACTAGATGACGCCTCTTTGCCTGAAGCTCGCGATCGCAGCCGTGTCGTAGCCGAACTCTTTCAAGACGGCCTCGGTGTGCTCGCCTTGCTCGGGCGTCGCCGAGCGCATCTCGAACGGCGTGCGGCTCATGTTGATGGCCTGGCCGATCACCTCGACATCGCCGAGCTTGGGCGATTTCACCGGATGGGCCATCTGCAGATGCTTGACTTGCGGGTCGGCGAACATCTCGTCCATCTTGTAGATGGGCCCGGCCGGCACGCCGGCCTTGTTCAGCTTCTCCACCAGCTCGGCGCTGCCGTAGGATGCCACGCGCTTGTCGATTTCGGCGTTCAGCACATCGCGATGCTTGGCGCGCGCCTTGTCGTTGGCGAAGCGCTCGTCGCTGATCAGTTCCGGCGCCTGAACGCACTCGCAGAAGCGCTTGTAGATGTGCTGCCCCGACGCGGCGATATTGATGTATCCGTCCTTGGTCTTGAACACGCCGGTCGGGATCGAGGTCGGATGGTTGTTGCCGGCTTGCCCGGGCACGTCCTTGGCGAGGGTCCAGCGGGCGGCCTGGAAGTCGCACATCGAGATCATCGCCTGCAGCAACGACGTCGAAATCCACTGCCCCTGCCCCGAGCTTTCCCGTTCGAGCAGCGCGATCAAGATGCCGATGGCGCAATGCAAGCCCGCCCCGACGTCGGCGACGGCGATGCCGGCGCGCACCGGCCCTTGGCCCGGCATGCCGGTGATCCACATCAGGCCGCCCATGCCCTGGGCGATCTGGTCGAAGCCTGCCCGCTCGGCGTAGGGACCATCCTGGCCGAAGCCCGAGATCGAGCCCAGGACAATACGGGGATTGACCTTCTTCAGGCTTTCGTAGTCGATGCCCAGCCGGAACTTAACGTCGGCGCGATAGTTCTCGACCACGACGTCGGCTTTCTCGACCATCTTCATGAAGACGGCGCGGCCATCGGGCTCCTTGAGGTTGAGCGTGACCGAACGCTTGTTGCGATGCAGGTTCTGGAAGTCCGGCCCATGACGCGGCCCACCCATGTCCATTTCACCGGCGCTGGGCGGCATCTCGATCTTGATGCAGTTGGCACCCCAGTCGGCGAGGTAGCGCACCGCCGTCGGGCCGGCGCGCACCCGCGTCAGGTCCAGCACGGTGAAGCGAGAAAGCGGTCCGGCAGTCATGGTAGTCTGGTACTCCCCGGCATGAGGTCTTCCGGCGGTACGAACTACCATGGCCGCGGCATCGTTCACCAGCATCGGTGCGCCGAGCGGCGATATTCCAGCATGCGGCCCGAGCCGCCCTACTCGATGCGAACCATGTCGCCCGGGTTGATGTCGAGCCAGGCCCGACTGCCAACCTCGAACACGGCGGCCGGCCCCGTCGAGACGCGCAGCGCCTTGCCGGCGCTCAGCGGCCGCACCTGGTAGTCCCAATACTCACCGAGATAGGACCGCGCCGCTATTTCGGCTTCGATCGTCAACCGGTCGCCGCTGCCTTCCCGCGCCGACAAGCCTATCGCCTGGGGCCGCAGCGAGTACAACAGCGCGCCGGCGCCGTTCGCCGCTTCGAGCCGAGCCGCCGCCACCGCAAATCCGTCGAATCGCACGTCGCTGCCCTGGCGCTGCCCCTCCAGGAAGTTGGTCCGGCCGATGAACCCCGCGACGAAACGGCTGCGTGGTCGGGCATAGAGCTTGTGCGGCGCGTCGACCTGCTCGATGCGGCCCTTGTTCATCACAACGATGCGATCGGAGGTCACCATTGCTTCCGACTGATCGTGCGTGACGTAGACGGTCGTGATCTTGAATTCGTCATGCAGGCGTCGGATCTCGAAACGCATCTCCTCGCGTAGGTTGGCGTCGAGATTGCTGAGTGGTTCGTCGAGCAGCAGCACTTCCGGTTCGACCACGATCGCGCGGGCCAACGCCACGCGCTGCTGCTGACCGCCCGACAGCTCGGCCGGATAGCGTCCCTTGAGGCCGCGCATCTGCACGATGTCGAGAATGGCATCGACCTTGCGGTCGATCTCGGCTCGGCCGAGCCTGCGCACCTGCAGCCCGAAGCCGACGTTCTCGGCCACCGTCATGTTCGGCCATATGGCGTAACTCTGGAAGATCATCGACATGCGCCGCTTCTCCGGCGGCACCACCGAGCTGGGCGAGGAGATGTGCCGGCCGTCCATCTCGATCGACCCGGCGGATGGCGGCGCGAATCCCGCGATCATCCGCAAGGTCGTGGTCTTGCCGCAGCCCGACGGGCCGAGCAGCGACACGAATTCGCCTTGTCCCAGCTCGAGCGAGAAATCGGCGACCGCCTCGACGGCCCCATAGCGGCGGGCAATGTTCTTCAGGACGAGCTTGCTCATGTCGCGTCGCGTCTCAGCATGAAATCCTTGCCCAATGCTTTCTGGCCGATCCACAGCAGCGGCAGCGTCAGCACCTGCAGAATGAGCGCCAGAGCCGAAAGATACTCGAAATTCCCTTCCTCGCTCATATCGAAGATCATGACCGAGGCCACCTTGGTGTTTGGGCCGTAAAGAAAAATCGCCGCCGAAAGCTCGCGCGTCGCCGGAATGAAGATCAGAAGCCAGGCGCCGAGCAGGCTGCGCTTCAGAAGCGGCGCCACGACCCGGCGCAACGCGGTAAGCCGGCTACCACCCAACACCCTCACCGCCTCCTCCATCTCCGGATTCAGGCTGCGCAACGCGGCACTGGCGTTGACATAGCCGATCGGCAGGAAGCGCGTCGTGAAGGCGAGGATCAGGATCAACGCCGTGCCGTACAGTGCCAGCGGCGGCGGAGCATAGGCCGCGTAGAAGCCGATCGCCAGCACGATGCCCGGGATGACGAACGGTGCGATGCACAGGAAGCCCAGCACGCCGCCGAACGGCACCAACCGGCGCGTCACGATATAGGCGACGCCCAGAGTCAGGATCACCACGGCTGTGGCGCTCACGCCGGCGTAGAGGAAGGAATTGATCACCGACTTGGCGGCCGTCCCATGCTCGAAGAGCACAAAGTGAAAGTTCCGCAGCGACAGGTTTTCCAGGCCGAAGCCCCTTCCCCAGGCCTTGGCAAAGGCCGCCTGGATGAGGAACAAGTAGGGCAAGAACACCGCCAACGCGGCCACGAACATGGCGTAGCCGAACATCGCCCAGCGCCATGGCCCGAGCTGGATCGGCCGCCGTTCGCCACCCTTGCCGGTCAGCGCCACAAAGCCCTTGCGCCGCGTCATCAAGCGCTGAATCAGGATGAGCAGGATCGTGACGCCCAGCAGCGGCATGGCATAGGCCGCCGCCACCTCGACCCGGACCGGATTGCCGAAGAACTGGAAGAGTTGCGTCGTCACCACATTGAAGCGCGCCGGAATGGCGATCATCGCCGGCGACCCGAACAGGGCGATCGCCTCGAGAAAGCAGATGATCAATCCACCAAGGATCGCCGGCAGCGCCAACGGCAGTGTCACGCGGCGCATGGTCCGCCAGGCGCCTGCCCCCAGGATGTTGGCGGCATCCTCCATCTCCGACGACACCAGCTCGAGGGCCGCCGTGGTGAAGATGAAGATGTAGGGAAAGGAATAGAGGGCGATGACCAGCGCCAGGCCGGGAAAGCTGTAGATGTTGAGGGGCCCGGCCTCGGCGCCCGTTAGCAGCACATAAAAGCGGTTGAGCCAGCCGGCGTTGGGGCCGGCCAAAAGAATCCAGGCGACGGCGCCGGTGTAAGGCGGAGTGATGAAAGTCGCGAGGACCAGCATGCGTGTCAGCCCGCGACCCGGCATGTCGGTGCGCGCCACGGCCCAGGCCAACGGAACGGCAAACAGCCCCGCCAGCGCCGCGGCGGCAGCCCCGAGCTTGAGCGAGTTCACCAATGCATCGATGTAGCGCGCCCGGCCATAGGCGGCCGCGTAGTTCGCGAAAGTGAATTCGCCGGTCCGCTCCGCCGTGAAGCTGGTGATGACCAGATAGACGAACGGACTCACCACCAGGAACAGCAGGACCGCGATGATCGCGATCCACAACAGCCAGGTCGAATCGAAAGACAGCAGGCGCCGGGGCGCCTGCGGTGTGACGAGAGCCGGTACCGCCACGGTCATGCCGGTTGCGCACCCTCGGCCCGCCGCGCCGGACTCAGTTGCCGAACGTGTCGCGCCACTGCTCGATCACCTCAGGGATGCCCTTGCTGATCTCGGCGACGGTCGGACGGATCGTCTTGACCTCCGACAGCGGCCTGGCGCCGGCCGGTGCCGGCACTTCGGGGCGAAGCGGCACGGCGAAGTGCTTGGCGTTGATCTTCGCCGCCTCGACGGAATTGAGATACTCCATGAACAGCTTGGCGGCAGCGGGACGCTTGCTGCCTTTCATGATCGCCGATGGCGCGATGATCAGCACCGAGCCGTCGCTGGGGTAGGACACCGCCAGCGGATTGCCGCGCGCGGCGCTGAACAGCGTCGAGCCGTCGGCGCCGGCTGCGACCTGGCGTTCGCCGGCGTTGAGAGCGGTCACCGTATCGTTGATCGACCGGCCGATCTGCGGCTTGTTCTTCTCGAGTTTGTCGAAGTACGACCAGCCATAGAGGTTCTTCATGGTGAGAACCCAGGTGCCGACATAGCCCGAGAAGCCGGGATGACCGGTCGAGACCTTGCCCTTCCATTTGATGTCGAGAAGATCCTGCCACTTCTTCGGCGCATCCTCGGCCTTCACCTTGGCGGTGTTGTAGGTGATCACCACAAGACCCGCCGAGGTCGTATGGTAGAAGCCGGCAGGATCGAAGTTCCGGAAGGCCGGCAGGATCTTCGAAGCGTTCTCAGGCACGTACTTCTCGAACCGGCCTTCGGCGGACAGACGTACGAAGTGGCCGACATCGGTCGACGAGAAGACGTCGCAAATCGTCTGGTTGTTCTTGAGGTCCTGCAGCAGACGCTGGTATGCGACCTGCGCAGTGGTGCGCACGACGTTGACTTTGACGCCGTACAGCTTGGTGAACTCCGCTCCGAGCTCCTCCGCGCCCTCGGATGTGTAGTGCGCGATGTACCATGTGAGCTCGCCTTCCTTCTTGGCGGCTTCCTCGAGAGCCTTCATGTCGGCGCGTGCCGCCGGCGCGAAGGCAAGCGCTGCGATGATGGCAAGGCATGCCAACCGCTTCATTGATTCCTCCCTGGACGTGGTGTTTTTTGTTGTTGGCCAGGCATACGATCACACGATGCGACCGCCCACAAGCGCGCGCCCCTGAGAACGAGCGCATGACGGAAGATAAGTCCGCCTCCTGGTCGGCCTATTACCGGAAGCTGCGGGATCGGCCGCCGCGTCGCACGCTGCTGGCGGCACTCGACGCCTTCGGCGCGACGCCGTTGAAAGCACTTGCCGTCGATTTGGGTTGCGGCGATGGCCGCGACGTCATCGAAATGCTGCGCCGCCGCTGGCGCGTCGTAGCCGTCGATTCCGAACCCGAAGCGCTGCGCCAGCTCCAGGCCCGCGCCTTGCCTGAGGGGATCGAACTCACCCCCATTGTGGCACGCTTCGAGGAAGTGCCGTTGCCCTTGGGCATCAGCCTGGTCAACTCGAGCTTCGCCATGCCGCTTTGCGAACCGGATGCCTTCCGCCGCCTGTGGAGCCGCATCCGCGAGGCTTTGCCGGCGGGCGGGCGATTCAGCGGTCAATGGTACGGCCCGCGCGACTCCTGGCTCGGCCGTCCAGGCATGACGTTCGTCGCCCGCGATGAGGCACTCGCCCTGCTGCAGGGTCTCACCGTCGAAATGTTCGAAGAAGAGGAGGCCGGCGGCGTCACGCCGCGCGGCAACGCCAAGCATTGGCACATCTTCCATATCGTTGCGCGGAAGTAGTGCGGCACGGCCTACTCGCCTGGTCCGAGATATGGACAACGCTGCATGCGCTGTCCGACACTTCGGCCCGAGCCTTCGAGGAAGCACCATGGCCGCCTTTCAAGTCACCGCCGAGATTGCCCGCCGTGCCGTCGGGCTTGCATGGCACGATCTTCCAGACGACCTCATCGAGCGTACCAAGCAATGTCTGCTCGACTGGTTCGGCGTCACCTTGGCAGGGGCCCAGGAAGAACTGACCGACATCCTGGTGCGGGAGGCACTGGAGGATGGTTCGAAGGGCTCGACGTCGCTGATCGGCCGCGGCGAGACGGTCACGCCATCGGCCGCTGCGTTGATCAATGGCGCGGCAAGCCATGCCTTGGACTACGACGACGTCAATTTCGCCATGGGCGGCCATCCGACAGTGACCGTGGTCCCCGCCCTGCTCGCCCTGGGCGAGCAGACCAAGGCCTCCGGGCGGTTGTTCATCGAAAGCTTCGTCGCCGGCTACGAGACCTCGGGCCGCGTCGGCCGGCTGGTCGCCCCAAGCCACTACCAAAAGGGCTTTCACGTCACGGGTACCGTCGGGTCCTTCGCCGCGGCGGCTGCAGCCGGCCGCATGCTGGGCTTGAGCGACCGGCAACTCGCCACGGCCTTTGGCATCGCCGCCACTCAAGCCGCCGGCCTGAAGTCCAACTTCGGCACCATGTGCAAGCCTTTGCACGCTGGCACCGCGTCGGAGCATGGCCTGCGCGCGGCCCGTCTGGCAGCCAGGGGCTTTACGGCGCGCGGCGACGTCCTGGAATGCGATCAGGGCTTCGCCTCGTCGCAAAGCGACGACCTCAATGTCGACGCAGCCCTCGGCGAGCCTCCGGCCGGCTGGCATCTGCGCAACAACCTCTTCAAGTACCATGCCGCCTGCTACCTCACCCATGCGCCGATCGAATGCGCCCGGGAAATCCGCCTGCGGAGCAACTTTCCGCCCGAGCGCGTGAAGAAGATCCTGCTCAGGATCGATTCCGGCGCCGACAAAGTATGCAACATCGCCCATCCGACCAGCGGCCTGGAAGCCAAGTTCTCGCTGCGCCAGACCGTGGCCATGGCGTTGAACGGCGTCGATACGGCCGCATTGGCCTCCTATGACGGCGCCAGCACCCAAGAGCCGCGGATGAAGGCCCTGCGTGACAAAATGTCGATCGAGTTCAAGCCGAACTGGGAGCATTCGGTCGCCGAAATGGCGATTCAGCTCGACGACGGAACGACTTTGGAGGCGCGACACGACTCGGGAATCCCCTGGGCCGACATCGCCAGGCAGCGTCAGGCCATCGAGACCAAGTTCGACAGCTTGGCCACGCCGGTGCTCGGCGCCGCTGCCACGCGCCGCCTGCACGATGCGATCGAGCGCGTCGAGACGCTCGACGATGTCGGCGAACTGGCGAGGGCTGCGACAAGGAGCTAGCCCTCTGGCTCACGATCGAGGAGAGAGAATGGCGGACGACTTCAGGACGCGCGCGCGACTGGTCCCGAAAGGCAATCGCTACGAGGACTTCGAGCCTGGGCGGATCTTCAAGCATCACTGGGGCCGCACCATCACCGAAGCGGAAAGCACCCTGTTCTCGACGTTGACGCTGCACTTCAATCCGCACTACTACAACGCCGAGTATGCCCGAGCGCACGGCCATCCCGGCCTGGTCGCCAACCCGTTGCTGGTGTTCACCACGGTGTTCGGCCTCACGGTCGAGGATCTGAGCGAAGGCGGCGGACCGTTCCTCGGCGTCAACGAGCTCACCTATCATCGCCCGGTCTACCCCGGCGATTCGCTCCGCGCCGAATCGACGGTGCTCGACCGGCGGCTGTCGGATTCCCACAAAGGGTTCGGCATCGTCACTTGGCTCACCAAGGGCTTCAACCAGCGCGAAGAACTGGTCATCGAGTTCAAGCGCACCAACCTCGTCCGTCTCAGGAACGCGTAAATGCCGTACATCACCGAAGAGCGCCGTCTGATCCAGGAACAGGCGCGCGAGTTCACCCTCAACGAAGTCCTGCCGGTCGCCAACAAGCTCGACCCGGAAAAGGGCGACATCCCGATGGAACTGCGCGACAAGATGGCCGAGCTCGGCTACTTCGGCATCCTGATCCCCGAGAAGTACGGCGGCTTGGGCCTCGGCTGCTTCGAGTATTGTCTTGTCACCGAGGAGCTGTCGCGCGGCTGGATGAGCGTCGCCTCGCTCATCGCCCGCGGCAATCTGCTGATCGGCGCGCACATGATGAGCGAGGAGCAGAAGGACCGCCATCTGCGGCGCATGGCCAAGGGGGAGTTCCTCGGCGCCTTCTCCATGTCGGAACCCAATGCCGGATCCGACATCGCCAACATCTCCTGCCGCGCCAAGAAGGACGGCTCGAGCTATCTGATCAGTGGCAACAAATACTGGTGTACTTTCGCCGACGGCGCGGACTTCATCATCATCATCGCCCGCACCTCCGACCCGCCTCCTGGCAAGCGTCATTTGGGCCTGTCGATGTTCTTCGTCGAGAAGAAGCGTGGCGAGCTGCCCAAGGGCTGTAGCGGCGCGCCAATTCCGAAGATCGGCTATTTCGGCTGGAAGACCTGGGAACTCGCCTTCGACAATTTCCGCGTCGACGCCTCCGACATGATCGGCGAGGAAGGGCAGGCCTTCTACTACGCCACCTCCGGCCTCGAGACGGCGCGCGCCCATACCGCGGCCCGTGCCATCGGGCTCGCCCAAGGCGCGCTCGACGATTCGATCAAGTACGCCAACGACCGGCGTCAGTTCGGCCGCTCGATCGGCGAGTTTCAGGCCATCCGCTTCAAGATCGCCGAGATGGCGACCCAGATCGAAGCGGCCCGCCAGCTCAACTACTTCGTCTGCGAGCAGATCGACACCGGCCAGCGCTGCGACAAGGAGGCTTCGATGGCCAAGCTGTTCGCCTCGGAGATGGCCGAGCGGGTATGCAGTGAGGGCATCCAGATCCATGGCGGCGCGGGTTACACGACACTGCATGCCGTCGAACGGCACTGGCGCGACGCCCGGCTGACCAAGATCTTCGAAGGCACATCGGAGATCCAGAAACGCATCATCTCCGACCGCCTGCTCGGCCGCGGGAGGAATTGATGAACGTCTCCACCTTCACCGGCAGAAGCAACTACTTCGAGGACTTCAAGGTCGGTGACGTGCTGAAGCATGCCCGCGGCAAGACCGTCGAGCCGCTGGAGCAGGTGTGGATCACCAACGTCACCATGAACACCGCCGAGGCGCACTTCAACGAGCACCTGACCCAGTCGATGTCCTACGGCCGGCGGCTGGGATTCGGTGGCGTGACGATCTCGATGTGCATCGGCCTCGCCGCTGAGGACACTGCCGAGAATGCCTTGGCAGAGCTCGGCATGGACAAGATTCGGCTGAAGGGGCCGCTCTATCACGGCGATACGCTATACTGTTACAGCGAAGTGTTGGAAACCAAGGATGCCGGCCAGCCCGATGCCGGCATCGTGCGTTTCAAGCACTATGGTGTGAATCAGGACGACAAGCACATCTTCGAGGGCGAACGCACCGTGCTCATCAAGCGTCGCAGCCATTGGGGAGACAAGTGAGCCGAGACGCTGCCGGCGCGCTCGACGGCGTGCGCATCGTCGATCTGACCCAGATGCTGGCCGGCCCGTTCTGCACCATGCTGCTGGCCGACCAAGGGGCGGAGGTCATCAAGGTCGAGCCGCTCGACGGCGACCACACGCGCATCGTCGGCCCCTACCATCCCGATGACAAGCTGAAGGCCTTCGGCGGCTACTTCGCCTCGGTCAACCGCAACAAGAAGTCGATCGCCATCGACCTCAAGCGACCGGAAGGCCGTGACCTGGTGCTGCGACTGTGCGAGGGCGCCGATGCCATCGTCGAGAACTACCGCGGCGGCGTCATGGATCGCCTGGGGCTCGGCTACGAGAACCTGCATCAGCGCTTCCCCAAACTCGTCTACGCCACAATCCGCGGCTTCGGCGACTGGCGGACCGGCAGAAGCCCCTATACCGACTGGCCGGCCTACGACGTGGTGGCGCAGGCGTTCGGCGGCGTCATGGCGATCACCGGTCCCGACCAGGACACGCCGATGAAGGTCGGCCCGGGCGTCGGCGATCTGATGCCGGCCACCATGTGCGCCGTCGGCATCGTCAGCGCCATCCTGCGCGCGCACAAGACCGGCGGAGGCCAATTCGTCGATGTCGGCATGGTCGATGCCATCCTGTCGATGTGCGAGCGCATCGTGCATCAGCACGCCTACACTGGCGGCGTTCCGGTGCCGGAAGGCAACCACCATCCCCTGCTCTGCCCGTTCGGCATGTTCCCGGCCAAGGACGGCCACGTCACCATCGCCGCCCATGCCGATACCCACTTCCCCGTGCTGTGCCGGCTGATCGGTCGGCCGGACATGGCGAGCGATCCGCGCCTGTCGACCGTGCAGGATCGCCGTGCGCATCAGGATGAAATCATCGCGGCCGTCGCCATCTTCACCCGTCAACACACCAAGCAGGAGCTGCTCACCCATCTCGGCGGCCAGGTGCCGTTCGCGCCGGTCAACGACGTGCGCGATGTCTTCGCCAATCCCCATTTCGCCGCCCGCGACATGGTCGTGTCGGTGCCTCATCCCGGCATCGACCCCGAGATGAAGGTCGCCGGCGTCGCCATCAAGATGAGCGAGACACCCGGTCGCGTGCGCCATCGCGCCCCCTTGCTGGGCGAGCATACCGACCAGTATCTCACCACCCTCGGTCTGGGCGGCGCGGAAATCGCGCGGCTGCGGGCCGAGAAGATCGTCGTCTGAGGAGACATGCAATGACCGACCGTCCGCGCCGCGCACGCCGCGTGCAACTTTCCACGCCAGGTTCGAGCGAAAAGATGATGCAGAAGGCGGCCGAGTCGAAGGCCGACCACGTCTTCCTCGACCTCGAGGACGCCGTCGCGCCGAGCCAGAAGCGCGACGCCCGCAAGAAGATCGTGCAGGCCCTCA
>Ga0194121_10008298_pt1 | contig 13210 bp, 15 predicted proteins | sample TA2MahCa50mmetaG_FD_148609 | JGI IMG/M metagenome (GOLD analysis project Ga0194121, IMG submission 148609) | Freshwater microbial communities from Lake Tanganyika, Tanzania - TA2015020 Mahale Deep Cast 50m | ecosystem: Environmental > Aquatic > Freshwater > Lake | place: Tanzania: Lake... | reverse complement strand
AAGCCGGCCAGCCCGGGGTAGTTGACCAGTGCGACGCCCACCTCAGTGGTGCCGTACATGCTCGCCGGCACGACGCCGAAGGTCTGCTCGATCCAGGCCGCAGTGGACGCATCCATGGGCTCACCGGCGTAGGAAATCTTTCTCAGCGCCCCACCCTTCAATCCCGAGTTGCGCATCATGCGAAACACCGTAGGCGCGGCGGCCATCGTGTCGATCCCGAACTCCCGGAGCGCCTCGAACATCCTCGCCGCCTCGAACTTACCGGAATAGCTGGCGGTGCGGATGCCGAGGGCGAGCGGCGAAAGCGTGCCGTGCGCGAGCCCGTGGCCCCAGGCCGGCGACGAAGGACAGAAATAGCGGTCCCCCGGCCTCAAGCCCAGGCCGTACAGGGCCGCCACCATCAGCGTGACAACCGAGCGGTGCGTGTGCTTTACAGCATCGGGAAGCTCGCGAGTGGTGCCGGAGGTGTACTGGAAGAGGGCTAGATCACTACTTTTTGTTTCCGAAAAATATTCTTTATTTTCTTGTTGGAGTTCTAACCAAAACTGCTCATCCACCCTGACCACCTGCGCCTCCGGAAACTGTGCCTGCAGCGGCGCCGGATCCACCTGCACCAAGATGAGCTTCGGCTTGCAGTCGTTGACGCGCAGCGCGAGCCCCTCGGGGCCGAAGAGCGTGAACATCGGCACCGCGATGGCGCCGCGCTTCATTGCGCCGAACATGCCGGTGTAGAAGCCGAGCGACGGGTCGACGATCACCGCGACGCGGTCGCCCTTCTGCACGCTGCGCTTCACGAGCCAGTTGGCGAAGCGGCCGGTCTCGTCGGCGAGCTGGCCGAACGAGTAGTGCTCGCTGCGCCCATCGCCGAACTTGACGCTGATCGCCGTGCCCTTGCTGCGATGGCGATCGACGCACTCGTGCGCGAGGTTCATGCCAGCCTCGTCACCGTCGAAAAGCGCCCAGAGGCGGTCCCAGGAGAAGCCGGCGATGACTTCGTCGTAGGACTTCAGGCCAAGGATGTTGTCCACTGGCCCATTGTCGCCGAGCCCGAGCTTCCGGGGCGCCGTGCACTGCGGCCGGTGTTTTACTATGTGGAACATGCGCGGCACCCAGACCATCGGACGGGGGCGGAGAGCGAAGTCGCGGTTGCGACGCGCAAGGGCATCACCAGCACGCGGCCGATCGAACTGATAACCAAATTGAGGAAGTAGGCGGCGATCAGGATCGCCATGATCATCGCGGTGGTGCGCATCGTGCCCTCGAAGGCATGCAGCAGGACGTGCGATCCGCAGTGATAGCAAGTAAAAATATCTTTTAAAACGAATAGGAAAATCTATCCGCCCCAGGCTGCGTTGCACCGCACGATTTGGCCATTCTCCCGCTCCCCGGTCTCGGTTTGACGGCGGTCAGCACAATGCAGCTTACGTTGCCCCACGAGCCGCTATTGGTAAAGATGGCGATTCCGGCACTGGCCGCGCTGGCGCTGGAAATCGGCGACCAGCAGGTGCGCAACCGCGGCACCCTCGGCGGCTCGGTTGCCAACAATGACCCGGCGGCGGACTACCCGTCGGCGGTGCTGGGGCTGGGCGCCACCGTGATCACCACCCGTCGCGAGATCGCCGCCGACGACTACTTCCAGGGCATGTTCACCACCGCGCTCGGCGAAGGCGAAATCATCAAGGCGATCCGCTTTCCGGTGCCGAGACGCGCCGCCTACAGCAAATTCCACCATCCGGCCTCGGGCTACGCGATGGCGGGCGCCTTCGTCGCCGACACCGCCGCGGCGTGCGCGTCGCCATCACCGGCACCGGCGCCTCGGGGGTGTTCCGCTGGCCCGCGGCCGAAGCCGCGCTGGCGAAGTCGTTTGCCGCCGCCGCGCTCGACGGCCTGGCTGTCGACCAGGGCCAGTGCATCGCCGACCTGCACGCCGGCGCCGACCATCGCGCGCATCTGGCTGGCATGATGACCCGCCGCGCGGTCCAGAAAATCACCGGCTGACCCCTTACCGATTGCAGAGCATGCCATGACCAAGATCTCCTTCACCATCAACGGCAGGCAGGTTTCCTCCGACGTCGAGGGCCGCACCCTGCTGATCGACCTGATCCGCGACGAACTGCGGCTGACCGGAACCCATGTCGGCTGCGACACCAGCCAGTGCGGCTGCTGCACCATCGAGCTCAATGGCGAAATGGTCAAGTCCTGCGCCATGCTGGCGGCGCAGGCGGACGGCGCCACCATCACCACCATCGAAGGTCTGGCCAAGGGCCAGGTCCTGCATCCGGTGCAGCAAGCGTTCACCTAGTGCCACGGGCTGCAGTGCGGCTTCTGCACGCCCGGCATGATTATGGCCTCGGTGGGCATCCTCAAGGCCAACCCCAACCCGACCGACGAGGACATCGTCAAGGGCCTGGGGGGCAACCTGTGCCGCTGCACCGGCTATGTCAACATCATCAAGTCGGTCAAGCGCGCTGCCGAGCTGATGAAGGCCTGATGGAGCGGCGGTGCCGGCGTGCGCCGGCGCCGTCGGACCTGGCAGGTTCACCGGTTGCGGGCGGCCAGGGCCGCTCGCGTTAACCGTCCCTAGAAGCGCGACATGAGCTGCGTGAAGCCGTGGAGCTTGTCGGCGATCCCGTTCATGCGCAGCGCGTGCCAGTAGGTGGCGACGTTGATGCTGATTACCGGCTTGTCGAGCCAGCGCTCGGCCTCGTCGGCCAGGCGCCCCATCGGCAGGTTGGCGCCGAACTGGACGATCGCTTCGATGTCGGGCCCGTCGATCGCGCGCATGGCGTTGATCATGTCGCGCGCGGTCAGGATGGAGTAGGAGGCGGGGCTCTTGCCGCGCATGTGGTTGTAGCGCACGATTTCGTAGCCGAACGGCCCGAACACGCCTTCCATGCGCTTCTCGATCGACGGGTAGTACGGCTCCATGATGGCGATGCGGCGCTTGACGCCGTGCGCGCGCAGGGCGGCGGCGACCGCGTCGGTGGCCAGCGCAACCGGGATCTCCCAGCCGGCAACCTTGCGGATGCGCGCCTTGAGCTCGTCGCCCCAGGCCGGCGTGCCTCCCCAGACCGCCAATGCCGAGATGCCCAGGATGAAGGCGTTCGGCTTGGCATCCATCACGCGCGCCACCGCGCCTTCGAGCGCGGCGTCGATCAGTTCGATCGAATGGTCGAAATCGGCGTTGTTGGCGATCGGGATGTCCGGGATCGCCATGCGGCCGAGGTGGTTGGTCACGCCCGGCGGGCGCATGTCGTCGTACTCCGGCTGCACCACGGTGTTGGTCGACGGCGTGGTCACGCCAAACGCCATTCGCCAGGCAAGATAGTCGCGCATCTAGGTCTTCTCCTTGTTGGTGCTAGAGGTTGCCGGCCAGCGCCGCGCATGCCTCGCGCGCGGCCAGGGTTGCTTCACCCACTGCATCGGTGAGCCGCCCGCCGTAGCCGTGGCGCACCGCGCCGGCCGCGTACAGGCCGCTGGTTCGCGTACACAGGCGCGCGTCGGTGATCACCGCGCCCGATGGCGTGGTCTCGGCCAGGTCGCCCAGCCAGGCACTCTCCGGCACCAGGCCGATGTACGGAAACACGGCGTCGCAGTCGAGCGCGGTGGTCTCGCCGCTGCCGCGATCGCGCAGGGTGACGCCGGTGACACGGTCGGTGCCGGCGATCGCGGTCACCTCGGTCGACCAGAGAAAAGTGATCGCCTCGTTGGCTGCGGCCTGTTCCACCAGCGACCGGCGCGCGCGCACGGCCTCGCCGCGGATCACCATGGTGACCCTGGCGTCGTGGCCGGCCAGGTGCAGGGTTTCCTGGAAGGCCGAGTCGCCCGCGCCGACCACCACCACCTGACGTCCGCGAAACAGCCCGGCATTGCACCACGCGCACTGCAGGACACCCTTGTCGCGCAGCGCCGCGGCGCCGGGGACGTCGAGCGCCACCAGGCGCGCGCCGGTGGCGACGATCACCTTGCCGGCACGCCACTGTGCCGTGGCGGTGCGCAGCACCAGGCCGCCGCCGAAGGCGTCGATACCCTTGGCAACGCCGCGTTCGATCATGCCGCCGTGCGCGACGATGTCTTGCTGCAGCCGCTCCGCCATCGCCATTCCTGCGACCGGCGCGCTGCCGGGAAAGCCGTCGAGGGCACCGATGTTGGCCACTAGGCCGCCCGGCAGGTCGTTGCCGGCAACCAGCAGCACCTGGCAGCTGTCCAGCGCGGCCTGCCATGCCGCAGTCAGCGCGGTGATGCCGCCGCCGACCACGGCAAGTTCGCACGAGCCGGTCTTCATTGGTGCCCCAGCATCCGCACTTGCGTCATGCGTTCCTCGGCGAGCAGTTCATCCCAATTGTCGGGCAGGTCGATGACGCGGCTGATGCGCGCCGGCGGAAAGCCCCAGGAGGGGCAGTAGGCGTGCTGCGCGATGGGAACATTGCCGCCAGCGACGACCAGCACCAGATCGTCGGCACAGGCCGCCACCGGCACCGCGCCGGCGGTCGCGGCGCCGCGGACCGCCGCCGGCCAGCGCTCGCTGCCCCCCACGGTCTTGAATAGCCAGGACGCGCGCCAGTCGCGCGCCGGCCAGCGGCCATGGGCGAACAGCCACGCTTTCACCGCGGCCTTGTCCATCCCCTCACCGGCGAGCGCGGCGGCCAATGCCGGCGCGATGATCACCGTCGAGCGCCCGCTCCACATTGCCGCGAAGGCCGATGCGGCGGTTCCCATCACGCTGGCGATCTCGGCCAGTGCGCCGGTGACATTGATCACCGTCTCCGCGCGCATCACCGTGACCACGCTCTCGCCGGCCGCGAAGCCAGCCTCGACGTGCAGCGGCTCCCACGGGCTCTCCGAGGTGTTCTCCGCCAGGCAAAGGCTGTACCGGCCCGGCTGCCCCAGTCCGGCGAAGGATACGGTCCCCGGCCAGCCGCCGCCGAGGTTGTTCATCACCAGACGCACTGTGCGACCGATGCTTGCGTTGGCGCGCCATCCGGGGCCGAGCGCGCCGAAGCCGGCGTTGATGCCGAGCAACTCGGCCGCCGGTCCGTTGACCACCAGCAGCGGCGCGACGTTCTCGTCGGTGGTCTGTACGCCGCGCAGATTGAAGTCGGCATCGAGGATCGCCTCGACCGCCGCGACGACCACCGGCAGGAACGACGGCAGGCAACCCGCCATGACCGCGTTGGCCGCGACCTTTTCGATGGTCGCCATTCCTTTCAGGGGATCGACTTCGCCGAGGCAGTGATCCGGGTTGCGCCGCGTGGCGCGCAACATGCGGCGCACGCGCGCGGTGGTCGGAGCAAAGACCGGCAGGCCGTCGGTCCAGCCGCGCGCGTGGAACAGCGCCGAGACATGGGCATCGATATCGGCGGCCGGCACCGCCTCGACCCGGGTGCGCGGAAAAGTCCCGGCCAGCGGCGTGCGCGCCGACATGCCGGTCTCGCGCACCCGCTCGGCCAGAGTGTCGTCGATCCACTGGCCGGCGCTTTGCTGACCCGCCGGATTGACGATCCAGGCGCGCTCTTCGGCCATCGGCAACCGGGCCCCTGGCTCAGGAGGCGCGGACGAGCTGGTCCTGCCAGTCCGCCGGCAGCGTCACCTGCTTCATGGTCGGAAAGCCGAGGATGCCGTTGTGCACCAGGACATAGCAATTCGAGCGCAACGGGTCGCCGCTGACGGCGATGACGAAGTCCTCGGGCTTGCCGACGATCGGCACCAGGCGCTGCGGGTCGATGGAAGCGCCGTATGCGCGCGGCGCCTTGCCGAGGCGCGACAGTTCAAGCAGCGAGCGCTTGCCGGGGATGAGGTTGGTCCAGCCCGATATGTAGCGTTCGAAGCGCTCTGCCGGCATCCGGGCGTGGTCGAACAGCCAGCGCTGCACGTCCGCCTTCGACATGCCGGACTTGGCGATGGTCTCGGCGATCACCGGGCTCAGGATCAGCATCGGTCGGTACATGCCGGTCGACATGCCGACCGTGAAGATGACCTCCCAGGTTGTGTGCGACACCAGCGCGTCGGCCAGGTAGGGCAGGCATTTCTCCGCCGTATCGCCGAACACCGAGGCAACCACGTTGGAGCCGGTGAAGCGCGAGATGGTGACCGCGTTGGCCCGTTCCGGCGCCCCCATGTCGCCGGCGACGGTGGGCCAGCCGATGCGGCGCAGCACCTCCTCGTTCTCGGCCAGGACCACGCGCCAGGTGCCGCCGAAGGTGCCCTTGTCGTTGTGGTGCGGCAGGAAGCCGGCGACATTGCGCAGGTACAGGCGCCAGAACCGGCCGATGGTCGTGTTCGGCTGGAAGCCGTCGCGCAGCGCACCCTGCTCGTAGTTGAAGCCGAGATCGCGGGCGATGGGACCGTTGAGCACGATCAGGGTCTCAGCCCCGGGTGTGTTGCCGCTGTGCTCGACGCCATAAACGGGATCGGCCATCGCCTCGACCGCGGCGATGAGCACCGGCATGTATTCAGGGCGGCAGCCGGCCATCACGCCGTTTACGGCGATGTTCCAGATGGTCGCCTCGCGGTTGTCCGGCAGGAGCCTGCCCAGCACTTCGTCCGGATCACGGTCGGTGAAAGCCAGGAATTCCGCGATCTTCTCCGTGGTGGGCGGGACGATCGGCAGGCCGTCGCTCCAGCGGTTCTCGAGGAAGAAACGGTTAACCTCCTCGAAGCTGCCGGAGAAGACGATCTCGCGCGGCCCCGGGTCGCGACCCAGCGTCACCGCGGCAACCGGTTCGGTGAGGCAGCGGATGACGTCGCCGACGGTCACCGCGAGTACGTTGGCGCGCAGGTCATCGGCCGATTGCACGTCGACATGGCCCGGCACGCGGGCGACCTGCAGGTTGGGAAAGCCCAGGCCCTCGGAGGTCGAGCGCGCCTGGCCGACGAAGCCCTCGCAGCACAGCGACGCCGTCGGCACCCCGGCCAGTTCGGCCACCGCACTCGCCCGCAACACGGCGGGCGTGCAACTCCCTCAGCAGCCCATCCCGGAGACGACGGCGTCGATCTTCAACTCGCCGATGAGCTTCGGCATGCCGTCCAGGACCTGATGCTCGGCCTCGCCGTGGGTGGAGCCGAAGGTCTCGTAGTCGACAAAGCGCATGCCGGGAAAACGCGCCGCCAGTGCTTCCTTCAGCACCGGCCAGATCTCGTCGCCGCGGAACAGGTAGTCCCAGACGAAGCCGATTGTCCTGCCTTCGAGAGAATCGAGGCGGGGTGCGAGCGGCCTGACCGAGACGCTCTTGGCGCTGCGCGGCCAGACCACTTGATAGGCATTCGAAGTCATGGCGTGCTTCCTCAACGTGATTTAATGCATGAAAGAACCATTGGATACATCATATATCGAGTGTCTGTCTGCCGCGAATTCATGATAGCTTAGGTAGGTTGAGGCCTTCAAGCGGATGGCGGAACCGGCCGCAACCACGCAGCCGCCGGGCCCGCGAAGCGCGGACGGCGGCACGGCGAATCTCCGAATTGCGGGCGCGGGCGCAAGCAGGCGACCGGAAGACGTTCAAACGAGGAGCGAGACGATGAGCATTTTTCGACGCATGGCATGCCTGGTCGCATTGGTTGCTGCTCTGCCGGCGGCCAATGTCGCGCAGGCGCAGGTGCAGCAGTGGGACATGTTCGCCTTTCCGGGGGCCACCCATCCGATCACCCTGCGGCTGAAGGAATTCGCCGACGAGGTCAAGAAGCGCAGCAACGGCCAGTTGAACATCACGGTGCGGCCGGCGGGCGAATTTCCGTTTAAGGCCAACGAGGTGGTGCGCGCCACCGGACTGGGCCAGGTGCAACTGGGCGAGGGGTACTCCGGCTTCATCTCCGGCGCGGTGCCGCTGGCGTCGGTGGCCAACCTGCCGTTCCTGGTGCGGACCTCCGAGGAACTCACCAAGATCTGGCCGATCATCCAGAAATATGCCGAGCCCGAATTCCAGAAGGCGGGCGTCAAGACCCTGTTCTATTTCGAATGGCCGCAGCAGAACCTCTACGGGCGCGGCGCGCAGGTCAAGCGCCTCGAGGACTTCGCCGGGCGCAAGTTCCGCACCACCGACGGCAAGCAGAACGAGATGCTCAAGCGCCTGGGCGCCGCGTCGGTGTCGCTGACGCTGGCCGAGGTGCCGGTGGCGGTCGAGCGCGGCGTGGTGGACGGCTTCATCACCGCCGGCTTCAACGTCATGGGCGCGAAGTGGTACGAGTTCGTCAAGTGGGCCTACATGCCGAACATCCATGTCGGCGGGCCGGACTACGTGCTCGTCAACCTGGCTGCGTACAACAAGCTGGCGCCGCCGGTGCGTGCCGCGCTCGACGCGGTCGCCGCGGAATGGGGGCCGCGCATGACGCGGCAGAACGCCGCCGACGAGGTGCGCGATCTCGAAGTGCTGCGCACCAAGCATGGCGTTGATGTCCTCACTCCGCCCCGGGAAGAGGTCGACAAGCTGGTCGAGCGCATGCGCCCCTACTGGAGCGCCTGGGGCGACGAGCACGGCGCCAACGGCGCCGCGCTGGTCCGCGAGGTGCGCGCCGCGCTGGGACGCTGAATGGCGCGTCGCGTTCGCGGCGCCGCGCCGAGGCGCATGCGGAAGTTCGCACCGTGGCATTGTTCGCTCGGGTGACCAGGAGGCTGGTCGATGCCGGCGGCGCTCTCGCCGCCGCCTCGACAGTGCTCATCCTGGTGCTGGTCTGCGTCGAGGTGGTCGCGCGCAAGTTCAACCACTCGACGATGGTTGCCGACGAGCTGGCCGGCTACCTGAACGTCGGCGTGGTCTTCTTCGGCCTCGCCTTCACGGTGCGGGAGGGCGGTTTCATCCGCATCGAGCTGCTGTACGACCGGCTGCGCGGCTTCTGGCTCACGGCCGCGCGCTGGCTCATCGTCGTCACCAGCCTCGCCTTCGCGCTGGTGCTGGGATTCTTCCTCGCCTCGCACGTACAGTACGCGTTCGAGAAGGACATCCGCGCGATTTCGGTGCTGGCAACGCCGGAATACATTCCGATGACCTTCGCGGTTGTCGGTTGCGTGCTCCTGATCCTGCAGCTGGCGAGCTTCCTGCTCGACAGGGTGCGCAAGCTGCCGTAGGCCGCGGGCATGGATACCGGACTCCTGATGGCGGTCCTGTTCGGCGCGCTGGCGCTGTTCCTGCTCATCGGCCAATGGACCGCGTTCGCGCTCGGCATCGTCGGCGTGCTGATCATCTACATGAGCAAGGGCTTTGTCGGCCTGCAGGGCTTGAGCTCGGTGGTCTGGAACAATGCCAACAGCTACATCCTGATCGCCGTGCCGATGTTCCTGCTGATGGGCGAGGTGATCCTGCGCAGCGGGGTCAGCAAGTTCTTCTACGCCGGCGTCGCCACGCTGCTGCGGCGCCTGCCCGGCGGCCTGTTGCACGCGAACATCGTCAGTTGCGCGATCTTCTCGGCGGTCAGCGGGTCGAGCGTGGCGACCGCGGCCAGCGTCGGCACGGTGGCGATCCCGGAGTTGCTGCGCCAGGGTTACCAGCCGCGCGCGGTCTTCGGCTCGCTGGCGGCCGGCGGCACGCTGGGCATACTGATCCCGCCGTCGATCGTGATGGTGCTCTACGCCGCATTGGTCGAGGAATCGGTCGGCCGCCTGTTCATCGCCGGCATCCTGCCCGGCATCCTGATGAGCGTGGTGTTCGTGCTCTACATCGCCATCATGCTGATCCGCAATCCCTCGATCGCGCCCAGGCAGGCCGGCGCGGGCGCGGCGCAGGCGCTGCACTCGGCCCGCCCGCTGCGAGATGTGCTGCCGATCGTGCTCCTGCTGGCCGGCGTGCTTGGCAGCATCTACACCGGCTTCGCCACGCCCACGGAAGCGTCCGCGATCGGCGCCGCCGGCGCGCTGGCGATGGCGGCCGGCTACCGGACGCTCACCTGGAAGGTGTTCACCGAGTCGCTGATGTCGACCGTCAAGACCACCTCGATGGTGGCGATGATCATCATCGGCGCACAGATCCTGTCGACGGCGCTGACCTTTTCCGGGGTCAGCCGGGAATTGAGCGAATGGGTGTTGACGCTGGGCCTGTCGAAATGGGAGTTCTTCCTGATGCTGGTGGTGCTCTATGTCATCCTGGGCTGTTTCGTCGACGGCATCTCGATGATCTACATGACCCTGCCGGTGCTGCTGCCGATCATCAAGGTGATCGGCTTCGACCTGATCTGGCTGGGGGTGATCATCACCATTCTGATCGAACTCGGGCAGATCACCCCGCCGGTCGGGCTCAACCTGTTCACCATCCACGGCATTTCGGGCGGAGCCAAGTTCTCCGAGGTGGCGGCGGGTTCGTTCCCGTACGTGTTCCTGATGCTCTTCGTCATCGCGCTCCTCTGGTTCTGGCCGGAAATCGCTTTGTGGCTGCCGACGACCATGCGCGGCAAGTAGGCGTGCCGCGCCGGCCCGGGCAGCCCGCCCGGCCTCACCATGCCGGCGGAACTGCCGCAGCGCATGCGCGAGATCATGGCCGAGGCTGCGAAGATCCGCCGCGACACCGCGGCCTACCACGCGGCGCTCGTCGACTGGGTCGAGCACGGCGCGGCCAGCCGCTATGCGCTGTCGCCCGACGAGGTGGTCGCGCGCTCGCGCCCGCGCGATGCCAAGCGCGCGCGCGGCCACGCCCACTTCACCCTGGCATCGCAACGCCTACCTTGCGCGGCGCGGCTGGCAGGCAAGCGAAGTCAATCGCATCATTGTCGCCTGTGGCATCGACGCCTTTGCCGAAGGCAGCGCGCGGGGCCACGCCGATCTGACGGGCCTTCCTCGACGGGCTTTACGGCCTGCACGGGCTGCAGTGAGCTGACTGCCCCGGCGCGCGGCCCCTGACCCCACAGGCACGCGGCGCCGCCTGCACGACATCGCGCAGCAAGCAATGGCTGGCCCAGCTAGCCCGCGCCGGTGGCGGCGGAAGCGCCGTGCCTGCCCATGAAGTCCGCCACCGCCGGCGCGACCGCGTCGGCGTGCGATGCGGCCACATGGTAGGAGTCGGCGTCGATCACCAGCAACTCGGCCTGCGGAATCAGGTCGCGCCAGGCCTGCGTTTCCGCTACCGTGCCCAGGCCGCTGCCGGTGGTGGTGACGATCAGGGTCGGGCAGCGGATGCGCCACAGGTCGGGCGTGACGTCGAGCGTCGGCACCATGCGCATGAAGCCCAGCTGCGTCGACACGCTGGTGCCGCCCATCATCCGGGTCCAGTACTCGAGCATCGCCGCGGGCGCGGTGCTGCCCAGGCGCGCGCGCATCGACTCGCGCGCCCAGGTCGCCAGGCCATGCGCGCGCATCTGCACCACCCACTGGCTGACCGTCGCCGCCAGGGATTGTTGCGGCGCCGGCGGCGTGCCCAGCACCGTCAGCGTCCTGACCAGCTCAGGGTGTGCCGCGGCGAACCTGAGCGAAATCGTGCCGCCGATTTTCGCCGCGACCAGGTGAAACGACGTCACGCCGAGATGGCTGGCCAAGCGCGCGAAGTCGTCGACAAGGGCATCGATCGACCAGGGATACTCCTCCGCCATCGGCGTCGACCTGCCGAAGCCGCGCATGTCCGGGCGCACGACGCGAGAGCGCCGACCGAGATGCGGGATCCAGGCGCGCCAGGCCTCGCCGCTTTCGGCGTTGCCGTGCAGCAGGAACACCGTTTCCGCCGCCGGGCCCCAGGGATCGGTGAAATCGTCGACCTGATAGTACAGATCGACCCCGGGAGACAGGCTCAAGGTCGGCATGTGGCGCGTGCTTTCGATTCGGTTGACTTCGATGTGCGGAAGACGATCGCGGCGGGGTCAGTTGCCAACCTTCAAGCCGGCGTCGGCGACCACCCGCGCCCACTTCACGATATCGGTCTCGATCAGCGCACCGAACTCCTCGGCGGTGCTGCCGACCGCCTCGACCCCGCGCACAGCGAGCCACTCCCTGACATCCGCGCGGCGCAGGATGCGCACCACTTCCTCGTTGAGGCGCCGGATGATCTCGCGCGGCGTGCCGGCGGGCGCGAGAATGCCGTTCCAGCCGGTCACCTCATAGCCGGCCACGCCGGCCTCGATCATCGTCGGCACCTCCGGCAGCGTGGCCAGGCGGCGCGCGCTGGTGACCGCCAGCGCGCGAGTCCTGCCGGCCTTGACCTGGGTGGCCGCAGTGATCGGCACGTCGAAGAAGATCTGCACGTCGTTGGCCAGGAGCGCGGCCTCGACCTGGGGGGCGCCGCGGTACGGCACGTGGACGAACCGGGTTCCCGCCATCCGGTTGAAGACCACGGCCGCCAGATGCCCGAGGCTGCCTTCGCCTACCGCGCCGTAGTTCATCCCGCCCGGATTGCCCTTCTCCAGCGCGACGAGTTCGGCGACCGTCCGCGCGCGCACCCCGGCATTGACCACCAGGACCAGTTCGACGCTGCTGACGCGGGTGATCGGCGCCAGGTCCTTGACCGTGTCGTAGGGCAGCTTCGGATACAGGCTGGGGTTGACCGGATGGCTCGGGAACACCCACAGCAGGGTGTAGCCGTCCGGCGCCGCCTTGGTAACCGCGGCCGTGCCGATGGTGCCGCCGGCGCCGGCACGGTTCTCGATCACCACCGGCTGGCCGACGCTCTCGGAGAGCTTCTGCCCGACATAGCGGGCAAGGATGTCGGTGATGCCGCCAGCCCCGGTGGGCACGATGATGCGGATCAGGCGGTTCGGGTAGGTATCGGTGCCGCCAGACTGCGCGAGCGCGGCAGGCGCGGTGGTCAGAACCAGCAGCGCAAGCGCGACGCGCAGTCGCATCCAGCCTTCTCCGACAGAGCGTGGTTTGGCGCGCATCCGGACTGCCCCCGCCGTACCGATTAAGAATCCACCCTACACCCGACGCAGCAGCGCGTAAAGTTTCGCCCGCACCACCGTGCCGCAGGGTAGCGGCACCGGCGCGGTCACACGGGCACCTGGCGATATAATCGCCGCACCCTGCCGCAGGCTACGCGCGCAGGGCACGAAGGATGGTCTTTTCCAGCCTTCAGCCATAGCGGAGCCCCTGATGCCCATCCTCGAGCGAGCCTGCAAACCGTCGCTGCACCACGAGATCGACGATTTCACCGACCCTTGGCGCAACGCGCCGGTGCTGATCCTGCAGCACGGCTATGGACGCTCCTCGCTTTTCTGCCACCGCCGGGTGCCCCACCGAGTTCAGCTCGATCCAGTTCATGCCGCCGGCGGCGTGCGCGACCAACGTGCTGCACTTCGCCGCCCA
>Ga0194121_10008297_pt1 | contig 13212 bp, 10 predicted proteins | sample TA2MahCa50mmetaG_FD_148609 | JGI IMG/M metagenome (GOLD analysis project Ga0194121, IMG submission 148609) | Freshwater microbial communities from Lake Tanganyika, Tanzania - TA2015020 Mahale Deep Cast 50m | ecosystem: Environmental > Aquatic > Freshwater > Lake | place: Tanzania: Lake... | reverse complement strand
ACTTCCGCTTCAAGATGCGGGTGTGGTTCCTCAAACAGACGCCGAGCGTCGACACGGAGTCCTCGGCCGGCGCCAACACGACCGTCTGGTCGCGCGAGGGCGTGATCCATCGCATCACACCGCGCCGCAATGACGCGGTGAACGACACCTGGATGGCCGACTCGGGACGCGAGCTCTACAAGCAAGTCACGGCGGAGAGCCGCCTGCGTCACGCGACCGTGCGCGGGGTGCGCGCGACCGCGGAGGAGGCCCTCGCCGCCGCCTCGGCCGCGCTCGCCTCCGGCCCGCTCGCCGTGGTGGGCTCCGGACGTCTCTCCGTCGAGGAGCAGCGGCTCCTCGCCCGGCTCGTCTCGGCGCGCGGCGCCACCGCCTACGTCCCCGCCCACGTCAGCAAGGGCGACGGGCTCCTCGTCTCCGAGGACCGCACGCCCAACTTCCGCGGCACGCTCGTGACCGGCCTCACCGCCCGCGAGGCCGACGCCGACCTGCGCGCGCTCGCCGCCGACATAGAGTCCGGCAAGGTGCGCACGCTGCTCGTCTGCCGCGAGGACGTGACCGCCCTCGGCCTCTCCGCGGCGCTCCTCGCCAAGGTGCGCACGGTCGTCATCGGAACGCACGCCGACGCCACGACCGCCGCCGCCGAGGTCGTGCTGCCCGGCCTCACGGTCTTCGAGAAGCACGGCACGTTCATCAACTGCCAGTTCCGCCTGCAGACCTTCGCACAGGCCGTGCCGGGACCCGCGGGCGTGATGCCCGACGCCCTAACCATCGCCCGCCTCGCCGGCGCCGACGCCTCCAAGGTCTGGCAGGACCTCTCCGCCCTGCCCCCGCTCGCGGGGCTCGACGGCGCGAAGCTGCCCGCCGAGGGCGTGCAGCTCGACGGCTCCGCCTGGTCGGGCCTGCGTTTCCCCGAAGGCCGCCTCCTCAAACACGCGCCCCTGGCCTGAGACCCATGGAATCCTTCCTATTCGACCTCCTCGCCTCGCCCTCCTGGCCCTTCGCGGCCGCACGCGGGGTGATCGTCATCGGCGTGCTCATGACCATCGCGGGCTACTCCGTGCTGCTCGAACGCAAGGCCTCCGCCTGGATCCAGGGACGCATCGGGCCAAACCGCACGAGCCATCCGCTCATCGCCTGGATCCCCCTGCTCGGCACCTTCCTGATGAAGGGTGGCTTCATCCAGCCCGCGGCCGACGGACTTAAGTTCCTCTTCAAGGAGGACCCGCTGCCCGGCCACGTGCGCAAGGGCTACTACGTACTCGCCCCGGTCGTGGCCCTCGCGCCCGCGCTCGCGACGGTCGTGATGCTGCCCTTCGGGCGCCTGCCGGACGGCAACGTCATCGCGCTCTGCCCGGGCGCCGACGTCGGCGTCCTGTTCATGTTCGCGACCAGCTCCCTCGGCGTCTACGGCATCGCGCTCGCCGGCTGGTCGGCCAACTCGAAGTACCCCTTCCTCGGCGCCGTGCGCGGCTCCGCCCAGCTCATCTCCTACGAGCTGGCGATGGGCCTCTCGGTCCTCACCGTCTTCCTCGCGACCGCTGCGCCGGGCGTCAACAGCCCGCTCAGCCTCGTGGCCATCGTCGACGCGCAGCGCGGGGCCTGGAACGTGCTGTGCCATCCGCTGGCCGCGCTGATCTTCCTCATCTGCGTCTTCGCCGAGACCAACCGGCACCCCTTCGACATGCCGGAATCGGAGACCGACCTCGTGGGCGGCTTTCACACCGAATACGGGTCGTTCAAGTTCGGGCTCTTCTTCGTCGCCGAATACGGCCACATGGTCATCGGCTCGTCGCTCTTCATCCTGATGTTCCTCGGCGGCTGGCACGTGCTACCCTGGCTACCGACCGTGGGCACCGGCGTCGTGGCCACGCTGGCCGGACTGACGGCATTCTTCCTCAAGCTGGCCATCTTCCTCTTCTTCTTCGTCTGGGTCCGCTGGACCGTGCCCCGTTTCCGCTACGACCAGGTCATGCGGATCGGCTGGCGCGTGCTGCTCCCCGCCGCCATCGTCAACCTCCTCGCGTACTTCGCCTGGTACGCCTTCAACCAATAGACCCACGCCCATGGCCGTCAAAGTCGTCGAACGCCGTCCGCTCACCCTCGCCGAGCGCACCTACTTGCCGCAGATCCTCGCGGGCCTCAAGGTCACCTGGGACAACATGGTGCGCCCGCCCGTGACGCTGCAGTACCCGGACGAACGTCCGGCCATCCCGCAGAACTACCGCGGCGTGCCCACGCTCGTCATGGACCCAAACGGCCGCGAGAAGTGCGTGTCGTGCCAGCTCTGCGAATTCGTCTGCCCGCCCAAAGCCATCCGCATCACGCCCGGTGAGATCCCCGCCGATGCGCCCACGGCGCACGTCGAGAAGGCGCCGAAGGAATTCGAGATCAACATGCTCCGCTGCATCTACTGCGGGCTGTGCCAGGAGGTCTGCCCCGAGGAGGCCATCTGGCTGCAGACACAGTATTCGATGACGGGTCTCTCGCGCGAAGCGATGGTCAACGACAAGGCGCGTCTCTACGAGCTCGGCGGCACGGTGCCCGACGCCCACCGCAAGTGGGACGTCAAGAAGGCCGAGGCCGAGCGCCAGGCCGACGGCGCCCACTGAGGCCGGACGCGCGCCGGCGACGGCGGCGCGGTCGCCCGCCAGACTCTTCCATGTCCAAGCTGTTCTCCCCCTGCCGTCTCGGAGCCATCGAGACGCCCCATCGCGTCCTGATGGCCCCGCTTACGCGCTGCCGCGCGGGCGCGGGCAACGTGCCGACGGATCTCATGGCGCAGAACTACGCCCAACGTGCCTCGGCGGGCCTAATCATCACCGAAGCGACGACGGTCTCACCGAGAGGGCACGGCTACCCGGACACGCCGGGCATCTACACCGAGGCCTAGGCGGAAGGCTGGCGCAAGGTCACCCGGGCCGTGCATAACGCGGGAGGCCGCATCCTGCTGTAGCTCTTGCACGTCGGCCGCATCTCGCATCCCGCCTTCCAGCCCGAACCTGCCTCGCCGCCTCCGGGACGGCCTTCCCCTCTACGTGCCGGATGAGTCGACCTTCTACGCCCCGGGCCCGAAGGGCTACGTCGACTACCCTGCGACCGACTGAAGCCTGGCGACATTTCCGCTCAGGCGTCACTTCCCTCTTCCATGCGAAGCGTCCCGGGCCTACAACCGCCGGACGGCCCTGCGCGGCCGGCCCAGAAGATGTCCGTCCCGCCTCCCCTTTCCGCTCCGCCCTCGGCTCCCGCCAAGACCTACGTCATCGGCCACAAGAACCCCGACGCCGACGCGATCTGCTCCGCCATCGCCTACGCCGCCTTCAAGCGGGCCTCCGGCTACGAGGGCTTCGTCGCCGCCCGCTGCGGCAACTCCAACGCCCGCATCGACGCCATCCTGAAGCGCTTCGGCGCCTCCCTGCCCGAGTTCGTCGGCGAAGTCACCCCGCGCGTCGAGGACATCATGCAGTCCTCGCCCTACACTGTGACGGCCGACGACACCTGCGCCCACGCGCTCGAGATCCTCGATCGGCACGACATCCGTGCCCTGCCCGTCATCGGCCGGGACGGCCGCGTGGCCGGCCATGTCTCCATCTTCGCGCTCGGCGACTACTTCATCCCCAAGCCACGTCGCGCCACCTCGATGCGCAAAGTGAACAGCTCCATCCGCGCCATCATCGGATCCATCGGCACCGAGGTTGTCGCCTTCGACCCTGACGCCGTCGACGAACTCTTCGTGCGCGTCGCCGCCATGGAGCTCGATTCCTTCGGCAAGTCGGCCACCGTCGAGGGCATCCCCACCTCGAAGAGCATCATCGTCGTGGGCGACCGCACCGATGTGCATCTCCGAGCCATCGAGATGGGCGTGCGCCTCATCATCGTCACCGGCGGGCACCGCATGCGGGAGGAAGTGCTGGCGAAGGCCCGCGCGGCCCGCGTCTCCGTCGCCTACGCCGACACCGACAGCGCGACCACCGCCTGGGCCGTGCGCGCCTCCACCCTCGTCGGCGGTCTGGTGCAGAAGGACGCCCCGGTCTTCCACCCCCAGGAGAAGGTCTCAGTGGTGCGTCGCCGCATCGTTCAGTCCTCCGCGCTCATCTTCCCAGTCGTGGACGAGGAAGGCCGCCTCGTCGGCGTCTTCTCCAAGACCGACATCCTGAAGCCCGTGCGCACCCGGCTCGTGCTGGTCGACCACAACGAACTTTCCCAGGCCGTGGAGGGTGCGGCCGAGGTCGAGATCGCCGAGGTCGTCGACCACCATCGCCTGGGTAACCCGCACACCGCCCAGCCCATCCTCTTCCTCAACCGCCCGCTGGGATCCACCTGCTCCATCGTGGCCGACATGTTCCGCACCGCCGGGCTCACCCCCTCGCCGCAGGTCGCCGGATTGATGATGTGCGGCATCATCTCCGACACCCTCCTCCTGCAGAGTCCCACCAGCACTCCGCTCGACGCGGACCTGCTACACTGGCTAGCCCGCGTGGCCGACGCCGACCCGCGCGCCCTGGCCGACATGATCTTCAACACCGGGTCGGTCCTCGCGACCATGCCGCCCGACGCCGCGGTGCGCACGGACTGCAAGCTCTACGCCGAGGGCGAGCGCCGGTTCTCGGTGGCCCAGGTGGAGGAGCTCGGCTACGGCAACTTCTGGAAGGCCAGCGAGGGGCTGCTGGAGGCGCTCGAGCGCTACCGCCGGGAGAACGGCCTCAGCTTCTCCTGCCTGCTGGTGACCGACATCGACACCCAAGGCTCGGTGCTGCTGGTGCGAGGCGAGGAGGCCGTGCTGCACGCCATCACCTACCCGCAGAAGCAGCCGCCGCACATCTTCGACCTGCCCGGGGTCGTCAGCCGCAAGAAGCAGCTGATGCCCTTCCTCAGCGGCCTGCTCGGGGCCGCCTGAGATGAGCGCCGAACGCACGCTGCTCGAGTTCCTGGCCCGGCCGGGCTACCGGCCGATGCGGCTCGAAACCATCGTGCACGCCCTGGGCGGAGGCAAGCGGGAGCTGGCCCAGCTGCGCAAGGTGATGCCGCGCCTACTCAAGGCCGGCGCCGTCGTGACGCACAAGGGCGTGCTGCTCGCGCTTCCCCGCACCGACGCCATGGACGACGGGCTGCTGGAGGGCACAATCCTCTTCCGTCCCAGCGGCTCGGCGCGCGTGATCTTCGACGCCGAGCCCAACCAGCGGCCGCGTGACCAGCTTCACGTCGACGCCGCCGACACGCACGTCGCGCTGCACGGCGACCGCGTGCTGGTGCGCGCCAACCCGGTGCGGAGCGAACGCATGGGTGAGGACTGGGGCTCCGGCACGGTGGTGCGCGTCGTGCGACGCGCGCTCACGCAGCTGCCCGGCACGCTCTTCCGCAACCGCCTCCAGTGGTACGTGCTGCCCGACGACCCCCGGATCTCCCGTGAGATCGTGGTGCGTGACCCGGCCCGGAGCGGGCTCACGCCCGTCCCCAAGGTCAAGGACAAGGTCGTGGTGAGGCTCGACGCCTGGGAACGTCGCAACCTCAGCCCGACGGGCACGGTCACCGAGGTGCTCGGCCCCACGCACACGCCGATGGCCGAATACCTCGCCATCCTGCGACGCTACGGCCTGCGCCCCGAGTTCCCGCCCGCGGTCGAGGCGGAGGCCTCGTCCTTCGGCGACACGGTGCGGCCCGCCGACCTCGCTGGCCGCGAGGACTTCCGTGCGATCCCGACCATCACCATCGACCCGGACGACGCCAAGGACTTCGACGACGCGCTCTCCGTGGAACGTCTGCCCAACGGACGCCTGCGCGTCGGTATCCACGTGGCCGACGTCTCCCACTACGTCCGTCCCGGCTCGTCCCTCGACGTCGAGGCCCATGAACGGGGCAACTCGACCTACCTGGTCGGTACGGTCATTCCGATGCTGCCCCACGCGCTCTCCAGCGGCCTCTGCTCGCTAGTCGAGGCGGAGGACCGGCTGGTCAAGACGGTGATCTGCGAGTTCGACGCCGACGCGCGCCTGCTGCGCACGGACTTCGCCAACTCGGTCATCCGCAGCCGCAAGCGCCTCACCTACAAGCAGGCGTTCGCCTTCCTCCGCGACGACGACAACGCGGCCGTACGCGCCCTGCCCGCCCCGCCCCCGCACCAGACCGGCTCGCCGGGACGCCCGCTGGCTTCGCTCGGCGACGCCGAGCTCGACGAGGTGCGCGGGATGATCGCCGACCTGTGGTCGGTGGCCGCCAAGCTCCGCGCCGATCGCTTCCGCAAGGGGTCGCTGGACCTCGACATGAAGGAGATCAAGATTTACGTGGACCAGGACGGCTGGGCGGACCGCACCGAGGTGGTCGAGCACGACGCGTCGCACCAGCTCATCGAGGAGTTCATGCTCATGGCCAATGAGTGCGTAGCCAAGTCCCTCGACCAGACCTCCGTGCCCCACGTCTCCCGCGTGCACGACGAGCCGGACCCCGAGAGGCTCGGCGCCTTGCGGGAGGAACTCGCGGCCAACGGATTCAAGGTGGGCGACCTCACGCACCGGACCGAGATGGTCAAACTGCTGCGGGACCTCAAGACCCGCGAGGACGGCTACGCCATCCGCATCCAGCTACTCCGCTCGCTCAAGCAGGCCTGCTACCGTCCCTCGTCCGACGGGCACTTCGGCCTGGCCAAGCGCCACTACTCGCACTTCACCTCGCCCATCCGGCGCTACGCCGATCTGGTGGAGCACCGCATCTTCGACGCCCAGCTAGCCAAGCGCGGCGTGCGCTCAGCGCCCAAGGATGCGCCCCGCTCACCGGGGCTCGGCGAGCTCACCCGCACCTGCGAACACGTCTCGATGACCGAGCGCAACAGTTCCGAGGCCGAGCGCGATTCGGTGAGGGTGAAGCTGCTGGAGCTCTTCGAGCGCGAGGCCGGTCGCGAGAAGAAGAACGTCTTCGAGGCGACCGTGACCGAAGTGCGCGCCCACGGCCTGATGGTCGAACTCACCGCTTCCAACGCCTACGGGCTGGTGCACATCTCGACGATGACGGACGACTACTACCGCCTGAACGACCGCGGTGACATGCTCATGGGCGGACGCACGGGCCGGCACTTCGGACCGGGATCGCAGGTGCGCGTGACGGTCGACCGGGTCGATCGTTACAAGCGGCAGGCGGACTTCCGGCTGGCCGAAGAGCCCGAGCCGCAGAGGCAACGAGGTGACGAACGGCGACGTGGCCGAGGCGGGAACCTCGGCGGCAGGAGCTAAAGCCCGAGTGGTCCAATCGCAGAAGCTCAAATGGGGGAAGTTTTGGGGACGGCCTAGCCACACATGAGCATGATTGTCATGAGCTTGAGCCTCTATTTGGAATGAGATGAGAATGAGACTCAATTTCAAGTTTGACGATTGAGAATGAGTCTCATCCTTTCCGTTCAATCGATGCGTCTTCCCCTTTTAACGATCCTCGCAGCCGCTGCGCTCGTCCAAGCCCAGACGATCGCCCCCTCTCCATCGGCGACCGCTCAACTGGCGCCGCTGACGGTGACAGGCATCGCGCCGGACGCCTTCCTGCTGCCCGGATCGGCGACGGTGCTCTCCGCGGACGACTTCCGCCAGCGCGGCTATCTCAATCTCACCCGGGTGGCCGCCCAGGCTCCGGGTGTCTTCGTGCGCGATGAGGACGGCTTCGGCAACTTCCCCAACCTCTCGATTCGCGGCGTCGACGGCACGCGGAGCACAAAGGTGACGCTGATGGAGGACGGCATCCTCATGGCGCCGTCGCCCTACTCCTCGCCCAACGCCTACTTCTTCCCGAAGGTGGCGCGCATGTCGGCGGTGGAGTTCCTCAAGGGCTCGAGCCAGGTGCTCTACGGCCCGCACACGACCGGCGGCGCGGTGAATTTCCTCTCCACCCAGATTCCGACCGGCGACCCCCCTTCGGTCTTCTCACGGCTGACCTACGGGACATTCGGCACATTCTTCAACCAGACGTGGGTCGGTGCGACCGAGTCCACCGAGTCCGGCCGCTTCGGCTATCTCGTGGAATACCACCGGCAGCACACCGACGGCTTCCGCGTGGTCGACGGCGTCGGGCGCCGTAGCGGCTACGAGCTCTCGGAGCCGATGCTCAAGCTATCGTGGGAGCCCTCGGGCGGCCTGCGCCAGAAGTTCGAGTTCAAGCTGGGCGGAACGGAGTTCGGCGCCGACGAGTCCTACGCCGGTGTGGCGGAGGCGGACCTCCTGACGAACCCCGACCGCCGCTACGCCTCGAGCCAGTTCGACCGGCACGAGGCCCGGCAGCGTCGCACGCACCTGAAATGGACGGCAGAGCCCGACGCCTCGCTGCGACTGGAGTCAGCCCTCTACTACAACCGCTTCAACCGCGTGTGGGACCGTCTCGACGGTCTGACCACCACGACCGGTGCCGCGCTCCGCGCTAACGTGGCCGAAGCGCTCATGGATCCCGCCTCGCTGGCCGTCCTGCGGGGAGACCTCAACCCCGCCAACGACGGCTCGTTCTTCACCAATGCGGCGAGGCGGGCGCACGAGGCCTACGGCTGGCAGGGCTCCCTGACCAAGCGATTCAAGGCCGGGGAGGTGCGGCATGAGCTGACCACGGGCCTGCGCGTGCATCGTGACACGGCGGGCGGCACCAACCGCCGCACGAACCACGCGGTCGTCGACGGCGTGATCGGAGCGGGCGTCTCAGACCCCACGACCGGCGCGGGATTCCAGGAGACGGTCGCGGCGGCCTACTTCGTCGAGGATTCGATGAAGTTCGGCGCCCTCACGCTGCGGCCCGGGATCCGCTACGAAAGTCTCGACATGGCGAACACGACCGCCGCCGGCGCCTACCAACCGGTCGACACGGAGCTGGTCTCCGGCGGATTGGGCTTCACCTTCGAGCTGTCACGCTCCGACGCCCTCTTCGGCGGCGTCTACCGCGGCACCGCCGCGGCCAACCCCTCAGGCTACTTCGCGGGCACGCGCACGGAAAGCAGCCTCGGCAAGGAGCTCGGCTTCCGGAGGCGGGACGCGTCCTCGAGTTGGGAACTCATGGCCTTCCACACGGACTTCGACGACCTCATCGCCCCGCTCGTTGGGATCGACGCCGGAGGCCTGCTGCCTTCGCGCAACGGAGGCGGAGCCGTGTCCTACGGTCTCGAAGCCCTCGCACGCTACGACCACGGCAAGGCCAGCGGATGGACTTTCGGTCTGCCGGTCTACGTGAGCGCGACCTGGACCCATGCGCGCTTCGCCGGCATCGACGGAGCCCGGCTGGGCAACGGAGCGGGCGTGTTCGCCGGAGGACGGGACGGCAACGAAATACCCTACGTCCCCGAATGGAAACTGGCGGCCGGCATCGGCTTCGAGACGGCGGACTGGAACGGCTCGGTCGATCTCTCCTACGCTTCCGCCACCTGGGGCACGGGCTACAACGGCGATGTCCGGCAGGCCGACGGCGGCGGCGTGGGCAATCCGTCGGCGATGGACGGACGCGTCCCCGGCCTGCTGACGGTGGACCTCAACCTGAGCCACCGTATCACCAAGGCCTTCAAGGTCGTCGGCGGCGTGCAGAACGTATTCGACCGTCGCGAGATCATCGGACGGGCCCCGCTCGGCCCCCGCGCCAACGCCCCCCGGACAGCCTTCTTCGGCGGCGAGCTCAAGTTCTGACCAGCCCGACGTCCGCCGCCCGCATCCACGCCTTGCCTCGGTACCCACCGTCCTCAATCTAACCCACTCCCCGTGACCCGCAAACCTGACAGCGGCTCCCCGCACCGCCCCGCCGACTTCGTGGCGGCAACGGCCTGCGTCGTGGCGCTCGGGGTCTCCGCGGCCGGACTGCTGCGCGAGCCTCCGTCGTTCCGGGAGCCTCCCGCCGCGGACACGCGACCGAAGCCCGCCTTCGTGCAGCTCAATCCGACGAAGCTCTCCGCCGCATCCGCCTCAGCCGCTGAGACCGCCGGACCGACGGAGATTTCACCGAGCCCCGCCCCCGCTCCGCTCGCTCCGGTGGCCTCGCTCCCGGAGTTCCGCCTGCCCGACCTTCCTTCCGTTCCCGCCCGACGTCAGATCAGCCGTCCTGCCCCCTTCGTGCAGAAGCCCGCCGGACCGGCCTCCGCCACGGCGAAGTCGGCCTCTGCCGTTGGCACGGCCGCCTCTCCGGCCGTGCTCGACGTCGCGGACGTCGCGGGCGTGCAACCTTGGCCGGAGTATCCCTTCGAATGCCTGCGACGACGCGAGAGCGGCGTGGTGAAGGTGCGCTTCCATGTCGACCCCGACGGCAGCGTGCGTTACGCTTACGCGACCGTCTCATCGGGCTGCGAACGCCTCGACGACGCCGCCGTGGGCACGATCCTACGCCAGTGGCGCTTCACCGCCGGCGAGGTACGGCATTACGAGATTTCCATCCGATTCCAGCTCCAGTGAACACGCACCTCGCCAACGCCGCCGTGGAGACCTTCGTCAAAGGAGGTCCGATTATGTGGCCCCTCCTGGCCTGCCTCATCCTCGCCGTCGCGACCGTGGCCGAACGCGCCCTGTGGTGGCGCCGTGTCAGCCGCCTTCGGGATGACCCGGGATTCTCGCGCGCCCTCTGGGACGTGCGGCTGGGCAACTTCGGGCCCGCCTGGGAAGCGACCTCGGCCGGGCGCTCGCCCTTCCTCACCGCGCTCCGCTCGGGCCTGGCCAACGGCCGGACCGACCCCGTCGCCGCCATGCAGCTGCGGGCCGAGGAGTCCATGGAGGAGGCCGCGACGCGCCAGTGGCTGCTCAGCACCCTCGTGACCCTCTCCCCCCTGCTCGGCCTGCTGGGCACCGTCGTCGGCATCATGGGCAGCTTCTCGTTCATCGGTACGGAGCAGCTCGCGGTGGCGAAGGTCAGCGGCGGCGTCGGCGAGGCGCTGATCGCGACCGCGGCTGGACTCGGCATCGCCATCCTCTGCCTGCTGCCGCACAACTATTTCCACCGCCGCCAGCAGTCCCTCCGGCATGACCTCGAGCAGGCGGTGAACCAGGCGGAGATCGCCCTGCGCGCCGCCGCGGCCGCGGGCCGGCCGGTCGCCGACTTCCATCCCGCGCCCGAGACGGGGCACCGCGGCTGACATGGTGGTCCGGCTGCGCAGGCCGCGCGAAGAGCATGAGGGCGGACGCATCGAGATCGTCCCGCTCATCGACATCATGTTCTTCCTGCTGGCCACCTTCATCCTGGCCACGCTCGGCATGACGCAGAGCCAGGCTCTCGCGCCGGTGCGCCTGCCGGCCTCCTCCAAGGGGACCGCCTCACCCGAACGCTCGCTCGTGGTGGCCGTCGACGCCGCCGGCACGCTGCTGCTCGACGGGCGCGCCCTCGGGCGCAACGAGCTCGTGACCGAACTGCGTCGGCGGGCCGAGGACTCGCCCGGCCGGCCCGCCCTCGTGCAGGGCGACGCGCGCACGCCCTTCGCGGCGATAACCCGCGCGCTCGAGGCGGTCGGCGAGGCGGGCATCACCGAGGTGCGCTTCGCCTCGGAGCCTTCGTCCGACGCGCGATGACCCTCCGCTCGGTCCAGTTCGCGCTAATCGCCGCGCTGCTCGCGGCCTCCGCCCTGCTGTGGCGTCGCGACCTCGAGGCGCGCCGCGACTTCGAGGCGGGCGGCGCCCAGCTCGCCGAACTGAAGTCCGCGCTCACCGCCGAGAAGGCGCGCGCGGACGGCCTAAGCGAGGACCTTGGCGAGCTACGCACGCAGCTGGACCGGACGCGGCGACTGCGCGACGAAGCCCAGAACGAGGCGCTCCGCGAGCGTCAGGCCTACGCGGAACGCACGAAGGAATGGTCCCGCACGATCGCCGGCTGGGAGCAGGCGGTGAAGGCGCGGGACGCACGGATCTCCGAGATAGCGGCGCGGGAGAGACAACTGGCGGCGCGCCTCGAAGAAACGGCGAAGCACGCTGAGGACGCGGTGCGGCGCGCCGAAGAGATGCGCCGCAGGATCGAGGAAGCGGAGAAGCCGGCCCGCTGATCAGGCGCGGCGCCAACCTTCGAGCGCGGCGGCGAGCGTCGCCGCGGGCGAGAGGCCGTACGCGGCGCGGAGCGTGGCGGCGTCCGAGGCGTGGCCGACGAAACGGTCGGGCCAGCCCAGACGCACGACCTGCGCGCGACGTCCGGCGGCCGAAAGCTCCTCCAGCACCGCGGAGCCGAATCCGCCGGTGACCGCTCCGTCCTCCAGCGTGACGAAGAGACGCGCGCCGGCATCGGCCTGCCTGAGCAGCAGCGCGCGGTCGAGCGGCTTGACGAAGCGGGCGTTGACCACCCCGACGCGGACCCCCGCGGACGCGGCGAGGCCGTCGGCGAGGCGGAGCGCGTCCGGGACGCAGGATCCCAGCGCCCAGACCTGGACCTCGGTGCCCTCGCGGATCACCTCGGCCTCGCCCAGCGTGAGCCTGCGGGGACGTTCCTTGACCGCGACCCCGGCGGCCGCCCCGCGCGGGTAACGGATGAACATCGGCGCGCCCGATGCCAGCGCCGTGTGCAGCATGTCGGCGAGCTCATCCTCGTCCTTAGGCTGCATCAGCGTGACGTTCGGGACGCAGCGTAGGTAGGCGATGTCGAAGAGCCCGTGGTGCGTCGCACCGTCCTGCGGCGAGAGACCGGCGCGGTCCATGCAGAACGTGACCGGCAGCCGCTGCAGGCAGACGTCGTGGATGACCATGTCGTAGGCGCGCTGCAGGAAGGTCGAATAGATGGCGCAGACCGGGCGGAGGTCGCGCGCGGCGAGGCCGGCGGCGAACAGCGCGGCGTGCTCCTCGGCGATGCCGACGTCGTGATACTGCGCGGGCAGCTCATTCTTCAGCTGGACGAGGCCGGTGCCCGAGGGCATCGCGGCGGTGACCCCGACCACCCGCCGGTCGGCGCGGGCCTCGCGGACGAGCAGCGAGCCGAAGACGTCCTGCCAAGCGCGGGGGGCGCCGGGCGCGCCCGAGGCGAGGCTGTCCCCCGTCTCAGGGTCGAAGGCACCGGTGCCGTGGAACTTCTCCGGATTGCGCAGCGCGGCGGGCAGGCCGCGGCCCTTCTCCGTGCGGATGTGCAGGATTACGGGACCCGGGGCGTCCTTGCAGAAGGCGAGGTACCGCTCCAGACCGGGCAGGTCGTGTCCGTCGACCGGACCGACGTAACGCACGCCGTACTGCTCGAAGAGCGAGGAGCTGTGCGTAAACCAGTTCTTCACATGCCGCTTGAAGCTGCGACCGAAGTCCAGGAACTTCGTGCCCACGCGGG
>Ga0194121_10008295_pt1 | contig 13214 bp, 7 predicted proteins | sample TA2MahCa50mmetaG_FD_148609 | JGI IMG/M metagenome (GOLD analysis project Ga0194121, IMG submission 148609) | Freshwater microbial communities from Lake Tanganyika, Tanzania - TA2015020 Mahale Deep Cast 50m | ecosystem: Environmental > Aquatic > Freshwater > Lake | place: Tanzania: Lake... | reverse complement strand
GCGTAAGATGGCTTGCAACTGGGTGTTTGAAAAAGCCCTTGACCCCGACTCAATGAAGCTGAGTTTCTCGCTGTTCTATCGTAAAGAACGCAAGATCGAGACAGAGCCGCTCGAAATTCAGTTTTCGAGAGAAGTAGATTAATTCGAGTTCGAGAGTGAGGAAGTAGCCATGTCGGAGGATCTTGAGGCAAGCAATAGCGCGAGGACGATAGTTGAGAAGAGTGCTGATCGCGATCGTTTGGGCGCAGCTGACGCCTTAAAGAAATGGATCGACGAAAGGTCGCCCGCAAACGCGCATATTCTTGGGCAACTCGAAGGAGACCTGCGGAAGAATCAACGTCTTAATGAATGGGGGCAGTTTGCCCTAGAAGATCTTCTGCGACCACCGCGTCGTGACGCCAGCCGATCTATCGCACATAAAGCTGCAGCTGCTATCACTTTTTCCAGAAATCTGCTGCTCTTTGTTCCTGTAGCGGTCACATGGTTCGCGATTGAGCGTGCAGCGAAGGCGTATTCAGGCAAATTGAAACTGGGCATTGAAACTACTTTTTTGCAGGTTTGGCTCCACGACGCATACCTAAAGCTTGATGTAACAGCCCTTATTGACGCTGTGATAATTGGTTTTCTCATTTTTCTAACGCTCTTTGCACAGTTGTTTGAGGTTGTCGCCGACCGACGTGCTCGTCAGGCCGATGAAAGCAACGAGCGCGACTTTCAGTCGGTGTTGGTCAGCGTCGGACTTTTTCTACATGGTTTTAGGTCGATAACTCCGTCAGCCCTCAAGTCAGGACTGGCCGAGGCAGTTGATAACTTACGCAAATCATCAGAGCAACTTGCGGCTGTCTCAGAGAAGGCAACCGATACTCTCTCGCAATTTGCTCAGGTTTCGGTTAATCAGCTCGAGCCGGCTGTGCGGCGTATCGACGCAATTGTTGCTGCCTTGGGCGGCGCAGCCACCTCCCACGAGCAGATGACAAAGCTTGTAAGTGGTCTCCAAGCTCATCTTGGAGAGTCGTTGTCACTGCTCACCATCAGAATTGATGACTTGGGAGACAAGCTAAAAGGGAGCCTTTCAGAGAATAATGCGCTGCTCGAGAAATCGCTCCGTGGACTTCTTCAAGAAATCGATGCGGTAGGTCGTAATCTCAATAGGGTCGCTGCACAAGCGCGAGAAGTGGCATTGATGTATCGGGAGCAGGTATAGAAGGTGGCGTTCTCGCGCAGTTATCGAGAAATTGGTAACTCCGATGCGTTTCAGGGCCGCGACCGGCATGCGATTGTGGGTCTCTCGGGCTGGCTCTTTGCAGACTTGCTTTTGGCGGTGGCAGTCATCTTCTTGGTCGCTGAAAGCAAGAAGTCGGTTCTGCGACCACCACCACCACCACAACCCGTGGATGGTCTGATCGTCACGCTTAGGTTTAACCCCGAACTTCCGTTAGGTGAAAAGGAAGGCCTACCTGTTTGGCGACAAGTCGATGCCGAGATGCAAGGTGACATTACCGTAGGCGTCGATGTCGAGTTCACCGATAGTGGCGGCAATTCCAAGCCCGTTCGTGACTTTGGCGGAACACTCGAACAAATAGTTGAAGACATTGGAATTGCCGCCACGATCGGCGGCCAGAAGTTTGAGGGCGGGGAGACTGGCTGGAGAGTTACATCGCTGATAGCTCGCCAAGGAGGTAGCTCGTATCAACTCCGCCTTGAGCCATCGATCGGTTTTCAATCTGCAACCGTAGAGATTGTCATTAACGAGCAGGCCGTTCTTGATGAAGATGGTAATACGAATCTCGAGTCGCCACCATTGATCTTTTTGGTGCAGCGTCGCCCTGACACGGTGATTGACACAAAGAAGGCCTCGCAAGTGAGGATCACTGTAAGGAGTGAATCTTGTGATCCGACAAAGAATCCAGGGGCGGTCGCTGAATTGGTGACATCAATAAAGGAAGTAGATGTTTTTTATCTCAATGTCGCGCAGCCAGATCAGAAACGAAAGACTTTAAACCAGAATTTCGTCGATTGGGTAGAGGGTGACGATGGTTTCGGCTCAGCCGCAAGAGTTGGATTCCTCTTCATTTATGGATCCGGCAGTGGCGGAGAAAAGATTGCTGAAGACTGGACCGAGTGTGTTGTGAAGGCGATTGAAGACCTCGGCTGGCGGGGAGAGATAGACGTATCCGAGGAACAATTGCCGGTCAAGCAGTTTAAGGCCGATGGGATTACGAAACGACAGCTTCAACTTGAGTTGTACTTCTTCTCTGGAGTCCCAGCTTCGGACTAGTTCGCATGGCGTTAATCTTCTGCACCGCCTGTGGTGCCCGAAATCGACGCAAGTCACTCAATTGTGTGCACTGTGGTGAGGCACTTCAAAATGTTGAGCGTTTGAATACCCGCGAGTGGGAGCCAGAGATCGAGCTTCCTGGTGCAATCGATGAACTTGAACCATTGAGCATCTGTCAGCGAATCTATGCGAGACCGGTCTTGTCGGGTTCTGTCGCAGCCTCTGTCGTCGCGATAGTTATTGCATCCATTTGGTTGTTCACGTATGTGACTCGGCCACCGAAGTGCATCGAATTCGAATCATATGGCTGTTCTGTCATTGTGCTTGAGAGGCGAGTAGACAGAGATGTCCTCGCGAAAGGGACAAACGCTTTGTACCAAGATCTGACCTATCGACAGGCAGAAGTCATCGACTGGTTGAGACTTCTCGTTCTCGCAAGAGAAGACGATGGTTCCATGGAATTATCTAGCCTCTTTGATGTCTCGGCTGGCGGTCCAAATTGGATTCGTACATGTCATAGCTTGGACGACTGTTCGAAAACCCCTGTTAATGAAGACATTGACTACGACGGCTTTAGCGGTTCACTTGGTTTGAATGGCGCGGGGTTTGTTCAGCGTGTGCGGCTTTCATCAGATGCCAGTGCCTCCGAGTATTGGAGCCTTGAAGGAAGAACCGCTGTGGGAACTTTGCCTTACAAAAATGAGACGACTTATTTTGAAGAAATTCATCTCATTCCGACAACATCAGAGAGTGAGGATGACCTTGCGAATGTTGCCTCTCATTTTCAAAAAGAACTAGCGAAAAGCGGTTCCCGTGTGCGAGTGAAATTGATGTCAAACACAAGCTCAAGGCTGTCGACTGTTCGGGCTGCTCGCATTCTGCTTGGTCGGCGCGATAGTTCCTTGAGCACCGATGGCTTGAAGGTTTGGGTCGAGTTGCAGATTCGCCAGGGTGAGGCGAATTGGATTGGTACCCTTGCGACGACGACCGAACATCTTCTTGCTGCAAGCCGTAATCAACTTGCCGCCGATCAAATGACGGCAATCGTCTTCGACTGCCTTCAGCATCCGATTTTTGAGCAGACCTTCATTCAGGAAGACAGTCCCAGGGTGGAGACAATTTGTTTCAATTCTTTGAAATTCAAAGAGATATTTCAGTCGTCTGCACAACTTGATCTAGTCGTTGTAGTATCGAGTGCTCGCGAATCACAACTGATTTCGTCAGTTCGAGCATTGGCACGCGTAACTCCGATTTTCTTGGCGCGTGGCTAGAGCAGGCTTGCAAACCCGCAAGAGTAGCTCAGCTGTAAAGGCTTGGTGGTTTACCAGTCGAGGTTGGCGTCACAATAGAGCTCTGTTTTGCTGTGTCGTCAACAACAACAGTGCCAAGCATCTTGTCGAGAACTCTTTGTTTTTTGTTATCAAAAGCTGGAAAAATTAAATCGATTATCGTGAAGACCCCTGCCGTAATCCACCCGAGAACATTGGAGAGGAACCAACGAAGAAATGCGTATCCTCCGCCGATTGGTTGACCCGTCTCTTCTTTGACAAGTTTTGTGCCAACCCGCGCTTTGCCGAATGTTTGTCCAGTTTTGCCTTGTTTTATCACGTAGTTCCAAATTGCGGTGACTGGCATCCAGAAAAGTGCGACCACAATCAGCACAATGCCCAAGGGGCGCGCCATATCTGAGAAGAGAAAAGCAATACCGATACCACCAATGATGAAAGGGGGAACCCAAACCAGTAGCCAATCAATTACTAAGGCTGCAACCCTTCGTCCGTATGAGGCAAAACTACCAGTCATAATTTATCCTTTGGGTAATTTTTGAGCCATTACGACAAACGATATTAGCATTTGAGGTTCGGGGGAACTCGTGGGCGAATATGACAATATCGGGAGGCGGAAGGAGAGCCGTCCGACCGTCAACAATTCTCAAGCTCTGGCCGAAAAATTGACGAGTGCGCGTAAGTCGCGTAGCCGATCGACGAAAGAAGTTGTTCGTGCGCCTAAAGAATGGTTGATCATAGGCGCAATAATTCTTCTAGTTAGCTATGGTCCCGCAATCATATTTGGAACTTTCTGGGGCTACCTCGCATCGTTCACAATTGCGGTTGCAGCGACACTCGCCGCTCTCTTGGCTCTGCTCGAAGACCAGCGTCGGATGCGTTTGCCGGCGTATTCGTTGGACAAGAACTTCAGAAAGCTTGGAGCGACGCTTTACGGCCTTTCAACACTGGTCGTTCTATCTGTGATTGCTCTAATGGCCGCTCAGTGGGTCAGGTCGCGATGAAGTTGATCTGGGGGTTGCTTGCTGTCTGCTCGTTGGGGTTAGTGGCTGGTCCTGCGGAGGCGAGCAGAGTTTCGGCGTCGATGTCGCCAGCGAACGGAACTGAGGAACTTATTGGCTTTGAACAAACGCGCAAGTGTGCAGCAGAAAAGAAGCGACTTGCAGTCGCTTTCTTAGTTGACGAGTCATCGAGTATCAAGAAGGCTGATCCCAAAAATCTGCGGGTTCGAGCGGTGACAAGAGCGATCTCACGCCTCTCGCTGAGCCTTGCCGCAGTGTCCAGTAGAGAACCGCCGGTCATCGATGTTCTTGTAGCGGTGTTCGGTGAAAAATTCACCATCCTTGGGAATGGCAAGAACGAGAATGCCGAGAATTGGTTCTCGCTTCGTGAGAGTACCAACGAAGTCGAAGAGCGTGTTCGGGAACTTTCGGACCGCAACTTGTCAGTCATTACCGACTATCAGACCGGTTTGGAAGGTATTGAGGGCCAGTTCATTCGTTACACGAAAAAGAACGGCGCAGCCTGTTTCGTATTGGTCTGGCTGAGTGATGGCAAGATTGACCTCGACAACAAGTCAAGTACAGACGACGCCGAAGCTGATAGCTACTCCGATGTGTGCGCGAGGTCTGGTGTTGCAAATCGTCTTCGCGGAATGAAGATCTTTGTTTTCGGGATTGGTCTTGGTGGTCAAGCCAAGGAAGGCGATTTCGATCGCATGAAGCGAATCGTCGAAGGGCGGGATGACTGTCGCTCAGGGGGTGATTCAAACTTAGGGCTATTCATTCCGGTCGCTTCCGCAAATCTTCTTGAGGAAGCGTTTGACGGCATTTTCCCGCCTCCGCCCCCACCACCAGAGCCGTGTGAAGGGCCAGGTCCAGATCCATTGTGCAACGAGTTTCGAATCAGTGTGCAAAGCCCAACCAAGACCGCTCGACTGCTGCTCTCGGCGCAGGGGCAGATCACCACAGTGCGGATTATCCGACCTGACTCGTCAGAGGTAAAACTGCGCGATGAGACTGGCTTTCTGCCCAGTGCCGCCGCAGATATCACCGTGCAAGACTTGGGGGGTATTGCGCGCATCGAACTAAATGTGGCCAATCAGTTGGGCCAATGGGCACTGCAAGTGATTGGAACCGACTCAAAGAATGCACTGGTCTCGCTCTACTCGAACGCAAAACCATCAGTGTCTGGGCTACCGATTCGCATCACCCGCGAGAAACCGGTTCCCATTCAGGTAGATGTGAAAGACATTGACCTAGAAGGCATCTCAATCGTGAAGAAGGGAGAGAGTCCTTCGGCTCCGACCGTGGATTACAACCTCACAGCAAGCGCTGTATTCGGGTCGAGTCAGGTTCCGGTGAATGTGACCGAGTCGGCGGGCGGTGGGTTTGTCATTGCACTTGAGGGAAGTTTGGAGACGATACCTGCGCAAGGTTCACTGTTTCTCACCGCCTCGGCGTTGGTCGGTTCAACTGAGATACCGCTCGGTGATCTGCGAGTGCCGATTGCGCTGAACTTTGGCGACTCCTTCCCAAGTGTCAAGAGCATCGCGGCAACTCCAATTGACGCAGGTGATGGTGATGCAAAGTTCAGCACAATCACGGTGACGGTGCTTGGGCCCAAAGATGGCGAAGGCGGGCTGCGGGTGAAGTCTGAGGTCGCAGTTATTCAAAGCCCACCTGCTCGTGGTGAAGAAGTCCCAGTATTGATTTTCAAAGATGGAAACGAAGTCACCGTAGCGGCGGGAGAAGAAAGAACTCTGGTGATTCAACTCGATCCGAATGGTGAGGCAAACGGCGAGTTGGAGTTCAGTATCGCCCTCGAGTATCAGAGTCGCGACGGCAAGGTCGGGGTCGACACTGTCAATCTCAAGATTCTCATGGAGAAGCCGTTCGACATCATCGACTGGCTCAAGTTGTTTCTCATCATGTTCCTCTCGTTCGCCGCAATCCAGGCTGCGGTCATCTGGCCTGCATGTCGTCGGGTCGCGAAAGTGCGGGGGCTAGCCGTATCGACTCGCGTCGTGAGTGGTGACATCCTTGTTAACAACGTCGATCAAATCAAAGGAGTTGACAAGAAGTTCGATGAAGTTGTAGCTGATCACAGAAACCTTGGCAACGCGACGGTACCGAGCCTTTCTCAGAAGATTCGCGGCTACACCCTGCGGGGTTTCCCTGGTGTCATTTACCGAGGCTTGTTCAGGCCGCGTCGAGTACCTGTCTTTGTCAAACGTTCGGCAGAGAGCACGACCGAGTTGACCGTTGGACAAGGTGGATACGAGAAGCTCAAAGACACAACTTGGGGTCTCATCAGCCCGAACCTCAATGGCGTTTGGGCGGTCTCGTTCCAAGAGAGCGATGTTCGACTCGTGCAGGCGAACCCCAATCGTGACCTCAAGGGCCACTTGCTGTACATCCTTCCGGAGGGGGCAGGAGCCGACAGTGCCGCCCTGGCCCAGAAGCTCCTAGCGGAGCTTGAGACCAAGCGATTCCGCACCCTGATGCCGAAACTGTTTGACGGCCTTGCGGGTGAGAGATCCACATCCGATCGGGGTAGCAAATCGTCAGGGGATGACCGAGGCGAGGAGGAGACGAAGCCGTCAAAACGCTCTATCGCGGGCGACGATTCAGTCCGCGGATCGACGAATACTACTGAGAACAAGAAGAAGAGGGACCTGTACTCATGAGTGAGGTCAATGCCAATTTCTTCCCGCCGGATGCGATGTCGTACAGTGACGGGACAGGAGTTTAAGCGGAGGGGGACTGCTTGTGAGCTTGGCACCATTCATTCTTATTGGTTGTGGCGGTTCCGGAGTCTTGTCTGTGCGTCACGTACGCGACGAGGTCAAGGCTCGCCTACAAGTGCACAGAATTGAAAAGATCCCCAATGCATGGCAGTTCATTGGTATTGATGCGACTCCGGTGCAGTCCGATCTCACGGAAGCCGCTCCGCTACCGCCTCTTGACTATCTTCAGCTGAAGCCCGGAGCAAGTGTGCTTGCCGACCTCGACAAGATGCTCCAGGCAACGCATCCTCCGGCAATGCGGCGAGGCTACGTCGAGCTCGTTGGATGGCGACCTGATCCACAAGCAATTCCGACAAATATCGAGATCGGACTGACGAATCATGCTGTCGGACGAGTCGTCGGCACCATCGCACTTCAAGCCGCGCATATACGCCGCCGAATCGAGTCTGCGATCACGGCAGCCGAAGCAAGCGGCCCAGAACTTAACGCTGTTGCGAGGAGCATGGGACTGCCGGTGGGCGGCCTAGGAGTAATGGCTCCGAATGTTCTAGTTGTCACGTCGATGGCTGGTGGATGTGGTAGCGGCATCTCACTAGATGTCGTAGACCTACTCAAGCACCTCGGCGGAAACGGCATTCAGCCGATTCTGATTGCCTACGGAACAGACATCTTTGAGCATTCGCAGCAGTACATGACCTCAAACAACCTTGCATACCTTGCCGAACTTCTAAACGCAGTTTGGTCAGAGAATGGCGGACGCGCGGGCTTGTTCCCAGCCCCATTTGGGCTGCCAACTCGCCGAGGACCTCGTGCAACATTTGTACTTGGCCGAAAGAACCTTGACGGTGTCGATCTGCAAGGCTCAAGAAATGTTTACCGTTCTGTGGGCATCACGATCGCTGGGTGGCTAACCAGTCCATTAGTTCGCCAACGCTTTCAGGATTGGGTGCTTGGAAACTGGACTCAGTTTCCTCAAAGACTCGGGGGCTACGGTTTTGCTAAATCTGCGATCACCGGTGAGGTCTCATCGTTCGGCTCAGCAACTCTCGCGGTTGGTCGCAAGCGCTTTCGTGACTACGCACGCAAATACATTCTCCGCGACCTGTACGAGTTCCACTTCCGAGGCTTTCGGAAAGTGGCGACCTCGGTGTTCGGCGAAGACGGGGACCGAGGTATCGACGTGGCAATTCGCTCCCGTCTAGTCGAGAAGTTTCTTCCAGAAGTATTGACGGCCTTCGGGTTGAGTAACTCTTTCGACAAGCAGATGGGTATCATTAGCGATGGATCGGCACAAATCTCGGATGCGTTGCTCTCGGTATCACATCTTCAAAGGTTTTCGGGCGACGTAGCCGCTGCGCTCACTGCGCGACTGCCGAATGAGTCACTCAAAGGTGCGGAGTGGTCATTGATTATCCATGACGAGCTCGGCGCGATCAAGCGCCAACTCCTCATTGATGCAACTGGGGCCTATCAAGCCAGAGAAGAGGTATGGCTACGAGATCTCGTGAAGCGGGTGATGAAGCAATCAAATTCATATCTGACTCGTTTGACGCTGCCAATAATGATTGATCTGTCTCAGAGTGTCACCGAGCAGATAGGCCGAACGGCGACTGAATTCCGCGGGTCGAATCGTGTGGCAGAAGAGAAGTCCAGGGAGTTCGGTCAGAATGCCAACAACGAACTTGCGGATGTTGCCTCGAACAACCTCATGAAAGACTCACCGCAGGTACGGGATGCAATTGAGCTCTTTGCCGCCTCAATCGGACAAGAGCTCAAGGCGCAGCTTTCCATCACGGTGGCCCAGACACTCGAGCAGGTGATAATCAACTTGTTGCAGCCACTCAACTCTGCATTTCGTAGAGCGAAAGATGACGTCGATGAGATGGCCGACAGCTCACGTTCCGGAGAGGCCGCAACAGTCACAAAGTGGCCTGAAGGCACGATCGTGCCGCGCTCGTTTCAGCCGAGCCCGATTGAGCACCTTCTTGAGAGCCATGACGAATGGCCGACAACCATTGAACGACTTCTGCGCACCGCTGAGCCGGCAGTGGCCGGCGAGTCGACTGCCGATGCGGTTCGTCGCGGCATAGCTGAAGGTGTCGAGATGGAAGGCGAGATCGGAGATAACGATCTGCGACCGCTTCTCTGGACCCGTAATGATGCGCCACTTGAGTTCGTCAAAACTCAGCCTTTGGCAATTGATTTGGCCCTCGATCTATTGTCGCTGGAAGAGCGGGTAGATCGTTGGTTAAGGAAGCCGGGCCGCGAGCTGGGCGATTACTTGCGTGAGGGTCTCGGCCAGTATCTGAAGAACGAATTGCACCCTGATCACGCCGTTCGGATTCGCAAATTCCGGGAGAAGTTCCAAAGTGCCCTCGAGATGGCGAGTCCATTCGTCTCGGTGGATCGCGTGTATTTCGGGACTGTCTATCCAGGAGAAGAATTGGAGATGGGGTTTACGGTCGAGCCGATTCCTTTCGAAGATGGGCATCCTGCGCACAGAATCGCAGAAGATCTAGTCCGGAACCGCCTTCAGGATGTCAAGGATGTCAAGGATGTCATCAAGTTCGAAGCTCAAGACCGAGAGTCGGTTACCGTGTCGTGCTTCTTTGCCAAACCAATGTTTCCTGGCGTCATATCGTCGATGTTTGACCAGATTGCGCAGCACGCTATCCAGTACGGCGGAGACCCTGATGGATTGCGAGGATGGCTCGACTTCAAGCGAGGTCGCACACTGGACGAGTTCGTTCCTCTGCCACCGAACGTCATACGGGCTCTGATACGAGGTTTCGTGGTTGGTCGACTCACTGGACTGGTGAAGCTGCCAAGTAAGCCAGATGAGGCAACGAGTATTGCGGGCGATGGCGGGCCGATAAGTTTCCCGAGCCCTTCATATGCATCGATTTCTAATCAATTGACTTCGCTACTACTGAGTTTCACCCTATGCTTCCTGACCGTCTCGCGTAATCGTCAACGTTCGTTTGATGCGTATGGTCGCATGTTCAGGCTTGGAGTCGTCGCTGAGGGAGGAGACCTTAGTCCAACTCGGTTCGCAATCGGTGGTGAACTAGCGACGTTCCTTGAGAGCGGCAGAACTACTGAAGCAGCGATCGATACGCCACAATGTCGGGGCGACGATCGAACGTCTCGAATCAACGATGCAATTGCATACCTCGATGAAAACATCTCGCGTTTGACGGATCTGGATAATCAGCCTTACACCGGCAATGAGGTCGTGAGTCGGCTGGTTTCGTGGTCTGATGACAACATCCCAGTCAGAGAGATAACCCCGATGCTCATCGAGGAGTACAAGCGAGTGAGATCCGCACTGCAGATATATCAGACACGTGGAAGTGGCGGCGGAGAACGTTACTAACTTCATGTCGGATACGGGGGAGAGGGGAATCGCGCGCCGACAACTCGTACTTGTTGGTCTGGACTTCTCCTCCGAATCGAATGAACGAGTTCTCTCAGAGTGCATTGACGCATGGGGCGCGGCCGGACTCTTGGAAGACGTCTACTTCGTAGACCTCGGCACGGAAGTTGGAACCACAAAGGACTTCCAAGTAGCGACGCAATTCCAATGTGCCCGCCCTGGCCAAGACGCAATAGACCCGCTTGAACGAGTCCTGTCGTCACACCGCTGGGCTGAGATAATTTTTGTCTCCATTCGCCTTTCTCCATTGGCACGAGTGTTGAGTGAGCGAGTGGGGCAAGAGGAGAGGGTAAAGCGCGATATCCTTCGGGCTTTCCCGACTGATTCTGGTTGTAGAACGGGATTCTTTACATTGTCTTGGCTCAATGATGAGCCCTTTTCTGATGGCGTATATCCGCAAGGATTTACCTCCAACCTTCTGCACGACCGGTCGATATATGTCGGCGAAGAGCTAGCAGTCGCTCCATTTGATGAGCGTAATCGACACCTATCACTCGCGTTTACTGGACTGATTGCTGCAGGCGGATTCGTCGGACAGGACTCCAGCTCCCTAATCCAGCTCCGTGAAACTGATGGTCGTATGGGCCTTGGTCTAGTGGTGCGTCCAATTCGCGCCATTGCCCGCGCAGCGTCGGGAGGTTGGTTCTTTAGAGACGCTTTGCGAAAAGCCATGTCTCGTGAAAACTTCATAATGCCTGGCGGTGTTGTCAATGCGGTGCCAGACGGCGGTACTCCGGTCGTTGTCGAAAACCTGGTTAGTCAAGCGGCTGATATGTGCGAGTTTCGGTACGTCCCGCACAAGAGCCAAACCAGTAAAGAAAAACGGGTGGGGTTCTTCGAGGCATTGATGCACTTTTTGAGAAACATCTGGCCCTATATCGTGCGCTCAGGACGACATGAGGTTGCCGAAAGAATCTCAAAGGCACTAGAGCCCTTTGCTGATGCACTTCAGAATGTCTACGGATCCAACTCAATCATCACAATTTGCGGCACCAGCGGGGATTCCGACGGTGGCTTGAACAACGACATAGTAAGACTCCTCCAGTATCTGGTTCAGAATCCCAATGAGCTGGCCCTAGAACCAAAGATTGACCCCTTGGTTTGGAGGAATCTTGCAAAAGTAGTAGTTGGAAGCCTAGACGGGTCTGATCTTCCTGAGCAGATCACGTGCTTGAGTAAACACAGTCGGATCATTTTCAATGATCCTTTAGTCGTTGCGCCTTCGGCTGAAGCGTCCGTCTTCCGGCTTTCGAAGTCGGATCTGCTTGCTCTGGGACTGGAGGAGTCCACATCTCTGAGAGAGCCCGATGTCTTGTTCCCCGAGACCCTCGAATCTTTTCGTGCAGTCTCCTCCAAGGCAAAACAAGACAGCATTTTCGCACCGCCCGCAGCTTCATCTTTGTCTTCGGAGACGCCTGGCGAATCATCGCCAGCATCAATTCGATCTCGTCTAATCGGGGGTGGTCAGAGGTCAGGAGTTGGATCGCAGTCCAGTGAGACCGCAACGTCACCGACGGGTGGTCGTGATGTTCGAAGGATTTTAGAAGATTTTGAAAAGTGGTTGCCTACCGCTAAGGACCGAGCTCGTTCGAGTTTTCTCTTTAAGCTCGCGGATCTCTTGGAAACGGAAGCACGCAACGCCATGCAAGATGTAAAAGTGGAGGAGCTAAAGCGTCTTCTTGATGAGATGATCAAGGACGGATCAAAGAAGAGCCGCTCAAAGTTGCTTAAGGTGCTCGGCGGCGTCGGGGTGGCCTCATTGTTAGGTGTCTTTATGGCTACCCGATTGGGAGGGCCCTTTCTGCTCATCTGGTTCGTCATCTGGCTGTTCAGTGTCGCATTCGGCTTAGCAATTGGTGTGGTGAAGCGTGCCATCCGTGACTATCGCGAGGACTTTGGGAAATCGGAAGAGTCAGGTGTGCAATTTCTCTTCAATTCATCGAAACAAGCGATGCGTGAGTACATCAGACTGCGCTCGCTACAGAGCCAGTTTTTCGCCTGGAGCCGAATATTCAGGGAAGTTATCCACAGTCCGTATGGTGCCCAGGTCGACGACTCCGAGAGTGGCGGTGACATCATAAATCTTCCGCATCCAAGACAGTTTGCAATCGCGAAAGTTGAGCCACTGCCTCGACAAATGCAAAGCATACTGAACTCTATTCGGAGGACACTGCTGGTTCGTGGCTATCTCGACTCCGTACTCGAGGGCACCATCGGTGTTTGGCGCGAGCGATACCGAGAGTTTGGGTTGCAAGGCATCAATCAAGATCCATATGCCGATGTCAGGCAGACCTGGGGTCAAGCGGTGTCTGAGCGAGTCGATGGTGTGCGTGTCTATTTTCCCCTACAGGATTACTTTGAGGACTTGGTGCACCGCGACCTCCGTGAGGTTGCGGCACGCGCGTTGCAAGCAGAAATTGAAAGTCGCTTTAATTCTTTAGAGGTCCGTGAGGTGTTTGGCCAGAT
>Ga0194121_10008293_pt1 | contig 13220 bp, 20 predicted proteins | sample TA2MahCa50mmetaG_FD_148609 | JGI IMG/M metagenome (GOLD analysis project Ga0194121, IMG submission 148609) | Freshwater microbial communities from Lake Tanganyika, Tanzania - TA2015020 Mahale Deep Cast 50m | ecosystem: Environmental > Aquatic > Freshwater > Lake | place: Tanzania: Lake... | reverse complement strand
CCCTCTCGGTCTGCGGCTTCTCCGGTCGTGCCGGTGCCGGCGAATGGATCGAGGACAGTCCCGCCCGGCGGCGTGATGAGCCGGCAGAGCCAGCGCATGAGGGCGATCGGCTTGACGGTCGGATGCTTAGAGCCAGCGCGCTCGGCAGAGCTGGCCTTGGCTGAGTAGAAGAAGCGGGCGGCGGAGCCGGAGTCGTCGTCGAATCCTGGGTGATAACCGCCGCCCATCTTTGGGTAGTACACCTTGTTTTTGACGTTGGCTTGGTAAGCCTTTGGCGGCTTGGTGTTTTTACGACCCGGAGACGTCTCCGGGAACGCCGCCAGCACTTCCTCTGAGCCATCGTGGCAGAGGTTGGCAGGCCAGCGGCCGACGTTCTTGTCCCATCCGCTGCCGGTGCCGGGGTCTTTGGACAAATCGCCGTATGTGGCGTTCTGTGCGGCCCGACGCGGGCTCGCCGGAATATCCTTGATGCCCTCCACCCGACACGCATCTATGTTCAGCGCCCCCGTGCCGTACCGCAGCACGTTCTCGGCGACGGTCCCGATTAGCGGCTTGCGGGCGAGGATGATCGGCTCGTAGGCGGGTGATCTAGCGTCCGCGTCCGGGAAGCGACGAGCTAATGGCTCGATAACACTGGCGACTGCATGTTGTTCGAGGATTGCGGCGCACTGCGCTAGCATAGCGCGGAAATGCCTTGCCGCAGCAGAGACAGGTGCATTCGATTTTGCTGCTGGGCTGTGGTCCCGGATGATGTCCGCGAGCGTGGTCCGCGATAGACAAGACCTCAAGGTTGACCAATCGATTGTCGTGTTTAATTCCGTTGCGATGATGGACATGCTCGGTTGTTGCCAGAGGACGCCCAAGGTGTTCCTCCATGACAACACGGTGCTCAAGCTTGAAATCGTCGCCCACGCGAACTGCGACGTACCCATCGCTTCGGACAAAGCGTCCGGTGTATTGGACCTCTGCTCGACATTCCATTGAGCAGAACCGCACGCCTCGGCGTGCTCGGCTTGGCTTAACCCAAAATGTTCCGCCGCAACCGTCGCAGGTAACATCGACCATAGCCGTGCCTCCAACAAATCAATGTTGGTGGCTATTGTAACCCATTCTGGATTAGAAAGTGAAGGTTTCCGCGCTAATATGATGTTTTCGCAGGCTGGCTTGAGGGCGGTGCCCCAGCCTTGCCAGCGGGCGGCGTCCTCGGTAGCCGGCGCGGTAATGTCGTATTCCTTCCCACTCCCATCCGCAAAGCCCATGCCAGTCCCGCCAGCGGCGCGATGGTCAATCTTCTGCATGAGCATCCAAGATGACGGCCCATCCGTGCGCCGTCCGATAACTTCCCGCTCCGCCCCCATCGCCTTGTCGATGCCCTTGCTCACGTCATGCGACTTCGGAAACCCTGTCCCGAACACCCACATCAGGCAATCGCGAATCTCGAAGCCGGCGTCTTCGATCGCGCATGTCAGCCGGTGGACGTTCTTCGGAGCGCCGAAGGCAACCATGTGGCCGCCGGGCTTGAGAACGCGAAGCGCAGCAGCCCATGTCGCCGGGTCGAAGGCAATGCCTTTCTTGTCCCATCCTCGGCCCATGAAGCCCAACTCATACGGCGGATCGGTGACGATCGCATCGACCGACGCCTCGGGCAGCGATGCCATCACCTCGAGACAGTCGCCAGGAAGGACTTCGATGCTCATGCCTTCTTATCCTGCTCGCGCTTGAGCCACTTGAGCGTCGCGAGGATGCCCAACTGCCGACGCCGGCGCTCGGTCGCCTCGGCCACCGTCAGGCCGTCGCGGCTCGTCATCCGGTACATCGAGCACTCGGCGATTACCTTTTCCATTTCGGCAATCTGGTGCGCCAGGTCGACCTTCTCAGTCATCGGCATCGTCCCCTTCGACTGGAGCGGGCATGGTCAGACCGGCCAGGTGGCCGGACGCCTCGGCATTTGACTTGAAACGCATGGGCAAAAGCTGGCCCTGATACACGACCGCCCAGGTCGGCACGACATCGAACGCCAAGTCGATGACGACGGTGTTGTGGCTGAAAATCATCGGCGACAAGGGATCAGCTATTGCCATCGAGCCACTCCCGAAGCCGCGCCTGCATCGCAGGCGTCATGCGATAGCCGACGCCCCATAGGGTTTCGACCTTCACCCGCGGTTTCTCGCCGAGCAGCTTTCGCACACGGCACATGATGACCTTGAGCGATCCAGGTGAGCGCGAGGCCGTGAGGTCCGTCAGGCGGTCAGACGCTACGCCGCTAGGGTCGTCGAGTAGCGCCGCGACAACGGTCGCCTCGGTTGACGTACAATGGAGCGCCGCCTGTACCAGACGAGTGTCCCGCGCGATCTGGTCGGTCGACGGCGCGAGGCGAGGTTGGCGTACCACCGGCCAGTCTAGGACCGGCACAAACTTGAGTTGACCATCGGCCAGCGCCCTCTTGAGCACCGCCTCCACGTCGACGCGATGCAGCCGCAAAATTCTCGCGATCGCCAGCACAGGAATGTCCTCTCGCGCCGCGCGCAGGATCATCAGCGTGTCGCGGTCGCGGTCGAGCGTCACGATTGCTGCTCCCCAAACAGGTGCAGCAGTTCCGGGGGAACGCGCGCATAATGGGTCTTGGCATAGTGCCACCCGGCGAGCGCGTTAGCGCGGTCCCAATCCTTGTTGTCGCGGGGGAGATAGCCGAGAAGCTGACACCGGGAGAGAACTGCCCTGTTCGTAGCCTCGCGGCCTTTGAGGTTAGACGCATCGATAAAATGTTTGCGGATCGTTTGCGGTGTTTTTTCCTCGTAGGGGATCCCGTACCACTCGCACATAGATTCGAGAACGCCGTGGAGCTTGTGGGTGAGGCGAATGACGTGGCCGGAGCGGTTCGGCATGGCGACGATCGGAGCCTCCTTGAACACCAGCGTCGGCCTCTCTCTGCGGAACTCCTTGGACAAAAACCGCATCAGCGACGCGCCATAGGGCTTCTTGAGCGCGATAGCGGTCGACACGGGCGGGGCGGTGCTGCGAGCGTCGCCCATCGCGACGCCCATCCGCACGCCCATGTCGAACGACCAGAGAATGAACGGCTCGGCCATCAGGGTTTATCGTCCTCGTCCGGACCAGGCCCTTCGACGCCCTCGTCCCCGCCGGCGACGGCGCCGCGTCGCTCTTCGGCTTCGCTCGCGTTGAGCCAGTCGTGATATTCCTTCCGGCCCGCTTCATATCCGTGCGCCCATTGGAGCGCGTCCTGCGACGCCTCGGGATACGGGTTAGTCTCCTCGAGGTCGCCGTTCAGCGCGGCGATCACGCCACGCTCATGCGACTGTACGAACTCGGCGTTCGGGTTGACGTTGTCGATGAAAAAATCGCCTTGCTGGTGTGGCCCGAGGTTCATCCAGCGCATGATCCGGACATGCCGGCGCATTTCGGCAACCGCCACCGCCTCGCCGCCCTCCTTGTCGAGCTTGAGGGAATACGTGAGGTCGGCCGCCGCCTCATCGCCGATCTCGGCCTTGGCGCGTTTTTTGACATTCCTGACGTTCGCCGTGGCCGTCGCCAAGTCTGCCAAGGCCAGCCGGAGCCGACGCTTGTGATGGAAAAACAGTCGGCGGTCTGCCGCGTCGGCAACCGCGGCGTTATGGCCGCCGCTGTCCGGGGCCGCGGTAGTCTCGTCTTTCTTCTTCTGTGATGTCATGCCAGTCGTCTCCTTCGTCCTCATCGTCGCGGGGGTGGTAGTCGGGATAAGTCGTCCCACCGAACATCAGTAGTCCGATGCGGTAGACGACCCAGCCGGCGCCAAAGACGCCGATCGCGCTCAGGAGGCCCACGATCACGATCGCGATCCCGTCCGAAATCATCCACACAAGATCGAGCAGCATTGACCTGGCTCCGAAGGGGAATAAGGGGGAGGCCACCTGTGAAAGCGACCCCCCAAGTTTGCGGTCCTTCCGGGCGAGAGGGAGGATACCCACCGCGGAAGCTAGGTACTCCGGCCGTGGCCGGCGAAATCGTTGGCCGTGACTAAGCCGCCGGTCGCGTTGGCGATCCGGATCACCAACGGCCGTGAGGGCCATGTGTTGCCCTTCCGGAGCCGGTGGATCTGCGCCTGAGAGACATAGACCAGCGCAGCAAACTCTCGTTCGCTGATGCCGTGCTTGCGGAGATATGCGTCGAGTGTCATGGCGCGGGAGGATGGATGGCGCGGCGGGGCGTGTCAATACATCTGGTGTATTGCCACCGCGAAACATGTGGCGTATCATCCGCGCGTCGTCGAATAGAACCAAAGGGAGTGAGCCGTGGCAATCATCAGACAGGAACGCTGGTACGGACCGGGGATTGAGGATTGGGGCGAACCCGACCCGGCCCGCGCTTACAAGGCGGCGCTAGGCAGGGTGCTGTCCGACGCCGTTCTTGCGTGGGCGCAGGGAACAACCGGGACCTCATTCGGGGCGATCCCGCCTTGGCTGATAATCGAGCACATCGACGAGGTAGCGGACCTCGTGAAAGACAAGCGCAGGGAATTTGACGAGGAGAATCCGGCCCTTGCCTTGGCCGCGGCGTTGGCAGGGGGGAGGACGCAAGTATGACAAACCCATATGATTCCGAGCGCATCGGCCCGCGCGAGGCCGGCATCGCCACCACAATCCACGATCTCGGCCGCGCACTCAGGTCGATCGGGATGAACCCGAGCGTCGAGGCGCGCGCCAGCGAGGCGGCGCGCCAGATCGTCGAGGAGGCGGAGCGTCGGCGGAAGCCGCGTCCGGCCATCGACGAGGCGATCGCGCGGATCGAGCGCGCCGCAACACGTTCCGTCGATGTCGTCGACGCGCCGTTCGTGGACAGGATGGTGGAGAAGCCGTTCCTGATCGCGTCCGCAATCTACGGCCCGCGCTCCGCATTCTGGCCGCCCCTCGGAAAGAGCATCGCCCGAGTGGTCGCGGACTGCGACGCGGCGTTGGCGAAGGCGCGCGAAACCCCGTCCGACATGCGGCGGATCGAGGAGCTGCGCCGAGCCCGGAAGGCACTCGAACGGTTGGAGACGTGAACAATGAGCAATGAGCGCATCCACCCCCACGACATCGAAAACCTGATCGCTGCCAAGGCGACGGAGGATGGCTTGTTCGCCATCGCCTATGCTCTCCTGCGCCTCAAGCTGCGGGTTGGGGAGATCCCGATCACGATCAGAATGCCGCCACCTCCAAAGCCGGAGAAAGTGAAAACGGCCGGTTCGCCTATGACGCTATCTCCCAATCATATCCTGTTGAATGATGCGAACCTGAGCGCGAGAACTCGTAATTGCCTTTACGGGGGTGGAATAACAACCCTAGAGCAGCTTACTCACTGCACTCGCAACTGGCTTCTCAGGGCTCTCCCGGGCTTTGGAACCCGATCTGCTGATGAAGTAGAACTCTACCTCGCTCGCCTCGGCCTTCATCTTGGAACCGAGCCGATCTACGAGGGAAGGGAGGCGGGCACATGAGCATCCAGAAGATCGCCATCGAATCTCGCGAGCAGTGGCTCGCGCTCCGCGAACTGGACGTCACCGCGTCGGTTGCCGCCGCGCTCTACGGCGTCCATCCCTATCACTCGGTCTATTCGTTGTGGGCGCTCAAGAAGCGTCTCATCACCGAAGACCCCGAGGAAACCCCCGCCATGCGTCGAGGGCGACACCTTGAGCCTGTCGCGACCGCGGTGCTGCTGGAGCAGCACCCCGACTGGCGAATCGAAGAACCCAAGGTTTATCTCCGCGACCCCGAGGGGCGGATCGGGGCGACCCCGGATCGCTACGTCTACATTCCGGAGAAACCCGGATTTGGCGTCTTGCAGATCAAGTCCGTCGAGGAGTCGATCTTCAAGCGGAAGTGGATCACCGAGGACGGCGCGATCGAGCCGCCCCTCTGGATCGGCGTTCAGGCCGAGGTCGAGCGCCACCTGTCCGGCGCCAACTTCGCGATGGTCGGCGTCGTCCGCGCCGGGTTCGGGCTGGATTGCTCTGCCATCACCATCCCGCCTGTCCCCGGGCTGATGAAGCGAACCTACTCGCTGGTCGCCGATTTCTGGCGGCTCGTCGCGAGCGATACGCGCCCCGACCCCGATTACGAAAAAGACGGGAAGCTGCTCGAGGCACTATGGACCGGCGGCGGCTCCGAGGCGGTGCTTGACCTCTCCACGGACAATCACCTGGTCGATTTGGCGGACGAGAAAGCGCGCCTCGCCGAGCAAAAAAGGGAGATCGACGACCGCCAGAAGCAGATCAAGGCCGAGTTCCTGCACAAGCTCGGTAGTGCCAGCGCCGGCAAGATCGCAGACGGGCGCATCATCACGGCCAAGAAAGTCGATCGCGCCGGGTACACCGTGCAAGCGTCGAGTTACATTGATGTCCGCGTCAAACAACCCAGGGGAAATGGAGCCTCAGAATGAACGACACTACACCAACCTCGACGGCCGTCGCGCCTCGCGGCCCGGCCGCCGTGTTCCAACACGATATGTCAAACATGGCGAGCCAGTTTGCCGCCGCGCTGCCGCCTCACATCCCGGTCGATCGGTTTATGCGCGTCGTCCAGACCGCGGTAATGTCATCGTGGCAGCAATCGCTCTTGAAGGCAGACCGGCGGTCGCTTTGGAACGCCTGCATGAAAGCCGCGCAGGACGGACTCCTGCCGGACGGCCGCGAAGCCGCCCTGATCGACAAGGGCGGGACCGTCGTCTACATGCCGATGGTCGCCGGCATCCGCAAGAAGGCCCGGAACAGCGGCGAGATCGCCACTTGGGACACCCAAATTGTCTGCGAGAACGATCATTTCCAGTTCCAGCTCGGCGATAACCCGCAGGTCAACCACTCCTACGACCTCAAGCAAGAGCGGGGGAAGATGATCGGCGCCTACTCGATCTGCCTGCTCAAGGACGGATCGAAGAGCTATGAAGTCATGTCGATCGGCGAGATCAACAAGATCCGCGATCGCACGGACGGCTGGAAGGCGCACGTCAGCAAGGGCAAGTCTACGCCGTGGGCGACGGACCCCGAAGAAATGGGGCGCAAAACCGTCGCCAAGCGTCACGCCAAGGTGCTCCCGATGAGCACGGACCTCGACGACCTCGTGCGGCGTGACGACGAACTCTACAATTTCGCCGAGGCGCGCGAGGACGCCAAAGCGTCGGCCGACAAGCCAAAGGGCATTGGCGCGAAGCTCTCGGCTTTGGCCGGCGATGCGGACCGGGCTCGCGCGGCGCTAGCCGCCGGCGCCAACGTTGAAACCGGGGAGATCATCGAACACGAGGATCAGGCTGACGGCGGCGCCCCTGCCGATCAGTCTGGTGGTGGTGAGGGGGGAGGGAGTGCCGCAGCCCCTCCCTCCAAGCCGCCGCCCGCGGCGAAGAGGAAAAGGGCCATGCCCCAGCCGCAGCCAGAGCCGCCGCCCGCGGCCCCGTCGCTGGCCGCACCGCCGGCCGGCACGGATGAAGATTTGGGTCCGGTTGACGACGACGATACCGGCTCGGTGGTCGAGGCCGTCGAAGAGGCCCAGCCTGCCGGCTTATCTGGCGCTGATAAAGGGGTTCTCGTCGGCTACCACAATGAACTGATGCACGCGATGAGCGTCACCAAGTTGCAGGCGAGTTCCAAGTCGTATTTCGACGAAGTCCCGCCCGAGGGTACGCCTTTGGGCGATGCCGTCTTCGCCGTCTACCAAGCGCACTATGCGCGAATCATGGAAGGGGCGCCGGCGACTGACTCCGACAAGGTACTCGCCCGCTACACGAAAGCAGCGTGACCCGCCATCGGTGGAGCGCGCCAACCCGGCCGGACGCACATCACACCTACCGTGAGTGCGTCCGGTGCGGCTTGGTGAAGGTGTCCCGTCACGAAGATGGACGCCATTGGGCTGAATACGGTGACGGCGACCGAGTGACGTTCGTATTGCCACGCTGCACAGCAGAAGAGCAGGAGCCTCCGCGCATGTTGACCATTCGCGTCGTTGACGTTGAGCACACAGGAGAAGAGGACATTGATCCCGCCCCGTTCGAGCTCGCGTGGGTGTCCATCTACAGCGAGGGCACCAACCTTGCGGGAGAGCCGGCAAGGTGGACAATCTCTCCAACCGACCAAGCGAGCATTACGCTCAACCCCGGCCGCCCGATCCCCCCTGGCGCCTCGAGCGTGACGCACGTCATTGACGAGGACATAGCCGAGTGCCCGCCGTGGGAAGCCGGCATAGACGAACTCTTCACCGTTGCCCACGAGGGCGGCAGGCCGGACCCTGACTACTATGCCGCCTTCGCCGGGGACGAGGCGAAGTTGCTCGGCAAGTGGATCTCACCCGGAACACGCTGGATCGACATCCATAAGGTGGCGCTGCGGTGCTGGCCGGATGCGCCTCGCTGGAACCTCCAGACGCTTCGCTACTGGCGCAAGCCTCTCGGTCTGGTCCGTGGCCGCGCTTCCCCGTCGCACCGGGCTTACCCCGACGCCTATGTTGCCGCGCACCTGCTTCGCGACCTTATGGACTACGCGACGGTCGACCAGATGGTGCAGTGGTCCGCGGAGCCGGCGCTACAGGTGATCTGCTACTACGGCGACCACAGGGGCAAACGGTGGTCTGAGGTTGACGCCGGGTTTTTGAACTGGATCCTCGGCAAGGATTTCCCCGAGGATGTGGTGTTCACCGTCAAGCACGAACTCAAGCGCCGCGAGGCGGCATGGGAGCGGGAGCGGGAAGCGCAGGCCGGGACCAAGCTACTCGAGGGTCGGATAGAGGGACGGTTCCCCGACTACGACGAGCCGCCACCCTATAGCTTTTCTGACGACGTACCCTTCTGAACCTAGAGAGTGAGCCGTGGCAATGAGAATCATCGGGTCAATCTTTCTGCTTAGGCAAACCATCAACCGGCTGAGAAACGCTGCCCAGGAGCACGACGTCGAGCTTCCTCGGCAAATTGGAGACATCATCGCCGCGTCAGCCGCCCTTTATCGCCTCGACCGCGATACCACCGCGATGCCGTCGATCGGCCCTGACGAGATCGGAGGAGGAATGTCGGTCGGGTTTTCAGCCTTGCTTTCCGATCTTGCCGTTGTTGTTGCCGCTGCCGGCTATCACAACATATCCGTCGAGACGCAACTCCGGGCGCTCCTCATTGTGTCCGTGGCTATGTACGACCCGACCCCGCGCGTTTCTGAGACGATCGCGCAGCGCGCGATCGCCCCGGTTGTCAAGCGCCAGCCGGTCAAGGCACAGCGTCCGGCATTTGACCCCGCCTACTACGCTGCCCACGCCGCGGCATTCAAGGTGGCACCATGACGCGAGCCGATGACATTGCGCGCGGGCTTCGTGATGGCCGCGCCATCATCGCCGACGCCGTCGACAAGGTTCCGCCTAAGACGGGAGGGGAGGCGATGGAGCACGACGGCGAGCGGTACGACGCGGAAACACCACCGTCGAGGTGGTCGATGGGCTCCAGCCTTTACGCGATGGAGAAACGACGTCGCTCTGCTTCGACGTGACCTCCGCGCCGCCCGCGCGGCCAAGGCCGAACTCGACAAGGTGATGGGGACCGACCCAGCCGGGAGGAAGGAACCGTGACTATTCGTCCAATCCGACTCCGGCTCTCGCGCAAGAAGGGCTTCAATCTTCAAGCAGAGAGCCGCGCCGCTAACGGGCTCGAGTGCGTTGTCGTCACCCGGCCTCACTCGGTTTTCCGGAACCGCTGGAAAATCGGCGTTATGTCAAACCATCTCGGGCGGGCCATCGAAACAAATGCCGAAGCCGTCGAGTGCTTCCGCGCGCTGAGCGGATGGGCCACCGAACCCCATATGATCGCCTACGTCCGCGAAGTGCTCGCCGGCAAGAACCTTGCGTGCTGGTGTCACCCCGGCGATCCCTGCCACGCCGACGTGCTTCTCGAATTAGCCAATGCCGGGAGGAAGGAACCGGGATGACAGGGCGCAAGGCTCAAATTGGCTAGAACAGCTCTTGCACAATCTTCGACCGAAGCGCCATCGGCATTGCTCCAATGTCTTTGACCGGCATTGAGAAGCTACCGGGACCACCGACCACGAACTCGGCGAAATGGCGATCGACATCGTTCCCGGCTGGGTCGCGCATCAGCGGGATCGCGTTGATAACCGCGCCGCGCGATAGGATCATATTGCGTCCGAGATACTCATTCGGGCCTGAATTGCTTGCCCCGTCGCCGAACACGTCGACTACCAATCGTGTCGTCACACAGGGCGCACGCGCTAGCACTTCATCCGCCATGATGAGGGCTCGGCCAAGTGCCGTAGATGTGCTGGATTCTGCCGCGGCCCCGCCGTCCATCACTCGTGAGGCGAAGATCCCTGCGGCCTCGGGGCCGTCAACTAGCATCCAGTCGATCTTGAGAATAGGCGCGTCGCCATACTCGAGATAGGCCACGGCAACCCTGCCGGACGCGCTGTCGGCGACCGCCGACAAGACCTCGAAAGAAGTCATCGCTTCGGCGTGGCTTCGGCGGGCGATGTCGAGTTCCGGCTGTGTCATTGATCCAGATGCGTCGACCAAGAACACAATCGCGCTCTCACATGAACCCTGCGTTCCTGCCCTTGACGCGAAGCCGTACAGGACCAACACGACGCCTAAAACGCAGGCCAGGTAGATGATGATGGCGCGTGCAAATTCGGTCATGGCTGACTACGGCCCCGGTGCCAGTCCCCCATCGATGATGAAATTGGCAAAGGCGAGGACGATAGCGCCGACCAACGTCACCATCACCCACCACAACGTCCCTCTAATCCCGTCAACGTCTTCCTTGATCCCATCGACGCGGGTTTCTATGCGAGCGAGACGCTCGCCCATGCTCTTTTCATCTACCATGTCTCGCTCCGCTAGAACTGCGCCCATCGTAGTCAGACCTTATTGGGCGTCTGGTAGACGCCGAGTGCAGTCAGCACCATGATGGCGCCGGTCTGCACGGTTGGGTCAAGGATTATGCCGAGCATATCGAGGACGGCGAAAATGGCGGTGACTATGCCCGGCATGACCAGCGCCATCCAAGCCTTCTGCTTTCCCGCGAACATCGGATCGCTCCTCTCAGTCTGGTGATCCGGGCTCACTCCTGGATCATCCGGTTGGTTAAACATGGCCTAAAGTCCACCCCCCCATTTGCGGGGGTTATGCCTCGTTGGTTGACAGCTTCCCGCCAACGAGCTCGGGCATGACAAGATGGTGGGGGATAGGAACGGTCCGCGGCCACCTGGCGCCGAGGAGACGCTCCTTCTCGATCGGTGCGACGGTCACTGCGTTCGACTGGTTCCCGCCGAGATTATAGTAGGACGAGTCCGACTCCCCGGCGCAGAACGCGACATGCCCGGAGATCCCGTCCTTGGTCCCGCGCCAGTAGACCATCACGGCCCCAAGCTGCGGCTCACACGGCACGCCCCACTTGAGCCAGTTGCGCGCAAGGTAGGGGTTCGCGACCATTGGCTCGTCGCGGAGGGTGAGGGCGATGCAGGTTTCGACGAAGTCGCCGCACCACGGCAGCTTTGAGGGGTCGCCGACCGACTTGCCGTCCTCTTTCAGAAAGGCCGGGATTGCAGCGCCGTCCTCGTGAAGCCCCTTCTTGGAAAGCGCGAGCGTGTACCAAGGGCGCGCGACGACATTGGTGCTGGCCGCGGCATTCGTCTCGGCGCTCTCTCCCCCGAGCAAGCGGGAGATCGTCTTCGGGCCGAGAGTTCCAAACCATTTGACGTCGAGCCCGTTTTCGCGCTGGAAGGCGGCAATCGCGATAGTCGTCATCCGTCCATTGATGCCGTCGATCGGCCCTGGATCGTAACCGCGCGTCTTGAGTGCCGCCTGGATGCGCTTGATGAGCTCGATGCTGTTCATGGCATTTTCGTCCTTTGTTCTACTTGTAGGCGTGGCTGTAGGTCCCATCCGGATTCTCGACCGCAGTCCAGTTGTTGGTCTGGATGGCCGGCCGTCCGTTTACCGTACCCTCGACGTAGCTTATGCCGGCCGGGTTAACGCCGGATGACGTGCCCTGGAAGCCATACACACTCCGAGACTGCGGCAGCTGCGACGTGCCGGGAGCCGCGGCGCCGCCGGGGATGGTCTGCGTGGCGGCCTGTTGAGCGGCATCTTCCTGCCGTTCTGACGATGTTTGTGGGCGGTTCTGTATGGCAGCGATCGCGTCGACCGTGGATACGGTCCCCGGCTTATCTGTCGCCGGCACCGTACCTGGGGCAGCTTGCCCCTCGGTCGGTTCCGTATCGATCTCGCGGACCGGGACAACTACTCCCGGCAAGCGCCCGGGGGTCTCGGGCCGAGGTGGGTAAGGACCAATACCGCGCATCTGACGTATGCGGTCCATCTGCGCCGGCGTTAGATTGGTCGGCACTACGCGTGGAGCCTCGCCACGAGCGTCGAGCAGCGCGTCGAACGGGTCAGTCTGCGTCGTCCTGGCCGCCTCCGGCGGCGGGTTGCGATCGGTGATGACAGCCGGCGACCGCTTGCCTATCTCCAACCGCTGCTGGATTCCTCCAAGCTGCCGTGCCAGAGCCTCGTTCGATGCTGGGCGCGTGTCGGTCATCCACGGGCCGGTCGTCGAGGTTCCTTCCGCGCGGCCCCAATCCTGCTTGGTATGAGACACCGAGCCGGCAACCTGGGGGGCAACGACTTGAGGATCGGGTTCGTCGATCGCAGGCGAACCACCCTTGAGCGGATCCCACGGGCGGCCCCATACGAAAAGATTGCCACCCGTCAGCGGACGCTCCACCTTCGGAGCGCCGATCGGCTGTTCGTAGGATGCGAGATTATCCCGCGTCGCCGGCAATCCAGTTGAGCGCATCGCATCGAGCGACAGGCTTCGGGGAAGATCGCCCCGCGTCGGGCGCGCATCAAGGCCAAAGAGGCCGATGTCGGTGAGCAATGTGGGCGATTCCTCGTAGGTTTCTCCCCATGCGTCGGCCCCCGTCCGGTTCATGTTGGTCAGGTTTCTGGCCTGTGCCGCCCTGACGCGCTGGTCAGCGAGCAGCGCAGCCTCTTGGCGCATATCCTCAATGTCAGGCGCGACCGGCGCCGCCGGCAGACGGCCGGGGTACTCAGGGCGACCGGCGACGGTCGGCCCCAATGTTACTCCCGGCAAGCGCCCGGGGGTCTCGGGCCGAGGTGGGTAAGGACCAATACCGCGCATCTGACGTATGCGGTCCATCTGCGCCGGCGTTAGATTGGTCGGCACTACGCGTGGAGCCTCTCGCC
>Ga0194121_10008290_pt1 | contig 13225 bp, 12 predicted proteins | sample TA2MahCa50mmetaG_FD_148609 | JGI IMG/M metagenome (GOLD analysis project Ga0194121, IMG submission 148609) | Freshwater microbial communities from Lake Tanganyika, Tanzania - TA2015020 Mahale Deep Cast 50m | ecosystem: Environmental > Aquatic > Freshwater > Lake | place: Tanzania: Lake... | reverse complement strand
ACGAGAAGGGCGGCGGCGCGCTCGGCAACGTCTGGTACGGCACCACCAAGGCGGGCGTGGTGGCGATGACCAAGGGCCTCGGGCGGGAACTCGGCCCCGACCGGATCCGCGTCAACGCGATCACGCCGGCTGTGGTGGCAACCGACATGGTGAAGAACCTGCTCACCGAGGAGGTCAGGGCGCGCATCGTCTCGCGCATCCCGCTCGGGCGCCTGGCCGGGGAAGATGACGTGGCGCGACTGGCGGTGTTCCTCGCTTCCGATTACCCCGACTTCATCACCGGCGAGACGATCGCCGTGGACGGCGGGTTCCTGCGTACCTGAGGCGCGCTACCGGACGAACGCCGCGGCCGTGAAAAAACCTGCGCCGGAAAGACCGAGCAGGGTTCTCCCCGGCCATTGCAGGGGCCTTAAGAGCCATCCCCACCACGCCGCCGAGAGCGCGATCAGGCCCGCGATCGAAGCGGTGAAGGCGAGGCCCTGCGCGAGTGAGACCTTCGGGAACTCGAGCAGCACCGGGTTGAGGATGAACACGTAGGGCACGAACAGGCCCACGAAGGAGAGCTTGAGCGCGAGGATCGAGGTTTTCATGAACGACGCGCCGGCCAGCTGCGCCGCGGTCATGGCGGTGATCGCCACCGGCGGGATGATGGTGGCGAACACCGAGTAGTAGAAGACGAACATGTGCGCGGCCACGCGCGAATAGCCGAGCTCCTCGAGGAACGGCGCGAGCGCGAGCGCCATGATGATGTAGGTGGCGGCCTCCGGGATCACGGCGCCGGTGACGAGCGTCGCGACCATCACGAGCGGCAGCGCGATCGCGGCGATCTTGCCGATCGGGCTCAGGATGAGCGCGTTGGCCACATTGGTGCCGAGCCCCGAGGTGATCACGGCCTGCGCCACCGGGCCGATCAACGCAAGCAGCAATCCCATGCGCGCCGCCTGCTTGGTGCCATCGAAGATCCCGTCGATCACGGCGCGCAGCTTCGGCCGGTACCTGCCCTGGACGATGAACGGCACCACGGCCGCGGCGACGAGCGCCCAGAAGCCCGCGACGCGGGGGGTGTACATCATCAGCATGAGCGCGGTCAGGATCACAAGGCTGACGAGGAAAGTCGGCAGCACGCGCCGTACCAGTTCCCAGTCCACTGGGTCGGAAATGCGCGCCACGCCGGTGGCGCGCGCGTCGAAATACACCCCGAGCCCGATGGCGGCGTAATAGAGCACCGCCGGCAGCACCGCAGCGAGCGCGACGGCGATGTACGAGACGTTGAGGAAGAACGCCATCACGAAGGCGCCCAGCCCCATGATCGGCGGCATGATGAGGCTGCCGGAGGAGGCTGAGGTCTCGATCGCCGCGGCCATCTCGGGCTTAAAGCCCTGGCGCTTCATCTGCGGGATCGTGACCCGGCCGGTGATCACCACATTGGCCACCGCCTGGCCCACCATGGTGCCGACGAGCGCGCTGCCGACCACCGCCGGATAGGCGGCGCCGCCGCTGACGCGCCGGCCGACCGCCTTGCCGACCTCGAGCAGCGCGCCGATCGCGCCGGTATGCGCGAGTACCGAGCTGAAGATGAGCACGTAGAAGACCACCTCGGCGGTGAGCGGGATGAGCCAGTAGATGCCGTGCACCGGATGAAGCGTCGTATAGCTGACGACGAAGTCAGTCGTGTACGGCGCGTGCTCGAGGAATCCGGGCAGGTGGTGACCGAAGAAGAAGTACAGCAGCGCGGCGCATACCACGCCGGTGAGTATCGGTCCCCACGTGAAGAGCCCGGCAACGACCATGCCTCCCAGCGCGATCAGGCCAACGACCACGTCTCGCGGCTCGAGCAGGCCAGCGGAGACCTCCAGGTGGTCGATGTTGAGCCACAGGTAGATCGGGCCGGCCAAGCCCGCGCCGAGCGCGAGGCAGAGCAGGGCGATCTTGGCGCGATACACCAGCACGGACCCGACCGCGCCCTGACGCAGCCGCTCCTCGATCGCCATGAGGAGCGACAGGGTGTACACCACCCCGAAGAAGAGCGAGTAGTAGCGCGAGACCGGTTGCAGCGGACGCCAGACGTCGACGAGCTGGTAGGCTACCAGCACGGCGGCGAGCGCCGCGATCAGCCAGTTCAGGGCGCGCGCGGCACCCGCCCCGGTGATCATCCTCCGGCGGCTACTTCTTGCCGAGCACCTTTTCCGGCGGCCAGAGGCTCGCTTCCTGGTAGGCGCGCTGCGAGCCGGGGTGGACTTTGTTCGGTGCGTCGAGAAACGGCCGCAGCATCGTCTCCTTGTTCCAGGTCTTGCCAAGCGCGACGAACTGCCCGGCCTTCGGCCCGAGCTGGATGAACGCCTTGGTGATCTCGTAGGCGAGATCCTCCGGGAAATCCGGGTGCACCGCGCGCACGCCCACGTCGGCGAACCACTGCAGGCGCGCCGCCTGGCCGGGCAGCGTGTTGGGTGCGAAATCGAGCGGGATGAACGGCGAGCCGGTCTGGCGGTTGACCTTCTCCAGCACGTCGCGCGGGACATCGAGGTAGCGGAACGGCCTGCCCGAGGCGGCGACGCGCGTGATGGTCGAGCCCGGGACGACCTCGCGCAGCAGCGCGTCGACGTTCATCTGCACCAGCGCAGCGACGACGCGACCGTCCAGCAGCGAGTCGATGCCTTTTGCGGGCCCGAGGAACTGGATCTGCGTGTTGTCCTCGGTGATGCCGAAGCCTTCCTTGAGAATCGTGTAGGCGAAGCCGCCCCAGTGCGTCTGCGTCTTCAGGCCGATGGCGATCGACTTGCCCTTCAGGTCGGCGACCGACTTGACATTCGGATCCGTGGTGACGAACCAGGAATTGCCGTGCAGCGTCTCGCCGTAGAGCCACTTCCAGTCCACCGCGATCGGCTCGTCGAAGAACGGCTTGACGCCCTTGGCCGCGAGCCACTCGGCGCCGGTGCTGCTGCCGAAGGTCGCGCTCTTCTGCTGCGCCTTGTCGCGCGCCAGCAGCTTCAGGTTGTAGACGAAGCCCGGCGTCTCCTGCTGGAACGGCCGCAGCCAGGGGTGCGAATCGGCGACTAGCCGGTCGAAGATGAAATAGCCCTCCCAGCCGCCGCCGAGCGGGTACTGCAGGAAAGGGACCCGGGTTTCCTTCTTCTGCGCGAGTGCCTGCGGGGCGAGCGAGAACAGCGCGACGGCGAGCGCGGCGATGAGACGCGACATGAGCAATCCTCCTCTGCCGACGACGGTACCGCCGCGCCGCCCGCGCTGTCAAGGCGGATTCAGGCGTCGAGCGTCGCCGCCATCGCCTAAGGATAAGAAATTGCTTCCCTTCCGCGCCGCACAAAGCAAGCGCATGAGGCCGGATCCGGGTGATCTGCCCCCTCCAGAGCGGTCCATTCGTTAACTTAACTGGACCCTGAAGGAGACGCAACCTGGGCAAGTAGCACGGACCTGAGGAGATCAACGGCAAGCTGCGCAAGGCGGAGATCGTAATGGCGCAAGGCGGCACGGCGAGTGATGCGTGCCGCCGGATCGGCGTTTCCGAGCAGACGTACTATCACTGGCGTAAGGAGTCTGGCGGCCTAAAAACCGACCAGGCGCGGCGCATGAAGGACCTTGAGAAAGAGGACCAACGTCTCCGCAGGGCGATCTCCGACCTGACGCTGGACAAGCTGATCATTTGGACAAGAGGAGGGCATGAGCTCCTTGGCCGAGTACGATTCCGACAACCCGCTCACGCCCCTGCAGGCGGTCAGTTGTAACTACCCCATCGCGCTTTGGCTGCGCGCCTCACTCAAGGGGTTAATCCTCATCGAGAGCGGGGAGTCTTTGCCAAACAGTGCACGCTTGGCCGCGATGGACTTCTTCTCGGGATCGCGATACCTTCGTGCACCAGAGAAAAGGTGGTTTGAAATTCCTACACTCCGGGTGAGCGGTCGCGCGACCTTGTCGGCTCATCCTCGCGACGGAGCCGCCGCCATGTCGACCAGCCCAGCCCCCGACCTGCAGATGGGCATCCTGCAGCGCCGCCGAATCGAGGCGGAGATCATCAAGCCGATCTACGAGGAGATGAAGGCCGCTTTCGGCGAGGCGGCGGCCAAGGGCGTGATCGAGCGCGCAGTGCGCAAGGCGGCGATCGAGGCTGGCAAGCAGTTCGCGGCGCAGGAGAAGGGCGGCACCTCGCTTGCCAGTTTCGCCGCCATCCAGCCGCTATGGACCAAGGAGGACGCGCTGCGCGTCAAGACCTTGCGCCAGGACGCCGAGCATCTGGACTTCGATGTCGTGCGCTGCCGCTACGCGGAGATGTATCGCGAGATGGGGCTGGACGAGATCGGCCACCTGTTGTCGTGCAACCGCGACGGCACGTTCATCCAGGGCTACGACGCGCGCATCGAGTTCAGGCGCAGCCAGACCATCATGGGCGGCGCCAGCTATTGCGACTTCCGCTATCGCATGCCGGCGAAAAAGGAGGGTTGAGCGGCGAGTCCCGGCCCGGCACAGTGTCGGGGTGGCGTAGGGGAGAGTTAGGGGGATGCCCACGGTCGGGGGAGATGCTGGCCTCGGTGGCGGCGCGCCTCGCGCACGGCTTCCTGCGCCTGCGCTGCGCCGGCTGCGCCCACGAGAAGCCGGTGGCGTTCTCCTGCAAGCGGCGCGGATTCTGCCCTTCGTGCGGTGCGCGGCGCATGGCCCGGAGCGCCGCGCTCCTGATCGATGAGGTGAACCCCCGGGTGCCGGTCAGGCAGTGGGTACTGTCGTTTCCGATCGGGCTTCGCATCCTCTTTGCCGCGCGGCCCCACCTGCTCACGCCGGTGCTGCGGATTGTGCATCGCCTCATCGTGGGGTTTGTGCCCAGGCAGGCGGGCCTTAAACGCGCCACGGCCGACGCAGGCCCGCGACCTTCCGGCCCGCTTAGGCTTAATGGACATAAAATAATCGCCTAATTCATCACTGATAGTTAAACGAAGGACCGAGTTGGAGCGCTCTTGATATTTCTTCATAAGATTCTCCCCGTGCTGCTATCGCCAATCTTCTTGATCGGGCTATTGGCAGCAGTGGGGGGAATACGGAAATCACGAAAGTTGGTTTTGGTATCGGTTGGCCTGCTCTACCTGCTGAGCACGCCCATCGTGGCGGATCTTCTTATTCGGGGGGTGGAACACCCCTATCAACCCAGAGCGGCCAGCCAAGTTGCCAATGCAGACGCTATTGTCGTTCTCAGTGGAATGCTACTGAATGTCAAGATGGCCAACGGACAAATCTCCCATGAGTGGCAAGATCCAGATCGTTTCTTTGGCGGGCTTGAATTGTTGCGTTTGAGTAAAGCACCCAAACTTATCTGGACCGGCGGTCGCCTGCCATGGGATACACACAAGCTCTCGGAGGGCGAGCTACTGATGCAAGAGGCAATCAAACTCGGCTTTTCAAAAGAACGCTTTTTGCTCACATCCGATGTTGAAAATACTGCCGACGAAGCCAAATCAGTCGCCAAACTCATTGGCGCTGGAAAATCAATCATTTTGGTCACCTCGGCATTTCATATGCCAAGGTCTCTGGCACTATTTGAAGCCCAAGGCCTCGCTGTGGAGCCCTTTGCCGTGGATTTCAAGGTCTCAGCCAGAGCGGTTACGCCCATGGATTTTCTACCTGAGGCCGGCGCACTGAACCGAAGCTCCGTCGCCTTTAGGGAGATGGTCGGCCGCCTCTACTACGCAGTGCGCGCTGGGTAAGAGGCGCCAAAAAATTTGGTTGGCATCCATGTCGCCTCGCAGAGTAGGGAGTCCATGATCCTCCTCGATGACCAATGACCTTGCCCTGGGGCCGCGCGCAGGGCAAAAGGTGCTGAGCCTGCGAACCGCTCTAGCCAGTTCCTCCAGCTCCCGTAGCCTGACGGACGCTGCTTGATGCTCTTTACGCATGGCGCGGGTCTCCGGCCCATGGATGGTCCGCGCCTCGGCACAGCGCTGCCTGCCTGCGGGGGTCTTGGGGCCGGTGGACAGACCGCCGTGCGTACGACAAACGGCCTTCCTGCGCATGGCCGGGGCGCGGCATTGGGCCTTAGTGCGCTTTGATCGGGCGCTACATTGGCGGCAGGTGACGCGGCCGCCGAGGGTCCGATTGTGCCAATGTGAGGTGAGCCAACGATTGAACCTGCATTAGCTCTACGCTAGAATGAAAACTCTCACAGCAACTGGATCAGAATTCAATGCAGGTCAGTTGGGACTGCGGCGGCGCAGGACTGGTTGCAGCGAAGGGTGGTCGAAAGAGGCTTCGTCGTAGTATCGTTGTCCTGACAAGAGGAGGAAACCGATGAACATGATCCGCAACCTGATGCTCGTCTGCGCCGCGGCGCTCGTCGCCGCGCCGGTGCTCGCCCAGTCCGTGAAAATCAAGCAGGGCATGCTCAATGTCCCGGCACTCTCGCCGCTCTGGCTGCTGCCGGAGGAGGCGAAGAAGCACGGCATCGAGATCGAGATGGTGATGTTCCAGCGCTTCGCCGACGCCCGCACCGCGCTTGCCTCAGGCGACATCCAGATAACCGCCTTCGGGCCGCAGGACATCTCGCTCGCGCTGGGCGCGGGCGCGAAGACCCTGATCGGTGTTGCCGGCGTGGGCTCGGGCAACGACTGCCTGATCGTGCGCAAGGGCGAAGACGTCAAGGACTGGAAGACGATCTCCGACAGGCGCATCGGCGTCGGCGCCGGCTCCATATCCTGGCTGAAATTCGCCGCCTCGGTGCAGGAGAACGGGCTGCAGTACAACAAGCTCAAGATCATCAATATCGTCGGCGGCGGCGCCAACTACCTGAAGGCGCTGCAGGGCAAGGAAATCGACATGGCGGTGGTGTGGCAGCCGTTCTGCGCCCAGGCCATCGTCGAGGGCTTCGGGGCCTACCCGACCCTGGATCACAACCGCTCGACGACGGTGGGCGGGCTGATTTCGGTGCTGGCGGTCAACCGGCCGTTCATGGAGAAGAACCGCGACACGGTGCAGAAACTGGTCGGCTCGTACATCGGCGTGCTGGAAATGGCGCGCAAGGACACAGGGCGCTGGGCGAAGATCTACGCCGAGAAGGCCGGCCTGCCGGAGAACGTGGCGGCGGAGTCGATCCGGACCACGCGCCTGGACCCGACCATGCCGCTCGAGTCGATCAAGCGCATCTCGAAGTTCCTGTCCGACAACGGCGTCATCACGCGCGACGTGTCGGGCGAGGTCGCCGAGCACTACACCTACGAGTTCCTCTCCAAGGCGACCGGCCGCTCGCCGGAGCAATTGGGCATCAAGCAATAGATTGCTGAAGCGGCTGTCGGCGCTGTGGCTGCTGCTGCCGGCGTTGCTGGTGGCGTTGTGGCATTTCGCGGTCGACCTGCGCTGGGTGACCGAGGGCATCATCCCCTCGCCCGCGCAGGTGCTGCGCTCCTGGCATACCTGGATCTTCGGCTCGAGCACGGCGATGCTGTCGCCGTACTCGGGCACCTGGCTCGATAACGTCGCCTACTCCTCGCGCCGGGTGCTACAGGGCTTCGGCATCGCCGCGCTCGTCGCCATTCCGCTCGGCCTGCTGATCGGCTGGAGCCGCGTCGCGAGCCGCGTCGTCGATCCCACCATCCAGCTGCTGCGCCCGGTGCCGATCACGGCCTGGCTGCCCTTCGCCATCGCCGTATTCGGCATCTACGACGCGAGCGCGCTGTTCCTCATCGGCCTGGGCGCGTTCTACCCCATCGTGGTCAACACCACGCACGGCGTGCGAGACACCAACCTGCTGCTGCTGCGCGCCGCGCGCATGCTCGGCGCGGGCGACGGCACGGTGCTCGCCAAAGTCGTCTTTCCTTCCGCGCTGCCGTCGATTTTCACCGGCCTGCGGCTCGGGATCGGCATCGCCTGGACGGCGGTGATCGTCGCCGAGATGATCGCGGTGAAGTCGGGGCTCGGCTACGTCCTTTGGGACGCGTACTACGTCGGACGCATGGACATCTGCGTGGCGACGATGTTTTCGGTCGGCCTGCTCGGCTTCGTATCGGATCGCCTCATCGTCTGGGCCGGCCGTCTGGTGCTGCGCTGGCGTACCCTCGAGGCGCACGGATGATCGAAATCCGCGGCGTAAGCAAGGAATTCGCCAAGGGCGGACGGCGAGTGCTTGCCTTGCAAGAGATCGATCTCACCGTGGCTGAGCGCGAGTTCGTGGCGATCCTCGGCCCCTCGGGCTGCGGCAAGTCGACGCTGCTTAACATGGTCGCCGGCTTCGAGCTGGCGACGCAGGGCCTGGTCAAGGCGGCAGGCGCGGAAATCGTCGCTCCGGCGCCGAGCCGGGGCGTGGTGTTCCAGGAGCCCGCGCTCTTTCCGTGGCTGACCGTGATGGATAACGTGCTGTTCGGGCCGAGGGTGCTCGGGCAGTCCGCGCTCGAGTTTCGCGCGCGCGCCGCGCGGATCATCGAGCAGATCGGGCTCTCCGGGTTCGAGGCCAGCTACCCGGCGGAGCTCTCCGGCGGCATGCGCCAGCGCGTCGGCATCGCGCGCGTACTCATCATGGAGCCCAAGCTGCTGCTGATGGACGAACCGTTCGGCGCCCTGGACGCGCAGACCCGCGCGCTGATGCAGGAGCTGCTGCTTGGGCTCTGGGAGCGGCATCACCAGACGGTGCTGTTCGTCACGCACGACATCGAGGAGGCGATCCTGCTCGCCGACCGGGTCTGCGTCATGACTGCGCGCCCCGGGCGCATCAAGAAAAGCATCGATGTCCGGATCCCGCGGCCTCGCAGCATCGAGCTCACCACCTCCCCGGAGTTCAACGCGCTGCGCCGCGAGGTGCTGGAACTGATCCGCGAGGAGAGCCTGCGCGCCGCGATGGAGCGGATCGGCGCCTAGAGCGTCAGCGCAACCCCGAGCACCCGTTCATCGTCAGGCCCCATGGCCTGCACGCCGACGGGCAGGCCGTCCACCGTCTTGCCGGGCACGCTGATCGCCGCCAGCCCGGCGATGCTCGCCAGCACGGTGTAATCGGCCTGCGACTCCGGGGGCGCCTGGTCGAAGGGGAATGCCGGCCCAGGGGTCGTGGGGAGCACGATCACGTCGCATCGGCGGAACAGGTCTTGCATCGAGCGCCTCGCCTCTGCGATGCGCGCCCTCGCCTTGGCGATGCGCTCGGCAGGGGCGTTCCGCCCGAACGTGAGCGCCGCGCGCAGCGGAGCGGATATTTTCGCGGCCGGATCGTCGAGCAGCGCGGCATGGATCCGGGAACCCTCCAACTCGACCATGAGGAGCGCCGCCCGCCGCAGCGCGCCGAGGTCGAGGGCGGCTGGAAGCCGGGCCACTCTGGCGCCGGGCCGGGGGGCGACCGAAGCAATTCGCGCGGCGTCGGCGACCGTAGGCGCGAGCACGCCGACACGGTCGTATTCGGGCATGAGCGGCATCACTTCGGCGCCGTCGATTACGCCGCGGCTGGGCACATAGCCGACCACACCGCAGTAGGAGGCGGGGATGCGCACCGAGCCGAGCGTGTCTGTCCCGAGCGCCGTGTCGGCCAGTCCCGCGGCGACGGCAGCCGCCGAGCCGGCGCTCGAGCCGCCGCAGGTGTACCCGGGGCGGCGCGGGTTGTCGCAGCGGCCGAACCAGGGGTTGTCGCCCAGCGCGCCGAACGCGGCCTCGTCCATGAGCGTCTTGCCGACGACGGTGTAGCCCGCCGCCTTGAGACGCGCGACACAGGGTGCATCGTGCCGGGGAATGCGTCCACGCAGCGGCTCCATGCCGGCTGCGCAGGGCATGCCGGCGACGTCGATGTTGTCCTTCACCGCGAGGCGCAGGCCCGGCTTGCCACCGCCGACGTAGTGAACGAACCCGTTCGGCGTCACTTCTTCATGCCGAGGATGCCTCCGGCGGTCGAGCGCGGGTCGCGCTTTCTCCAGGCACCCATGTCCACCGCGGCGAGGAAGTTGAACAGCACGCGGTTGAACTCATCGGGATCCTCGAGATTGATGGTGTGTCCGGCGTTCGGCAGCACGACCAGGGCCGAGGTTGCGATGGCGCGCTTCATGAGCAGCGCAGGCTCGAGGCAGGGATCGTCCTCGTCGCCGGCGACGATCAGCGTCGGCACGTCGATGCGCCTCATGTCCTCGGGGAGCTCCCACAGCGACGGCCGGCGTCCCTGCACGCCGCGCATGGTAAGCGCCGAGCCGAGGGTGGAATGCTCCGCGAGTTGCTCGGCGAACTCGCGCCACCCGCGCGGGTTCTTGTTCTGGAGCTGTACCCGCGTCGGGCCGAGCGCGTAGCGCTTGGCGACTTCGCGCATGCCCTCTCTTTCGATCTGTTCGGCGGCTGCGTTGGTCTCGGTACGAAACTGCTCGCGTTTCGCCGGCTCGGCGCCGTAGCCGCAGCCGCCGACCACCAGCGACAGGGCGCGCGCGCCGTAGCTGATGCCGAAATGCAGCGCGGCGAACCCGCCCATGGACAGGCCGCAGACATGCGCGCGATCGAGCCGCAGGTGGTCGAGCAGGGCGCGGATGTCGTCCCGGGCGCGCCCCTGCGAGTATTTCTCCGGGTCTTCGGGCACCTCTGAGGGCGGGTAGCCGCGCGCGTTGAAGGCGATGCAGCGGTACCAGCGCGAAAAAAGGCGCATCTGCGGCTCCCAGCTGCGGTAGTCGCCGGCGTATTCATGGACGAAGACGAGTGGTTTTCCGGCGCCCGCCTCATCGAAAAAAAGCTTTACTCCGTCATCGGTGGTCGCGTATGACATGCCCAAATATAGCCCATACGGCGTGATTCTTCACGCCGACCAGTTGAGGGAGCGCCTCACCGCCTCGCCCCAGCGCCCAAGGAGCGCCTGCTTCGCGTCGTGCAGCTCCTTGAGGGGCTCGCCCGCATCCTTTTGCATCGCTTCCAGCACCTCCGCGAGCTCGCTCCCGACAACCCGCTCAGGTCCCTGCAGGCGGCCAGTTTTGCCTACCCCATCGCGCTGGGGCCGCGCACCTCACTCAAGGGGTTAACCCTCATCGAGAGCGGGGAGCCTTCGCCGAACAACGCACGCTTGACCGCGCTGGATTTCATCCCGGAATAAGAGTACCTTCGTCCATGAGGGGAAAAGCGGTTTGAATTCCTATGCTCCCGTATTAAGGAGGAGCCATGTTTCCTCAGCGCTTTTTGATGCGGTGTGCAGCAGCCCTGTTGTGGCTAGTCACTCTCCTGTGCGTCCCATCTACCGACGCGCAGCCGCAGATGCGGCAACGGACGCCGGAGATGCAACAGCAGCCCCCGGCGTCCCAGGCGCCTGTGCCATGGGTCGATGTCCATGTACACCTGATCGGCGGGCGCGGGTCGCAGCAGGATTACGCCGGCGCCGTCGACGTGGCGCTCCGTGAGATGGATCGCTTCGGCATCACGACGGCGATTGTCCTGCGGCCGCCGCAGGTCGAGGCGCAGTCGGAATACGACAGCACCGCCTTCGTCAGTGCGCTGCAGCGTTATCCGGGCCGATTCGCCTATCTCGGGGGTGGCAGCAGGCTGAATCGGTTGCTGCACCGCTACGCCGATACGGCTCAGGTCACGGACGCGGTGAAGCGGGACTTTGCTGCCGCGGCGGAGAAGATCATCGACGGCGGTGCCGTCGGCTTTGGCGAAATTGCGTCGCTGCACATCTCCGCCGCTCCGGGGCATCCGTACCAGTTCGTGCCCGCAGACCACCCGCTGTTACATGTACTCGCCGATGTGGCAGCCAGGCGTGAAGTGCCGATCGATTTGCACATGGACGCCGTGGCAGGTGAGATGCCGACGCCGTCGCGCTTTGCCGGGCGGGCGAACCCGGCGACGCTGCCGGACACGTTGGGGGGGCTGGCGCGGTTGCTGGCATACAACCCGCAGGCCAGGATCGTGTGGGCACATGGCGGCTCCGATCCGCTCGGTGGCATGACCACCAGCGCTATCGGTCGCCTGATGGACGCTCATGCGAATCTTTTCGTCAGCTTGCGCATCCTGGGAGCGCCGGTGCACACCCAAGTTCCTATACTCCTGGTGGACGCTGATGAGAAACTTTTCGTCAGCCTGCGCATCGTGGGAGCGCCGGTGCCGATGCTGAACAAGGTGCTCACCGAGGACGGGCTCGATCCCGATTGGCAGAAGCTGCTGATCCGTCATGCCGACCGCTTTGTGATCGGGACGGATTCCTTCATGGTCTCCCCGGCTGTGCGCAGTAGCGGTCCTGTCGTGACCTTCGCCGAACGCAATACCCCAAAGCTTCAGGCCACATTGCGCTTGCTCTCGCTGCTGTCGCCCGACGTAGCGCGCCAGATCGGCCGCGAGAATGCGCTGCGGCTCTACCGGATCAAGGAATGACGCGCGCGGCTGGGATCGAGCGCTGGGCGAGGCAAGCGCTTTTGAAACCGGATCCGGCCGGAGTTATTTCAGGCGGCCTGATCCCCCGAGGGCCATAACGGCTCTGCAACGGGGCCGACCATCCCGCTCGGTCTGGGCTCCTGTGGCGGGGGGTGCGCCGCAGGGCGGCAACTCGGCTAGCTTCAAGGGGTTAACGCTCATCGAGAGCGGGGAGTCTTCGCCAAACAGCGCACGATCACCCGAGATCGACTTCTGCTCGGGGCGGGAGTACCATCGTCCATCACGGAAAAGGCGGTTTGAATTTCCTCTACGCTTGAATCAAACGGGTCAGCTTGTATAAATTTTCTGACAAACAGCCCAGTGAAAACCCCCACAAAACTGAATGAAGGGCCGCTGGCGCAGGCCACGCGCAGGGGTCATTGGCTGTGGTGCCTGCTTCTCGCCCTTGCCCCGGCCCCGGCCGCTGTTCAGGCCGCGCAGGTTGACAAGGCCGAGATCGATGACAGGACATTCAATGGGGTCGTGCGCTGCATGAAATGCGACCTGCAGGATGCCATCGATCTGGGCATGCGCATCACCGGCAGCACGCCTGTCTTTCCTGCCGGCTTCGAGTGCCGCGGCATCGATGATGGCTGGGCCATCGACTACAGTGCGAGGCGGGCCCGCGCCGCCCTGCATGGTGGCATTGACATCCCCGCGCCCCATGGCACGCCGATTCTTGCCGTTGCCGATGGCACGGTCGTGGCGATGTTTGACAACCACGTGACCGCAGTGGGTGTGCGGATTTTCTTGCAGCATGCGCCCGGGCAGACCGGCAAGCCGTTCTGGACCTATTCTGAATACGCCCACCTGCGGGAACTTCCCGCGCTCCAGATCGGCAGCCAGGTCAAGCGCGGAGAAGTGGTGGGCCTGACCAGCAATACGGGCA
>Ga0194121_10008289_pt1 | contig 13227 bp, 16 predicted proteins | sample TA2MahCa50mmetaG_FD_148609 | JGI IMG/M metagenome (GOLD analysis project Ga0194121, IMG submission 148609) | Freshwater microbial communities from Lake Tanganyika, Tanzania - TA2015020 Mahale Deep Cast 50m | ecosystem: Environmental > Aquatic > Freshwater > Lake | place: Tanzania: Lake... | reverse complement strand
GCGTTGACCGGCGGATCGCCATGTCATCGGGCAGGGCCGTGAATCCATCTACCAGGATGCGCGGAGCGTTGGTCTGCGCATGGACGCCGCTCGCCCCGCGATCTATCGTGCCCGCAGGCCGCGCGCAAGCCCGTTGTGGCAGTGCGTGCACCGGCACCTGCCGGAACTGGGCGCCTCGGGCTGGGTGCGCGCGCAGTCGAGAAGAAGGTACTGGAGCGCTTTCTCGATTGCGGCGATCGGCAGCGCGGCTTCGCGCGCATCCGCGGCGCGGAACACGAACGGCCCGAGATCGAGGAGCGCGACACCGAAGCACCGAGCCCGGCGCGCCAGGCTGCCAAAGAGGCCTGAGCGAAGTTGATCCGCAAGGTCTACGAGGTCGACCCACTCCAATGCCCCAGGTGCGGCGCGCAGATGAGCGTCATTGCGCTCACTCAGGATCCTGCCGTGATCGAGCGCATCCTCACCTGGCTCGGGCTCTGGGAGCCGCCGCAGCACGTCGGGCCGTCACCGCCGGCCAATCCCCCCGAGCCTGCCGCTCACCTACGACGCCCTCCCCGACATCGTCAGAGCACCGCCCCAAGCGGCACTCGCTGTCCTCGCTCTTGCCGAACTTGACTGAACGCGCCAAAGGGGCGTAGCATTTGGTACAGAGTTCTTTGTTCGACAGTTCCAAACTCAAGTGCTTGACCGATCGTGGCACTAGCGACCGCTCAGTAGCCTAGGTCCAGCCGCAGGAGCGATCGTTGTGCGGCGCCGAAGGGAAATAAATTCCTATCCCTCGGCGAATTCCCAAAGAAGTAATATTCCGAGTTCATTTAGTATCTAGGCATCATCGAGGATGAGTTCTGTGAGGTCATCGACTTCTACCGGAGCAAGTCGCCACAGCTGTGGGTCAAGGAGAACGGCGAGTGGAAGCTCCAGCACCGCGTCGAGAACCTGCCCGAGGACCAAGTGATTCGGTAGCCGCGCACTGCAGAACAGAAGGGGCGTAATGACCGGTTCACTCAAACTCCTCTCCCCGTGCGCGATCAGGGACTCCGCGTATCGCCGGCGCCTCGACGAGGCAGGCGTGCGAGGGGGTTGGAACTACCACCTCAACCACGCATGGCTGTTAGCCGAGATCGACGAGTACGTGATGGCGCGTCCCGAGCAGACCCCGATCATTCTCGACGTGGGCTGCGGGAACAGAGCGCTTCACACGTTCCTCGAGCCGGAACTGCACCTGGGGGTGATCGGCATCGATCGCATCGGGGGAGCTTGTCCGTACGACGAGCGCGCCATGCGCATGGACCTGTGCATCGATTTTCGCACGGGCAACACGTTCTTCAACGGAACGGCCGACATTGTGTACTGGTGCTCGGCGATCGAGCACAACGAGCCCGCGGAGCAGAAGGCGTGCGTGGCAGAGTCGCTTCGGGCGCTCAAGCCCGGCGGTGTCTTCCTCGCGACGTTCAGGTACTCGCCGAAAACGCACTACTTCGAACCTTCCGAACAGTGGAACCTCTCGGCTTGTGACGCCGAGGAGGTCTTCGGTCTCGCGTGGGAGATCGAGCCCGATTTCGACGCGATGGTCGAGGAGTACCGCGAGGACATCTTCGAGCTCGATACCCGCCATCGGACGCGCTACGGCACCTCGGAGCACGACTTCGTGGTGGCCGCGGTCAAGATCGCCAAGTAGCCGCCTCGTGCGCCCGAAGATCATACGCGACCAGCACATCGCCGAACGCATCGTCTTTCTCGACGGCCTGACGGGCACCGGCAAGACCATGACCGGCCCGGTGATGGGCTCTCTCGAACGCGTGGAGTTGCTACGCCTCGAGCACACGTACGAGTACCTGTGCGCACTGCACGACCTTGGCAAGCTCGATCACGACGCGGCGGCATCCATGCTGTCGATGTATGCCGATATCGCCTGCTACAACACGATGATCGCGCGCGAGACCAACTTCCGGCCCAAGGACCTCTCGGGGGTGTTCAGCAACCCCGGTGCGCTCACATACCTACGCCGCCTGTTGATGAAGGACGGCGATGCGGCCATGGAGCGCATCGCCACCGAACGGCCGATCCTGCAGGTCCTGACTCATAATGCGATGCCGGTCCTGCGCGTCGCTTTCGATACGTTCGGGGACAGGCTGCGTGTTATCGAGATGGTGCGCCACCCGCTCTACCTGCTCCAACACGGAGCGTCCTACATCGAGCGCCACGGAACCGACGTCCGCGACTTCACCGTGTGGATCGAGTACGACGGCCATGCGCTCCCGTGGTTCGCGAAGGGCTGGGAGGAGCTGTGGCTCGCCTCGTCATCTGCTGATAAGGTTATCCACTCGCTTGACTGGATCGTTCGCCGTGGCGCCGAGACGATTGCCGGGCTCACCCCTGAGGCTGCTGCGCGTGTGCTCGAGGTGCCGTTCGAGGGGTTCGTGCTCGACCCCGAGACGTGGGTGGGCCGCATCGCCGAGACCATCGGGACCCAGCGCACGCCCATGACCGCCCGCGCCATGCGCGCCCAGAAAGTCCCGCGCGCGATGGTGGCTGCCGGGCCGGACAAGGAGATCTATCGCCGCTATACGTTCAAAGCGCCTGAGGCCGGCGTCACCGAGAGAAGCGAGTATGACGCTCGCTACGCCTGGGCGCGCGCAAACGCGAGCACCGCAGCCCTTGAGATGCTCGATAGGATGGTCACCGACTACGAAGCCAAGTGGGGGCGGTGGTTCTAATGTCGGATGCAGCGAACACGACGCCACGCGTCACCGCGCTCGTTCCGATGAGGGCGACCAGCGTGCGTGTTCCGCACAAGAACATCCGCACGGTCGCGGGTCGCCCGCTATTCACCTACGTGATCGACACGCTGCTCGCCGCCGAGACGATCGCCACGGTCGCTGTCGACACGGACAGCGACGCGATAAAGGCGGCGCTCAGAGACCACTATCCCGACGTCATCATCATCGACCGCTTGCCCGAACTGGCGGGCTCGGACGTGTCCATGAACGACGTCATCGCCTACGATCTCTCGCAGCTGCCGGGCAAGCTGTTCCTGCAGACGCACTCGACGAACCCGCTGCTGCGTCCGCAGACCGTCGACTGTTCGGTGCGGACGTTTCTCGGCCAGCAGGCGCACGACTCGCTGTTCAGCGTTCATGCCGTTCGCAAGCGCTTCTATGATGCCGCGGGACAGGCGGTCAACCACGATCCCGCGGTGCTGCTCAACACGCAGGACCTGCCGCCGCTCTTCGAAGAGAACTCGTGTATCTACCTGTTTAGTCGGTCCTCGTTCGCGGACACCGGTGCGAGGCTGGGCCGCGCGCCTATGATGTTTGAGATGGATGCGCGCGAGTCTGTGGACATCGATGACGAGCTCGATCTGGAGATCGTGGCCGCGTTGTTACAGCTGGGTGGCCGGTGAGCGGACGTGGAGCGCGCGCAGTTCACGATGTTCGACGTCCGCAACGAGGACCACATGCTCGTGCGCATGACGCTCGCCTACCGCGACGTGCTCAAGGTGCAGCACCCCATCATGGAGACCCCCGAGTTCCGCGAGTTCACCGCCCACGTGCCCGCGGGCAAGCTCGCCGTCGGACTCGCATAGGAAGTCGACGGGCATGTGCTCGGCCCACACCTCCCTGACTGGGTAGCTCAGCGACCCGCCAACGATGACGGGCTTGTGCGGGTGCAGCTCTTTGGAGCGCTTCGCGATTCGCTCCGCATAGAAGTAGGAAGAGACGACGCTGCCGATTAGGAGGACGTCGTACCCGCGATTCAGCGCAAGGTCGATCCCGAGTCGTCGTCGATATAAATCTCGTGGGGTCTGGTGGCTCGCAGATAAGGCAGGTCGACGATTTAGGCCTCGGCTCCAGCGTGTAGAGCTGCCTGCGCGATGTTGAGCAGGTGGGCGGGCGGGAAGATGTGGTTGTCCTTCTCCCACCGCAACGGATTCACGAGGGTCAGCTTCACGCGTCCCCCCTCGGTGCCTATGGCCCCCCCGGCCAATCCAGCACACGCTAGACTCATGAGTTGTAAGCTCGCCTTCGTTAAGCCTAACAAGTCTGCTATGTTCACGTATTGAACATTTACTGGGGCTGGTCGACAGATGCTGGGAGAAGGGGTCTTGTGGTGAACACGCGGATGTTCGAAGTGGCGTCGGCGCTCAAGCGCAAGATGCGCGCGCGCGAGCCGGTCGTTGGCACGTGGATCACTCTGGGGCACGCCGGCATTGCCGAGATGCTCGCCGATGCGGGCTTCGACTGGATCGTCGTCGACATGGAGCACTCGGCGATCGGCATCGACACGGCTGCGGATCTGATCCGCACAATCTCGCTTTCGGGCGGTGTTCCCCTTGTCCGCATGCCGGACCAGAGCCCGACGCTCATCAAGCGGGTCATGGATGCCGGTGCGGCCGGCGTCGTGGTCCCAAACGTGAGGACCGCACAGGAAGCCGCGTCCGTCGTCTCGGCCGTGCGCTATCCCTCTGCGGGCACGCGCGGGGTCGGACTTGCGCGCGCTCAGGAGTATGGGCTCGGGTTCGAGGAGTACAAGGCCTGGCAGGCGGACCACAGCATCGTGCTTGTCATGATCGAGCACATCGATGCCATCGCCGACATCGGTGCGATCTGCGCGACGCAGGGTATTGACGGCGTGTTCGTCGGGCCGTACGACCTCTCCGGTTCGATAGGCAAGCCAGGATCTCTCACCGACCCAGACGTCGAAGCCGCGGTCGCGCGGGTGACCCAGGCGGCGGAACATGCCGGCATCTCGGCGGGCTACCACGTGGTTCCGCGCGATCCGTCTCAGGTGGTCGCTCGCATCGCGCAGGGCTTCAACTTCGTAGGCTATACTCTCGACTCCATCATGCTTGCTGAGACGTTTCGCGAGCATCTCAGCCAGATCCGTGACGGCATGGAAGGCGGTACTTCGTGAGCAGCGGCAAGGCGGTCGTCTTCGGTGGTTCCGGGTTCATCGGCAGTCACGTCGCCGACGCGCTCGACGACGCCGGCTACTCGGTCACCGTGTTCGACATCAGGCAGTCGGACTAACTCGGGCCCACGATGTCGATGGTCGTCGGCGACATCTATCGATGATGCGGCTGTCGCTGCCGCGGTCGAAGGCGCGAGCGTAATCTACAACTTCGCGAGCGTCGCCGACTTCGAAGATGCATCACGCCGGACGATCGACATGATCCGTTCCCCGGATATGATCGATAAACCGCCTTCGGCGCGCGGGGCTCAGAAGTTTCCCCTGGAAGCTTCCTGCAAGATCAGCTTGTCGAGCGTCAAGTCAGATACCCCTCGCCGCAACCGGGGGTTCTCCATCTCCTGCTCTTCCATCCGCCGCGCCAGATCCATCTTCAGGCCGCCATATTGCTTGCGCCAACGGTGGTAACTCTGCTCCATAACGCCGATCCGGCGGCAAGTGTCAGCAACCGTCCCGCCCTGTGCCAGCACGATCTCGGCTTCATGCAGCTTGCGGATAACCTCCTCCGGCTTGTGATTACGCTATTCTATTCCTCCTTCGCGGCTAAATCTAAAACAGATTTTGGACCACTCAGAAGGGGTCAGATCAAATGTTCTATAAATTGCATGGTTGCTATGGGAAGACACAATCTGAAACAGGTAATGTGGTTTTAACACAAGCTGATTAGTACCGTAAACCTGGCCAGCAACCACCTACGTTCCGAGGCCATAGAACACAGTCGATGCTGTTGGTTAGTGTCGGAAGGTGCAAAGAGACTCCAACCCGAAACGTCCGTAGCTTTCCCCCGGTTCTCCCAGCCACGTTATGGTAGAGCGCCTGAAATCAATCCCCTCCATCATCGCAACAGATTCTCAGCCACGAAGCACCCACTCAATGGCGCTATCGAAGTCGGTTTTTGGAAAACATTCCAACGCGCTTCCCGATGATGCATTACGCACTGCTATAGAGTTTCTTTCACATTCCTTTGCAACGGCTGGCCATTGCCCAAGAATCTTGTCCAAGTCTGGGAAGGCAAGCCTCGTCTTACCTCGTCCGTATTCAGAACAAAAGTGGTCAGGATCCTCATCTATCAGAGCGAATCCGCTCGCTTGAACGCTAACCAATTTGTCATGGATATGATTATATCGAGCATCAACGCCAACCATAGCTACCCGCTTATAGCCCAGAAGTTTAAGAATCTGAATCGACGTGGCGCCAACATTGCCAAAATCCGTCAGCGCTAGAATGTCTTCCGAGAAACTGTGGCCTGAAGTCATGCCAACCAGAGAAACGTGGATTGAAGGACGTATTCCGAATGAATGAGCACTCTCATGCAAAAAGAAGTGCGTGCCTGGATATACCTCAATCAAATCTCGAATTTCGAGCGCGTTTCCTGGAAGCCCTGCTGGATCGAGACACGCATATAGCGTCGGCGCAAAACCCCATCGTTCCCAGGCGACGTAAGACCGATTGAACGATATGGTATTAATCTGCGCTAACCGGGCGACATCCACCTGGTTTAAACTTGGGCCGCTACCAACAAGGAAGCAACCAGTGCCCCGATGCTTATGCCCAGGGGAATTTTTTGCTTCGATCAAGCTTATCATCCAATCGTACTGGCATGCCCCCGAGGTCGGCCGATTGATAGGCACCCACTAAAAGCTCAATCGCAGATCGTCCGTCTTCCCCCGACACGCTATTCCTGTCAAGCAATAGTGCCGTGATTACGTCAGCAGTCGTATCAACAACCCCACGAAACTCGAACTTGCGCTGATGGTTAACCCCCGGCATTCCCACGCGGGTTAGAGGAAGTTGCCTGTTCTGTTCAGTCCGTTCAGTGGAAAACAGTTCCCTTGCAGCCTCATCTATAGTGATCATTCCCGTACGACAGGCGTAAGTGGTGCGAAGTCCATGGCCCTGATCAGCACCGATTTCCATGTAGAGCCGTTTGCCGCTGGCGGTTACGGCGCGGAGGCTTCCAGCACGGTCCTGGAATCTTGTACCACGAGGATTGAGTACAAGTTCCTTCGAAAACCAAGCCGTTACTTCGACCGGGTATTCACCAGTAAGGAAGCGAAATGCCTCGAAATAATGGGTGCCATTCATGGAAAATCCTATATTTCCAGCGACCACCGTCATGCTTTTCAGTCCCCCGAACGCTTCCGTATCGATCAGCCGCTTGGGCTCAATATATTCGGGCATAAAACGCATTTGATGATTAACGGCCAGCTTGGTGCCGTGTCGTTTGCAAACTTCGATCATACGATCACACTCTTCCAGAGATACCGCCATCGGCTTTTCAACGAGGACATATTTCGTCCTGTGTTTTGCAGCCATACATGTCAGTGAGCAATGAGAGTTTGCGGTGGTTGCGACAATCAGACACTCTGGCGTGGCCTCGGAGAATAGTCTATCCACATCGGTGAACAACAGCTCATCCGACAATCCTTGTTCATCCTGGGCCAGTTTCAGTGAATCTCGACTAATATCCAGAATTCCCACCAACTCCAACCCAAGTTGGCGGATAGTTTGAATATGGCGTCGCCCCATGCGACCAACGCCGATAATGGCAGTTTTCATGATTTCTCCATTGCTCACTCTGACCACAAATAATGCGTGACTATTATCGCTAACCATTCTTTGCGGATAATTGGCGTAGCCCCACGGATACCTGATGGCACTTTCTATTAGGCTTTGTTAGCGAATAATGTTGCTGACCTCACACCCTGACCGCGAGAGCGAGCAAGCGAGCGAGCGGGATTCGGGCTGAATACCCGGCAGGCCACCAGCACATCCTTGCCTTACGATAACTTGACCTCGATCTGCCGCAGCTTGGCCACAGCCTGCTTGGGCTTTAGACGCACTCCCTTGGGCAATTGTTGATCCTTTCCAGTGTCAGAAAATCAGAATTTTCCCTCACTCGAACTGGATCAGTTTTTTACGACGGTCATCCTCGTAAGGAAAAGGCAGGTTCTTGCGCAGCGAATTCAGGCCGATGAAGTCTGGGCGATAACCGTCGAAGACATTCGGCGCAGTTCGATTGATGAGAATTTCGGTATCCAGATAGCAAACGTTCGTGACCTTGGGTGCATGCAGCACGAGCTGCTGGCCCAACAATGTCTTCTGCCAGTGTGCCTTCTTACAGGCTTTGCCATCGCGAGTGGTCAACTCTTCTTCGAAACGATCAGACCGAGATCGTGCCAGTGCCAGTACTCTTCCCAACCGCGAAGCGCTTGAATGTCCCAAAGTTGTAGGAAGTTTCCGCCAATTGCGATCGTTGTCAGAACGTGTCCGCTTGCGCCCGGCTCAATGTATACCTCCATCACCAAACTCCCCAACCGCCATCAATTGAAAGATTCTGTCCTGTCACATATGCGGACATGTCGCTGGCCAGAAAAGCTACCGCTCCGCGGAAATCATCCTCCGTTGCCATGCGGCCCAGCGGTGTCCGCGCTTCATAGCGCTCGACGAATGCCTGCGCCTGGCCGCGCGAGATACCGCCCGGCGAGATGGCATTGACCCGTACTGCCGGCGCCATGGTCGTGGCCAGCCAGCGCGTTAGCTGCAGCAGGCCTCCCTTTGATGTGCCGTAGGCTGCCGGATTGCTCATTGAGGTACCCTCGTAGAGGCCCCAATCCGGCCCATACTCCCCGTAGATGGAGCCGATATTGATGATGCTGCCGTGCCCACTTGCCTGCAACAGGGATGCGAGGCCCTGACACAGATGGAAGACTGCCGTGAGATTCACCTCAAGCGCACGGCGCCAGGTTTCAATGGATTGCTCGGCGAATGGCACGCCCCATCCTTTTAAAACCGACGTGCCAACAAACGCTGCGTTGTTGACCAGAATGTCGAGATTGCCTTCCTGCAATAGTTCGGCAATCAGCGAATCACGTGCTGCTTGCGACTCGAGATCGCAATTGCGGGCGACGACATTTACGCCCCAAAGCGTTGTGATTTCCGCTGTCTGCTCGGCAAGCGATGTGTCGTTGCGATCCAGAAGCACCAGATCGGCACCAAGTTCGGCCAGCGTTGGTGCCATCACGCGACCCAGACCTCCGCAGGCACCCGTAATCAGTGCGCGCCGTCCGTTGAGCTTCATGAGTGCATCAAGCGTTGTCAAAGTGGTGCCCTTTCATCAGGCATTCGGCAATCCGGAAATCCAGTAGGGTATCGATATCGATTGCACGCTCCGGCGGTACTTCAACAGCACGTACGCGCCCTTCGAATAAGGCATTCCTGGTCAACACGAATTCAGGACTGGCAACATAAGCAACCGTTGCCATATCAAAGACGGTTGGCGTATCCTGGCGGCGCGACACGTTCTCGGTCGGCAGAATGACGAGACCCACCGTGCCGTCTGCGTTGCGCTTGACCATGTTGAAGTAAGGACTGCGGTGTGCTGCGCTAACGGTGACCACGATATCGGCACCACCGCGGGCGAAATCGTCGAGACAGCGCTCGATGTCGGCGGGCTCACGCAAGGGTGCGGTCACCGGCACCGACACCATGGCGTCCGGCAGGCCGCCTTCACTTTGCAGGAAGTTGAGCGCATGTCGCCAGGCCAGCCATTCGGGACTGTCGTCGCGCGCCAGCTCGGTTGGCCGTATGAAGGGGGTTTCGGCACCATATTGCCTCGCCACTATGGCGATCTCTTCGGAATCCGTGGACACGATCACGCGCGCGATACGCCTTACTGCTTTCGCCTGCTCAATAGCCCAGGCGATCATGGGCTTACCGCACAGCGGGCGTATATTCTTGCCGGGCAAACCCTTGGAGCGGCCGCGCGCGAAAATGAAGGCAACTGCTTTCATTGGCCCCCTTCCGAGACTATCGGCATGGCGTCATTGGCGACCGCCGAGCGCCGCGCAGCTTCGATGATATTCAATGCCAAAAGCCCGTCCTGACCACTGATCAGTGGCGCGACACCGTCGCGGATGCAGGCAAGGAAGTGTTGCCATTCGGTAGTGTAGCTCTCGTCACGCTGCGGCCTGTGCTCGAATATCTGCTCCCATGCCGTGGTGCCGGCCGAGAAGTGTTCAACGCTACCTGTCAAACCGTTCCAGCGCAGGCTGCCATTCTCGCCAATGGCGAGACACTGCCGTGTGTTGTCATGGCGCACAAGGTCTAGGTTCAGATTGGCGATGAGCCTTCGGCCCTTGGCATCTGCCTCGAATCCCAGAATCAGATGAGCAGTATCCTCAACATCGATCTCGAGATGGCTTTGCCTGCTCAAGGAGGCTTTCACCCAGGCCACCTCGCCGAAAATCCAGCGTAGATAGTCAATCTCGTGGCTCAACTCGAGCAGGGCGCCGCCACCCAGTGCTTTAGAAGCCGATACCCCTTCCCGGTAATCCGACCCAGGACGCCATGAAGGTAGATAAAAGCCGATTTCGCAGCGCACCGAGAGCACTTTGCCAATAATGCCGGACTGGACCTTATCCCGATAGGCCTGCAGCGATGGCAGAAAACGCAGATTGTAGGCGGTCATCAGTACATTGCCGTGAGCTTTACAGCTTGCCAGCAGCTCCGCCACACCTCCTAAAGAGGCAGCGAGCGGTTTCTCCACCAAAAGATGCACGCCAGCTTCGGCCAACGGCTGTGCTGACTGCATGTGAAAAGTTGAAGGGCTGGCGATGACGGCAGCCTGCGGCACAAAAGCCAGCGCATCATCCAAGCAGCTCATGCAGCCGTCAGCATATTCAGGAACAGATTCGCACCTTTGGTGGCGCAGCACGCGGATATCTGCGTTCGGCAATAGCGTGCGTGCGATGCGCAAATGACGCTGGCCGATACTGCCATAGCCCACAATTAGGAGGCGCTCAATCAGCACAGAACCTTCTCAGAATTCTGAGGCCAACCTCTCCACTCTTTTCCGGATGAAACTGGCAGCCAGTAATGTGGTCGCGAGCAATGGCAGCCGAGACACGGCGACCACCATAGATACAATCGGCAAGGCGATGTCGAGGATCTGCCGGCACCGCCATAAAGGAGTGCAAGAAGTAAGCGGCTTCGCCCGAGCCGTTATCCTGCAGCAATGTGCCTTGCCAATCGGCTCCCTCTTCAGCCGGTACTAGTCCGCTCCAGCCGATATGCGGAACCTTCTGAGAGGCACCGCTGGTGGCCTGCATCGCCAGCGGGACCACGCGACCGGGAATCAAACCTAGACCCCTGGTAACGACGAACTCTTCGCTCTCATCAAGCAGCAGCTGCATGCCTAGGCAAATGCCGAGCAGCGGTGTGCCTTGCTTCGCCAGCGCCTGAATCGCCGGCACTAGATTGCGTTCCTGTAGCGCTTGCATCGCATTGGCGAAAGCGCCTACACCCGGCAATACCACACGTTTAGCGACCAGCACCACATCCGGTTCGGAAGTCAAAACGACCTCAGCCCCGCAGTGCTCGAGGCCGCGCGCTGCACGCTCAACAAATTGCCGATACCGCAGTCTATGACGATGACTCTGGGCTTACTCATAATCTCGCACACCTAGACCGGCCGCTTTAGCATGGGCTCTAATCTCGCCGATCGTCGCACGTTTGTAATGCAGAATATCCGCCATAGCTACTGCATCGGCGTCACCATCACGAGCCACCACCACGCAATCCTCAGCGCGCCCCATGCCACCACTGGCGATCACAGGGACGGAAACTTCGGCAGTAACCGTACGCACCAGATCAATGTCGAATCCCTTGCGCGTACCTTCACGGTCTACCGAGGTAAGAAGGATTTCGCCTGCGCCCATGGAAGTGCCGTGCTTGACCCAGTCGATGACATCGAGACCGGTACGTTCGCGGCCGTTGTCGGTGTACACCTCCCAGCGTTGCGGCGCAATCTGCTTGGCTTCGATCGAGAGCACTACGCACTGACTGCCGAAACGGCATGCAATGTCGGTGATCAGTTTAGGATTGCTTACCGCAGCGGTATTGATGGCAACCTTGTCGGCGCCAGCACGAAGAATCAGTGTGGCATCGTCAACAGAGCGAATACCACCGCCGACTGTCATTGGAACAAAGATGTTATTGGCTGCCAGACGTAAGAGGTCGCCAAGGTGATTGCGGCCGTATAGACTCGCGACGTTGTCCATGTACAGCAACTCATCTACACCCTGTTTGTAGTATCGCAACGCATGTTCTGCTGGCGAGCCGATAATACGCAAGCCCTCAAGGTGAATCCCTTTGATGAGATTGGGCCCCTTGATGTCGAGACGAGCGATGAGACGGACGTTACGCAATTACTTATTCTCTGACCAGATCGCTTGGCGGAGCTTCCATTCGTCGCCCTCCTTGTACCAGAGGTGGGGGGAGCGGAACTGATCCGTCAGCAAACTGAAGTATTTGCGATCCATCATAGGGTGCTCGAACATCTTGCGGGCTTCAGAAAACTCCTTTTCTGGCAGGCTCAGATAAGAAAACAGTTCTTCGGCAAACCGCTCGGGGAACTCGTGGTCAAAGCGCTTGACCAAGGCCACGCCTTCGTCGCGGTTGATGTCCCCGGAGCGGATTTCTTGAGCAGCATCGTAGGTGGCACGACCGATGCCGAACTTGATGCCGGTGGTGTAGTAATGCAGATCGTCGATGCGGTCATCAATGCTGTTGTACTTGGAATAGGTTCCCGGCGTGCGCTCCGGCGAGGCTTGGAAACCCCCATGTTCGACAGCGTAGTAGTAGCAGGATTGTGGATGCCAATTCAGGTAGTAGCCCAGGTAATGGACTTCGACCTTGTTCTCGGCGATTCGGTTGGGATCGGCGGGCAGATAGGGTTGCAGGTCATTCTGGTCCAGACCGAACTGGGCCTTAAGATCAGATACTGATACACCACTAAGATAGATTTGAGATTGATCGGCCGCGGTGAAGTAGGTCCAGTCGCGCATGGCGGAATCGGTATCGCCGATGGGGTTGCCGTACTCAGCTTCGTTCTCGCCGTAAAAAACCAGTGGGATTTTGAGCTGCAGCGACATCTTGGGTGCCAACGCCTTCTGGCCGAACATGAAAGGCTGAAATGGATGAAACAGTAGTTCGGTGGACAGGCGCGTCAGCAGGCGGTGCACACGCCCGTTCGGCGTCATCAGGTAGTTGTCGTGACCAGCGTGTATCCAAGACTGGAAGTTCTTCCAGCCCCATTCGGTATAGACATGCGGCGCCCAAGTCACGGTCAGCGGATGCATGCCGTACCTGGTCTTGAGGATATGCGAGGCATAGAAGCTGTCCTTTCCTCCCGAGCCCGGCACAATGCAGTCATAAGATCCATCATGCTTGCGATGCATATCGCACAGCTCGCGAAGA
>Ga0194121_10008288_pt1 | contig 13229 bp, 10 predicted proteins | sample TA2MahCa50mmetaG_FD_148609 | JGI IMG/M metagenome (GOLD analysis project Ga0194121, IMG submission 148609) | Freshwater microbial communities from Lake Tanganyika, Tanzania - TA2015020 Mahale Deep Cast 50m | ecosystem: Environmental > Aquatic > Freshwater > Lake | place: Tanzania: Lake... | reverse complement strand
CTACCCATTGATGCGGTTGCTGATCGACGATATCAACGCCTCCACCAGGCAGCTCGGCATAAGCAAAGTCCGGCCGCAAACGGTGAGCGACTTTCGAGTGCTCGTAAATCGGGTCACCCGTATTGGTTTCGAGATAAATGACCATACTCCGTACTGCCCTCGTCGGCAAGGTGGGTGTCCTAAAAGACGTTTCCTCGCATATGCTTTCATTCATGGCGAGAGAAAGATGGTGAAGGCGGCGGGAATCGAACCCGCGTCCGCAAGCCCTGAACCCGCAACAGATCCACGAGGAGACCCGACCCATGCGTCCCGAGACCATCGCCGTGCACGGCGGCTACAAGCCCGATCCCACCACCAAGGCCGTCGCGGTGCCGATCTACCAGACCACCTCGTACGCGTTCGACAGCGCGCAGCACGGCGCGGATCTCTTCGACCTCAAGGTGCCGGGCAACATCTACACCCGCATCATGAACCCGACCACCGATGTGCTCGAGCAGCGCCTCGCGCAGCTCGAGGGCGGCATCGGCGCATTAGCGCTCGCCTCGGGCAGCGCCGCGGTCACCTACTCGATCCTCACCATCGCCGGCCAGGGCGATAACATCGTTAGCTCGGGCGCGCTCTACGGCGGCACCTACAACCTGTTCGCGCATACGCTGCCGCAGTTCGGCATCGAGGTGCGCTTCGCCGACTACTCCAAGCCCGCGGACTTCGAGCGGCTGATCGACAAGAACACCAAGGCCGTGTTCTGTGAGTCGATCGGCAACCCGCTCGGCAACGTCACCGACTTCGCGGCGCTCGCGGAGATCGCGCATCGCCACGGCGTGCCGCTGATCGTCGACAACACCGTGCCCTCACCCTATCTCTGCCGGCCGTTCGACTTCGGCGCGGACATCGTCGTGCAGTCGCTCACCAAATATCTCGGCGGCCACGGTAACAGTATCGGCGGCGCGATCGTCGACTCCGGCAAGTTCCCCTGGGCCGAGCACAAGGAGCGCTTCAAGCGGCTCAACGAGCCGGATGTGTCGTACCACGGCGTGGTGTACACCGAGACGCTCGGCCCCGCGGCCTACATCACCCGCGCCCGCGTCGTGCCACTGCGCAACATGGGCGCGGCGCTGTCGCCGTTCAACTCGTTTCTGATCCTGCAGGGCATCGAGACGCTGCCGGTACGCATGGACCGCATCTGCGACAACACGCTCGCGCTCGCGCAGTTCCTGAGCTCGCACCCGTCGGTCGGTTGGGTGAACTACGCCGGACTGCCGGACCACCCGCAGTACGCGCTGGCGCAGAGGTACCTGCGCGGCCGAGCGTCGGGAATCCTCACCTTCGGCGTGAAGGGCGGGCGCGCGGCCGGCGAAAAGTTCCTCGATGCGCTGCAGCTCGTGATCCGGCTCGTGAACATCGGCGACGCCCGCTCGCTCGCCACGCATCCCGCCTCGACCACGCACCGCCAGCTCTCGCCGGCGGAGCTCGCCAAGGCGGGGGTCAGCGAGGACATGGTGCGGCTGTCGATCGGCCTCGAGCACATCGACGATCTCAAGGAGGACATCGACCGCGCGCTGCGCGCCGCGGGCTAGGTTAAGAAAAGCAACAAAGAGGGCTGGTCTCCATGCCACCTGAGCAAATCATTGAAAAGTGGGCGGCTGCAGCCCGCGCTGCCTAAAACGCAGGACAGTCTTCAGTTAATCCAATGAAAAACGGTCTGATGAATCGGGGCCACTTCTCAGGACGAAGAGTAGATGTTTGGAACTAGTTGTTGTCATACGCTCTCGCAATCGACGTGTATACGGAAGTCCATGGTGCGGCGCACTTTAATTCTCTTGATTGTGTGTCTGTGGGGGTTGCCTTTAGCAATCAGCGCATCGGGGACAGAAAGGCCCGAAACTTTCGCGAAAGCAGTCGTTGTACCTCAGATATCCGATCGCATCGTACTTGATGGACGACTCGATGAGGTCGAGTGGCGCGGCGCAGTGAGTATTACGGACTTTCAGCAGTTCTCGCCAGGTAACGGCGAGCCCCCCTCAGAACCGACCGAATTCTTACTTGCGCTCGATGACGATAATCTTTACATCGGCATTCGTTTTACGGATTCTGATCCGGCCGGTATTAAGCGCTCGCAGCTCGTTCAGGGACAGGTTGTCTGGAACGACGATTATGCGCAAATCCTGCTCGATACTTTCAATGATCGACGGACAGGTTATATTTTTTTCGTGAATCCGAACGGTGTGCAGCGTGACGGGCTACTACTTGGTGGGACTGCGTACAACATGGAGTGGGACGGGATCTGGCAGGCCGCCTCTGTCGTGAGCGAGTTAGGCTGGCAGGCTGAGATTGCAATTCCTTTCAAAACGTTGTCCTTCGACCGTAACGCAGATACCTGGGGAATTAATCTTATCCGTTCCATCCGACGTAAGCGTGAGGATGTCGCTTGGTCGCAGCGCGATCGGCGTGTGACCTTAGATGTGAGTGGTGAAATCCGCGGCATGCGGGGTCGCGAGCAAGGTCGTGGCATCGATCTTGTGCCGTCAGCTGCAATCAGTGAGCGCAAAAATTTTTCGGAAAAAAAATCGAGCGTGACCTTAGAGCCCTCGCTCGACGCCTTTTGGCGCATCACACCGTCGCTCATCGGTGCACTTACCCTTAACACTGATTTTTCAGCCACCGACGTCGACGATCGACAGGTAAATCTCACGCGGTTTTCTTTATTTTTTCCCGAAAAACGCGACTTTTTTCTCGAAGACAGCGAGATTTTTGAATTCGGTGGTCTGTCCCGAAATGGCCGTCCTTTTTTTTCTCGAACCATAGGGCTATCGGCGACGGGTCAACCGATTGATCTGCAGGCGGGGGCTCGGCTGACCGGTAAGATTGGACGAAATTCTCTCGGCTTACTTGCTGTCCAGCAGGAGTCTGCGGGTGGGATGGACTCTGAGGGTGTATTCGTTGCGCGTGGGTACCACAGCTTTGGTGAACAGTCGACGATTGGGGGCATCATCACCACAGGCGACCCCTCTGGCACTGGAGGCAACGCGCTCTACGGCGTAGATCTTGCCCTGCGTGATCAGGACCGCTTCGGTGGATCTGCTGAGGCGCGCGCATGGATGCAGCAATCCTCTACGCCCGGTCGAACGGGTGATGAGAGCGCTTGGGGTGTCTCGCTCTCTTATCCCAATGATCGCATCGAGGCGTTTTTGTCCTACAGTGAAATTGGCCCGGACTTTCGCCCCGCGCTCGGCTTTGTCAATCGAGTCGGCATCTCAGAGCTCGTCGGAACATACAGCTATCGACATCGGTTTGAGAGCGGTGGATTTCTGCGAAGCTGGCTTCATCGTATCGAGACCAGTGAGTTTCGGGATAAGGCGGGTCGACTCGAGTCCCGTCGACTCGAGATCGTGCCGTTTTCTCTTGATAACCAGCCCGGCGATGTTCTCTCAATCGGACTTGAACGCCAGACTGAAGTCATTCGCCGATCCTTCAGCCTACCGGGCGGCATAAAAGTTCCTGTCGGTCGCTATGACTTCGATCGAATAGGTCTTTATGGATCTACGGCAGGCTTCAGGCCGCTGACTTTAAAATGGGACTTGAGCGCAGGTGATTTTTATAACGGTACGCTTCGTGACGGAAGAGTGAGTTTGAATTGGCGTCCAACTAAGCACTGGACACTCGGTGCATCTCTTCAGGCCAATCACGTTAATTTACAGGGCGAGGAATTTACGACTCGTATTTGGTCGATGAATGCTAACTATGCGTTTAACGTTCGTTGGGCGTGGCTCAACGTTGCTCAGTACGATAATGTTTCGAGGCGGCTCGGATTGAATAGCCGTTTGCGATGGTGGCCCGCTCAGGGGCAGGTCGCGTACCTCGTCGTTAACTATGACTGGCGCGAGAATACCCGCGGCGACTTCCAACCATTTCTCGCTGAAACCGCCGTAAAGTTTACGTACACGTTTCGCTTATGAAACGACGCTGGCGCGGTGGATACGTTTGTCTGCGACGCGCGCGTACGCTGTGTGCTGCCGACTCCGTTCAGCTCAGCCCGCTGTCGTTGCCGGCTTACCGGGACTTCGCCCGGATGGCTGGGGCAAGCGGTTTGCCGTAAGTTTGTCGAGCGAGCAGTGCGCAACAAAAGCCGTGCGTGACCCAAAACAACCATCTTTGCTAAGCGGCGTAACGCTCAACGTAGTAGCCGAATTCAATCGTCGTTACTCCGCGAGTGACATTCTTGAGCAACACGGCTACCCAAGGCGAGGCAATCGGGATTCTATGACCGTAGGACTGGCCTTGCCCGCGCGGCGACCGCAGCGTCAGATTTTTTCGGCTAACATATCGGAATATTAGACCAAAATAGAGAGGTCAACACGATGGTTGCCGCGAATCCTGCCTACATCGACTCGTACACGCGTCAGTTCCGGCTCTCACCGAGCGATACTGCCTTGGTGATCGTGGACTTACAGTACGCTAGCGGCAGTCGTCATCACGGACTCGGGAAACTACTCGCCGCTGCTGGAACGCTCGACGATGCTTCTTATCGATTCAATCGTATCAATGAACTAGTGATACCGAATTCCAAGCGTCTTGCGGAGCATTTTCGTCGCGTGGATGCGCGGGTGATTTATGTTACCTACGGTTGTGAGCTGCCGGATTTCAGCGACGCGCCGCTGCATATGCGCGAGTGGCTCATTGCCACTAACAATACGGTTGGGCAACGGGAGCATGATATCGTCGATGAGATCAAACCGTTACCCGGGGACCTCGTTCTCAATAAAAATACGATGGGCGCCTTCGGTTCGACGGGTATCGATGCCCACCTACGGAGCATGCACATCCGCAACGTTGTCGTCACCGGTGTCTCGACCAACAATTGCGTGGGGATGACGGCACAGGAGGCCAGCGATCGGCAATACGGTGTCGTCATGGTGAGTGATGCTACGGGTACTTGCTCGGACGAAATGCAGGAGGCGACGTTAAAGACCTTCCGGCGACTGTGGGGGCGTGTGGCCACAACGGCTGAGGTCGTCGCGGAGCTACAGCGAACGCTGTGAGCGGTTGTTCGGCGAGCATTCCGTCGAATGCGTGTTTGTTTCTCGATTTCGATGGGACCTTAGTCGACTTCGCACCCGATCCACAGTCGGTGCTCGCCACGCCCGATCTCGTTCCGTTGCTGGTCACACTGACTCAGCGATTCAACGGCGCGCTCGCGCTAGTTACGGGTCGCACACTGGCTGATGTTGATGGCTTGCTTCGCCCACTGCAGTTGCCGGTGGCTGCTTTGCACGGCACGGTACGGCGCAACGCGACGGGCACCACGGAGATCGGTGCCAACGCATCAACCGGACAGTTCGCTGCGTGCAGTCGCCGAATTCGCGAGTACTTCCAGCGATGGGTCGACCAGCAGCCCGGCGTATTGGTGGAAGACAAGGGACTCGCCTTAGCACTGCATTTCCGCGGCGCGGCGTCACGATGGACGCCCTCACGCGACGATCTCGCCGAGCTAGAGTCGATCCTCCCGCCAGAGCTGGAGCTGCTCTGCGGTGCGCTCGTTATCGAGATTCGTTGTCGAGGTGACGATAAAGGCACGGCCGTCGCGGCGTTTTTGAGCGAGCCGCCCTTCATGGATCGGGTTCCGATTTATATCGGTGACGATATTGCGGACACGCCGGCGATTAAGCTCGTCGAGCGTCGCGGAGGCATCTCGATAGTAGTTGGAGATCGAATCCACGCTCGATTTTCTTTCCCGGACCCGGGTGCTCTGCGACACTGGCTGACACATCTGGCCTTCGGTCGCCAACCGACATGACGCGTTTGGTGGTGGTCTCCAATCGAGTCGATCTTCCCCCCGGGGATGCGGCGCCTGGGGGACTCGCGATCAGTTTAGCCGCGACTCTTTACAACACTCACAGCCTCTGGTTCGGTTGGAGTGGCGAGGTCGATTCCGGCAGTGATACGCCAAGAGCGTATCGCAGAAACGGGATCGACTATGCGATCGTCGACCTACCGAGGGACGACTACCGCGACTACTACCTTGGATTTTGCAATCGAATGCTCTGGCCGCTGAGCCATGGACAGCGCCCGGATCCACATGCTGAGAGTGATGCGTGGTATCGCGCCTATCGACGTGTAAACGCGCGTATGGCGAAACAAATTCAGCCGTTGCTGCGGCATGACGATGTTCTGTGGATACATGATTACCATTTGCTGCCGCTCGGTCACTTTTTGCGGCAAGCCGGTTGTTTAAACCCCATCGGTCATTTTTTACATGTGCCTTTCCCCACGCTGCTCGACGATGCGGTGAGTCGGGAGCTACTCGAGAATTTATCGGCCTACGATTTGCTGGGTTTTCAAACAGCCCGCGATCTGTCGGCCTTCAAAGCTGCGGCGCATCGCTGCTCGAGAGATGGGGCGCTGACCGGCGAGGGCGTTGCTACTGGCGTGTTTCCGGTGGGGGTCGATGTGGATTCGCTCCGTCGTGCTGCCTCGGCGACGACGGACAGGGGCGAGGAGCGCTGGTGGTCGACTGGTCGATCCACAGTGCGTATCGTGGGCGCGGATCGCCTAGATGACAGCAAAGCTTTACCGCAGCGTTTACGTGCCTACCGGGAATTATTGGCAGATTTTCCCACTGGGAATTATCCGAGTTATCTGCAGTTTGTCACGCCGTCGCGACTTGACCTTGCTGCACATCGCGAGTTGCAAGAGTCTCTTCGTAGCGAGGCGGCGACCTCAAATTATTTCGACGCCTTACGATGCGTCTTCACAGCCGTATCGCATTCTGAGTTAATGGGGATTTTGGCTAAGGCTGATATTGGTTTGGTCACTCCTCGGTATGACGGAATGAACCTGTTGGCGAAAGAATTCGTGGCTGTGCAGCCGGAGGAGAATCCGGGTGTCCTCGTGCTTTCGCATGGTGCAGGCGCGGCGGTCGAATTAGAGGCTGCCATTTTGGTGCAAGCAGCTGATGAACGTGATCTTCTCGAGGCGTTACGCCGCGCGATTAGTATGCCCTTGTCGGAGCGTCGTGCGCGGCATCAAAGGTTACTTGGTGCATTGCGTCGTAATGAATTGCCGCGCTGGCGTGAGTGCTTCATCGATCGCTTGTGCGAGGTTCGCCGTGATGGTTCGAACGCTTAAGCGACCGCAGCACTATTGAACGTGCACCCGTCCTGAGCCGGCGCGGGCTACACCAATCCTGACGAAGCCGGCGGTCTCGAGATCTGCGACCATATTATTGGACACCGCCGCCAAGAGACCGCCTGACGTTTGTGGGTCTTGCAAGATCGTGAGTATGGTCGGATCCACACTTGGTAAGTTTAAGTGATCGCGACGGTGCGCTGACGTTCTTACGCCAGCCGCCGCTGCCGCCATCGCACCCGGCAAAATAGGTAACAGGGGCGTCTCGAGCACGAGATCTACGCCGGACTGTAGCGCCATTTCACCCGCATGACCGAGCAAGCCGTATCCGGTCACATCTGTCACCGCATGCGGTCCGCAGTCGTGGGATCGCAGCGCCGCGGCAGCAGCGTGATTCGTCTCGCGCATCACCTGCACGGCGGCCGGTAGATACTCGTGGGATTGGCTTGAGAGCAGCAGGCCGGTTCCAAGTGGTTTCGACAGTACCAAAACGTCACCTTCGAGAGCCCCAGATTTTCGCCAAATTTGCCTGGGATTGACGAAGCCGATGACGCACAGTCCGAACACCGGTTCTGCACAACGTATCGAATGTCCGCCTAGAACTGCGCCTCCGCAGGCGGCGACGAGCGCGGCGGCGGCCCGGTTCACTTCAGCTACGACGGAGTTGGGGACTACCGAGGGGAATCCGCAGACCGTCAGCGCGATGACGACATCCGCGCCCATTGCGTAGATGTCACTGACCGCGTTAGCTGCTGCGATGGTCCCGTAGTCATTCGGGTCATCCACAACGGGTGGAAAAAAATCAATGCTCGCAACCAAGGCCCGCTCATCGTTAAGCGGATAGACGACGGCATCGTCTGCAGGTTGGAGCCCGACGAGCGCGTTACGGTTTGTCAGCCCAGTGGCCGCCGCGGTCTCAATCAAAAGTGACACTAACTCCGGTGGTGATTTCGCGGCGCAGCCGCCGCAGTCCGCCAGTGCACGCAAGCGAAACGGCGTGTCATGAGCAGGCTCATCGACGCTGGCCATCGGCTCGGTTTCGCCCGTTACTGAGTCGGCTTGATCGGTTGCGACTTCGACGTATCGAAGCGCAATCCCAAAGTTTCGGCGATTGTGGTGCGTTGAACCTCATCGGTGCCGCCCGGGATCCGCAAGTTGCGCGCGATCTGAAACAGCTTGTTGATTGGGTTATTACGCATCACACCGAAGCCCCCGTGCACTTGCAAGGCGCGATCGGCGACGCGGTAGAACGACTCGTCATTACTGAGCTTCAAGGCACAGATCCGTCGGATCTCGTCTTTCGGACGAGGCAAGGCATACCAAGGACCCGGGGTATCGATGGTACGGGCCACTTCGAGCGACAGCGATCGAGTCTGTAACCAGTCGAGATACATGTCCGCAATCATCCATTGGATACCTTGATTGGCGCCGAGCGGCCGGTCACCGATCTGTCGGCTTTGGACTCGCTCGAGGCTGCGTTCGATAAGGTATTTTGACCAACCCGAGCACATGCCAGCACGACGCATCCGCGTGTAGTTGAACGACATGACTGCGATATCGAAGCCTTGACCGACCTCCCCGATGACGGCGCTGGAGGGTAGCACCAGATCCTCGAAGAACAGTTCACCGGTGTAACCATCACCAAACATGGTTTGGTAGAGGCGACCCGTCCGATAGCCACGCCCCATCATTTCGCGTGCGTCAAACATGAAGTAGGTAAAGCTGCGCCGTCCGGCGCCCGGATCGGTGATGGCCAGTACTTGCACAACATCCGCATCGAAGGCGTTGGTGATATAAGCTTTGGATCCGTTGAGGACCCAATCGTCACCGCGCTTCCGCGCGTGGGTCTTCATATCGAACAAGTTGGATCCCGCACCGGCCTCGGTAACCGCGTGCAGACTGGTCTTCTCGCCGCGAACGAGCGGTTGGGTGAATTGTTCGCGTTGATGAGTGTGGCAGTACAGCAGCCGCGGCGTCGCGCCCTCGGACCACGAGAGCAGGGCCGGGTTCAGTCCGCAGCCGTAACCATAGACCTGTTCCTCGACGTAGATCATGTCGGTGCGGCTGAGTCCGCCACCGCCGAGATGAGTTGGTAAATGCGCGCTGTAAACGCCGACTCTGCCAGCCGCGATCATGATTTCTCGCCGAGCAGCAAGGATCTCTGGATGTAATTTGCCATCGGCGTCGAGGAACAGACGCTCGTCCTCGAGGCGATGTTTGAGCGCCTTCTCGCGCGGTATAACCTCGTCGTGATACAGGACATGAACGCGCGTTAAGATTTCTTTGAGATGCGGTGGTGGATTGAGTTCTGTGTCGAGTGGCGAAGCGTGGTTGATCGACATGGTGCTGGTCACTCCTCAAAGATTACTGGCATAGGTTCGGGCGCATCGGGCAGCGCCAAAGTTAGGTCGGCGCCCGGCCTGTGTCCGATGAAGAATGGGCGATTGGCAAGACCTACAAGAAAAGGTAATACCTCTGCGGCGCGCAAACGGCCGCATTCACCTGTGAGCGCGAAGCGTTCGCCAAACTTGGTTACCGCATCGGCACGCAGACCTGGGGCTGCCACGACGAACGGGGTTGGATCGCCGCTATGCAAAAGACTGCCGATTGACGGGGAGGCATGATCACCTGTCACGGCGACGACCGCGCGCTGAGCCAGTGCTGGTAGCGCGCTCAGACCCGCGTCGATGGCGGCAACAACGTCGCGCTTGAAGTGGGGCTCTTTGGAGTGTCCCGCCTCGTCGGTTGCCTTGACGTGCACATGTACAAATGCGCTGGATTCCAGCAAGTTGGTTGCTGCCGCGATTCGTCGATACATATCACCCGCCGCGTCGGTGGAGTCGTAAGGAATGTCGATGAGCTCCATGCCGAGCAACCGAGCGAGTCCGCGGTAAAGCGCCGTATCGGTAACCGCTGCGCCTGGCACTCCGATTACGGTCTCAAAGGATGGCAGCGCAGGGTCGAGTAGGCTTGCCCATTTAGTGACGGCGACATCAAGTACCGGCAGTCCCGCCGAGCGTCGTGCTGTGTTGATCGGATGACGGTACAGTATTCGACGGCTCTCGATCAACCAAGCCTCAAGTACGCTCGCAAACTCCTCGGCGGCCACTCGATTGCTCGCCGCTCGCAGCGCGACCGGGCGCATCCACGGGTGAAGGTGGTCAAACAGACAATCGCTGTCGCTGACTTCGTGGCTGCGCGCGCCATGCGCACACAACACCGACTCGCCGGTACGAAGCGGTAAAAGATCGAATCGGACACCGGCTTTGGTTCGACCAGCCAACGCCGAAAACAAGGCTGCGCAAGCCTCCACATCGCGCTTGGGTCGTGCGCGTGCGCCGAGGTACAGAGCGTTTTCGCGCGGAATGGCCGCGCGCAGTGCCAAATGAAAGAGAGGTACTCCGACGGGCGGCTTGAGGCCGACGCCGAGCGCCTCAATGGCGGCGCGTCCCGGAAACGCGATATCGCTAAAACCAAACAGCGCCCAATGCGCGTGCTCGCTGGAGGTGGCGCGACCCGGTCCGAACGGAATATGGACGCCGTTGATTCCCATCGCGGCCAGCGCATCGAGATTAGGAGTCGACGCGGCTTCACAAGGCGTTTGTCCATCAAGCTCGGCGGCGGCGCGGTCGCCAAGACCATCCAGAATCACGAGCAAGATGGGGAGACGATCATCCACCATGCAACGCTCCGTATTTCTCGTTGAGCCAACAGCTGAGCAGTTCGCGTGCGCCGGGTGGAACACTCTCGGGGACCTTGCGGGTGCTCCGCAGAGTGTTGCGCACATCCGACGCCGACAATCGTTTTGCCGGGTCGCCCGCGATGACGAGCGTCGGATAGCCTGCCATCTCAAGCCGGCGGACCTTCTCGCGCTCCCACTCTGAGAAAACTCGAACCAGTTGGGGCGTTCCGAGTGGTACCAGCGTGGGCCACCGCTCGCTCCGATCGAGTGGGAACGCGATGATTTCCCAAGATGACTTTACAATGCCGTCCTCGATGAGTGCCGCTTCGATTAACTGCCTGCGCTGCCGCAGAGATAGCGGATTAGATTCGGCGAGATGTCGGTGACGGCTGCTCGGATGCTGCTCGTGATATTGCCCGTCTGGGTTCGTTATTCCGATCAAAATCTTCGAGGCGCGATATAGAGCGAACCGAACCATTTCCAAGTGTTGGCAATGGAAAGGTTGAAAACGACCGGTAAACGCGATGAGCGGTAGCATGACGTTAGGCAATCTATGATTGCAATGTGACGACATCACAAAGACGCTGCAGATCCTTCGTTTTATCCAGAGCCATTACGGCCTCGATGACAGCGTTGGCTTGACTACGAGAAATCACGAGTTGCGCATTATCGAAAAACTTCGCTTCGATTTCCGACTGCGTGAGGGGGCGCTCGGCCGTGCCGCGATTGATACGTTCGTGACGCTGAAGGCGGCGACCGTCACGCAGCGTGATTTCTACCGCACCGGAGAAGAATTCTGGGAATGCTGATGCGACATCGTGTTCGCAATGCACCTGTGCACATAACTTTAGAATTGCCGGATCGTTAAGTGACGAAACTTCCAACTCCTGCAGACCGAATTTTCCCCGCACCAGACAAGCTGCGACGAAGTACGGGAGGCTGAACTTGGCGTCGTAGTCGCTCCGAGGATGCCGCTTCGCCTCCGTTGGTTCACAGACGACCGGTATTTGATTTCGATGGATTCGCGCCGTGATGGCCACGACATCGGCTGCCGTAAAGCCATGTTCCGCTTGCAGAGCCAGCGCCGCATCGCCGCAGGCGTGGTTGAAGTGACAAACGGGATAAGGCTTGATTGCGACGTTCGCCGCCTCCCAGGTCTGTCCGAGTGAGGCCAACATATCGAGTTGCCCGTCGGGCCAGCGATCGCCGAGAAATGCGTTGAACAAGCCGAACCGTCCATCGAACGCCGCGCGCGGAGCCTCGAAACGGTGGCGGGCGAGCGCTGCGGCTGTGATGCCGCTCGCAGCCGCCCAACCGGGATGAAGTCGCTTCGTCCAACTACCGTCGGCGAGAAATTCCATCGTACCGCTCGCCATGCTAAGGGCGATACCTTGTCCCGTAACCAATTGCGCTATCGACTGACCCTCGATGTGGCCGGCAGCGAGTGCCGCGCCGAAAACTCCGACCACACCGGTCGGATGAAACCCGGCCTTTTGCCACCAACCTCCCGCATGCATCCCGATCCGTGCATCAGCCTCCACTGCCAAAAGAAAGGCCGCCAGAGCTCGTTGGCCACTACAGCGACGACGCAGTCCCTCGGCTAGTACCACCGGCAAAGCACTAGCTGTGACGTGCACGACGCTCTGTGGATGCGTATCGTCGTAATCGAGTCCGTGAATCAGAATGCCGTTAAGCATCGCCGCATCACGCAGCGGCAGCCGCTCGCCGCGACCAATCACCACGTGATCCCCCGCTCCTGCGACCTCACCGACCCCCGCAGCGGCACGAGCCGCAAATTCGAACGAATTCGAGGCGAAGGCGATGCCGATCGCATCAAGCATGCAGCACTTGAGGTGCTCGATCACGGGTGCTGGCGCCGCGGTCAAATCGAACTCGCTGGCGTACGCGGCCAATCGATACGACAGGGTAGCTTCACCCCGAAGAGCGAGAGCCCGATCGTGAGCGGGCGGGATGGATGGTGGCAAGTCGTCTCCCGACAACGGTGGAATGAAGGGGTTAGGCTTGTTCATGGGCAGCTCCCACATCTAAGATAATGGTATCTCATAAGCGACAACCTCAACTACCGGACCTGCTGCCACTTCCGCGTCATGTGGGACCTTGAAATGCCCTCTGAATCCGGTGCCATCGGCTTTAGAGTCCGCATCGTGGCGCGCTTCGTTTGACTGAAATCCATCGAGCCCTAGCTGTTGTATCGATAAGCAATGAGTAATGGATTTAATCGGCTCGCGAATTCGGTGTGACGCAAGATCGTACTCAACGCCCTACTGTAAAGGCGTTGGTCGATCTGACCTTGGGGCATTCGCCACTATCGTTCGAATGCTGCTTTTTTGATCATTGACTAAGTGCTGCGCGCGAAAGTGTTTTCGGAGACGAAATCACCTGTCAAAAACACGGTATTTAC